>Ga0182005_1000058_pt1 | contig 102314 bp, 70 predicted proteins | sample Sormic07211103_1_FD_123021 | JGI IMG/M metagenome (GOLD analysis project Ga0182005, IMG submission 123021) | Rhizosphere microbial communities from Sorghum bicolor, Mead, Nebraska, USA - 072115-103_1 MetaG | ecosystem: Host-associated > Plants > Roots > Rhizosphere | place: USA: Nebraska... | reverse complement strand
CGTGGCGACGGAGAAAGGTGCCACTACCGCGCAGGTGGCGCTCGCCTGGATTTTGGCACAGAAACCATGGATCGTTCCGATTCCAGGTACTACGAAATCAGATCGCGTAAAGGAAAATATTGGTGCAGCAGCGCTGGAGCTTTCTTCCTCAGAGCTCAACATGATCACCCAGGGCGCAGACAGCATCGAAGCAAAGGGCGGCCGGTATCCAGAAGATTTGGACAAGGTGATAGACCGGAAAGCCTAGAAGATGGTGTGGGGTGTGTTATTGCTTGAATAATAGCATTCGCCTCATCAATTAAAGGAAAATCTCTATTTATTGAATGGGATTCTCTTTTGCGTAACAGTGTAGGAGAATCCCTTAATTTTTTATACAATAACTGATTCGTTTGCTCTATGCATGTAAGCCTACGATATTATGCCATCTAATTGGCTACGAAAAAGTGATTTTGGCTACGTCACTCCATTTATTTAAAACAAAAACTAATTTGTCGCCGCAGGAATTCAGGAACACATTCCGGGGAGATAACTAATCCTCAAAGTATTCTATACAATTCTAAAATTTTGACATGGTTTTAAATTCCGTAGGTCTCATGTTTGTCAATTGGTAGAAATTATTACTGAATGCCGCGATATTCGAATATCCAATCTCATAGGCAATTTCCGTCATGTTAAGATCGCCGTCTTTAATTAATTCCATAGCCCGTATAATCCGCAGCATCTTTATGTACTGAATAAAGGTAATGTGGAGTTTCGTCTGAAACAGCCGGGTCAGACTCCTCACGCTCATGCCCCATTCCGTGGCTATACTTTCTAAGGTAAGGTTTTCATTCAGTCGATTCCTAAGTGGGCCAACAATAGCCTCGAGCCGCTGATCGTCGGTCGTAGGCAATTGAATCGAAAACTTTTTAAGGTTTTCTTTAGACAATACATTTTTCAATGTAGTTAAAAACTCAAATTCCCAGGATCCTTTAAAGTAATCTCCATGCCATTTTTCACTAAATGACAGCATTTCTGATAAGAGCTTACTTACCGGATAAATACCCAGTTCAATATAAAATCCGGAGGAGCTTTTTTCTGGAAAATATATGTTTATGATATACAGGTCCTGTGTGTTAAACATCAGGTTGTGGGGATAATTTTTAGGAATCCAGATATAATGATTGGAGGGAATATAATAATCCTTTTCATCTGTTTGCAAATAAGCTATCCCTCCAAAAACCAATAACAACTGCGCCTTATCGTGCTGATGAGAAGGAAGCCGCTGTTCGGTTTGCTGCCTTACCACCAGGATGGAGTCAGGATGTTGGTCCACCTGTTTTATTATTTTTTTCAGCATGTCCATGTGGCCAAATATAATAAATACTAGGCCAATTATATAAAAGGATTGTTTTTCGTCGTGGATAATTTTGCTATGTAAATAATAATAGATTCATTATGAAAGAGAAAATCAAAAGCCCAAATAAAGATTTTGAACTTAACACAGCTGCTAACGCCTCTGAAATTGCAGCACACCATTCAGCAGAAGAAATATACATGCTTAATAGCTACTGGCTCGCGTATCCTTTTCCTTTTATTCCTATGATCGATTTAATCGCCGTCTTTGATGAATTAAGAAAGATGGTAAAAGCGGGTTCCTGAAAAAAGGGGAAGCTACAATTAATTACAAAAATATCAGCCGTGAAAAGATATAAACTAATTCCAGTTTTGGGAGCTGCCTTGCTGCTGTTCACACAGTCGCTCTATGCCCAGGATGCAGATAGCACTCCAACATTGAGCCTGGAAGAAATATGGAAGGTCGCCGAAACAAATAACCGTCAAATGAAACTGTCGGAATTAAACCTTCAGCAAAGCCGTTTAGAAGTACTTGAAGCAAAAGACCGCCTGCTACCAGAACTTTCAGTAAGTGGAGATGTAAAGCTCAATTCCAGATTTCTTATTTATGAAAATGGATTATTCTCATCTCCACAGGATGTACCTATAAAAGGCTATGGCTACGCAGCCGGATACAGCTTAAATTTTAACCTATTCAACGGTGGAAAAGAGAGAACAGCTATTAAGATCAGGCAGGAAGAAGAGACACGAAGTCAGTATGAAGCTGAACTGCAAAAGCATCACGTAAAATATAATGTGGCAGTCGCTTATTTTGATTTGTATAAATTTTTGAACTTTCGTGATTTCATGAATGCGGAAATTGCTGCGGAAAAAAAGCAGTTATCCCTCATCGAAAGTTTACAGAAAAACGGCATTGTACTCAAGAGTGATGTGCTGAGAACCTCGGTAAAGTTATCACAGTTAGAATTAAGCCTTTCAGACATTAAAAAGAAAATTGACATTACTAAACAACGTCTGAATGTATTGATGGGGCGGAATAATGATGAGGCATTAGAGATTATTTATCAACGTAATGCTGAAATGGATACCGTAAAAAATTCGGGTTATGCTGATTACATAAATATTGCCTCCAGTCAGTCGCCTGAATATAAGATAGTCAATAGTGACATCCAATTGAGCGAGATGAATATCAGGCAGATCAAAGCCGGGAGGTTACCTAAAGTTTCATTTTACTCTTACTATAATTATACTTATCCGCAGATTTCATTTTATCCTTACTCGAATGATCTATGGGGATTTGGACAAACTGGGATCAAGGTTCAGTTTTCTATTGATAATTTATACAAAAGCAAACATTCTATGGCACGTGCCATGGTCGTCAATAATCAATCAAAAGAGAAGGCCGGTATAAAAAGAGATGAAATTCTAATCCAGGTAAACGAAGCGTATCTACAGCAGCAACAGGCTTTGGAAAGCGTGGAAACAGCCGAAAAAAATATCATTAAAACAACTGAAACCGTCCGGGTTATCAGAAACAGTTATCTCAGTCAGGAATCTCTACTTACCGACCTTCTGGAAGCAGAAAATGCTTTGCTGGAGGCAAAATTTAACCTGACAAGCGCACAAACCAATGTAAAACTCAGTCATATCAGACTATTGGCCATCGTAGGAATTCTTTAATAATTATAATATGAACAAAAATAAAACCGATAAAATAATTGTAACCCTGACCAGGTGGTTCGGCATTGCCTTATTTACAGCCATCATCATTTGGGCTGCTGTATATTTCCTGAAAGGATACCGCTATGAACAAACCAATGATGCGCAAATTGATGCATATCTGTCACCAGTCAATGCAAAAGTAGGTGGCTACATCAGCAAAATCTATTATAAAGACAATCAGCTGGTCAAAAAAGGAGATACCCTTGTAATTATAGAGTTTGACGAATACGGATTGAAAAAGAATGCTGCATCCGCAGAATTAATGAATTCGCATGCCAAATTGCCTATTCTGGCTGCTAACGAAGAGACACAAATCAAAAGTATAGCAGTCATCAAGGCACAGCTCTCAGGATCAAAAGCAAAACTGAAACAGCAGCAAAGAGAATTTGAGCGTTATAAAAATCTATTGGCTGATGAATCTGTTACCAGGCAGAAATTCGACAATATCAGCACGGCATTGGCTGTTTCTCAATCAGATTATGATCAGACACTGGCTTCCCTACAGGTAGCCGAATCCAGACTTAATGACCTCAGGGCACAGCGTAATGCGATAAAGGCAGAAATAAAAATCAAGGAAGCGCTACTTGAACGGCAGGAGCTGGACATTAAATATACCTTCATCACCGCACCTTTTGACGGACAGATTGGAAAGAAGACCATTCAGGAAGGGCAGTTGATACAACCGGGTCAAACGTTGGCTTTCCTGGTCAATAAAGCGGAAGAAAAATGGGTAATTGCCAACTTCAAGGAGACACAGATCAGCCATTTCAGGATAGGGCAGGAGGTGTCCATAGAAGTGGATGCTTTTCCAAACGAAAAATTCAGCGGGGCTATCGAATCGCTTTCTCCTACCACAGGTTCCAGGTACTCATTATTACCTCCGGATAATGCCACGGGTAATTTCGTTAAGATCATACAACGTATTCCAGTACGTATCAAGCTTACTGATAAACCGGAAAGATTAGGGAAGCTCTCTGCCGGAATGAATGCCAACGTCTACGTTTTAAAAGATTAATTATGCAAGCACATCACATGCCGGTTTTTAAATCCTGGGTATCCGAATGGATGGCAAGATGCGTCATATTTGCCATCCTGATGACCTGTCTGTTTAGTTTTGCCTTTTACGGCAGCCCGGTTGCGGCAATGGGCTTTTATGGAATTCAGCCTACTGATGTTCAATATGCCATGGTGGTTATTTATGGCTCAACCGTAGCGTTCCTGGCACTTGATTTTCGAATAGTAAAATATTTTGCCCCAAGGAAATACCTGTTGATGGCACTCGCTGGCAATGCATTATGTTCCATTATTGGTTTTTATTCTAAAGATTGGATTTTATTTATCATCTGCCAGTTTATACAGGGGATTACCTGTGCCCTGATGTCAGGCATCGTCCTGCAGCTTACTTTTCCAAGATTGCATTCTACGAGAGCCCGGGTGATTGCGTATACGCTCCTGTACGGAAGTATTCAGATCTCTGTCCCGTTTTATGCTATTTATTCCAGTGTGGTACTTCACTTTTTTGACTTCAACTGGCTCTTTTTCGGATTAACTATTTCGCTCGTCTTGCTGACGGTCATTGTATTAATTACGATGAATGGTAATGCCAGGTTTACCAAAAAAATCCCGCTTTATCAGGTGGATTGGGTGGGATACCTGCTGTATGTATCTTTTATTTTGGTATTGGGATACATCCTCATCTACGGAAGGCAGCTAGGCTGGTTGGGTAGTCCGTTAATCGTTTTTCTCTGTCTAAGTAATTTAGTCATACTTATATTTTTTATAATCAGGGAATCGAAGCTTAAACGGCCGTTGATCAATCTGCAAATTTTCATGACAAACAATTTTGTCATCGGCCTGCTGCTGCTTTTTACTTTTTACATTTTTAAAGGAAGTACTGGCCTTACATACGCATATCTTGAGGCAATTTTAGGTAATGACCCGCTCAGCACGATCTCCATATGGACCACGGTAATTTTTGGAACCATCTTAAGCATGTTTGTCACCTCACGATTTATCCTGATGGGCTTTAACCTGGTAAGGATTATCATTGCAGGTTTTTGTTTAATGGCGATATATTATGGCTATATGATACTTTTTGTTGCTGTGCAGGGCGAGACCATTGACTTTATCTTACCTATGTTTATCTATGGGGTTGCTACAGGCGTTTTATTTGTCCCGATTGTGTCGTTTACAGCATCTGCGGCACCGGCAAAGATTGCGTTTAATGCATCACTTGTCGGAATATTAGCGAGATTCACGGGGTTTACGGCTAGTCTGGCACTTAATAACGAGCTTCAATTATTTACCAAATCTGCAGTCAGGGAGAAGGCCAGGGAAACATTGACGGAAACCAATCCACAACTGCCGGTTACTTTATTTGATATCCAGAATAACTATATGATTGCAGGCAGTGATATGTACACTGCAAAGGGGATTTCTGGAGCGTATTTTAATCAATTGGTGGGACGGCAGATATTGGTTCGTGCTACGCAGGATTACTATTATTTGATGCTTGTAGGCGTAGTAGGTGTCATCATGATGTTATTATTACTGCCAAAGATTCAAAATGTGGTAATAAAATTGAGGAAAGGAAATATACCTTATTAAGGTGCATAGGAAAAGGATGCCATAGTGACTTCAAGTTGTTAACTTGATTCTTGATAATACGGTCCAGAGCGGATTTAGACATCTTAAAATAAGGAAAGGTAGGAGATATCTTCTACCTTTCCGCCATTGTGCCCAGTAGGGGTAGGCTTTCTAACTAATTAGCATCGTATCAATGGCCTTTTCATACAAGCCTGGCTATTCCACGAGCCGGATGCTGGTAAATGATTAAGGTACTATGATCTGTCCGGTTCCTGCACCAAACAGACTTTTACGGAATCCATATTCCAATGCTTTCATGGTAGTAGGCATCTCGCCCGGGAAGAACGGAAAATACTGAGGAGAGTCTTCTATGACGGTCGGACTCACTGCATTGATACGAATTCCGTTTTTCAATTCAATTGCAGCTGCTCTTACAAATCCCTCTACTGCACCATTCGCTGCAGATGCATTTGCGAAATTCCTTTGAGGTTCGTGGGCTAGTGCGCCTGTTATTAGCGTAAATGAACCATTGGGATTAATGTAATGTTGGCCGATCAATACCAGATTGATCTGTCCCATTAATTTTCCTTCTATGCCTTTTCTGAAGGTTGTGTCTGTGAGTTTGTCCCAGGGACCTACAAATGTAGGTCCGGCGGTGCTGATCAATGCATCAAAAGGGCCTATCTGTTTATACATGGCTTCTATTGATGCTACAGAAGTGATGTCTGCATCTTTAGTACTTATTTTTATGACTTCGTGCTCTTTTTCAAGCGCTGCAATCAGGTGTTTTCCCATGGTGCCGGTGGCTCCTACAAGTATTATTTTCATGCTACAAAGATCCTTCAATTGCGATTTCGGGTGATAGGACAAATATGTAGTTGTACAGGATTATTTCCTAAATGCGTCGGGGAGTAGCCGGTATGTTTTTTAAAGAACCTGATAAAGTAAGAAACTTCTTCATTTTCTAAATGCCGGGCGATTTGGGTAACCTGGTCGGGGCGATTATTAGGTTGAATTGATTTTTTAAATTCATATGTTTGCAATTAGGCCATCGGGACGTCATTAGAGCTATTACTTTTTTTTCCAGGCTTGATTATAGTGAATGATGATATTGTTCTTTTTGCACCACAGGCAAAACTTAGTAGACGTAAATTCCAGTCCATTATCTACTCGTAGACTAGTTGATTTACTACGTAATCAAAAAAGTTGGGAATAATACCTTATGCCATATGTTTCAACTTTCCTATAAAGTAACTAGCGCTGGGACATGCTGGCTGGCTGATTAATATCCAGGCCAGGAGGTAATAAACGTTTTATAAGTTTGACTTTGCCATTCATGTAGCGCCCGATTCCCCTGCCGTTTTTTTTCAATCAGCAGATTATTAATCGTTAAAAAAGGTGCTTTTTCGCGTTCAGGAAAATCAAAGGAAAAGGAGTCGTCTTTGAGTAATGCACACATTGTAGGAGTGCATGCTAAAAACCATGATTCAATTTGCCTTACTGCAATTACGACAGTAGTATCTTCAATAACTGATATTCTTTCCTTGGTTTTGGTGATACAAACATTTTCGTCAAGGTCTGTAAGGATAACGATTTTTTCAGCACCATCTTTTTTCAGCTGTTTAATATACCAGCAATATTGTGCGGTAGGAAGTTTCCTGATCCTTCCGCATTAATGGTGTTAGTTAATGCCAAATTTATTGAACTGAGGAACTGTTTAAATTCAGGCGACTGAAGCCAGAGAAACTCGGTAATTCCTTCACAAATAAATCCTATCTTGACCATAATACCCCACCCCCAAAAGTATTAGAAAGCCATGCCTCATTGGTTTTTACGTCAATATTATCTTCGGCGGTTAATTGTTTTGCGACCGTTTCATCATTGTACCTTGTTCACTAATATTATTTCTTCTGCATGCAGGCACCTAACCAGCGTTTGAGAATGTGTATTCAGTAATATATGATGCTCTTGCTCTTCGCATTGCTCTCTGAATATATCAACCAGCAACTGAATTGCCTGTGGATGAAGCCCGTTTTCAGGTTCTTCAATACAAAGGTATTGAGGAACATCAGATTGATAAACTGCAGCCATCAATGCTATCAGGTTAAAGGTTCCGTCATTTTCATACACAAGACCATCTTTTCTTATTGCGTTGATGAATTCCTGTCTTTTTTCAAGATCTCTAATCTGCGTAGAGGTGAAGTAATATGTTTCTGATAAAATGGGTGCGGTTCCTATTAAATAGGAATCTTCATTAACACTTCGGGTTTTACGATACAATATTTCGAAATCAAGGGTATAATTTTTATCGAATAATATCGTGAATTGTTGATCCTCCTGTCCCGGATGTAAATTTTTAGCATTAAGTGAATAAATACTCTGCTTGCCCCAAAAAAGAAGAAGCCTCAAATTTGAACCTGCTTATATAGTTGATAAATTCGAGCGCTTCAAAATTATTGCTTTTTCCACTAGCGTTTGGGCCAATAATCACACCAAAAGAGGGTAAGCTCTCTAATTTAAAATCAACCAGAGACTTGAAATTTTGGATGTGGAGATGCTTAATTCTCATGACTTAAAAATACATCTTAATATGTATTCAAGAAAATATATCATAAAAACAAAAAGGCCGGAGATATTATCTCCGGCCTTTCCGCTTTTGTGCACAGTAGCGGATCGTTTTCAAACCAATTGATGTTGTTTTTAAGCAAGTTGAATTGGGTTCTACATGCTTTATGCCGTCAATTGTCTGAATAGATGTTCGCTTTTTAACATTCTGTTACTTGAAAATTGGGAATGTAGGCCGTATATGTTCAACTTGATAATATGTTAATTTACCCGGTGACCTTTAAAGATTCTATGAGTTCGTTCCTAAATTCCAAATGGAACTTTAATACTAGCGGACTTCCTGGGAAATTGCCAGACACTTTTGATGTCAGCACTCCGTTTGATCCGGACTGCTCATAATTTAGAGGCTCCATTGAAGATTGATAAGTCTCATTTGCATGTTCGATCCATTGGCGAATTTCTTCCTTGCCGTTATGGATTCTACCTTCGTCATGAACAACGGCCGTTACAGTGAAGCAGTCCGTATAAGCCTTGCTATCATAATTGTTTTGTGTCTCTATAAAACGCCGTACTACTTTTGGTAATTCCATGATTACGTGATTTAAGTTTTTAGATTGTTGGTATTGTTCCTCCGTCAATGACGAAATTTGTTCCTGTTAAGTATTTAGCTCTTGGTGAAACTAAAAAGCCAACCAATTCTGCGACTTCTTCCGGTTCGGCGGGCCTGCCGTAAGGTATTCCACCCAATGCATTCATGACACTTTGCTGAGCTTCTTCTACAGTACTATTTGCATTTCTTGCAATCTCGCCTAACCACGCTATTGATGCTGTTGTATTTATCCATCCCGGCGAAACAGTTAGCACGCGGACACCTTTAGGCGTAACTTCATTTGATAAACTTTTACTGTAATTGATTAATCCTGCTTTTGAAGCTGCGTACGGTAAGGTAGAATCATATAGCGGCAATTTGCCCTGGATGGAAGCGATGTGAATAATTACACCACTTCTCCGATCGATCATTTGCGGTAAAAATCCCCTGTCAAGCCTGACAGGAGCAAGTAAATTTGCTTGTAAGGTTGATATCCAATCCTCATCATTCAATGCTGAAAAACCACCGGCAGGTGTTGATGAACCACCAAGGTTGTTTACCAGGATATCCAGCTTGCCATAGGTTGACAGCACTTCGCTGATTACTTTTTGCGCCTCTTCTGCCTTGCTTAGGTCAGCGGGAATAAAATAAAGGTCTGCATCTGACTGTTCGGGTTTGTTCCTCGCGGTAATGACTACTGTTGCACCAGCGGCCTTTAAGCGTTCTGCGATTGCTCTACCAGCCCCCCTGGTTCCACCTGTTACTAAGGCTATCTTACCGGATAATTCGTTGCTGTAGTTGAATTGCTGTTCCATGTGTTTTTGTTTGTAGTGCAAATCTCGATAGTATGCAGGAAGCAAACAATTACGGACTTACGAATCAGATACGGACAAATTTATCCGTATTAACCGTTCATCGGGTATTTGGTATATTTGTAGTTATGTACATTAAAAAAACTACTCCGACGCTCAATTGTGGACTTGACCTGGTTGGTGAAGTATTGTATGGAAAATGGAAGATCCGTATTCTTTGGTTCATCCATATAGGCAACTTACGGCCAAGTGAACTTCAGCGGAAAATTCCGGATGTAACCAGACGGGTGTTGAATGTGCAACTGAAGGAACTTGAAGATCATGAATTGGTCACTAAAAAGATCTTTCCGGTTTTGCCTCCAAAGGTAGAATACAGTCTTACAGAATTTGGCAAAACACTCATTCCGTTGATTCAATCCATTGGTCTTTGGGGCGACGAACATGAGGAGCGGCTACGCAGGGTCATTTTGCAGCATAATGCAGGGGCATCGGAAGAGGTGTAAGATATTGTTTAAGAAAATGCTTTAATCCGGGCGGCGTATGTAATGCATTTTTAGAGGATCAAGTTGCTTGTCAATGATAGTGGTAGAAGAGAAGGTGCTATGGTACGGCATGAAATATAAAACGAGAAAGCTGGAGACTTTCATCTCCGGCTTTCGCCAAGTGCCCCAAACTGGTAAGTTCTCGAACCAATTGATTTTGATTATAAACAGAATGACAAAAAAATGGGGATTCGAAGTTGAAGTAGGGCAGTTTTAAATAATATCGTGCTACCTTACCCCGGAAAGCAAAAAACTATTCCTTCAATACTATAAAATATATAGAGATTGCGCTCAATTCAAAAGATGCGGAATAGCCAGTTTTTATTAACTAATATTTTATGAAAAGCATAGCTATCATCCTACTTTTCTATTATTTCTGTTAACAATGCTTATGCACAGCAACCTAAAAACGGCACTTATACCTACCAAGTAGCTTTTTAAAACCTATGATTTATTGATAAGCATAAATTAAAAATGGCCCTGTAAATCAATTGATTAAAGAGCCATTTTGTGCCCAGTAGCGGAGCGTTATCGAACCAAATGCGATTAATTATTAATAATTTAAGTCTGACTTTTCAATGAATTCTTCTTCATGGTGTTTATTGATCTTTTGATGTATATAACCTGACCGGTCCCAGTAATCCGGACTCCAGTACAGGTGTATGCATGTTTACATATCAAAGCGGAAAGTGTCATGGGTTTTAGTCAGTCGCTGTACTTTCGGCAGACTAAGATCATAGACGACCCGGTTGACCCAAAGATTGATCACATCAATTTCCAATACATTACTACCTGCTTTTATTGCAGAGTTTACATCAACACGCCACGGAGCTGGCCATAAAGTTCCCAGGGTTTTACCGTTCAAACGGACTACTGCCACATTCTTCACATTACCAGGATCCACAAAAATGTGTTGGCTCTTGTTATTGGGTAAATCAAATACCTTGTGATAAGTAGCTGTTCCGGAATAATACTTAATACCTTCGTCCGCGGATGTTGTCCAGCTGCTCAGCGTAGGAAACTACACCATTGCAGGACCTCCCCATTTGGGATCGAAGGAAATCAGCTTACCTGTTTCTCAAATTTTTGAATTCTACAATGGCCAGAGCAGTGTGTTTCATGTAGCCCGCGGAATTTTCTGCCTGGTCATTCATAATTGAGATGCCTTCTTTTTATGTTGAAACCGGACACTAAGTGTCTCAGAACCGGACAGTTAACTTATTTCTGTATATTGATTATCAGAATCTTATACTCTGGCACAACCTTAGATCGCAGTAGAGATTAAATCTTATAATACCTATGTGGAAAAACTATTTTAAGATCACATACAGAAACCTGTTGAAGAACAAGGTCTTTTCAGCAGTGAATATTTTTGGTCTTGCCATAGGCATGGCAGCCTGTTTATTCATTTTCGAATATGTGCATTTTGAATCTAGTTATGATACCTTCCACAAACAGGCGGCAGATATCTACCGGGTGAATATCTCCTATTCCGGCAGTTTTGGAAATCTTAGCAGATCAGGCACTAATCATCCGGCTGTTGGTCCGGTTATGAAAGCTGAATTTCCTGAAGTAAAAGATTATGCCAGGGTAGTAAGTGTTTCTCTTTTTACTTCTGCATCTGCGATGTCTTATACAGATGCGCATTCAAACAAAGTAATGTTTAATGAAAGCAAGATCTATTTCGCAGATGCTTCTTTCTTAACCATGTTTTCCTTTCCTTTTATAAAGGGAGACCCTGCGAATGCACTATCCCGGGGACAAACCATCGTGATTTCAAAAGCGATGGCTGCAAAATATTTTAGAAAGGAAGAGCCTGTAGGTAAGATCTTAAATTTTAATGGACGTGTTCCGTTGACGGTAACAGGTGTTTTTGAGGATGTACCGGAGAACTCGCATATCAAATTTGATATGCTTATTTCCTTTAAGACAATAGGAGACAACTTCGGTTTGGATAACTGGGGATGGCCTGAGTTTTATACGTATGTCTCGCTTAAACCAGGAGCTGATCCTGCAAAAGTGGAAGCCAGGTTTCCTGCCTTAATTAATAAATATCTGAGTGATAAGATGAAGGAACTGAATTTCAGAACTTATTTCCATCTTCAACCTTTAATGGCTATTCATCTTAACCCGGATATCAGGAATGCGCCGGAACCTAACGGCAGCGAAAAGGAAATCTATTTTTTGTCTGTTATCGGCATTTTCATACTCTTTATCGCCTGGATAAACTATATCAATCTGTCTACCGCTAAAAATATAGAACGTGCGAAGGAAGTAGGATTGAGAAAAGCGATAGGTGCGTTCCGAAGCCAGGTCATCTTACAATTTATCCTGGAATCTGTCATTATTAATACGCTATCGCTATTCCTCGCTGTAGTCATTGTGATACTTTGTTATCCTTTCTTTGGTGCATTTATAGGAAAGGATTTAAGTCATGGTTCAGTATCTTCCGGTATATGGCATGCGCCTGAATTCTGGCCTGTTCTTTCTGCCGTTTTTATAGTGGGAACGTTCATTATTGGTGCTTACCCGGCTTTTGTTTTATCTGGTTATAAACCTGTTATTGTATTAAAAAGTAAGTTCTTTCAGTCAGCGAGAGGCATTCTGTTAAGAAAGGGATTGGTGTCTTTCCAATTTGTATTATCCCTGTTGTTGATTGCAGGAACATTGACGGTGTACTGGCAATTGTCATATATGCGCAACCAGGCGTTGGGTTATAATAAAGAGCAGATCGTGATAGTAAAAGCACCTGCTGTTTTTGATTCTACGCTGGCTTATAAGATTAATTCTTTCAAAGCACAATTGCTGAATAATCCGGCGATAACCGGAATGACAGTATCTACGGATATACCTGGAAAAAAAATGGAGGGCAATAATACAGTGAGAAAGATGAGTGATGATAAAACGCATAATTTTATATCTTTTATCACGCAGATAGATGAATCTTTCGTGAAGACATTTCAGATGCCATTGGTGGCTGGCAGAAACTTCACACAGCAGGATACAGCTGATATTTTTAGTGGCCGAAAAACACGGGTGCTTATTAATGAGAAACTTGTGAAGGCACTTGGATATGCCAGTAATGAGGCTGCCGTGCATCAGGAAGTTGTCTTTGGCGGTGGATCGGGAGAGGTGCCTGCGGAAATAATTGGTGTCGTTAAGAACTACCATCAGCGTTCTTTAAAGGAGGATTATGATCCTATTCTTTATTATTCTTCTGCTCATCCTGAAAGTGGTTATTTGTCTGTCAATATGAATACTGATCATTTGAAAAAGAACTTAACCTCTGTAGAAGAGGCATATAAAGGAACTTTTTCAGAAAGTCCATTTGAATATTTTTTCCTTAATGAATATTTTGATAAACAGTATCAGGCGGAGCAACGCTTTGGTAAAGTGTTTGGACTGTTTACCATCTTAGCTATACTAATATCCTGTCTGGGATTATTAGGATTATCCAGCTTTATAATTAAACTGAGGACTAAAGAGATTGGTATCCGGAAAGTATTGGGTGCTTCTGTATTTAGTTTGCTGGCGCTGTTCTCAAAAGAATTTATTAAACTTATTTGCCTGGCGGCAGTGCTGGTTGTGCCGGTTATTTATTTCGTAGGTAGCAGTTGGCTAAATAATTACGCTTTTCATATCAGGCTAAGTTGGATCCTCTTTGTGATTCCTCCTTTGCTGTTGATGATTATTTCCTTGATTACGATCAGTCTTCAAAGTGTGAAAGCCGCACTGGCTAATCCAATCAAGAGTTTAAAAACAGAATAAGATTTAAAAAAGGTGACTCCGGGAAGCGGAAAAATGAAATGATATATGTTTTCTAATTCCCCGCTCAAATAATATCAATATGAAAAGGAATATCCCCTTATTCTGCGGGGAATTAGTGGGATAACTGTAAAGTGTATAGTTGATTCTATCGCACTCTTAGCAAAGCTCCCAATAAAAAAAACTCAAGATTTGTCTAATTACACTATGAGGAAACAGATTTTATCAGAGATAAGCACATATATCCAGTCCCGTAACGGGCTTCAGAAGAAAACAAAAAAAAGGCCGGAGATAATCTCCGACCTTCAGTGCCCAGTAGCGGAGCGTTTTCGAACCCAATATGTTTAATAATCAGCCAATTGGTTTTATTAAAATGATAGCGTTTTCCTCATCGAACAATAAATAGGTAAGAAAATATAAACATATGGGCGCTTATATCTTAAACGTTAAAAAAGTGAATAAACAATTATATTCTGATTGCTGCACTTTTCAACAATGGAGAAATTTCTGTTTCCCGCTCAAAACACTGTGTAATAATACCTTTTGATGATAGCATATTTTACAGAGTTGAATGGAATTTAGGATAGTGTTAATAATGTTTTTTTTATTTTTTATCATTACTTCAGTTTAAAACAGTAAAGAACAAGTCAAGGAAATTATAGAAGAACTCTTGACTATCGTAATCTGGTAAAATTGCTGGTTCATCATTGACGTCGCTTCGTTTTTGCCGACCATAGTCTCCACTTCATATGCTACGGGACTAGGTGCCAGACGCTATCTGTCTTAGAAACGCGGTATTTATTTGATTACCGAAGGTGATAAAAGAATTTCGGGTGCATTCTTTGGCGTAGAAGTGATTGAGAAGGTAGGGATAGATTAAAGCTGAGGGTGGATATATGTATACAGTGGGAGCAACAGTTGTAAATTTCTTATATTAGGGGGGGCTATATTGTTTCTTCATCCTATAAATGCTTATGTATTCAGAATTATTGTTTGAAAAGAAGCTCGCTGAGGTAACGTATGATGATGTGGTGGTTTATTTCAGTACTGGGAAACTGGAAAATCAGCATATTGAATTCAAGTCTTACTTTGTTAGCGAAAAGGCAAAACAGCAAGAAAGTCATAAAGACCGTGAAAAGGCGATTATACGAACTATTTGTGGCTTTTTGAATAGTTATGGAGGTATTATCATTTGGGGAAGTCCGGAAGGAAAAGTAGTTGAGAATGAAGGTGTAAAAGACAAAGAGTTCTTGGGCGCTTTAACACCTGTACCAGTGAACAGTCCAAAAGATCAGTTCATTTCAAAGATTGTCATGAGCATATCGCCAACTCCCACAGGCGTTTTTTATCATCAAATACCATGTCCTGAAGGTGGGTATATTTACATCTTTGAGATAGAGCGCAGTCTATTTCCTCCGCATCAATATTTAGATATATACTGGATGCGGTTAGATGGACAGACTAAGGCAGCCCCGCATCATTATATCGAGGCGCTGATGAAGCAGGTGAAGCATGCGGATATACGAGGATATGTCCAGAATGAGTCTTCTATGACGGCAACCAGGCATGGAGTTGTGCCGTTTATGTTGGGTATTTATAATTTCTCTAGATACATTACTGCTATGAATGTATCATACTCACTGATTTGTGAACATGGTATTTTCTTTTACCATGATGAGGAAATAAATTTAGCTACGGCTCCTCAAGGTAAGACCGATGGAAATGTACTTGCAGAAGCCAGTTTGCATTATAATATGCCTTTTGGCAAAAAATTTTATATTGCTTTGCCTGAAAGTAGTGCAGGCTCTACGCTTGAGATACGGTTGTACATATATGCAGACAACAGTCCAATGAAAGTAAGTACCTACCAATATCAAATATTTCGCTCTGGTTCATCACCCACCCCACAGATTAAGCTCATACAGAAGGAAGAAAATCTGCTTTCGTTTGAATATTCTGACGGTTTAGGCAAAACTGATGAACAGAGAGCGATAGAAAGTAACAAGATGGTAGCAGAACAGGCTAGAGACAAATGGAGATATACTCCGATGTATAAGATGCTGGATTCCTGATATCTTTGTTATATTTTTGATCGTAAAGATGGTGCGTGCTTTTAAGCATGACTGTATTGTAGGAGACGAAACATGCTTATTGGGCTAGGCACTTGTTGTATCATTCGAGAATAATTGGTCAAATAATTCATGATCGAACCAATTTTAGATTGAATATGAAATACTTATAAAAAATGAAGAAATAATATAAATAGTAAGACCCGCTCTTAGAGCGGGTCTTACTATTTATTGTGCCCAGTAGTGGTAGATTATCGAACCAAATACTGTTGATTATTAAGAAATTATGTTGATTTGATAACAAAGTTAGTATTTATTCATATCCGTATTTCCCATAAAAAGCGCTAATGAAGGTTTGATTTGCATTTCTATATTCAATCCAACAATTTTTTTCGTTTGATCCTTTCCTTCGCTTCAATTTTAAGTTAATATAAAGATTTTGAGAATTGGAAAATTGCGTCTATTTTAGAATTGGCGGTCATTGTAAAGCGACACCCTAAAATTTGGAAGAACGATGGAAATAATAAAGAGCAAATTATTCAGACCTCGAAAATGTGAGTATGGAGACTTTGAATTAAATCCAGACAAAGGGTGGAAATTATCACAAACATTCATTGACTACGATTCAAAGCTTTTAGTTGTATCAGTATCATGTGAGGACAAATCAAAATGGACAGACAATGGCTACAATGGTTGGTCAATTCCAACAAAGGAATTTAAAATAGACTTAGGCACTTTAAAAATTTTGGAATTTGAGGATTGGAAAAAGTATTTTAACTATAACAAAACAGAGTTCATAAGCGATGATAAAAAATATAAACTAATCACTCAAAGGGTTTTTGAACCAAACAGGAACAGTGATGGTATAAAAGAAGAACTTTATGAAATAGCGTCTAACAAATTGATCAGTTCAAGTGATTCTATTGCATTTAGACAGGAAAAAGAAGAAACCCTACTTGAAAGATTATATCGCTCTATTCGAGAACGAGAAGAACAAAAAAAAATATTAGATGCCAAACCATATCTAAGCGAATTTTACTTGAAAGAGCTTAGCCTGCTAAAGGAGAAAGAGGTTGTCATTGGTTACATAGACAATTCTTATACTTATAAATTAGTTTTTTCCTCAAATACCTTCACCCTTTTTAAATGCGACAAAATACCAACTGAATATGGAGCTTGGAAAACAATGGAATTTGTTGAAATCAAAGTATATTCAGATATAGAAGAATATTGGGAAGACTTTATAAAGGATGAAAAGTGGTTTATTAAATTTAGGATACATCAGAGTATATCTGAAAGATCTCTTATTTTGGCGAAACATATTATATCCTATTTTAACGACTTGCGTAGGGAACATAAGTTTACTTATAACGAGTATAACCAAATCAATGAATGGCAGAACAGTGTTTGGAGTGAAGAGTACAAAAGAACAGAATTAAAACAATGGTGTGCAAACTGTTATAAAGAAGTATATTATCAAGGGCGATATCCTAAATATATTTGTAGAGACTGTGCATCAAAAGAAATATTGGACAGAGATGGGAATTTATTAAACTTCTCAAACCTGGGATTTACAGGTGGTTTTAAAATCATTAGGAAAAATAGAGATGGACAAATTATTGAGGAAGATGACACCCAACAATTTTGCAACTGCATAATAGATGGAAAAGAGTTCTTTGCACAAGAAGCAAGATTTGGTGGAATAGTAATACAACGAAAAGAATAACAACGAATCGCCAGCAAAGTATTGCCAAAAGCGGGGCTGAACTGCTTCCATTAGACTTTTGTACAAAGTTCAACTTTGGTTCTTCGATTGAGCTTTAGTGCTAAAAATCCCCGCCTTCGGCAATACCTTACCGTTAAGTGGTCATTGCAAACTGACACAGCATAAATAACATAAAAAATGGACAAGGTAGAAATATTTTAAAACGAAAGAACGATTGATTACAACCTGTTTGTAGAAGTGTGGAGACCAAAACTATCGATGTTTTTTAGACCGTTTACCTAAACTATTAAGCGAAACAATCCAAAAATATTTGCTGGTAGCCGGTTGCGGAACAGGAAACGAGATAGAAAGATTTGTCCAGGCACCTGAACATTGAACAATAACAGGTATTTATATAGTATAGAAGCATCTGCGAATAGAACTGTATAAGTCCGAGATTGAATTAGTTATCGCCTTGAATTGATCTTCATTGGAATCATTCCAATTTCATATAATAGAGAAATATAAACTTTAGTGAAATATCAGCATTAAAACAGGCGGAATATTGGAAAAATTTATCTAACTTAAGAAATATGTTAATGCCCAGGATAATCAGTACAAAGAAGCTGATTTCAAATTTTCCATAAAAAAATCATTATGTTAAACAAAACCCAATCTTCCCTCAGATATACATGGAGAAACTTATTGATCGTTCCGGTCCTTACTATTACTGCAAGCTTGCTATTTGCGTCTAACCCACCAAAAGTAAATGGAGAAAAATACATACAAACGGCTAAAGGGAATACAGACAGTCTTTATAAAAAACGTTTCCCGGGTGGAGCAGAAGCTTATACGAAATTTCTATCGAAGAATATTCGTTATCCGCATGCTGCTCAGATGGCATTCGCAACCGGAGTAGTGACGGCCCAATTCCAGTTGTTTCGGGATGGAAGTGTTAAAAATATAAAAGTAATTAATGCGGCCCGAAAAGACATGGGAGAAGAGATAGTACGCTTATTGAATCTCCTGCCTAAATTTGACGCAGCGCCTTCAGGGAAGACAAAAACAGAAACGATTTTATTTACTGTTGTGTTTTCAATGCAAGATGATAACGGCAAACCTGTGGAACCTGATCTAAGTAATATGAAAGCAGACGTACACATACTCGGCTTTAGCCCAAGGTATAAACAGCAATAGAAATGTAATTTTCCAGTATTGCACGGATGTGCAGTTGCATGTCCGGTTGACTGTTGTGTACCAGACGAAATGTACCAGGAATCTGAAGAAGAACTGCTGGCGAAGAAAGATAAATTACATCTTTAATCAGAAAGCATAAGGAATTATCATTTTCAGTCTATAAGGTAACTATTGTTCATACCCATTTTAGGCTTTGTCGGAATCGAACTTGCTTTATATTGATTAATAGATAGTTAAAGTAAATTTAAATATGCACAAAAAAAGCAAAACCCGCTATCATAGCGGGTTTTGCTTTTTTTGTGCCCAGAACTGGATTCGAACCAGCACACCCTTGCGAGCGCTGCGACCTGAACACAGTGCGTCTACCAATTTCGCCATCTGGGCAACTGATTTTGTGTTTCAGGAGTGCAAATGTACGCACTTTTTCAATACCTCCAAATTTTTCCTTAAATTTTTTCCGGAACAAACACCGCCACAGGAAACCTCCTCAATACCAAACCCGCTTCCAACGACCCTTTCCCCTCTATCACCTCCTCCGAAAAAATATTCCTCCACCTCTCCGGAACCCCCGTCGGTAACAACACCGAAGCCGTTATCGGCTCCCGGTCCGGTAAAGGAACCACCACCACCACCCATTCCTCCTTATACACCCTCGCAAACGCCAACACATTCCCCCCACTACTCTGCAATGGTAAATAATCCCCCTCCAGGAACAAGTTTCTTAACTCCTTCCTATAATGCAACACCTTCCACACCAAATACAACTTCTCCGCACCCCGCTTCCTATACCTCTCCAGATATTCAAATAGCCCCGCACCCGACAACCCCGACATCTCTTTCAACATACCAGCTCGTACACCATAATCCACCGGCCTTCTATTATCCGGATCCACATAGCTATAATCCCACAATTCTGTCCCCTGATACATATCTGGAACCCCCGGCGCCGTCATCTTCAACAACGTCTGTGCCAGCGAACCCGTATACCCATAACTATCCAGCTTTTCTATAAAAGGCACCAGGCTCACCAAAAACGGTTTTGATCGCATTACCCGGGATACAAAATCCTTCGCCTTTTGCTCATACCCCTCATCCGGCGAAGACCAGCCCGAATTCACCTTCCCCTCCCGCAAAGCCTTCACCACATACTCCTGCAACCGTTCAATAATCGACTCCCCATCCACATACCCACTCACTATACTCTGATAAATAAAATACTCATCATTCAATAACACCCCCGCCTGATTCATCTCCCTCCAATTCTCCACCAACTCCTTCCACTCCTCCACAAACAACGACAACATATTCAACCGCATCCTCCCATCTTCCCCTCTCTTCGTATCATGCGTCGCCGTCGTATTCAACGCATGCGGCGTCTGCTGCTGCCGCACAATCATCAACTGATGAAAATTACCTGGCTCCGCCACCGGACTATCACCCACCTCATTATGCGACAACAACGCATTGAACACATAAAACACCGTATCCTCCACACCCTTCGCCATCAACGGCCCCGTAAACTGCATCAGCCGTAACAAAAACGGCAGTTTATCCTGCTCCCACCACTGCTCCAGCAACAATATCGCCGGCTCCGCCGACCGGTTCAACGACCGCATCCGCACAAATGTAGCCGCTACCTCCTCATTCAATGACACATTCCCCACACCAGGATACAACCTATACACCGGCAAACAAATCATAAACAACCCAATCGCCTCCTTCAATAATTCCCTGCTAACCCTCGCATCCGCCAATTTAAGCGTATAACACAGCCTAACCATGTTCTCCCATTCACCGCCCATATATCGCTCCAGAATCAGCCTCTTTTTCTCCAGCACAAGGTCCTCATAAGAGGAGGGAACCAACGACCCATAATAAGCATGCAACTCCCGAACACCCTGCCCATAACTCAACAAATGATTCACAAACGATAAAAACTCATACCCACTCGTCCCCTGCAAATCCCAGCTATGCGGCAAACTCTCCTGGTCCTCCAGTATCTTCTCCGCTATGATATAACACTTATTCCCAAACAACTCCCTCAACCGCTCAATATATCCAGCCGGATCCTGCAAGCCATCAATATGGTCAATCCTCAATCCCTGTACCAGGTCCTCCCTATACAAACTATGCAAAAACGTATGATACTCATTGAACACCTCCTGCGTCTCCATCCTCAATGTGATCAACTCGTTCACCGTAAAAAAACGCCTGTAATTGATCGCCTTATCCGCATCACTCCAACAAGCCAACTGGTAATATTGCTTTGATACCACCCTTGCCAGCAACTCCGGATTATTATTCACCATATCCACCACCCCCTGCAATATCCCCATATCCAGCACCTCCGCTATCAACTGCTCCTTTTGATTCTTCCAGTCCTCCAGCGATGTCCCCGCTGTAGCCCGCTGATACAACGCCGAAAACAACTTCACCACCGGCAATGCATCACTCTCTGAAAGCTGCTCACTGATCAAATCATACGCCGTCACCGACAAGGGAAACATCTGCTGGTAATAATTCACCGTAAACCCTCCCGGCGTCACTGCCAGCTTGATCTCCTCGTCCGCCAGACACGCCTCCAATGGCTTTCCTAAAAACGGCGTCATCAGCTTTCCTGCGAAATCAGGATGATGCCAGTCAATATCAAAATAAGCGTAGTAAGGAGACAATGGACCACGTTCCATCACATCATACAATCTCGTATTCTCCGCATGAAACGCCATATGATTAGGCACGATATCCTGCAACCACGTCATATCCCGCAGCTTCAACAGCTGGTGTATTTCCCGCAGTTCATCTATCGTTCCTATTGCCGGATTGATCATATGCGGATCCGTTACATCATACCCATGCATACTCCCCGGCGCCGCTTTGAAGATAGGCGATGCATAAATAGTCGATACACCCAGCTGATGCAGGTAAGGAATGATCTCTTTCAAATGTTTAAATGTAAATCCCGCATGAAACTGTATGCGATATGTAGCGGTTGGCGGATTATACGATCTCATAAATTATAGCTGAGTATGGTTGTAAAGTAATAGCAGTACCCTCTGCAACTTCGTCTGGCGCTGTAGGACCAGGTCCCTGCCAGATAGCTACCGATGAATCAAACTTTTTATGTAACAAATGAGGACGGTTATGCATAAATACCGCCTGCGCATCACTGCAATTAAACAGTAACAACAAGCGATCATCATTTCCCGCACGCTCTACCGATAATATAACATCTCCCGGTTGCGGCATGTTCACCCAAATATTATCTCTTTCCGTATTCAACAATGCCCGCCTCGTCTTCCGCAACGCTATCAGATACCGGTAATATTCCAGCAACGGCCCTGGTGCCGGCCAGGAAAGCATTGATTGCTCAAATGTCTTTCCGGACTGAGGATCTGGTACGTCTCCCGCCCAGGAAAATGCCCTGAATTCATCGCGACGCCCCTCACTCACAGATTTCGACAATTCCTCATCCCCATGACTCGTGAAATATAAAAATGGTCTTGTCTCCCCATATTCCTCCCCCATAAACAACATGGGCGTATGCGGAGACAACAATAACATTGCCGCCGCCAGTTTATTTGCCTCCAGCGGTAATTGCGCCATCAACCGGTCACCCATCATTCTGTTACCTACCTGATCATGATTCTGTGTAAAAACAATAAATTTGTCATAAGACAAATTATGCGGTGTCACGCCAAACTTCCGCTTCCTGTGCGCCGAATACTGTCCCGTATATACGTAGCTATCTCTCCACGCTTTTGCCAGTGATGGCAATCCATCAAAGTCCTCATAATACCCATCTTTCTCCTTCGTCAGCACCACATGCAGCGCATGATGAAATTCATCCACCCACTGCCCATGCATACCATATCCTCCTTTATCAGGCTGCGTGATATACCTTGGATTATTAAAATCTATTTCTGCTATCAGTATTTTTTTCCTCCCGGTAGCATGGGATAATTCATCCACCGCTTCAGCCAGTTCTTCCGTGAAGTGCTTCGCACTACTGTCCCATATCGCATGCACCGCATCCAATCGTAACCCATCTATTCGGCATTCCTCCAGCCACATCAATGCATTCCTGATAAAATATGCCCTCACCGCATCAGAATGCGCATCATCAAAGTTGATGGCCGATCCCCACGGGGTTTTGTATTTATCCGTATACCACGGACCAAAGTCAGCAAAGTATGCACCCTCCGGCCCCAGATGATTATATACTACATCGAGTATCACCGCAATCCCATATTGATGTGCCGCGTTCACCAGTGCCTTCAGTTCATTGACTGTGCCATATGTATGCTGCACGGCATAAGGATACACACCATCATACCCCCAGTTACGATGACCGGGGAACTGAGCAATGGGCATGATCTCTATGGCATTAATCCCCAACGAGCGGAGGTAGCTAAGCTTAGATAAAATTCCTTTGAAATTCTGTAACGGGGTGAATGTGCCTGTATGAATTTCGTAGATAATCATCTCGTGCAGATCAAGTCCTTTCCATCCTTCATCCGACCATTTAAAATTATCTTCCACTAATGCAGATGGACCATGCACCCCTTCCGGTTGATACCGGGATGCAGGATCAGGACGTTCATCCTTATCATCTAACAAATAAGTGTATGTCATACCAGGGGTAACATCTGGTACCGTCACCTGCCAGTAGCCTTCATTATTTTTATTCATAGGAATAATAGCGGGCTCCGGTGTTTTTACTGACAATGCAACTGATTCTCTGAAGGGCGCCCAAACACTGAACAAACCGGCTCCATTATCAAGAATGGCCGATCCGGCAAAAGTATATGTTGTTCTCACTATATCAATTTTAGTATACCGAGATACTGAAAATAATATGCCAGCGGGTTTACAGCCTATTTACGGCGTTTTATTTCTACAGTATGACCGGCTTAAAAATTGCACTTCCTGTAGGAAAAGTTATTACTATGTGGTGGAAAGAAAGTATCATTTACCAAATATATCCCCGCAGTTTCAAAGATAGCAACGGCGATGGAATCGGCGACCTTTCGGGCATTATATCAAAACTCGATTACCTCCAGAGTCTCGGTATTGACACCGTATGGCTCAATCCTATCTTCGCCTCTCCCAATGATGACAATGGTTACGACATCAGCAACTACTATGATATCATGACTGAGTACGGCACCATGAAAGAATTCGACATTTTAATAAAAGGGTTGCATGATCGTCATATAAAACTCCTGCTGGACCTGGTGGTGAATCATACCAGTGACGAACATCCATGGTTTAAGGAAGGTCGCCTGTCAAGGGAAAGCCCGTACTACAACTATTACCACTGGTGGCCTGCTGAAAAAGGAAAACCTCCATTCCGGTTTAGTCACTTCGATCCCTCCGGCGAAGCATGGACCTACAACAAAGCGACCGACAGCTATTACCTCCATTACTTCTCTTCAAAAATGCCTGACCTGAACTGGGAAAATCCACAGGTACGAAAAGAAGTATACGATATCATGCGCTTCTGGATCAAAAAAGGTGTAGATGGCTTCAGACTCGATGCCATTTGTTATATCAGCAAAGACACAACCTGGCCTGAAATCGAAACACACGACTGGGGCGCGTATTACGCACATGGTCCGCACCTCCACGATTACCTGCAGGAAATGAACCAGGAAGTGCTCCACAATACAAACATCACGACTCTTGCCGAAGCAGCAGGAATCACCATCGATGAAGCCTTGCACTTTGTTGAAGAAAACAGGAAAGAACTACACATGCTCTATCATTTCGAAGGCATGCACCTCGGCTATCTCAAAGATGCCTACAAACGTCCCGACCCCAGAGGGATTGACCTCGTAGCCCTCAAAAGTCTTTACACCGCCTGGGATCAGATTTATGAAACGGGAGGCTGGGGCACCATTTATCTCACCAATCACGATCAACCCAGAATGGTGAGCCGGTGGGGCAGCGATATTGAAACCTACAGGGAAGTCTCCGCTAAAATGCTGATTACTTTTTTACTCACCATGCGGGCTACACCTATCTTCTACAACGGCGATGAGATCGGCATGACGAATATCAGATTCGAAAAGATCGACGACTACAAAGACATCGATACGATCAACATGTACAAATACCTGGAAAGCAAAGGAGAGGATACCAGCCGTTTTTTACTGGATCAGCAAATGGCTGCCAGGGATAACAGCCGTACACCTTTTCAGTGGGACGATTCACCCCATGCCGGTTTTACGGAAGGTACCCCCTGGATTAAAGTCAACGACAATCATACGTTTATTAACAACGCCGCGCAGGAAAAAGATGACCGCTCCATTCTCCGGTTTTTCAGGCAGGTAGTCCTGCTGCGTAAACACCAGCCTGTATTGGTGTATGGTAAATACCAGTTATACGATCCGGCACATCCGCAGGTCTATACGTATACGCGCACACTGGATACCACCATGTTCCTGATAGTGCTTAATTTTTCAAAAGAAACGGTAGTGTACCAGCTGCCATTGGTGCTGGAAGCAGATGCAGAACCTTTGGTAAATAACATGCTGACTTTTGAGCTCGAAGGAGGTAACATTACCCTGGCCCCATATCAGGCCTTAATATTCGGTCCGCTGCCTCCGGTAATGCCAACTGCCGCCGCAGCCGCCGAAGAGAAAACAACAGTACTTCCACTGGAAGAAGAAACTATTTAAACAAACTTAAATCATGATCGATACCGGCCAGCTTTATTGTATCAGAGAATTTCAGTCCTAACTTTTCCAGCAGCATCAACGAATGTTTGTTGTCAGCCCGTGCAATGGCCACAATATGTGGCAGGTGCAGCATATTGTATCCATAATCCAGCACGGCTTTCGTAGCCTCATATGCGTACCCCTGCCCGGTATATTCCGGCAGCAGGGCAAATCCTACATCTACATGCTCCAACCCATCCCTTTTTATCAATCCACTCATCCCGATAGGTGTATGGGTGTCTTTCAATGCCACCAGGAAAAGTCCGAAGCCATATTGCGCATAACTTGCCAACGGGCCATTGGAGAGGTAGAGCTGTGCATCGGCTTCAGTATGAATGTTCCTGTCGCCAAGAAACTCAATCCATGTGGGAGAATTAAGCAACGCTATAATAAATGGGGCATCATCAAGGGTAAAACGGCGCACAATCAGGCGTTCTGTTTCGCAGATTAACATATTTTGCTGATTATTTTATTACTTTTGGCCATTGTCACGTTTTGAACAATGAATGCCAACTTAACTTTATTTATATCACAGGTCTAAATTTATGTGAATTGAAGAAGAATTGCATAGTTTCAACGTTATTTTCAACTATCATGCTGACATCCAGTGTGTTGTTACAAACAGGACACGCACAGGAAAAACCACTTACACAATTTGTTCATCCGTACATTGGCTCTCAGGGCCATGGACACGTGTTTGTAGGCGCTAACGTACCTTATGGCGCGGTGCAGCTCGGACCCAGTCAAACCATGCAGAGCTGGGATCAGTTCAATGGATGGGACTGGTGTAGCGGCTACAATTATATCAGTGAAGATATTCTTGGTTTTACACACACGCATCTGAGCGGTACCGGTATCGGGGATTTGAATGACCTGATGATCGTACCAGCCAGCGGCCACCTGGAATTACAGCCCGCTCACCGCCTGGATATGAGCACTGGCTATGGCTCCAATTTCAAAAAAGCCAACGAAGTAGTAAAACCCGGTTACTATTCAACTTACCTCGACAAATACAAGGTAAAGGCAGAACTGACCGCTACTACCAGGGTCGGTTTCCATCACTACCACTTCGACAACGCTGATAGTGCTCACCTGCTGGTGGATCTGGAATTCAACATGTGTTGGGATGCTCCTGTAGAGACGACTATCAAAAAGATAAATGATACCACCTTTGTAGGCTACCGTTTTTCTAAAGGATGGGCTAATGACCAACGCCTGTTTTTCGCTATCAAAACCTCTCAGCCTATTACACAACTGCAACTCTTTAATCTGAACGAGGCTGTTGCCGGTACTGAGGCAAAAGGTAAAGGTATTAAAGCTGCTATGTATTTTGATGCAGCTAAGCATCCTGATATCTTCCTGAAAGTGGGCATTTCTCCGGTAAGTGAAGAAAATGCGCTGGGCAATATCGCTGCTGAAATACCAGCCTGGAATTTCGAACAGGTGAAAACCCTTGCCGATCAGGCATGGAATAAAGAACTGAACAAGATCGATTTCTCTGCAGACGATGCTACAAAGACGACCTTCTACACAGCGCTTTATCACAGCCACTTCTTCCCATCTGTGTTCAATGATCACAATGGCGATTATCGTGGTACTGATAAAAAAGTGTATACCAATCAGAAATTCACCAACTACACCGTGATGTCCCTCTGGGATACTTACCGTGGGTTGCATCCTTTGATGACCGTGATAGATCCTTCGCTGGTAAAAGATATGGTACACTCCATCCTGATGATCTACAAACAACAGGGACGACTGCCTGTTTGGCCGTTGGAAGGTTGTGAAACGGATTGTATGATCGGTAATCCAGCTATCCCAGTGATTGCTGATGCGTATATGAAAGGCCTGATTGATCCTGCTGATGTAGCCCTGGCTTACGAAGCAGTGAAAAATACGGCGATGAGAAAAGCAGGTGGTTTACAGTTTGTTCAGGAATTAAAATACATCCCGGCTGATAGCATGACCATCGAGTCTGTAGCATGGGGACTGGAATATGCCATCGCTGATTACGGGGTAGCACAGATGGCAAAGAAACTGGGTAAAACCAAAGATGCAGCTTACTTTACGAAGAGAGCTGGCTTGTATAAACAATACTGGGATGCTTCCAGAGGTCACTTTGTAGGCAGACTGGCAGATGGTAGCTTCAGAAAAGAATTCGATCCGCTGGAAGCAAAACATCGCTCCAATGACTATTGCGAAGGGAATGGCTGGCAGTATACCTGGTTAGTACCACAGGATGCAAAAGGACTGGTAAACCTGTTCGGTGAAAAGAAATTCCAGACTTCACTGGATTCATTCTTCAATATGTCTTCTTCCCTGGGTCAGGGCAGTTCTCCCGACATCTCTGGTATGATTGGCCAGTATGCGCAGGGCAATGAACCAAGCCATCACGTAGCATACCTGTATGCAGTGATTGGTCAGCCATGGAAAACTGCAGAAATCGTGAGAGAATCAATGGAAAAATACTACACCAATGCACCTGATGGCCTGTGCGGCAATGAAGATGCGGGGCAGATGAGTGCCTGGTATGTACTGTCTGCAATGGGCTTCTATCCAATGAACCCCATGAACGGCACCTTTGTATTTGGTTCTCCGCTGATGGATCAGGCAGTGATCAAATTGGCTGGAAACAGGAAATTTGAGGTGGTTGTAAAAAACAATGGCAAAGAAAACAAGTACATCCAGAAAGTAGTGCTGAATGGTGTGAACTACACGAAGTCTTTCTTCCTGTATAAAGATGTGATGAAGGGTGGTAAAATGGAAATTTATATGGGTAACAAGCCTTCTGCTACATTTGGTGTGAAGCAGGCGGACAGACCTATCTGATATCCTTCAGCTCTGATTTTAAAAACGCCTTTGCGCACAGCAAAGGCGTTTTTTTTATATTTATGCCATGATAAAATTCAAGGCCACTATCAAAAAGTTTGAGAAAATGGGAGAAAAGACGGGATGGTCGTATATCGAGATCCCTATTGAACTCTCGCAGCAACTGAAACCCGGATACAGGCAATCCTTCCGGGTCAAAGGCAAGCTCGATAAATTTGAAATAGCAGGTGTCGCACTAACGCCGATGGGCGAAGGACATTTTATCATGTCGCTGAATGCCGACCTGAGAAAAGGAATCGGTAAGCGCGCCGGCGCAGAACTACAGGTGCAAATTCAGGTAGATGATAATCCTGATCCGGTAAGTTCTCCTGAATTCATGGAATGTCTGGCCGATGAACCGGAGGCGCTGGCCTTCTTCAATACACTGGCCAAGGGCCACCGGAACTATTTCATGAAATGGATCGAAAGCGCGAAAACCGCACCTACCAAAGCCAAAAGAATAGCCATGGCAGTCAACGGACTGGCCAGAAAATGGGATTACCCAACCATGATCAGAGCCAATAAGAACGTCAGCTAACTGCGCTTACAGCCATCATGGCGGCTTCCACTTCTACCGTATCGTGTATTTTCTGCATTTCCAATACAGTGCCACGGGCCGTTTCCCGGTACATGGGTACGAATTTATGATTGAATTTCACTTCCTGGAATGTATAGGAAGTCCGCTGTTGCACCACATTGGAATATATATCATCAAACCCCTTGATCAATACATATAGTTCCAGATCCGCCACCTGGATATCTTCTGCCGTTAGGCCCAGCAAAGGACTCTGCTCATCGATCACATGCACCACGGTCCAGTTCATTGGCAAACTCTGGATCTTGTTCCTTTCCAGCGGTAATTCATAATAGCGATAAGTTTGTTTGCCATCTTCGTGTACCCGCATAGCGGCATTTACCTGTACCGTTACATCCGTGAGGGTATGCCCGTGCTTATAACAGGCAAAGCGGAACATCATGGCATTGCTCCCTTTAAACGGGGTTATGAGTGCGTGATTGCTAAAGGCCAGATGAGCCTTAGGCCGTGCAAAACGGCCATAGATCAGGCCCGTTATCACCGCAAAGGAGAGAAATCCGCTCATCGCCTCGATGGAAGCCAGAAAATTGGCCCCGTCACCTACCGGGTTGACACGGCCATAACCTACAGTGGTAAAAGTTTCTGTGCTAAAGTAGTAGACTTCTTTAAAAATACCCCAGGCGGAATGGGAATTGATCCCCTGCAATTCAGCCGCCCCGATAATGAGGTAAATACTGGTGTAAATGAGATTGACAAGGATGAAGGCACCAACTATCACAAGGACAAAAGCCCAGACAGGCAGGTTGAGCATAATATGGAAAAGACTGTACCTGTCCCATATGGGATTGCCTTCTTTGCGGAGGTTGAAACTCCCGTCTTTGTTGATAAATCGGTCCCCGTAACTACTGATAGTAGCGCTGAACCCGGTATCTTCATTTGTTTTCGAGAAAGGATTGATATGTTTCAGTAGGGCCATAAACCTGCGTTTGACCACAAATCTACTTACCTTTGCGATTATCCAAATATTATATTACATGTATAAGGTAGGTGAATTTAACCTTTTAAGAGTGAAGAAGGAGAGTGAGTACGGCCTGTTCCTGGATGGTGTGGAACAGGAAATACTGATGCCAAAACGTTTTGTACCGGAAGGGGCAAAGCGGGGGGATGAGCTCAGGGTGTTTATTTATCATGACTCGGAGAATCGCCTGACGGCGACGAACCAGGAGCCTTATGGTGTAGTGGGGGATATTGTGAACCTGAAATGTACAGGAGTGACCGAACAGGGTGCTTTCCTGGACTGGGGGTTGATGAAAGACCTGTTTGTACCGGCAAGTAAGCAGATGACCAGGATGGTCGTGGGCCAGGATTACCTGGTGAAAATATACCTGGATGAAAGAACCGGGAGAGTAGCGGCTACCGAAAAACTGGACCCGTACCTGAGCAATGAGGAACTGACCGTGAAAGAACAGGACCCGGTGGAGCTGATCATTTATAGAAGATCCGATTTGGGATTTGTGTGTATTGTAAATCAGAAACATACAGGTCTATTGCACTATGGAGATGTATTTGGAACGGTGGATATCGGGGATAAAATGAAGGGGTTTGTGAAAGCGGTGAAGGATGAAAATAAGCTGGATGTGTCTGCGGGAGAAATGGGGTATAAGAGAGTGGAGAATGAAGGGGAGAAGATCCTGCGGTTGCTGAAGGAAAATGACGGGTACTTACCTTACCATGATAAGTCAGATCCGGAGGAGATCTACTCATTTTTTAGTATGAGTAAAAAGACGTTTAAGATGACGACTGGTAGTCTTTACAAAGCCAGAAAGATTGAGTTTACGAAAACGGGTATCAAACTGATAGAAGAATAGCAATTGACCTGCGGCAGCAAGGAAGAATACGATTCGGCCGGCGCCCGGTTTGGGCGTGTTTCTCAAAAATAGCTGCTGATAATTCATATAACTTTTAAGGCCGGGTCACAAAAATGATCCGGTCTTTTATTTATATTAAAAAAAAGAGCAATTCTAACTGGTACTATTTTACCCCCCAAACGACTTCCCTTTTTACCAAGCGCTGTACCATTTTTTATTCAAAAAACCATTTAACAAACCCTCTATGATGATCCATTACGCAAACCGGTTGTACGGGCTAATCCGCCGCGTACAGCATTCCATTCTTATGATTGGCTGTCTGTTAGCATGTCTGAAGCTAACCCCGGCCTCCGCCCAGCTCTCACGTCTCCACGCCGATGGAAAACGCATCGTCAACGCCTCCGGACAGGAAGTCATCCTGAAAGGTGTCGGTCTCGGTGCCTGGCTCCTCCAGGAAGGTTATATGATGAAGGAAGGCGGCGACGGTCCCCAGTGGTCTGTCAAAAAATACCTCTACGACCAGGGGCAAACCGATGCCCAGGTAGAAGCCTTCTACCAAAGCTGGCGAGACAACTTCATCACCAAAGCCGACATCGACTACATCGCCTCCCTCGGTTTTAACTGCGTGCGCCTGCCTATGCACTATGAACTCTTTCTGACCACTGCGCAACGGGCAGAAAGGCTGAAAGTGATCCATGCCAATGCCAGCGCCAGTTCCGTATCCACGTACATCAGTGCACTCACCACATGGTATAACAACAATACCCTGTTCACTGATACCAACACCGAAGGCTTCCGCCTGGCTGACAGTCTCCTGAAGTGGACGGCGGCCAACAATATGTACGTGATACTGGACCTCCACGCGGCGCCGGGCTCACAAGGTCTTGACCACAACATCAACGATGGCTTTGTGGGCAATGACCTGTACAATCAGGCTATTTACGGCAACATGACCGTTCGTTTATGGCAGGCACTTTCCAGGAAATACATCAACAACGATGGTGTCGCCTTTTATGACCTGGTCAATGAACCTCACAAGGTGCCCAGCAACACCACGGTGCACGACATCTTTGAAAGACTGATCAACGCTGTCCGCGCCGAAGGGGATACCCACCTGCTCATGGTAGAAGGAAACGGCTATGGCAACAACTACGGTAGTATGCAACCGTATACTTTTACCAATCCCACGAACCTGGTGTATAACTCACACCGCTACTGGAATTCTACCGACGTTACCGTAGGTAACAGCGACCCTAACCAGATCTCCGATCTGGCGAACATCGTTGCCTGGAGAAATACCTACAATGTACCTGTTTGGGTGGGCGAAACCGGCGAGAACAACAACGAATGGTTGTCTGCTAATATCGCTGCCATGAATAGTATTGGTGTTGGATGGTGTCACTGGACGTACAAAAGACTCACGGCTGGTGAAAGTGCGGCGCTGTTGCGACTTACCGGCCCTTCTGTGCTGGATGGTGCCGGCAATATGAGTGCTGTGCTGAACAACATCAAATTTGCCAATAATATCAAAAACACAAACACGATTGCCGCCGTAGCTCCCGGACAAGCTGCCAACGGACCTGTCGGCAAAACGATCTGGCTGAAAGGCTTTAATGGCAAATATGTTAGTTCCAGAGGCGGCACCGGTGCTATGTGGTGTGATAGTAGCTCAGTAGGCACCTACAATAAATTCTACGTAGTAGATGCCGGCAATGGCAAAATTGCGTTGAGGAACAGCGCCCTGTTTGTCTCCTCAGAAAACGGTACCCAGGCCATGACGTGCAACCGTAATGTATACCAGGGATGGGAGAAGTTCGACTGGATAGTGAATACAGACGGAACCATCTTCCTGCGAAGTAGTAATGGGCTGTACGTTTCTTCTGAAAATGGCACACAGGCCATGACCTGCAACAGAACTTCAGGTAGCGGCTGGGAAGCTTTCACATGGGGAGAAGTGGGCAGTGCCGCCCCCATAGGTCAGTCGATCTGGTTACAGGGTAATAACGGTCAGTACGTCAGCTCAAAAGGGAATGTGAATCCCATGTATTGCAATGCCACTGCGGTACAGAACTGGAATCAGTTCCTCATTGGCGACGGTGGTAATGGCAAAATTACCCTCAGCAATGGAGGTTATTTTGTGTCCTCTGAAAATGGGACAAAGTCGATGAATTGCAACAGGACGACTGCGCAGGATTGGGAGAAATTTGACTGGATCTCAAATGATAACGGTACCGTATCATTAAGAAGCAGTAATGCATTGTATGTATCTTCCGAAAATGGTGCGGCGGAGATGACTTGTAGCAGAACCTATCCGCAGGGTTGGGAACAGTTTAAATTTGGGATTGTACCAGCTGCAGCTGCTGCGAAAAAAGCGGCCGTAGAAGAAGCGGTTACAGTGGATACAGAAAGTGGATTACTGGTCTACCCGAACCCGGTAGCAAAAGGAAGCACGCTTTACCTGAATGTAAAAAAATATGATGGTAAAAACCCTGTTCAAGTTGCCCTTGTAGATGTAAACCAGAAGGTCATTCTTTATAAAAAGGAAAACGCCGGGCAAATCCATCTGCCTACGGGAAATGTAGCAGCCGGCTTTTACGTGATCAAGGTGACCAACGGTAATAAAACCTATACACAAAAAGTACTGATCCAATAAACCCTATACTCACATGCAATCACTATACCGCAGGAGCCTTTGCCTTATGGCAATCCTCCTCACTCTTACCTTACACGCCATTTCGCAATTTAAAGTAATTGGCTATTTTCCCACCTGGGAAGGCAGTGTAAGCGCTATCCAGTATAGCAAACTGACCCACATCAACTACGCCTTCCTCATTCCGAATGCCGACGGCAGTCTCCAGGCACCCGATGATCCCCAAAGGCTCAGAAACCTCGTGACCGCTGCACATGCCGCAGGTGTAAAAGTCATCATCTCAGTAGGCGGTGGCGGCGGGGATGTAGGCTTCCGTACCTTCTCCCTCACAGCCAGTGGCAGAACTACCTTTGTGAACAACATGGTGAGCTTCTGTAACACGTATAACCTGGATGGTGTGGACCTCGATTGGGAATACCCCAACGCAGGCACACAGGCAACCGCATTTGTGACTTTAATGTCCCAGCTGGCTACGAGTATGCATGCGAATGGCCGGGTCGCTACAGCGGCTGTAATCGGCGATTATGGAGATGATAGTTTTTTAAGTACTTTGTTCCCGGTAGCAGACTGGCTCAACATCATGGCCTATGATGATAACCCACCAGATCATTCTACCTATAACCTGGCCGTTCAATGCCTGAATTACTGGTTAGGCCGCGGCTTACCAAAGGAAAAAGCGGTACTGGGTGTGCCTTTCTATGGTCGTCGTGACTGGAGCGGCGATTATGGCTTTGCTACGCTCTTAGGTATGGGGGCCGATCCTTATGCTGACCGCTATGGAGACATTGGCTATAATGGCATTACCACCATCAAAAACAAGACTACCCTGGCCCTCAATCAGGCAGCAGGTATCATGATCTGGGAAATTGCACAGGATGCGACCGGTACCTATTCATTATTGTCAGCTATTAAGGAGGTGGTGAATAATGGTAATACCACAACTGCCCCTATCGGGCAAACGATCTGGCTGAAAGGAAATAATGGCCAGTATGTAAGCTCAAAAGGGAATGTGAACCCCATGTATTGCAATGCTACTGTGGTGGCTGGCTGGAACCAGTTCCTCGTAGGGGATGGTGGTAACGGAAAAATTACATTAAGCAATGGTGGATATTTTGTATCTTCTGAAAACGGTGAGCAGGCCATGAACTGTAATCGTACCGCGGCAGACGACTGGGAGAAATTTGACTGGATTCAAAATGCGGATGGTACGGTTTCTTTACGTGGGAACAATGGTTTATATGTCTCCTCCGAAAATGGAGCAGCCGCTATGACCTGTACCCGCACCACCGCACAGGGTTGGGAAAGTTTCTCCTGGGCACCCGTAGCTGCAGCTAAAATGGCAGCAGGTCAGGATAGTGTGGTAAGTTTGAAAACGGCAACTGGATTGCTGGTATACCCTAACCCAGTGAGCAAGGGCAGCGAACTGACCATAAATGTAGCCGGATATGACGGAAAGACCCCCTTGCATATTTTTGTGAAAGACATCTATCAACGAACTTTATCCTATAAGAAAGCGGGAAGTGCCCGCGTTAGTATTTCCACTGGTAACCTGGTCCCCGGGATGTATGTAGTCGTGATCACCTATGGCAATCAAACTTTTACTAAACAGGTCCTGATACTGTAAAACGTATCCTTACAGGACCGGTCATTGCGCATATGACCGGTCCTGTGTTTCCACGAGTTTTTTTTCACCCCCTTAATAAACAATAACCATGAAAAGAAAAGTACTGTATGCGCTTTTGTTGATGGGCTGCTCAGCCTTTAACCGGGTAGATGCACAGACGCCACCTGCTACCTGGCAGGAACACTGGTTTGAGCACAATCAATTGTTGACGAGGAAATTCTATGACAACGACGTTGCTGTCTATTATGACAATGACGTGAGCACTTCAGTTACCTGGCCGTACCAATACATGGGAGACGTATGGCGGTATACTAAAAAGACCTATGGTTGGTTTGGGGCTGACCCGCACTTGTTTGTGGTAATGCACACAAACAAGTACAGCGGCGGTCACCCTTCCGGTTATTTCGATGCCAGTCATGACAACCGCGATGTAGCGGATGTAGGACCTGGCCCTTGGACTGGCGCTACCGGTGGCGATCATGACCTGCTCACCCACGAAGTTGGTCACATTGTAGAAGGGGATTCTAAAAATGCACACAATTCTCCTGCCTTTGGCATCTGGGGAGACAGTAAGTGGGCAGAGATCTACATCTACGATGTATACCAGGGGCTCGGTATGACCAGCGATGCCGCCAGGGTGTATACCACGTTTACCAATACCACCGACAACTTCCCCGTGACTGGTACACATTGGTTCCGCGACTGGTCCTACCCAATTTACAGCCAGTATGGCGGTAGCAAAGTACTGAACAGGTATTTTGTACTATTATCTTCTTACTTCCCTAAGAGCGGCAGCGATTATGCCCGTTCTCTGAACATGGGAGAGTTTATCCACTTTTGGAGCGCGGCTGCAGGGGTGAGTCTGAAAGCTCAGGCAACTACTGCATTCGGCTGGAATTCCACGTACGAAAGTCAATTCAACCAGGCACAGATTGATTTCCCTATTACATACGCACCGGTTACGATTGCGTCTTATATGTACCAGGATGTCAACTATGGTGGTTATGGTATCTCATTGCCTGTTGGTAGCTATAACCTGACGGCTTTAAAAGCATATGGTGCTATCAATGACGACATTACTTCTGTGAAAGTTACACCTGGTTATAAGGTGACTTTGTATGCAGACGACAATTTCTCCGGTGCTTCACTGGTACTCACTGCTGATGTATCACTACTGGATGTGAGCACCTGGAATGACAAGGTAAGTTCAGTAAAAGTAGAAGCGGTAACTGCGGCTGCGGCAGAGAAAGAGAGCGCAGAGTTGACTGTGTATCCTAATCCTGTGTTGAAGGGGGGTATGCTCACCGTAAATGTGGGTAAGTATGATGGGAAGGAGCCGGTGTACGTATCTGTGGTGGATGTAAACAAGAAGGTGGTAGCCCAGCGGAAGGACAATGCAGCCCGGATTGCGCTGGAGGTAAAAGATTTACCTGCTGGTGTATATGTAGTGGTGGTGACGAATGGTAGAAAGAGCTATACGAAAAAGATTGTGATTCAGTAATTTCAATTCTTTTTTAGGAAAGGGCGTTCCGGTACCGGGACGCCCTTTTTTTATGGTGACTATATCCCGGATATACTGCAAATACTACATTATAAGGGCACTATAAGGTCACCAAAAGGGCACCAATATATCACCTCAATATCCAATCGATATATAGGTGCCCTTTTGGTGACGTATTAGTACTCATTTGGTGATGGGTTGGTATTATAGTCGGGATATAGCCAGACTATAGGCAGGAGGGGAGAACCGGCTTGCACTTTATAGCCTGCGGCCGGCAAAAAATGAACCTATTACCTTCCAAAACGAAAAGAGGGCATCTCATTATGAGACGCCCTCCTTTTTTGATGCTTTGTCCAGTCTGTTGTTTCTTACACCTTACTAATGGTTCCCGATGGTTTCCGTTTATTGATCTTTTTGCCTGTTGAGTAGTAATTCCTTTATTTATTATCTTAACCTATCGGATCCTTTCTAATTATTTACTATCCTTCTGAATTTCTGTTTTCTTAATTTCCTGACCATCCCTGTTCTCCTCAGTCGCCGTCGCCACAATAAGATCCCCTGTCTTCAGTTCACCAAACACTTCCATCTTACCATCCACTTCACGACCTGTAGATACGGGTACATGCACCGCCTTGTTATTTTCCACTCTCACCACAAACACACCCGTTGTAGAATTCACCACCGCACTCTTAGGCAGAATAAAAGCACTATCCGCAGTATTCATGGGTATTATTACTTCAGCAATCATCCCTGGCAACAGTTTCTTATCATTGTTCGTTACATCCATTTCAATGCGCTGAGAACGCAGACGGGTATCCAGCGCACCTGCCAGACGGTTTACCTTGGCCGTAAACTGTTTGCCCTGGAAGGCCTTTACGCTGAAATTAACTTCACTGTTACTACCCAGGTAACTGGTGTAAGACTCAGGTACAGAGATCACCAGACGCAGTTTATGCTGTTCCTGCAGGGTTACGATTGGCAGTTCTGAACCTTTACCGGTAGGACCAACATACGCACCCGCACTCACATTACGCGCGGTGATGATACCACTGAACGGCGCGCGGATCTCCAGGTAGTTCCGGGTATCCGACACCTCTCTGTAAGAAGATTTCGCTGCTTCCAGATTCGCCATGTCAGAGTTCATCTTTGCCTTTGCATTGTCCAGGTCATTTTTGGAAACAGTACCCGGTGTCAGGCTGGTCGTGTATAAACGATCGTAGTTCGCCTTGCTCGCTACATAGATCGCTTCCTGGGATTTTAATCTGCTTTCTGCTGCATTCAGCTGAGCAGTCAGCTCAGGAGCTTCCATGGTCACCAGCAGGTCACCGGCATTCACTTCAGACCCTACATCCACATTCAGCCTCTTTACAAAGCTGCTCACTTTTGCATAGATATCTACCTGCTGGAAAGCGATCAGTTCACCTGGCAGTTTAAGGGAAGAAGATAACTTCCCTTTTTGTACAGCAACAACTGGGGTAGCCGGCACTTCCGTCACCGCATTTTCTTTTTCTGATTCGCCTTTTGTGTGTCCGCAACTGTTCAACAGCAGCATGGCGGGTAAGCTGCACAGTAATATTGTATTGGATATTAAGTTGTTCTTTTTCATATGACTATTCATACAAGGATGGTACATAGTTTTTACTTTCTTTATCTTCCGGATCCAGGGATACTGACTTAGTGGATGCTTTACCCTGTGCCCATGAAAATACCAGTGGCAATAAGAAGAGGGTACTAAAGGTAGAAGCAATCAGACCACCAATCACCGCACGACCCAGCGGAGATGTCTGGTCACCGGTTTCACCCAGGCCACTCGCCATTGGGATCATACCTGCCACCATTGCAAGACTCGTCATCAGGATCGGACGAAGACGCAATGCAACCGCCTCTTTTGCAGAGAGGATCGCATCACCGTTATGACGGCGTAGCTGCTCTGCATTCGTAACCATCAACACCGCATTCGATATCGATACACCCACCGACATGATGATACCCATATAAGACTGTAGGTTCAGGGTTGAACCTGTCAATACCAGCAGGGTGAGGGAACCGATCAGTACAGCTGGTACGGAAGCCAGAACCACCGCCGATACCTTGAAGGACTGGAAGTTTGCCGCCAGCATCAGGAAGATCACGATAATCGCGACTACCAGGCCATTCTGTAAGCTGTCCAATGTATCGGTCAGTGTAGAAGTCAGACCCACCAGTTCCACATTCAGACCACGTGGCATTTCGCCCAGTGATTTGATGGCTTTATTTACTGCTGTGGTAGCAGTTCCAAGGTCCACATTATTGAGGTTGGCAGTTACTGACAGGGTAGGCATCGCCCCAAGGTTATCAGCTTCACCCAATGTGGTATCAGGTGTGATGGTCGCCACATCACCCAGTACCGGCCGTGCACTGTTTGGCAGTAATGGCAATTCCTCGATTGAATGAATATCTGTCATTTTATTTTCCGGGATCTCCACCTGTACGTTGTAGCTCAGGTTCTGCTTTTCATCTACCCATACGTTTTTCTCCGTATAGCGGGAGGATGACGTAGACGCGGTGATGGTCCGGGAGATGGTTGCCAGGTCAATACCCAGTTGCGCAGCTCTTAAACGGTCAATTTCAATTTTCAGCGAAGGATACTTGGTAGATTGTCCAAGCTGTACGTCACGGAGGAAAGAAATTTCTTTCAGACGCGCGATCATTTTATTAGCATATTGTTCCGCCTGTTTCCTGTTTCTGCCGGAGAACCTTACCTCGATTGGAGTAGGCGAACCCTGGCTCAGGATCTTTTCTGTCAGTTCAATAGGCTCGAAAGATGGCTTCACATCAGGTTCTACCTGTTTCAGTTTCTCTCTGATCTTATCCTTCAGTTCATCCATATTTGTTCTATACTCTTCTTTCAGGGCTACCTGGATAACCGCTTCCTGCGGACCTGCCATGAACAGGTAGATAGGTGAAGTGGAGAAGAGACCCGGGTGCTGGCCAATATAAGCAGAGGTGATGGATACATTCTGCGGACCTACCAGCTCTTTAATCGTATTGATCGCCACCAGTGTTTTTGCTTCCGTTACTTCGGCACGTGTACCATCCGGTGCACGCAGGCGAAGCTGGAACTGTCCACCATTGCTATGTGGCAGTACGTCGCGGCCGATGTGGTTCAGTAACAATACTACCAGCCCCATACCACCAATTATATATATGGTAACGATCAGCTTACGTGCAGGCAGGATACGTTCCATAAAGCGCATGAAGCGGTTACGGAATTTATCAAACCTGGTCAGTGGTAAATCATGTCCGCCATGTGGATGTTCAACAAGTACTTTCTTTTCATCCCAGGTATCTTCTTCAAGACCATCTGGTTTGTAATCCTGTGGGGAGCCATGGCCATGTTCCTTCATGAGCCAGTTGGCCATGACAGGTACAAAAGTTTGTGCCAGGAAATAAGATACGATCATTGCGAAACCAATAGCAAGTGCCAGTGGCAGGAACAGGGAACCTGGGATACCACCCATGGTGAATGCCGGCGCAAATACCGCGAGGATACAGAAAAGGATGAGGAGTTTCGGGAAGGCGATCTCCTTACACGCATCCCAGATTGCGAGGCCTTTGGGCTTACCCATGTCCAGGTGCTGGTGTATGTTTTCTATCGTCACCGTACTCTCATCCACCAATATACCGATGGCCAGTGCAAGACCACTCAGTGTCATGATGTTGATAGTCTGACCTGCTAACTTGAGACAAAGTACTGCTGCAATGATAGAAGTCGGGATGGTGAGGATTACAATGAGTGCCCCCCGTGGGTCACCCAGGAAGAGTAATACCATCAAACCCGTCAACACTGCACCGATTGTACCTTCACTGATGAGACTTTTCACCGCGTTAATTACATATACAGACTGGTCAAATTCAAAAGACAGTTTCACATCTTCCGGCAACTGTGCCTGGAATCTTGGAATGGCTGCTTTCAACTTCTGTACCACATCCCATGTAGAGGCGTCCCCATTCTTGGCTACAGAGAGGTAGATGGAACGACGGCCATTTACCAGTGCATAACCCGCGGTAATATCCGCACCATCTTCTACAGTCGCAACATCCCGGAGGAAGAGGGTTTGTGCACCGCCTTTAAAGAGCGGAATATCTTCGAAATCTTTTACAGTATGGATGGTCGTGTTTACCGGAGTGATATAGTTCTTGTCACCGATACGCACGTTACCGGAAGGAGATACCTGGTTGTTGAGGCGAAGGGCTTCAACTACCTGGTCAGGTGTCAGGTTGTGAGATCTTAATAAGGTAGGATCTACTTTGATCACCACGGTACGGATGTTACCACCAAAAGGCGGGGCAGACAATAAACCCGGGATCTGTGTGAAGGACGAACGCACATAAGTATTTGCGAGGTCCAGCAGTTCGTTGTTATTACGCTTGTCGCTGCTCAATACCAGGTTGCCTACAGGCAGGGTAGAGGCGTCAAAGCGAAGAATAAACGGCGGTTGCGACCCAGGTGGAAAGATGGCCTGGGCCCGGTTACAGAAGGCTGCCAGCTCCGCCTGTGCCTGTGCCATGTTAGTGCCGGGATAAAAGCTCACTTTAAGGAGTGAGAGACCTTGTATATTTTTTGTCTCTATGGTCTTGATACCATTTACATAGAGGAGGATATTTACATACTGTTTACCAAAGAAAGCCTCCATCTGGGTAGGCGTGTAACCACCGAATGGATGCGATATATACATCACCGGAAGGTCCAGCGACGGGAAGATATCCACCTTGATGGTCCTAACCGCGCCCACACCGAAGAAGAACATGGCGGCCACGATCACCAGGATGGTGATGGGTTTGCGTAGTGCTGATCTTATCAGGTTCATCTAATTAGAATTCATTAATGAAAAGAGAAAAATTACCACTGGCGGCTGCTTTCAGGAGCAATGCCTGCCAAACGTTCGTGTACGCGATGTCACGGTCTGTTTCTGCACGGTTCAGCGTGTACAACACCTGGGTAACATCTACGATCGTATTCAAACCGTTTTTGTACAATACAGTGCGCTGGTTGTAAGCATCGGATGCTGCTGTAACCTGGATAGGCGCTTCTCTGTAGTTGTCCAGTGCATTCTTCATTTTGGTATCAGACAGTTTTAACTGCGCAGTGAGCTGTTGCTTGACGAGATCGTACTGATCCTGTATACCTGCGGCAGTAAATTTCTGGGCAGATACCTGTTTATTGACCCTGAGTATAGAAGTTAAGTTCCATGTCACACCGATACCTAACAGGTAGTTGCTACGGCTGGGCTTCACACCATCCCAGTAAGCATGTGTATAATCTGACTGATCTGCGGCGTAGTTCGTACCGAATCCTGAACCTCTCGTTTGCATCGTACCGAAGAATGAGAAGGTTGGATAGTACAGTCTTTCTAAGTACTTCGCCTGTTCCTGGTTCACTTTAAGTTGTTGCTCGTAATACTTCAGCGTTGGGTTGTTTGCGATGTCAGCAGAATCGGCAACAGCAGTTGGGATTTGCTTGATGAACACCGTATCTAGTACAAAGTCCTGTACAGGTACGCCCATGAGAACAGCGAGATTATTGGCCTGTGTTTGCTCATTGTCCTTTGCATTGGTATAAGCAATACGTGCATTGGATACTTCTGCGTTGGCAAGAGAGGAATCCACCCCTGCAATCAGGCCATTGTTTACGCGGGTCACCACTACGGCACGGAAGGTATCAGCCCTGTCAAGGTTGTTCTTCCAGCTGCGTGTGAGGCGCTGAGCAGCGAGTAAGTTGAGATAAGCAGCAGCTACTCTTACTTCGTGCTGAAATTTTTCCTGGGTCAGGTCAGCAGAGTCTCTCTGTACGGTAGCCTGCGCAGTTTTAATTTTTTCCTTAATACGGCCAAAGCTGAAAAAATCCCAGTTTACATTAGCGAGGTACAGTCCACCGAAAGCAGTGTTCCAGTTGTTCTGCGTAAGGGTGGGACCTGATGAAGCCACAGCAAGACCATTCAAACCATAAGAGGGGCCAAAGATACCATTGATGGTACCGTAGTCCTGCTGTCCGGCTACGTTCACGTTAGGCAGGTATTCCCGCTTCACTGACTGGGCAGTTGACTGCGACGCTTTTACGTAGTTGGCTTTGGCCTTGATAGTTCCGTAGTTGGCCAGGGCAGTCTGCACTGCATCTTTGAGCGTTAACACCTGTGCGTGTGCCATCTTGGCTGGTCCGTACAGGAGCAGAAGAAAGAGACAGACGAGTTTTTTTCTTTGCATGATAATTGAACATTAGACCATGATACTTTAATGTAGCAGCTCGCGGCGTGGTGTGAGCACGTCCTCGTTAACTCCTGGCATGAAAGCACCTATTGATTCATCGAAAATAATTTGAATGGTGTGCCATCCATTGGCATAGTCGTACTGGATGGTGAAGTGGTTGAGATCGCAGATCTGTTTCACGATTGCGAGCCCAATACCGATGGAATCACTTCTCCTGTTGCCTTTCTTAAACCGGCGGAAAAGTTCACTGGTAGGGACTTCAGGCGGGAGACCAGTATTGCTGATCACGAGTTTCTCCCTGGTGAGGCTGACCTCAATGTTTCCATTGGTGATATTATGTCGGATGGCATTGCTCATCAGGTTACCCAGGAGGATGTCTGCCAGGGCGGGATGTAGCTGAAGGGCGATACCTTTATATATATTGGAGGACAATGAAATGGATTTCATTTCCAGCAATTCCGAAAAGCTGTTTAATGTTTCAGTGACAAGACCGGAAAATGAAATGGTGCGTTTATCATCATATTCATTATTCTCCATTTTGGCCAGCAGTGTCAATGAACTGTTGATCCTTGATAATTTCTCGATGGCATTCTGCATATCACTGATCAGCGACATGACGGTATCCACGTCTTTACCATGCAGGTATGATTCTGTGAGCAGTTCCAGCTTGCTGCGAAGGATAGCGAGTGGCGTCTGCAATTCATGGGAGGCGTTTTCGGTAAATTCCTTCAATGCACGGTAGTCATCCAGCGCCTTGTCAGTCATGTTATTCAGGAAGCTATTGAGGGCTTTCAGTTCCCTTGCATTCGGCATGGGGAGGGAAAGTCGTTGTTTTTGTTTTAAGTTGAAGCGCTGAATTCTTTTCAGCGTTCTGTTGAACGGTGCCAGAATGATTCGTGATACAAATCTTGCTGACAATGCTGTGAGCAGGAACAGGATAGAGAAGATCCAGATGAAGGAACTGGCTAGTCCTGTCAGAATTTCGTTGGCCTTTGTAATATAATTATAGGAGCAGATACTGTAGTAGGTGCCGTTTATATTATAATATGAAGTAACCGTAAGGCGACACTCCCTGTGTTTGAGGAGGGTGTTGTAGAAGGTGTGTTCGAACACCTCATGTTTGCTTACAGGTATTTCGTTTTGCTTCAGCATTTTGATCTCAGCGGGTCTGCCCCGGAGGTAAGTATCCGGGCTTACGCCGTTGCGCATAGTCTGGGCCATGAGGTCATTGTAGACCTTCAGGCGGCTTATCTCCGCCTCATCTATCTCTGATTTCACTTTATAGTAGGCGATGCCGATACCTGCCAGCATTGCTGCCAGCGTGATACAGAGATACCATAAAGTAAATTTGTTGACGAGTTTCATGTCCGGTTCTTTGCGAGCATTTATGATGAAGCAGTTGTATTGAACTTATATCCTAATCCATACACCGTGTTGATATAATCACCTCCATTCGCTGCGTGAATTTTCTTCCTTAAATTTTTCACGTGCTGATATACAAAATCAAAATTGGAGAGGTTGTCGGTATAGTCGCCCCACAAGTGAGCTGCTATTGATTGCCGGGAAAGCACCCTGTTTTTATTTACAAGGAAATATAACAACAGGTCGAACTCTTTTGGCGTTACGTCGAGTGCTGTTTCATTCACCAACGCTTCCAGTGTATCTGTATTCAGTCGGATCTCATTAAAAGTGACAATATTACTGCCCTGTAGTTTCTTTCTTCTATATACGGCTCTAAGTCTTGCATGTAATTCAGGCAGGTGGAACGGCTTAGTCAGATAGTCGTCTGCACCTCCTTCCAGTCCGGTAATCTTATCATCCAGTGAGTTCTTTGCGGAGATGATGACCACACAGCTGTCGATCTTTTCACGATGTATGAGCTGTAGTAAGTCAAGGCCATTTCCATCCGGCAAAGTGATATCCAGCAGGATGCAGTCGTATTGAAATGAGATTAATTTATTGTGCGCGTCATTACTGGTATGGCTTACTTCACACAGATACCCTTCTTTTTCAAGGTAACTGGTAACACTTGCGGCCAGTTCAATATTATCTTCAATGAGCAGTACTTTCATACAGCTGCAAAATTTGTTATCAATTTTGAAGCAATCTTGAAGGTTGGTTATGACGCAAAAAGGATCCAGTTGAAAAACGTGGATCCTTTTTGCCTATACTTTATTAAAAATTGCAATCATAATGCAAAGGTGGTAAGATTTCCGGCGAGTTTTATTGTGCTATTCAAACAAAAAATTGTAAAATTCAAAGAATTTGAAAATAGTTAAGTCACTTTGTTAAAATCCTGTGACAATTCGGCCAATATTCATGCTTCCTTAAAAAGCGCTTAAAATTTCAGGAGGTGCTGGGTTGTAAAAATAGAATATATGGGTGGTGGAAATAGGGGATGAGTGGTAGGGTGTTTGACAGGTCTGCGGCAACAAGGAAAAAGGGCTTATTTGTCTGGTTAGGGTAGCGGGAAAGAGGGTATTTTGTTGGTCTGGGGCAGCAAGAAAAGAGGGCTTTTTTGTTGGATGGGGGCAGCAAGGAAAAAGGGCTTTTTGTCACGCTGGGTCATCAGCGAAGGAGCTGTTTTGTTGGACCGGGGCAGAGGGGAAAGATAGTATTTTGTTGGACTGGGGTAACGAGGGGAAAAAGGTTTTTTGTCGGAATAGGACAGCAACGAAAGATGTTTTTTTTGGGGGGTTGTCCCCCTTAAATAAATTAGACTGCTCCATCCTGGTATAGAATGAAGCAGTCATAATTAATTAGAGCGTTGCCATATCAATCACAAAGCGGTAGCGAACATCGCCTTTCAGCATTCTATCGTATGCGTTCTGGATATAAGGCATTTCAATCAGTTCAATGTCAGACACAATGTTGTGTTCGGCACAGTAGTCCAGCATTTCCTGTGTTTCCTGAATACCACCGATCATAGAACCCGCAATAGACTTGCGGCCTGCGATCATTGCAAAAGCATGTACAGAAGCTGGTGTTGGAGGTGCACCCACACAAATATGTATACCATTCGTCTTCAGCAGACCGAGGTACATACCATAATCATGTTCTGCAGAAACGGTATCGATAATGAAGTCGAACTGGCCTCTTGCTGCATTTACCTGCTCCTGGTCGCTGGTGAGCAGGAAGTGATGCGCACCCAGACGCTCAGCATCTGCTTTCTTGGATGGAGAGGTGCTCAGCATGGTCACTTCTGCGCCAAAAGACACAGCAAATTTCACTGCCATGTGGCCGAGACCGCCAAGTCCCAATACACCTACTTTATGGCCTTTACCCACCTTCCAGTGGCGTAATGGAGACCAGGTAGTGATACCTGCACATAATAGTGGCGCCACGGCTGCCAGGTTTAGTTTTTCAGATACCAGCAGCACGAAGTCTTCGCTTACCACGATCTTGTTGGAATAACCGCCATAAGTAACCGTCTTTTTGTCCTGCTCATAGCTGTTGTAAGTACCGGAAGAGCCGTTCAGACAATATTGCTCCTGACCCTGTGCACAGTTTTCACACTCGCGGCAGGAGTCTACCAGGCAACCTACACCAACGAGGTCACCGGTTTTAAATTTTTTTACATGTGAGCCTACCGCAGTCACACGGCCAACGATTTCGTGGCCAGGTACCATTGGGTAGATTGCATTTCCCCACTCGTTCTTAATCTGGTGGAGATCGGAGTGACATACACCGCAGTATAAAATGTCGAATTGTACGTCGTGAGGTCCTGGTTCTCTTCTTTCAAAATTGAAAGGTCCTAGCTGCGCCTGGGCGTCAAACGCAGCGTATCCTTTAGCTGGAATCATTTTGTTATTAATTAAATAGCGTGAGGAAAATATAGTTGTTGCTTCTCTACAAACGCGAAGGTAAGGGCTGTGGTGGGGATTAAAAAGAACGGGAGGACTATTAAATAAAATAGCGGGGGGAATAAAAATCACTTCCGTCGGATACGGAAGTGATTTTTATGCAGGGTGAAGGTGGGAATGCCGGCTTTCGCCGAAGGAAATACTTTTATCGTAATAAGTTAATGGCTCCTTTTTTCGTGATGATTGTTTTGTCGTTTTGAATAACTCTTATGGTATACATATATACACCAGTAGGTTGTTTCTTCCCCTGGTAGGTTCCATCCCAGCCAGTGCCTGTGGTGGTCGTATGGAAAACCAATTCCCCCCACTGGTTAAACACCATCATATCCAGCGCAGCAATCGTATTGCCTTCCGCCTTAAAGATATCATTCAGGCCGTCTCCGTTCGGCGTAAATGCATTCGGCACAAAGATCGGATCCGCCTTGAGTTTAACTGTTATACTATTCGAATTATTTTCACAATTCAATGCACCCAGCGCCACTACTGTAAGTGTCACGCTATCGATCATCCGGGCATTGATAGTATGTGTCGTACCTGTGGCACCTGAGCTTGGATTGGTATAAGCACCCCCATTTACAGCTACCAGGTAACCAGTGGCACCAGGCACCGGATCCCAGGTAAACGTGATCGTACTACCCGTCGTATTATCTGCCTTGATCTTCGGAGCATCTACTTTCTCAAAAGGCGTGACAGTAACCTGCGTACGCACACTCACACAAGAACCATTCACTGCCTCTACAAAATAAGAGGTAGGTGCAGTTATAGCCGGTGTGGTATAGCTATCGCCTGAGGCAATGTTATTACCACCTGCGATCATAGGATACCAGTTGTAAGTCAGGGAATCTACCGGGTTAGTAACCAGCAGGGTGGCTGTGCTGTCAGGACATACAGCAGGTGCCGTTGCCACAGGGGCATCCGGCTGGGCGTTCACGGTTATTTCAACACTATCTTTTACAAGGCAACCAAAGGCATCTTCGGCAGTTACGGTATATTGAGTAGATGCAGCGGGTGTGATAGTGGTGCTGCTGTCTCCTATGGCACCGGGTTCCCAGGTGTATTTTACAATCTGACCGCCGGTGGGCACAGCATAGATAGTAGTGGAGGCACCCGCACAAATAGCCGCCGGTCTTGCTTTAGCCGAAATCTGTATTGGTGAATTTTGTGAGAGGGTGGTATCAAACATGGTGACACAACCATTTCCATCCATGATGTTCAGGGAATAATTACCTGCAGCCAGATCGGTGGCTGTATTATTAAACTGGACCGGGTTGGTATTCCAGGCCAGTGTAAGTGGTGCCGTACCACCACTTACCGCTACTGTAATACTCCCATTCGCATAACCACAGGTAGCAGGAACTGTGGTGGCAGTAGCTGTCAATGGTACAAATGGCACCGCAGAAATAGCTGCTATCACAGCACGTGAATCAGCACCACCACCCACTATATAATCAAATGTAACGGATGATAATAATTGAGACTGCGCATCACACGGAACAGGAATGTCCACGGCATACATGCGTGGATCATTGCTTGACAACCCCTCTACCGTATATGGAGGAGCGGTGGTTCTGAGAATACGACCTATTGCATTGATCATAGGATTACTGCCGCCAAACCAGTCAGCCACTGTAAAGGTACCCACGTTGATATCCGGTGCATTCAGGAAGTGCAGGGTCACATTGAAGGTACTACTTTGCTCGGTGGACCATGCGAGGATACTGATTTTGGAATATGCAGCGGGCGTAAGCAAGGTGTAGGTACCGGTGGTAGCACTACCGGCCGCTGCTGCATTGGCAGAAAGAAAGATGGCATTCAGGCTATCGTACTCTTTTAACTGGTAGGTACGCTGCCCGTTTACAATGGTTCCATTATCCGGCAACCCGGCAGGAAGGCTATTGGTCGCCGCGAACGTAGCAGTGTACAATACTTTTAGTTGCAGGTCAAGACCAGCGGTGGTCACTGCAGCAGAACTGGTACCTGTTTCTGCAAATGCATCGATGGTATACCCTGTAATTGGTACAGGCGTATACGTTTGCCCATAGGATTTGCATAGGCATATCAGTAAGAGAAGAGAGGCGAAGTAGATTCGTGTCATGGAAATATTTATTATAATTATGGACTAACATCAACGAAGCAGGGTGACCCAACCGGAATAAGGCTTTTCTCCCGGCCCGGTCTTTATGATATAGTAATAGGTACCGAATGGCATGAGTTGTCCTTTCCAGGTACCGTTCCATGGAGAGAAACCAATACCCTTGAATACAATCTGGCCATAGCGGTTGAAGATTTCGGTTGTTGCATTGGGGCGGGCTTTGAGGCCGTCTATTTCCCAGCGGTCGTTGATACCATCGCCATTCGGACTGAAGGCATTGGGGATGTCGAGCAGGAGATCGGGTATCACTTTGTAGTACGCACGGCTGATGCTATCTATACAGCCGATATCATTGAACACATAAAGGGTTACACGAAAATCGCCGGTTACTTCATACTTATGTTCGGGGGAAAATTCAGTAGAACTGTTACCATCACCAAAGTCCCATTCATAACTCACCCCATTCTGTGAATTATTTGTAAAGGTGAAGTTGGCCGCTTTAAATTCCACCGCAATGTTTTGACCGGGTGCAGAACTAAACAATGCAATGGGGTTGGGTACAATACTAATCAATGAGGTCTTCGTAAGCGTGGTAGAACACTGGCCTTGTGCAGTGGCGACCAATGTGACGGTATACACTCCTGTATTACTATATGTATGTGAAGGATCCTCTATGGCAGATGTAGCGCCATCTCCGAATGTCCATTGGTAGCTGTCTGCATGCTGCGACTTATTGTCAAAGTTGACCACAGCAGGAGCACAACCCTGTGTGAGATCGGGTGTGAACGCAGGTACTGGAAATTGAATCACATTTATTGTAGCAGGAGTGGCAGTAGCTGTACAGGCACCATCAGTAACGGTCAGGTTGATATTTCCGGTAGTCGCATATTTCACATCGTAAGGTCCAAATCCGCTGCCGCTTTGTACGGTACCTCCGCCCCAGTCCCATGTAGGTACTGCATCGGGTGAAGTGTTGCCAGTAAAGGTAATGGTGGTCGTCTCGCCTGCGCAGATAGGTGATTTGCCTACTGTGATATTTAATTGCGGTGGTGCCGATACCGTGACAGGTTGTGTGGTAATTGCCGATACGCAACCATCATCCGTTACCTGCAACTGTAAGTTGAAATCACCTGCATTGGGAAATGATATTTGATAGGGGCCGCTATTGGCGCCGCTTTGTACAGTTGCGCCGGCAAAGTTATGCCAGTTGTAAGTAGCAGCACCGGAAGCTGCACCATCAAAGGTAACTGTATGGGTACCTCCCAGGCAGACAATAGTGGGTGTGACTGTAAACAAAGAAGTAGGTGTAGGTTTGACAGCTACATCTACGGTGTCTTTTATAATACAACCAAAAGCATCTTTGGCCGAAACAATATAAGAGGTGGTATCTGTTGGACTGTCCGTTACTGTTTGCCCGGTAAGGGTTCCTGGCGACCAGGAGTAACCCGTTACAGTGCCGGAAGTGGGAGTGGCGGTGAGTGTGACAGGATCACCGGCGCAAATAGCGCTGGCGCTGGCACTGGCAACGATCGTGGCAGATGATAGTAATGATACGGTATCATTCACAGTGTACACACAACCATTTGCATCTGTGAGTGTACCTACATACGCGCCGGCAGGTACATTGGTAGCGGTGGCGGTAGTTTGCGCGGGTGTGGTGTTCCACCTGAATGTATAGGGGGTGGAACCGTTGGCTGCGGTAAGCGTGAGGGTACCATTGGCGCCACCACATATAGCATCGGTATGCGCACTGCTATAAGCAATAGGCGTGTGGTTCACCCCTGCAAGTGCGAGGATGAGTGCCCTGGAAGTACCACCGGTGGCGGCAAGCTGAGTAAACGTAACAGATGCCAGTGATTTACCTAATACCGCACAGGGGATGTTGAAATCAAAACCATAAAAGCGTGGGTTGGTGGTCAGTCCATCTACGGTCATGGGGGCATTGGTACGTGTAATGCGGCCATATCCCGTCACAACAGCAGGTGTACCATTGAACCAGTCTTTGATGGTGATAGTACCAGCATTGGAAGTAGTACCGTCGGTGAATGTAAGCAAAACGGAAACAGTTGCTGTACCTTCAGTAGCGAATGCGAGGAGGCTTAATTTACTGTAGATGGCTGGTGTGGTGAGCGTCAGTGTTCCTGTTCCAACTGTATTGGGTACAGCATTTGAAGGCACCGCCATATACAATGCATTGTTTGCATTGAAGGCGGCCATCTGCCATGTTTTGGTACCACTTACAAAATTTCCGGTAGGGGTAATCCCTCCGGATACGCCGTTAGCTGTAGCGAAAGCTGTAGTATGAATCACGTGATTGCTACCATCAATGACTGTAGACGTTGCGGCCAGTGCGCTGTTCCCCGCTTCTGCTACAATGTCTGCATTAAAGCCGGAGACAGTGATGGGTACAAAGGTCTGGGCAAATAGGGGCTGCCAACCTGTTAGAAAGGTTAACAGTATCAGGGTAAAGAAGTGCTTCATGAATGGTCATTATAGGTTAGCTATAAATGAAAATATGCGACGGTATAGGCCGTAGCAGGAATAGATATAGTGCGTCTAAATAAATACTGGTGGAGTGAGAAAAAGGGTGGGAGGGGATTAATATATTTTTTATTCTAATGATTAACTACAGTTATATCGAGTTGTTTGGTATTGATGGGAGGGTTGTGTTTTTCCCATATTCTTTTTTGTTCGAATAAGATACTGGTATAGCCAGGTGCTTTGGAGTGTACCATAAAAACAACGTCGAGGCTATTGCCTGCTTCCATGAACATGGTTTCGATACCGTAGTTGTAGCGTACTACTTCAACGCAATCAGGATTTGATACAGTAAAAAACCATTGAAAGCCGGCAGTGCCGAGACCGGGAAGCACAACAGGGAAAGAGGTACCGAGGGTAAGTTGTTTGATTTCAGCATTCATGTGGTGTAATTTAGAAAAAAATCGCTTCCGCCCTTGGGCAGAAGCGATTTATAGGGCGGTATTTTATACATACCACTTGTGATACATTTGCGAGTCGGTGCCTTCTACGAAGCAATCCAACCTGCCAGCGGCCCATGATGAAACGCCCACATCGGAAGAGAGGGTGCCACCAAGGTTTTCATCACCACTCCAGTTGTGACCATCCCACCATTTGTGCATCATGTTGTAGGTTTGGCCAGGATAGAATACATCTATGCGGTTTGGACCCCATGATACGGCAGCAGGACTACCGAACATATTTGATTGCAGGTCTTCCCAGTTGCTCCAGCCTTTATCATACCATTTATGCCAGAGGTGATTGTTCTGACCACGGGCAAAGCAATCCAGTCTGCCACTAGCCCATGAAGATACGGCAGGTGCAGAGGTGATCACGCCACCCAGGTCTTCCCATCCATGCCATGCGCCATCCCACCAGAGGTGCCACATAGAGGAGTTCATACCGCGTGCAAACACGTCGATACGGTTAGGTCCCCAGCTTACGCAGGCTGGTTCGGAAGAGAGCGTACCACCGAGGTCTTCCCAGTTGCTCCAGCCACCCTGATACCATTTGTGATACAGGTGATGGTTGAGGCCTACGGCAAAGATATCGAGGCGGCCATTTGCCCAGGAACAGATAGCAGGAGCCCCCTGAATCTGACCACCCAGGCTTTCGTAGCCATTCCAGGAGGTACCGTTCCACCATTTGTGATATACGGCACTGTCCATACCTCTTACTACCACATCGATGCGGTTAGCGGCCCATGATACAGCGTTTGGTCTGGAAGAGAGCAGGCCACCCAGGTTTTCATAGCCATACCAGCCATGAGCAGGAGCAGGGAGTTTTACGCCTGACGCGGTCCAGAATGGGAATTCGGTATCGATACCGGCTTCGCCATATCCGATCTTGAAAAATCCACCTATACCCCAGCCGGTACCCCAGCTGTTTTTGCAGATCCAGCATTTTTCTGTTTCGGAATAGCCGATTACAGTTACACAATGAAGACCATTGTCAGTACCACTTACGTGTTTGTATACACCATCTGCATATGCGAAGAAGTCATCATATACATGCATGACAGCAGAACAGGGACCATTGTTGGTTAAATAGTTTTTACGGTCTGTGATATTTGCGATGGTGGTTGAATTCGTGATTTTAACGGCTCTGGCGTCGCGGTTAGGGCCTACCGTGCAATGGGGAGGTTGTTGCCAGATATTATTGTTCGGAAACGCAGATGCATATGGGAAGCAGGCTTCATCAGGAATACCACGTGTTTTGATCTGATTGAAAGCGTCTGTAGGCCACCATCCGCCACAGTTAGCACCGTGAGAAGAGCAGAAGTGAAGGTCCGCTTCAGATAGATTCAGGAGTTGTCCTTTCTCGATGGAAGCCATGGCCTCCACTACAGACGTTGTACAGAAGGAAACGCAGGAGCCACAGCCACCCTGGTCTTTCACAGGCGTAATATGGTTACCGTTTCTGTTGCGCCAGTCTACCTGCTGTGCAAAATTTGCAACAGGAGCAGCTGCATCGCGTTTGTTCATAACGGCGGCGAGTTCTGCCTCATTTACTATTACGCCAAGAAGGGCTTTCTGTTGGGAGGAAGGCAATTGGGAAACAGTGTTTTCTCTTGCCTGCCAGTGGGTACTTGATTTTTGTAAATCAGCAACCAGATCGGAAATCTTGATGTTAGACATTTCCTGTGGTGTTTTTTGGGAGTGAACGAAATTACGCGTCTTAACAGATTGTAAGAAATGAAATAGGACAGCAAGCTTACGCGGCAGTGATCGGGATCGCTGTCAGTACGAGAGGATATGGAAGTGAATAATGCCTTCGCTAGTGGTTCGATGTTTGGGGTGTAGTTAAAATAGTGCCATTCACAGTAACAAATTGAATATTGCATGCATGCTATTTAAAGGTATAACTATGTTGGAAATCAACAAAATAAATTATGAACGCAATTGATTGCAAGTGGAAAAAAAGGTATTTCTACGTATAATATATTAATTTTGAAGGGGCTGGTTTAAATCGAATCTGGCCTGCGGCATTATTTATGTTTTTTACTTCCGGGTAAAAAAGACAACCAATAAAATCTGCTCAGTTTGTCAGGAGAACAATCATTATGGGATGGCATTCGGGAAAGTCATGTAAACAGCCTTGAAGCTCTATACCTTCAATACAACGAGGAGCTGTATGGTTATGGCAGAAAATTTACCAGTGATATGCACCTGGTAGAAGACGCTGTGCAGGAGACCTTTATTTCCCTGTGGAAATACAGGCAGTCTTTGCAGGTAAAAAGTGGGTATAGCTTTTACCTGCTCAAATCTTTCAGGAACCATCTTTTCCGCTTACTCAAATCCAGAGCGAATACCACTTATACAGATGAACAGCCGGAATTTCATTTCGAAATCGGCATGGACAGTCACCTGATAGCGGGTGAGGAACGGGCCATTCTGCAAAAGAAAGTGCAGGAAGCCCTGATGCAGCTTACCAGCAAGCAACGGGAAATTATCTACCTCCGTTTCTTTGAAGGGCTCTCCTTCGAGGAAATTGCGGATCTCATGAACATGCAGATCAGGGGAACCTACAAACTCACCGCCCGTGCCCTGGCTGCTTTAAAAGAGCTGATGGGTGGGGCTGCAGGAACCGCACTGCTGCTCACTTTTCTGAAAGGATAAAAAAAAATTAAAAAAAAGTGAAAGATCATGGGGCACAATTGCCCCTTTTGTGTCTTTATATATTCAAAGGGCCTTAAAATAGAACGAAGGGATGAACCACTCCATACATAGTTATAGCAATTATACCAGCCATCAACTGGCTACAACGCCTTATTTCCTGGAGTGGGTAAAGTTCCCTGACGCAGCTAATACAGCATTCTGGCAATCTTTTGTGACTGCCTACCCAAATAAAGCTGCAGATGTGGATGCCGCCGTTTCGATTGCCAATAGTCTCCACGTGGTGCATGAGCGCCCAACGCCATTGCAGCAACGTGAAATGTGGGATGAGATCTACAATAATATAGGTAATAACAAGATCTATGTGCGCAAAAGCCCGCTGGTTTACATGGCGCGCGCTGCTGCTGCCGTAGGTGTTATTGCTGCTGCTTCCTGGCTGATTTTCCGCCCGGGAAACAAAGAGGTGAACATAGCCTCCAACTTTGGAGAAATTAAAACCGTATATCTGCCTGACAGTACTGAAGTGACCCTGAACGGGCACTCAGCCATCACGTACAATAAGGAATGGACCAACAGAGAAGTATGGATTGAAGGAGAAGCTTTTTTCAATGTGAAAAAGAGAGTAGACCAGCAGTTTGACGTACACAGCAATGGCGTGGACGTGCATGTATTGGGAACTTCTTTCAACATTCGCAACCGCAGAGGGGTTACCGCTGTTGTATTAAATACAGGCAAACTAATGGTAGCTGCTTCTGCTGAGAAAAAACTGATCCTGTCCCAACCGGGTGACATGGCCCGCTATGACAATGAACACAAGGATTTAGTACAAAAAAAAGTACCCGTCTCTAAAGTAACGGGCTGGCAGCAGCACAAGCTGCAACTGGACCAGACCCCTGTAGCCGACTTTTTTGGGGTACTGGAAGACGACTGGGGCTACCAGATTCAGGCCACTGATTCTTCGCTCCTAAACAAGACGATTAGCGGAGAGATCGAGATGACCGACAAAGAAGTTCTTATGAACGCGCTTGCTGTAATATTAGATGCAAAAGTTACACAGCAGGGATCAACCATCATTGTAACACCCAACTGATTTAAACAAGGGACAGCTGAACTGAGATTTCGAAACAGGGTACGCTACCGTTCTATTTTTTGTCATTAAAAATTGCTTACAGGCATGATCAATCTGAAAAAGGTTGCGGCCTTCTGTTGCCTGATGCTTGCCATCAGCTTGCAGATGTTTGCTGCCGTAGCCAGCCAAAATCAACCAACACTCACATTGAAAGAAGCGTTGAACAAAGCTTCAAGGCAATTTCATGTTTCCTTTATCTATGAAGATGAACTGGTCAGTAACAAGCGCGTCATTACGCCGGCTGATGACAGTTTTAAGAAGGTAGAAGATTACCTTTCCGCTGTATTGAAGCCATACAACCTGAAGTTCAGAAAACTGGGCGGATCACAGTATGCTATTTATGGTAATACTTCTGATAAAGCTAAAGAGAAAGATAAAACCAACCATGTGGCTCCTGAAGAAGCTGCCTTTGATAAGGCAGCTTCCCAGCAGCCTGCTGTACAAATGACGCAGGTGCAGACCAACAGAACGCTGGATACTACAGGTACGGAAATGCGAGTGCTGGTGGGTGTAGTAACCGATGAATCAATGGCGTCTGTTTCTTCTGCGACCATTATGGTACCTGGTACAAAGTACATGACGGTAACAGGCCGCAACGGGGATTTTTCTTTAAAAGTTCCTGTCAATACGCAAAAAATACAGGTATCCTGCATTGCATATCAAAGCCAGGTACTGCCTGTAACAAATGCAATTTATTATAAAGTAGCACTGAAAGATAAAACGGGTTACCTGAAGCCTGTAGAAGTTGTTTCTACCGGTTATGTTAACCTCCCTAAAGAACGTGCCACCGGTTCCTTTGGCGTAGTTACTGCCAAAGAACTGGAAAAGACACCTACTGCCAACGTGATCAACCGCCTGGAAGGCATGGTACCGGGGTTGCAAATGCAGATCACTGCTGGTGATAACTCCTTTGTGTATGACAACGTAACACCTGCACCAAGTAGTAATACCCGCACGATTGGTGCTAATAACTACAATTATAATATCCGTGGTAACACCACCATCAGCAGTGAAAAAAGTCCGCTGGTAGTGGTAGATGGTTTCCCGACCGAGTTCGATCTGAAAAATCTGAACCCGAATGATATAGAGCAGATCACCTTCCTGCGTGATGCTGCGGCTGCATCTATATGGGGGGCACGTGCTGCAAACGGTGTGATTGTTATCCAGACCAAGAAGGGGCATTTACGTTCACCTGCTGTAAACGTTAGTATCGGTTACAGCCGCCAGGCACGTCCTGATGTCGGTTACCTGAAACTCATGAACAGTTCACAGGCGTTAGCTTTTGACAAAGAACTGGTAGATAAAGGGATCATTACTGATGCCTCTTACAACCCCTATAGCTCCGGTATTAAGTATTATATTGATAAAGGTGTAGACCTGGCATTCCAGCTGAAATCCGGTCGTATTACACAGAGCGAATATGATGCAAAGGTAGCTGAGCTGAGCAAGCGTAATAATTACGATCAGTTAAATCAGTACCTTATGCAGCCTGCAGACGCACAGAATTATAACCTGTCTGTAAGCGGTGGTACAGATGTACATACTTATTTCCTCTCAGGTTCTTATGCAAAAGAAAATACCAGCACAGTAGGTAATTATGGAGAGCGTATCAACCTGACCGCGAACCAGGAATTCAAGATCCTCAAAAAAATCACACTGGGAGTAAGTCTGAAGGGTGCTTTCTTTAACTATGCCTCTAACGGAATTGGTTTGACGCCTTTGCTCAATGGATCGAATACATGGATGCCTTATGACGATATTCATGACAATTTCTATTATACATTGGGTGAACACTTTGCGGATTCTCTGCAGAACCTGGGGTACAGGAATTGGTCTACCAATTACCTGAATGAGCTGAAGATGAATAGCATGCGTACCCGTGATAATAACTACTCCGGTACTATCACCCTGGATGTTCCGTTGTACAAAGGTTTGAATTTTAATGGCGCATACATGCAGGAACGCGATTACTTCACGATCCGTAACATGAAAGATGTGAATAGTGCCTACGTAAGAGATCTTTATAATAAGGGTACTATCTTATCAGGAGCCAGTCTTACACATAACTTCCCGGACGGTGGTGTGCTGAATGCTACAAACAACAGTATGAATAACTACAGTGCACGTGGTCAGTTCACCTATAACAGATCCATTGGTGAAGATCATCAGATCAGTGCACTGGCAGGTATGGAAGTAAGACAAACACTGAATAGTGCAAATTCTTACACTATTTATGGGTATAATCCGGCTACAGGTTTTGGTATTACTGTACCTTATGGTACTTATTATAACACCGTTGATTATTCCGGTGGTTATCTGAGTGGTTATCCGGAACAGAGTGATAAAGTAAAGCGCTACCTGTCTTACTATGGTAATGCAGCATATACTTACAAATCAAAGTACACGTTGTCTGGTAGTGTGCGTTATGATGATTATAATAACTTCGGACTTGACAGGAAATACCGTGCAAAACCATTCTGGTCTACCGGTGTGAGCTGGAACATGTCTAAAGAAAATTTCATGCAGGATATTACCTGGATCAATTCTCTGCGGGTACGTGCTACATTTGGTGTAAATGGTAATATTAACCAGGACCTGCGTCCATTTACCAATATTTCGCTGGGTAGTTCTGATTCACAGACAGGCTTACCTACAGCCTTCATCACATCTCCTGCCAACCCTGCGCTGAAATGGGAAAATACTTACGTGACTAATTTTGGGATTGATTATAGTTTCCTGAATGGACGACTGGGTGGTACCATCGATCTGTACAACAAAAAAGGGACAGACATCATCTACTCTCTGGAAATAAATCCTGCATTAGTTGGTGCCAACAATACTATTCAGCGAAATGGTGTGAACATGCTCAACAGGGGTGTGGATATTGGCGTTAACGGTGCCATTGTGGATACAAAAGATTTTGGCTGGAACATGGGGCTTAATTTCTCTTACAATACAAACAAAGTTACCAGCAACACCCTGAAGCCTACCACATCCTTTTATTCCAGCTTCTCTGGCTATATAGAAGGATATGCTACGGATGCACTCTGGTCATACAGGAATGCTGGTCTTGACAGTGTGGGAATGACTATGATCTATGATCAGAATGGCAACAAGGTACATGCAAATAAGGCGGTGACTGACCTGAGTGCGGTGAAATATTCCGGTCGCAGATCAGCACCTATATATGGTTCTTTACAGAATACTTTCCGCTATAAGAACTGGTCTATGTTTGTAATGGCTACTTATAGTTTCGGATCTGTATTCCGTGCACCGGTTTCTACGCAGTATCCAAGTTCCAGGAAACTCTATTACAACACTTCTGCAGATATTGCCAACAGATGGCAGAAAGCGGGGGATGAGGCACATACTATCGTACCGGGCGTAGCGGGAGCTTATGCGGGTACCTCAGTAATGCGTTATGCTTATTCTGATATTAATATTCAGTCTGGTGATTATATCCGTCTGCGGGAGATCTCTCTGGCTTACCAGCTGCCTTCAGAAATGGCAGGAAAGGTCTTTGCAAAGAATATCAAAGTGAGTGGTGCTGTGCGTAACCTTGGTTTGATCTGGAAAAAGAATAAGCTGGGACTGGATCCGGATTATGTACCGGTAATGGCCAGCACTGTGCTGCACCTGCCTGCTACACCACAATATAGTCTGATGCTGAATGTAGGGTTCTAACCAAAATTTAAAATTGAAAATGAAAAATAATTATATCTCTACGCTGTTGATAGGTGGTCTTGCACTGGCCAGCAGCTGCAGTAAATATACCGATATAAAAACCCAGGGTAGCCTGATTGCAGGCACTACCGATAACTACCGTTACCTCCTGAACTATACTTATAACTTTGAGTATGGTGAAAAGAATGTGGACTGGGCAGCTGCCGATGTGGAAATAGCAGATAGTGTACAGCAGGTAACCATGGAAGGATATAGTTCCTACCTGTACATGAAGAATGTGTATATCTGGAAATCGCCTGTTTATGAACTGTCTACAGATCATGATGGGGACTGGGATACTTATTACGGAAGGATCTATAACTGTAACGTCATTTTGAACGAGGTACCCACCAGTACAGGTGGTACTGATTCTGCGAAATTAGAACTGGCTGCGGAGGCGTTGACCCATCGGGCAGATGCTTACCTTACACTGGTGAATGAGTATGGGAAGCCTTATGGCAGTTCATCTTCCAGCGATCCTGGAGTACCGTTGGTGGTTACGCCTGATCTGAATCAGCAACTGAAAAGGGCGAGTGTAGCTGCTATATATAGCCAGGTTGAATCTGATCTGAAAACTGCGGTAAGGTCACTGCCTGCGGCAAGTGCTTATAATACGCTCCCTGGTAAGGCTGCAGCATACTCTCTGCTGGCGCGTATGTACCTGCTGATGGGGAATTATACCAATGCAGGTAGCTATGCCGATAGCGCTCTGACGCTAAGGAGCACACTGAAGGATATGGCGACAATGACCTCTTTCCCCTATCGCAAGAGCGATCCTGAAATTATATTCGGCAAGATAGCAGCATCCTCTAATACTTATTCTCCGGCTATCCTGAGACTCAGTAGTGAGATGCTTAGTCTGCTGAGTACAACAGACCAGCGTTACAAGTGGTTTACAAGAGATGCGGCCAGCTACCAGGGTAATGGTTACACCGGTCGTTATTTCTGCATGGAACAGCTGAACTACGAGAACAGGAACATTGGTACTTCTGTACCCGAAATGATCCTGATCAAGGCGGAAAGCCTGGCACGGGCCGGTAATGTAAGTGCTGCTATGGATGAAGTAAATATACTGAGACAAAAACGTTTTGCAGCGGCAGATTATGTAGCTATGACAGCTACTGATAAAAATGACGCATTAGTGAAGGTGATCGAGGAGCGCAAACGTGAGTTTATGTGTCGCCTGTTGCCATGGCTGGATCAGCGTAGGCTGAAAGACGATCCATTATTTTCAAAGACTTATACACGCACCTGGAGAGGACAGACTTATACACTGGACCCATCCAGCAACAGGTATGTATTTCCGATTGCGACTTACAATATTAACCTGAATCCTGAGATCGAACAAAATCCGTGATTATTATAATGAAAGGAATGAAATTTAGTAGCATCCTGATGCTTGCCCTGTGTGCCTTTGTAGGTACGCAGGCGCAGGGTCAGCGACTGAAGATTACACCAGAACGACCTTCTATCGGGGACACCGCTCAGCTGTTGTATCGCCCTGATTCTGCATTGTTGAAAACCGGCAAGCCGATTAAAGGTGCAGTGTACATTTATGATACTTTGTACCATTGGTCTGCCGTAGACCTGCAAATGAAGGCGACAGACAGTGGTTATGCTTTTTCTGTACCATTGACCCCAGACAAAGGGCTGTGGGCTTTTAAATTCAGAGCGGGCGATGTGGTGGACAATGCCCATGATTCCGGTTACATCATTATGGGTGCTATTCCGGGCAGACAGTGGAAAGGTGCCTATGCAGGGTATGGTACACTTCGTGCCAGCAGGTATGACCTGGGTATTCCACAATACTATACAGATTTTCAGGTAAGCGATTCTGCTATGTTCTTCTGGCTGGGGCAGGAAATTGGTTACTGGAAAGCAGGCAAAGTGTTCGTATGGCCTTATGTAAAAGCAAGAGCTATTATGGAACGCCAGGCAGGGTTGAACCCTGACTCTTCTGAGATCATCCGCAGGGCCGCAGGCTACATGCTGAAAGCGCCTAATTTGACGCAGAAAGACCTGTATACCCTGGCATTGATCTTTGACCAGTATATCCATAATAAAAAAACAGCTGATAGCCTGTATAAAGTAGCCGGCCCTATAGTGCAGAAGCAGGCTGATTATAAGGCTATACAGGCAGCAAAGACACCTGAGGAGAGACTGGCCTTGTCCGAAAAGTTTGTTAAAAATTATGCACCTGATCGGGAGCTGGATGCACTGGCAGGTATTGATTATACCAGAGGTGTGTATATGAACATCTTTGCCGTTTCAATTGCAAAAAAAGATACCAGCGTATTGGCAAAGTACATCAATACCGCGCCATTAACCATGCTGGCCTTTGCTTACTATAAGATGGTAGAGATTCCATATGATGACTGGAAGACCATGCCGGCTAAAGAGGCCTATCCGTTTTCACAGCGCATTATGGATAGAGTCGCTTATCTGAAAACGCACAAACCAACTGAGTTTTATTATTATACACCATCTGAGTTCGTAGCGTTCGTGGATAATTCATTTAAGTATGATTATATCACACATGCGTATATTTTGAAAGAAACAGGTCGTGAGAAGGAAGCCCTGGAGCTGGTATTGAAATTGCAGCCGGAGTGGGATTATACCAATGCTACTTTGAATCAGCTGGAAGCTTCCTTACTGGAAAAAGCAGGTGATAAAAAGAAACTGGATGAAGTACTGCACAATAGTGTACGTATGAACCAGGCTTCAGCGCAGATCATTGATCTGCTGAAGAAAGAATACCTGAAAACGCATAAGGACACAGAAGGCTTTGATGCTTACCTGAATTCAATGAAGGATGCACATACAATGGAGTTACTCCGGGAGCATGTACAGGCCGGCATTATGAACAGGGAGGCGGTACCATTTGAAATGAAAGACCTGAATGGCAGGACAGTTTCACTGGCTGCACAGAAAGGAAAGATCGTGGTAATGGATTTCTGGGCTACCTGGTGTGCACCATGCAAAGCAGCCATGCCGGGCATGCAGATGGCACAGGAGCATTTTAAGAAAGATACCAATGTAGTATTCTACTTCGTGGATACACAGGAACGCGATCCTGCATATAAGGAGAAGGTGGCCAGATTTATCAAAGAAAAGAAGTATCCATTCCAGGTACTGTTTGATAATGGTGATGAATACTACAGCAAGTATTCAAAGCTGATACAGACATCAGGTATTCCATTCAAAGTGATAATTGATGGAAATGGGAATATCAGGTTTGCGCAGACTGGGTATATGGGAAGCCCAAGTGGTTTGGCTGACGAGATTGAGATGATGATATCCCTTGCTAAATAAGTGACCTTTTGATTGATTGATAAAATGAACAAAGAGTGATGACCCAGGTGTGAGCGCTTCTTCTTAACCGGGGAAGCGCTTTGCCTTTATTAAAATGAAAAGATTTATGAAGATGTTATTAATGTTGCTTTGTATGAGCATGCCTGCAATGGGGCAGTTTGTAACAAAGGATGTGCAGTATTATAATGCGGATAGCAGTATACATTTTGGGGGAACACTGACGGTACCTTCAGGAGTAAAATCGTTTCCGGCGGTGGTGATCGTTTCTGGTACCGGAAAGCAGGATCGTGAGGGCACGATGGCGGGTCACAAGATATTCAAAGTGATAGCAGAGTACCTGAGTAGCAATGGAATAGCTGTATTGAGAGTAGATGACCGGGGTACCGGCGCTACTACCGGGGAATATGAAAAGGCGACGACGGCAGACTTTGCGGCGGATGCGGTAACGTCAGCGGCGTTTTTAAGGGCATATCCGGGCGTAAAAGCTGTCGGGCTGATTGGACATAGTGAAGGCGGTGCGGCGGCTTATATGGCGGCCGTAAAGAGCCATGACATACAGTTCATAATTAGCCTGGCAGGGTTGGCAACGACGGGGTTAAAAGCACTGCAGCAGCAAAACAGGGCAATTGTAGCCACTGCGGGGATCCCGCTTTTGAAGCAGCAGCGTTTTAACCAGATCAACGATATTATGTTTGATACGGCCTATGCTTATGCCGCATCACCGGATATGGAGGCGCATTTGAGGAATGCCTTTGCCTTGTGGAATACGGCCGATCTGGCAAAGGGAGAACACGATTCAGTATATGCGAAAAGCCGTGAGCATTTCTTTTTCCCGCTGGAGTCTTATATCTGGCAGGCAACAGGTCCGTGGTACAGGAATCACATCCGCTTTGACCCGGTTCCATACCTGAAAGCGTTAAAGGTGCCGGTGCTGGCGTTCAATGGAGATAAGGACATTATGGTGGATGCTGATGAGAATCTGGGGAATTTTAAGAACTATGTGAAGAACGTAAAGGTGATAAAGGTGCCTGGATTGAACCATTTGTTCCAGCATTGTGTTACCTGTACAATGCAGGAACCGTCTACATTGAAGGAGGAATTTGCCCCGGAAGTATTAAAAGAGATGGTGGTTTGGATAAATGGAATGAAAATTGATGTAAAGGGCGTTCAGTTTAAAAAGTGATCACCAACATGAAAAAATTGTTTCTTATCCTGGCTGCTGTAGCAGTTTTGCCAGCCTGTACAAATCCTACCCCGGAGAATTATTTTGACACAGCTGTATTGAATACCAACATTATCAATGACTTTGGGAGTGATGCATTGACAAAGATGCTGATAGCCCAGAATGTGAAATACAATGGAAAATTGCCCAATGGACCCAATGCGGCGACGAAGCTGATAGATGGAAAGGTACAGTATATAGAGAGTACGGTGAAGAAGGTGAAGGATTTGAAAGAGACGGATGAGACCAGAAACATGCTGAGAACATCGGAGGCGTTGTTTGAGTATGTGCTGCCGGTGTATAAGAATGAATATAAGGCGCTGGCGAAGATGAGTGACGAGGGCGGAACGCAGGAGGATGTATTATCGCTGGGGAAGGAGATAAATGGGAAGTATGGAGAGCGGTTTGATTCTTTGTTTGAGGTGTTGACAGCGGAGGGGAAGAAATATGCGGCGGCACATGATATAAAAGTGAACTGGGGAAATTGATTTTATTGTTTTATACAGGGCAGGGGGCGCGATGATGTGCTCCCTGCTTTTTTTATACATTTCCATAGCTGCAATCTTCGCCCCGGAGGAAGCATAATATAAAGGGTGCATTTACGGCATTGATTTTTTTTGTTAAGTGATGAAGAAATGTTATATTTATTATAGCCATAGCAAAACATTAGTTTTTTACAATTGAAAACTTTATTCAATGCTGGCTATTGGCCCGCAATGGGCAATAGAATCAGTGGAGGTGCACATCATCTCCCAATTTTTTAACCTCACCCCACGTGAAGCAAAAGAATGGATAGATTGCTTACACATGATCCTCAAAAAAGAAAGAGGAGAGAAAGTTAACCTATGCGAATTCTGTACCTATAATGGATTTGATATTGAGGTATTAATTCCATTTTTCAAGGCTCTCACAGGGTACTAAAAACAAACTCACATGCAACAAAAATGTGAGCTGTTCACAAAGGTGAACGGCAAAGTCGTCAGTCGTTAAAGGCCAGCTGGTCTTAATGGCGAATGAAATGGTAAATGTACCATTCGCAGCCGGCTGGTAGAACTTTTTTTACCTGGTATGGCTACTTAAGGATAAGCCTTTTTAAAGGGGCTTATCCTTTTTTGATTGAATCAATTCCTGGAAGTAAGTTTTTCCCATAATGTTAATTAGTCTGCTGACCAGTACGTATACTTTAGTCGTATTTTCAGCCGGGAAAAAATGATCGGCATCTCTCTCCAATGAGGCTGCATTTTTTAATGCCTTCTCTGTATAAGGTAAGATCTTTTCAGGATGATAACCACCCTGAATGATGGTAGACAGTATATGTTTTAGTTTCTGGGGCTTCAACCGGGTATCCGGAAAAGTTTCTTTAAAATGCATATAGGGCCACACTTCAAAGCATGGGTTACTCAACACCAGTCTCCAGTTCTTCTCTTTACATATTTCATGTAATTCTCTGAAGTCATTTTCTTCATGATGATCTACATCCATCACCAGGTAGACTTCATCAATTTCTGCCAGGCCCACTTTCTCCGCATGGGCCTCTGCTCGTGCAAGCACCCATTTAGGGGCTGATAAGGTAGGGTTATCTGCATCTTTTCCTGCAATCGTCACGGTCAGTTTTGGGGATGCCGCTTCGAAATGTTTAAAGTAATTTGGCTCCGTCAATGCGCCTTCGCAGGCTATTACAATGCGGGATGCATCTCTGTAAGGAGAGCGTTTTACATACGAGAGGTTTTCAATATTCATAGGGTTACCATTTTAATAATTCCAGTGTGGCCGTCGAAGGAATGGCGCCAAAGCGGTTGATCAGGTATCCTTTACGGGTATCTAATTGTTTGTTGACAATAAAATCATTCAGGCTATAAAGTTCGGTAGCACCGGTTTCTTTTGTTTTTACAGCAAACCAGATTTCATCGTTACGGAATATGTCGTTGTCAAGTAAGTTGGAATTGTGGGTAGTGAAGATCAGTTGCCCCTGCGTGTTGGTGTGGTGCATAATTTTCTTAATCAGTGCATTGATCAGAACGGGATGCATGCTTTGTTCTACTTCATCTATGATGATGGTGGCCGTATGGTGGATCATTGACCAGAAGACGGGTAATAGTTCAAGTAATCTTTTGGTGCCCATGGATTCTTCTATTAAATCAAAGGGACAGTTATGGTGGAAGGCGGTAATTTTATTCAGGATAATCTGGCCGTTTTCCTCGGTAGTGAAGAACCTGCCAGTACTGGTCACAAATATTTTTCCGGGATCGGGTAATAATTTTGGATGCTTATTTTGAGGATCGTACCGTGCCATGAATGTAGTCCGTTCGGTTTTTTCGAGCGTGAGGTAGTCAATACCTGTATCTAAAGTTTTGAGTAGTTCATTGCTGAATGTAAAGAATGCCGGATGTGTACACAGTTCATGCAGACATTCGATGAGGCCTGAATTATGGCGCATGATAATGATTTGCGTCGTGATCCATTGATAGGCGGCCTGAATAAGAGGGGCGTTCTTTTCGTTATACAGGCGGATGGTGTTTTCATGGTGTTTGAATATAAGTGCAGGTGCGGTATCTATTCCGGATTCATAGAGGTATTCTTCGAGTACAACTTTATCATCGATGGTGAGACCATATAGGAAGCAGGTACCAGCGGTAAAGAATTCAATTAAAAAAGAAGCCGGTTGTTGTTGATTTTCTGTTTTTAATCTGAACTTTTGCCGGTTAATTGAAGTACTGATGGCGCCATTTTTTACCCATTGCTGTAAATTTTCCAGCGCATCGATCAGGTTCGATTTACCAGCGCCATTGGCGCCATATATAGCCGTTGATTTGAGTACTTTTACTTTGCCGGGGTGATATATGTGATGGGTATGATTCGTTGCCTGCCCGGGAAAGGTATTAAATTCGGTAGCTGAATCAAAGGATAGGTAATTGGATATAACAAATCTTAAGAGCATACAGTGGAATGGGTTATATTCAAATATATTTATTATATCTCATATTTGTTCGTTAGCGGACAATTATTGTTTTGAAACCGAACATTATTTATAAACTAATTATTGATTTTCAATTAATTCATAAAAGGCATTCTTATTGAGCACCAGCCTGCAAAATCCATCCGATGTTTAGAAACAACCTCCGTATAGCATTCAGAACGCTTTTCTCGAATAAACTATATGGTATCCTCAATATAGTTGGTCTTGCCCTCAGCCTGACCTGTGGCTTATTGATCTTTATCCTGATTAAATACCACCTCAGTTTCGATAACTTTCACAAGGACGCTGACCGCATCTACCAGTTCGTCACGGAACAACACAGAGAAAGTGTCTCTTATACCAGCAGTGTACCTCCCGGGTTTGCCAGCGCATTCAGAGAAGACTTCGGCGCCAGTGGTACCGTAGCTAAAGCAGCTACTTATACTGAAGCGCTCATCTCTTATGATCAAAAGAAATTTATCGAAGATGCAGGCATTGCATTTGTAGAACCAACTTACCTGGATATTTTCAACTTCCCATTGTTGAAGGGCAGGAATATGTTGGGAGAGCCTAATACGGCGCTTATCACCACATCTATAGCAGAGAAATATTTCGGCAAAGAAAATCCCATTGATAAAGTCATCAAAATTGAAAATAAACTGGAGGCAAGGGTAACCGGTGTATTGAATGACCTGCCTGCGAATACAGACCAGCCAGCAGGTATTTTTATTTCCTGGAAAAGTGTGGCCGGCTTTGATGCATTTTTAGGAAAGGAGGATAACTGGAATGGTATTACCACGACCCTGAAGACTTATGTACGGCTGCAATCCGGTATATCCGCTGCCGGCCTGGAAAAACAATTTCCTAAGTATGGTGAAAAGAGAAAGGGAAGTAAGAATGTACATGTATACCACCTGCTCCCTTTAAAAGGAAGGCACTTTGATGAAAGATATGCCGGCGTGATGGACAAATCCAGCCTCTGGATATTAGGTTGTACAGGTGCATTCCTGATTATTGCCGCCTGTCTGAACTTTATCAATCTTTCTACTGCTCAGGCACTGAGGCGTTCCAAAGAAGTTGGTATCAGAAAAGCCCTGGGAAGTTTCAGGGTACAATTGTTCTGGCAGTTTATATTAGAAACAGGAATCATCGTGTTGTTAGCTACGATGGTCGCCATTGTACTGAGCGCCTTATTACTACCAAATGTGAATGCATTGTGCTCAACGAAGATGAGTTTGCAACAGGTGTTTGATCTGAAACTGGTTGCCTTTGCAGGTATAATGATTGTACTGGTGACCTTTTTTGCAGGTAGCTATCCGGGCTTGATCCTGTCAGGATTCCGGCCAGTGATGGCATTGAAAGGAAAGGTGTCAATGCAGCAGGTGGGAAGTTTTAATATCCGTCGTTCCCTGATTGTGACGCAGTTTATGATCACATTCATCCTTATTATTGGAATGCTGGTCATCACCAGGCAGCTGCAATATACCAAACAAAAAGATCTAGGTTTCAATAAAGAAGCCATCCTCATGGTACCTATGGGCGCTGATTCTTTAGATGCAAATGTGACAAGTCTGAAGAATGAGATGATGCGACAGGCTGGTGTGAAGAATGTATCTGTTTGTTTTGAAGCACCATCATCCTACAGCACCTGGAATACAAATTTTCGTTTGCTGGGTGATGCCGAGGATGAGCCATTTACCGTAGATGTGCGTTCAGCAGATGAACAGTATCTACCTACTTTTGGCTTACAGCTGATAGCAGGTCGTAATATATTCCCTGATTCCGCGGTAAGAGAATGTATCGTGAATGAGGTCATAATGCATAAACTCAATATTCAATCTCCGCAGGAGTTAGTAGGAAAACAGGTACAATTTAATAGTCAGAACCAGGCTACCATTGTGGGGGTAGTACGGAACTTTCATATCCACTCCTTACATGAAGATATCGGACCGGTGTTGATTACCCCATTTAAAAAGTTCTATCAGAACTTTGCAATCAAACTGAATATGGGCCAAATGAAGTCCGCCATGCCAGCTATTGAGAAATTGTGGTCAGCAAGGTTTCCGGACAAATTATATACCTACCAGTTTTTCGATAAGCAGATTGCGGATTTTTATGCGTCAGAAGAATCAAATCTGAAATTGATCCGGGTATTTTCTATCATCGCGATCTTTATTGGCTGCCTGGGATTGTATGGCCTGATCTCATTTATGGTGATGCAGAAAACGAAGGAAATCGGCATCAGGAAAGTATTAGGTAGTAGTGTTGGGGAGATCTTGTGGATCTTTGGGAAAGAGTTTGCATTGTTGATCCTGCTGGCATTCTGCCTATCCGCTCCATTGTCCTGGTGGATGATGAACAGGTGGCTGGAAGATTTTAAATTCCATGTGGAATTAGGTCCCTGGATGTTTGTGGGAGCTATCGTCCTGACGGTGGTGGTAGCAGGGCTGACTGTGAGCTTCCAGAGTGTGAAAGCTGCTTTGATGAACCCGGTGAGGAGCCTGAGGATGGAGTAATTCAGGCCCCTCAGGATGATTATATTGTTACAACGAGGCGTTCGCCGCTGGAGACATCTTTATCCCAGAGGGTAGAGATGTCTTTTAATTTTACAGAAGTGGTGGATACAATGAGTTGCCCATTGGCTGCCAGCTGGAACATTTCAGGAAGGATCCCGGAAATAAGTAATCCAACCTGTTCTTTGGGCCACGCACCAAGGCCGGAACCGGAGAGTTGCAGGTCCACGCTGCGCAGGATATCGGAGGTTAAGGTGATGGTATCTCCTGCCATACTACCTACAGATACGTAACGGGTAGGGTGGGTAAACCTGCCATTCCCCTTGAGGGTACTTAGTATTTTTTCGGCAGTGTGCCCCCAGAGGTAATCAATGATAATATCGAAAGGACCTTTTAACCGGGTGTGGAAATCGTCTGTGAGGGGGATGATCTCATCTGCCCCTAGTGTCAGCAATTCCTGCAGAGAATGTAAGTTCCTGCCTGTGGCTATTACCTTCTTCGCACCATAATGTTTGGCGATCTGTACGGCTACGCGGCCCGTAAAACCGGTGGCGCCGTTGATCAGCACTGTATCTCCCTGCTGAATATTGGCTTTGAAGCGAAGGGCCATGGCTGCGCCAACGACTGCATTTGGCAGGGCTGCTGCGGTAACATCGTCCAGTGAATCCGGTATGGGCACAATCATATTTCTTTCAATAATTGCCCTTTCTGCCAGCATACCACTGACACCCAGGCCGTACACTCTTCTCCCGTCAGGAAGAATACAGATACCGTCTCCTCCTATGACACGACCATTCTCACCGGGTGCAACACTGGAATAGTGCTTGCCGGAGGCGATTGATTTATCAATATGTTTAATGGCGACAGCTTTGACTGCGACTTCAATTTCGTTTTCGTCCCGGGAAGTAGGTGCCGGGAAATCTACGTACTGTGGTAATCCTCCTGCCTGGTATAATACTGCTGCTTTCATGCTATTTCGTTTTTGTTAGCACAAAATTAGGGCAGGGACGTGCCACGGAACGATAACATATGTTATCAAGTGTCAGAAGTGGGATTTTCCTTTAGCAAGCTTTGATTTGATACGGCTCAGGTGCACTTTGCTTACGCCCAGATAGGAGGCGATGTAATGTTGTGGTACCCGCTGAATGATATGTGGACGGTCATTAACGAGATGCTGATAGCGCTGTTCAGGGGTATCCCTGATGAAGGAAACGAATTCGTTGATATAGTGGGTTTGTCGTTGTACAGTCATCTGAAGGATCATGTGGACAAAGCCCTCTTCGTGACTGAGTTCATCGAGCAACCGGTTGACATGTTCTTTGGCCAGGAGGTAAACGACAGACGGTTCGATGGTTTCGATGGTAATAGGGCTGGGTGTATTGTTGATAAAGCTGTCGAAGGAAGAAAGTCCTTCGTTTTCGAAGAAGAACTGCATGGTGATATCTTCTCCGTTTTTGTTGAAATAGGTGCGGATCAGGCCTTTTTCGATGTAGATGTAGTGCCGGGACCTTTTCCCTTCTTCAAGAAGAATGGTTTTAGGGGGGATTTCGAGACGTTGTTGAAAGGGAAGGTACTTATCCCAATAGGCATTTAATTGAGGAAATTTATGGCGGAAATGGAACAGCATGCAGCAATTTGATTTGAGGGTTTAAGTTAGTGATTTTAGTGTTTATAAAATAAGCCTGACATTATTGTCAGGCTTATTTGTTTTATTATGAATAGGTTATGTCGGGTTGCGGCAGCTTTTGCAACTATTCCTGCGTATGAGAATTTTGTTATTTGCATTGGCATCAAACAAGAACAAGATTCTCATCGAGGGTTTATGTGATAACTAATCCATGTTTGATATTCTTGTCAGACATCAGTTTTTAGATTTCGCAGCTATCTGATAGTCCGGTATTCTTGCCGGACTTCTTTTAAAAGATATTCATAATACGTTAAAACTGGAATTCATGAAAGAACCGTGTCCGGTATTCTTGCCGGACTCTTTTTTACAGAGACAGGAAAACTATTTTAACATATACTGTAATTCCATAGGTGCACATTGTCTGGTAATCTTGCCGGACTCTTTTTTACAGAGACAGGAAAACTATTTTAACATATACTGTAATTCCATAAGTGCACATTGTCTGGTAATCTTGCCGGACTCTTAATTCAAAGATATTCATTATCCAAACACGCTGAATATTCGTTGGCAAAATGAGCCTGGTATTCTTACCAGATTCTTATTAAAAGAACATTCATGCAAATTTAATTTTTGTTGGCAAATGAACGGGGCTGGTAATCTTACCAGCCCCTTTTTCTTTGAAAATGGATTTTCATTCCCCTTAGTGAATTCCCTCTTTCATGCATGTTTTTATTGTGGATAGAATAGTACGGCGTCTGCAACTACTTCACCATCTTTACCTTCGTTGGTGATTTCTACATAGGCCTTTCCTCCTTTAGTCAGTTTGATTGTACCCAGATCCACCCATTCCCCCGAAGTCTGTCCTTCTACCTTGATAGATGCGGGGGTGTAAGCAACCTGTTTAACCGTTTTGCCGTCGGCAGACAGGTGGATGTGTGTACTGGAAGGCAGGTCGGTACGTTTAGGAACATAGGTGTAAATCCTGTAATTACCACTGCGCGTCACGGTTGGCGTGTAGCGAATAGTGGCTGCGCTATTGGAGATGAACATAGTTGGTCCGTAGGCACCTTTGGTTTCCTTTTGCCAGTTTCCTGTAAGGGTGACATGGGCCGGATCGTCATTGTCCACCAGGATTTCTGGCGTGGCGTCAGTAGCCAAAGGCTTTTGCCGTAATAAAGCCTGGAGCTTCGGAACATTGACATCCTGTACCGACTGGTGATTGTCTATTGCCATAGAGGCCGCTACTGCTGCTGATTGTGCAAGTACCATAAATACTGGTTCCATCCTGATAGAGCCATAGGCAATGTGAGAAGCTGACATACAAACAGGTACCAATACATTGCTGCAATCCGAAGAGGTTGGAATGATAGACCGATATGCAATCGGGTATGGGCCGAAGCCGCCGATCTGTACATCTCCTTCATTTTTTACCATACCATTTTCTACAATACGCTGGCAGTTGTGCGAGTCCATAGTATATGCCGCCATCCCAATACCATCTTTCACTATTTCCCTGCCTTCACAATTGGCCTGCGTCATCACATAGGCTCCCACCATTCTTCTGGCTTCGCGCACGTACATTTGCGGGGACCAGTTGCCTGTGGTGGGATATTCATCTTTGGGATACCCCCATTGCAACATTTCTTTACGAAGATGTTCCGGCATGCGGGGATCATGTCCGATGAAGTAGAGCAGGCCTTTGTTGTATAGTTCGTGGTCCTTTGTGATCTTTTCCCTGGTTGCATAATCTGCTTCAGGATAGTCGTAGTTCATTCCGATCATATCTGTAGAAAAAGGACCGTTGTTGTTGATATCGGTTTTGTGATTTGGCATGAGGTCTATTTTCAGCATGCCACTCAGGTTCCTGGGCTGTAATTTCTGCACTACGCGCAGCAGCAGTTCATACCGGGCGGGATCATAATCGTCCGGTTTTGAAATGGGAATCAGGTTCTGCTGTTCATTCGTGAGACAGATCCTGAAATTGTATGCCTGAATCTTTTTATTCCCCGTACCTTGTTTTTCAACCTTTTCCGGGCTGATACCCCAAAGCAGGCCGCTGGCAGGATTGCCAGGTTCTTTATAGGGATCGATGCCGTCGGGGAACTGGTGTTTTTCCCGCAGCTGTGCACCGTTATAGGTTTCGCCATATTGGCTGTTATCTTCCCGGCCTACGGTATAGGAGATGCCAGCCTTCGCCATAAGGTCTCCTTCGTAAGAACAGTCAATGAACATCTTTGCACGGATGATGGTGGATGCCGTTTGAATTTCGGTAACCCGTTTGCCTTCTTTTTTAGCGGCAGTGATGGGCTGTTGGTAAAGCACTTCGACACCTCCTTCTTTGATGTATTGCTGAAAGGTGCGCTCAGCTACACCGGGTTCAAAGATCCAGGTTTCAAACCGGCCATAGTGCTTTCCGATACGTCTGTAGAAATCACGGGAGAGGCCGGTGATAGCATATTTATTACCTATGTCTGTGTACCCCAGACCACCGGAAGTAAGGCCACCGAGTCGTTTTCCGGGTTCTATCACCAATACAGATTTATTCATTTTTTTAGCGGTATAACCAGCTATTACACCTGCGGAAGTACCACCGTAAATGCAGATGTCTACTTCCCGTATGTTTTGTGCAAAAAGCTTTCCTGTCAGGAGCAGGCAAAGTAAGCATGTTAGTTTCCTCATCAGTATCCTGGGTTTTGATTAGTAGTTGGGTTAATGGCGGTATTATAATTGTATTCCACTGTCGGAATAGGCCAGAGCATATGACGCTCAGTGATGGTTTTTCCTTTTATTGCGGCAATCACTTGTTGCGCGATTCCAAGGCGTTTCAGGTCCAGCCATCTCTTGCCTTCCCCACAATTCTCGTACCCCCTTTCCTTTACAACGAGGTCAATAAATGCCTGTTGGCTGCTAAAGTCGGATAGTTTGAAATCGATAGTGGCATCGGGAGTGAGGGGATCTTTCCCGTATGCTCTGCGATGTACCATGTTCAGTTTTTCCATCGCATCGGAGGATGGTGTACCTCCTGCCTGTGCAACAGCTTCTGCATAGAACAACAAAATATCTGCATAGCGATACATAGGATAGTCGTTCCCGCCGGCAGTGACCGCACTTTTGTCGCTGAATTTTTTAAGCAGGATGGTGGTAGCGCCTAATCCGAATGTTTTTGCATACCAGCAGTAGGTATAGCGCAGGTCATTTTTATCCCAGTTCTTTACAAAGCTGTTTTGCTCGGAGTCACTGTAAAATGTGTAGTAACCGCCGGGAGGATAATAGCCGGAGTTAGGGTAATGCGCGTATTGAGGATATGAAAATCCTTGTCCGGAAGGTGTGCGGGCATATTTGAGATAGAATACTTCTTCGGTGGAGGAGGAGATATCAGGACCGAAAACCTTATCGAAGTCATCTGCCACAGTCACTTTTACCAGCGCGTACTTTGCAGCATTGATCACTTCCAGTGCCTTGTCCCTGGCTTTGTCATACTGGTGCAGGGTCATGTATACATCTGTCAGTACTGATTTAGCAGACCATTTGGAAGGCGCTCCTACCAGACGTGGATTGTCCGGTAAGTTCTGCTCTGCCCATTCCAGATCAGCGATGATATAGTTATATACATCTGTAGCAGTTGCTCTTGCAAGATTGATGGAGTCCATATTATTTTCTGTACGCAATGGTACCCCATTCCAGTTACGAACCAGGTAGAAATAGCAGAGGCCCCGGAGGAAACGTGCTTCCCCAAGGTATTTTTTGATGTCTGCTTCGGTGAGCGATTTGCCCAGTGGTGCTTTTTCTATCACGATGTTTGCATCACGGATAGATTCATAGAAATCCGTCCACATGCTATTGATACGGGTGATGTTCGTATTGTCCAGGCCATTATAGTCATTCAGTGGTGCGTGGCTGCCACGACCATAGAGGTATTCAGCGTAGATTTCCTGTTGGCAGAGGTAGAGTGCTCCTATGGTGCTTACCCGCCGTATGGGAATGTAGATGGCATTGAGCCCGGCTTCTACTTCGCTGGGAGTGTTGTAGAAGACTTCTGCTGCGATAGATTTTGGATGTTCTTCCAGTTTTTTCGAACAGGAAGTCATCAGGCATATTATGAATAGAAAGAGAATAGACTGTTTCATTGGTTGCTATTTTAAATGATTTAGAAGCCGCATCTGATACCGAACGTTACAGATTTGTAGGTTGGGTAAACAGAATAATCGATGCCCTGCCGGATGGAGTTGGAGCCACCGTAGGCATTGACTTCAGGATCATACCATGAATATTTAGTAAAGGTGATCAGGTTCTGGCCGCTGGCATAGATTTGTGCAGACTTCAGCCAGTTCCAACCGAGTTTTTTTGCAGGCAGGCTATAAGCGAGCTGGATGTTTTTGAAACGGATGTAGGAACCGTCTTCTACAAATCTGTCAGAGATATTGGCGGAGAGGGTTCTGCTGATCTTTGGATATTTAGCATCCGGGGTAGCAGCAGTCCAATGGCTCTGGTAGACTTCTTCCGGGAGGTTGAGGCCCATGCCGAGATCGAGGGAGACTGCTTTGTTCAGGTTGAAGATCTTATTGCCCTGAGAGCCTTGTATGAAAATCGTGAGTTCAAAACCTTTATAGTTCAATACGGAGTTCAGCCCATAAATGAAATCAGGATTCGGGTTGCCGATATAGGTTTTGTCGGCAGCGGTGATGGCTCCATCTTTATTGGTATCTACATATTGAAGATTGCCGGTGGCTGTGTAGCCATTTTCTTTGTATCCATAGAAGATGCCTAATGGTTGTCCTTCCCGGAGGATGTTGACATAATCATTCAGGGAACCGGTATAGATGGCATCTCCGAAAATATCCTGTCCATTATACAGTTTTAAAACCTTGTTGCGGTTGATGGCGATATTGGCATTTACATTCCAGGTGAGGGCACCTTTCAGGATGGCTGCATCTATGCCCAGTTCAAAACCTTTGTTTTCTATCTCGCCCACATTTTGCAGGGTGGTTGTATATCCCATAGAAGCAGGGAGACGCACGGTGTTCAGCAGGTTAACCGTTTTCTTTTTGTAATAGTCCAGGGTGATGAAGAGGTCGTTGTTCAGGAAACCTACATCTGCACCTACGTCCAACTGGTGGGTGATTTCCCACTTCAGGTCTCCGGGGAGAGTGGTACCTGGTGCGTAAGCTACGGAGGCAGCATCACCGAAGATGGTGTTACCTACCGAAAGCTGGTTGAGCGTTTGATATGGGTTGATGGAAGTATTACCAGATAGGCCATAGCTGGCTCTTACCTTCATATCAGAGATCACCCTTGAATGTTTCAGAAATTCTTCGTTGGCTACCTTCCATGCAATGGCGGCAGAGGGAAAGTTGGCCCACTGGTTGTTTTTTGAATAGCGGGAAGAGCCATCACGGCGAATGCTGGCTGTAAAGAGATATTTGTCATTGTAACTATAGTTAGCCCTTCCCAGGTAGGAGAGCAATACCCATTTTGAATAGCTGCTGCTGGGAATACCAGGAGTAGAAGCACCACCGATATCACCGGTACCGGGTACATCGCTCAGAAAGCCTGTGCCGGATGCATTTAAGGTGGTGTAGGTATTGTCCTGATAAGTAAAGCCACCCATTACGCTGAAGGAATGCTTGTTGACCTCACGCTGGTAGGTGATGACGTTTTCATTCAGGAGGCCTGTTTGCTGGGTGGTTTCTATGTTAGCGTACCCTACTGAGTTGACAGTGGGTTCTATGTTGTTGTATTGATCCACTCTGTCATTCAGGTTATCGATACCACCGGAAATTTTGATGGTGAGTCCTTTGACCGGCTTAATGGTGAATGCGGCATTTGATAATACACGGTCTCCTTTAATCCTGTCTGATTCCTCGTAGATATGCACCAGTGGATTGACGATAACATTGGAGATAAATGAATAGGCGGTGTTCAGTCTTCTGTAGCTACCATCGGGCAGGTAAGGCGTTAGTGATGGAGGTGCCATGAGCATGCCGGAGATCAGATCGCTCCCTCTGTTGCCCAGTGATGAATTTTTTCGTGAGCTATTCAGTCTGGTGAGAATGGTATTTAAAGATACGCTGACTACTTTACTGATATCGTGTTCAATATTTCCACGCACATTATAACGTTTGTAGTCGCTGCCTTTGACGATACCGTCCTGCAGGTAGGCGGAGCTGGAAAGGGAGAAGCGGGTTTTGCTGGTGCCTCCGTTTACAGTGGCGCTCATATTGTAAAGCGGTGCTTTGCGGAGCACAAGGTCCTGCCAGTCGGTACCCGCATTATGTCCGAGGCTGTCTATCTGTGACTGTGTGAAATAGGGTGACAGGCCATCGTTGGCTGCCTGCTCATTGTAGAGTAATGCATATTGCTGTGCATTCATGAGCTTCATTTTTTTAGACACGCTTTGCACGGTATAGCCGGCTTCGACTTCCACAGAGGTAGCATCGGTTTTCCTGCCACCTTTGGTGGTGATCATGACAACGCCGTTGGCGCCCCTGGAGCCGTAGATGGCGGTAGAGGAGGCGTCTTTCAGGACTTCGATACTGGAGATGTCGGAGTTTTGAAGGAAGGTGGGATTACCATTGTAAGGGAATCCGTCTATGACATACAAAGGTTCGTTACCTCCCAGAATAGAGTTGGTACCCCTGATACGGAGGCTTACGCTGGCACCGGGGGCACCGTTGTTTTGCATGACACGCACGCCGGCTGCTCTGCCGGTGAGGGCCTGCATGACATTGGTAGAAGGATAAGCAGTAATATCTTTTGATTTCACCTGACTGAGAGAACCGGTGAGATCACTTTTCTTTACGGTGCCGTAGCCAACTACTACAATTTCGTCAGTGAGGGTAGCGGCTTCGGCAAGGCTGAAGTTTTGTGGTTGGTCGTCGGTGATGGTGGTTTCCTGGCTTTTGTAGCCGATGTAGGAAACGATGATAGTGGTGTTGCGTTTGACCTTTATTTTGAAATTCCCTTCGGGGTCAGTGACGACGCCATTGGAGGTGCCTTTGATGACGATGGTGGCACCGGGCAGGGGCTGACCTTTGTCGGTGAGGACTTTCCCTTTTATGTTTAGCAACGTGTCCTGTGGCGGTGTTGCTGTGAATTGTTCAGAGGAAGCCTGGCGTTGCTTGATGACGATATTTTTATTGACGATGGACCATGATAAGGATTGGTTCTTTAAGCAGAGATCCAGTGCCTTTTCGAGTGGTGCGTTCCTAAGATCGATGGAGACTTTTGGTGCCAGATCGAGTAGTTTGTGATCGTAGAAAAATACGTAGCCGGTTTGTTTTTCGATATTGCGGAATACCTTTTCCAGTGGCGCGTTCTTTTCAGAGAGCGAGACAAGCTGGGCATAGCTTTTTGCATAGAGCTGCATACAGGCTGATAAAAGGATAATGACGGATAACTTCATGACAAGGAATGTTTTGCGGTGGAGTCGCCGTTTAAGATTAAAATGCATACATTTGGTTTGTTAGGGTAAATAATGTCCCCGCCTGGCTTTGGGCCAGGAATGTGGAATTAGAGAAAGCAATTCATCTGGTTTGCCCTTACGTATTGGCCGGAGCAGAGTGCAATCAGCTCCGGTTATTTTTTGGGCGGTGCTTTTATTTTTTCATAACGGTTGATGGTGTTTGGATTTTTTATTTATTACGATGTGATAATTATCTTCCTGTCTTTGATTTTGTAATGCACGTTGCTGAGCTCAAGTATTTTCAAAACATCATTTAAGCTGCTATTCCGCCCGATTTTACCCCCGAATTCCCTTTCTGGTATATTGGTTTCATAAATTACTTCCACATCATACCAGCGGCTTATTTGCCGCAATACGCCGGGTAGTGATTCATGGTTAAAATGGAAGTAGCCGTTTTTCCAGGCGACTATTTCATCCACATCTACATTCTTTTTTACGGTCATGTTATCGCCCTGCAGGTACGCCTGTTGTCCCGGGTTGAGGCGTACGGCGGCGGTATTGTGTTGCACCTGAACGGCGCCTTCCAGTAGGGTAGTCTGGATGTTGTTTTCATCCGGATAGCCCATGATATTGAAATGGGTACCTAAGACCTTTACCTCCATGTTATTGACTTTTACAATGAAGGGCATCTGGGCATCAGGAGCTATTTCAAAATAGGCTTCACCGGTAAGTTGTACTTCCCGGGTATTGCCGCTGAAAGCGGTAGGGTATCGAAGGGAAGTTGCTGCGTTGAGCCAGACTTTGGACCCGTCTGGCAGGATGATCATGAATTGTCCCCCCCTGGGAGTGATCAGACTATTGTAATGTAATTCGTCATTGCCTGTATTGTTAGTTTTATCAGTTTTATAGGAGAGTTGACCGTTGCTGAGTTTGATGACCTGTACATTGCCCTGGTGTGCGATGGCCCCGTTGCTGGCGCTATCGAGGGGGATCTGTCTGCCATCTGCAAGAGTGAGAATGGCTTTGTTACCACCGGGGGCAATTGGATGCGGGGTGGTGGTGGCGACAGTGGGCTGTACGGTATGTCTATTGTGTGTGAAAAATAGGATGCCGGTAGCGAGTAGGGCCAGCAGGGTGGCTGCTACGGCGTAAATTTTGATAAGATTTTTACTGCTGGTTGCTTTCCGGGTATGGGATTGGGCTGCCAGCATGCCGGCGATGGCTTGCTCCCATTGCTGCCGCATGGCGTCGTCTTCCAGGGAGTCCAGCAGGTTGTTGACTTCGTCCTGGGAGATGTTCCCCGCGAGGTATTTTTCTAAGAGGATTGAAAAGGTATGCTGATCCATAACAAGGTAAAGACGCATAACCTGGAGATAGGGAGGTGGTCGTTTTAAAAAAAATTATGGAAGGAAGGAAAGTGCCCACAAAATAAGGAGAGAACGGGCGGGGTGATTTGCCAATGCCCTGCGGAGGGTGGCGATGGCCTGAACGATGTAGCTCTTGATGGTGATAGGGGATACGCCCATGTTTTGGGCGATTTCTTTGTGCTGTAATCCCTGAAAGCGGCTTAGTCTGAAGGCCTTTTGTTGTTGGGGAGAGAGGTTGTGAATGGTCCGGAGAATAGTTTGTTCCAGTTCCCGGTATTCGGTCTGTTCATGAACGCCGGGATCCTGCTGCTCCTGGAAGCAATGTTGGATATATTGTCTGTAGGCTTTATCGCTGGCTAGTTTGCGCATGCGGGAGTAGATAATATTGCGGGCGGAGATGAAAAGGAATCCTTCCAGGCGTTCGATGGCGGGAAGGGTGCTGCGTTTTTCCCAGAGCATGGCAAATACATCCTGTGTGATGTCTTCGGCGACAGCGGCTGATCTTGTAAGGAGGAAGGATGTGTGGTAGATGGGATCCCAATATTTTTCAAATATAATCTGGTATGCATGCTGGTCTCCCTGGGCGATCAGCTTCAACAAATCGTTTTCACTATGTGGAACTTTATGCATATTACAGTTACGGAAGGTTTTGGGCTGGTAATTTAAAAGTAATAATAAAAATACATTTTGCAAATCAATAATTGTTATTGAGCCCGGCAGGATTGCCGGGCTTAAACTTATGCGTGAAAAAAGATGGATGTCTGGCAGGAATACCTGACATGTCTGTTAATACATTAACCCCTAAATAAAATGACTTGAAGGGTTGTTGTGAGAAGGGGTTTTCCGTTCACCTCTATGCAAAGGAATTGAAAAGATAAATGTGAGAATAGTTGTGGGAGGTTGTGCAACCCGGGTAATTAGTTTGATAATCAGGGTCTTATTTTTTTAAAAAAATAAGCCAGGTAAGAATACCCGGCTTGTTTGTTAAGGCTGAAAATGTGGCAATAGACAAAAAGAACTGATTAGTTTAGGGAAGATTTATCGAATGTGGGTGTGGGATAGCTATTCATGTGGGAGCAGTTGATGGTGATGTGGAAATTGGAATATTTTGGGATGTGACGGTAGTTGAGGATGAGCAGGATAATGAGGCGGAGGGTGGATGGTTTGCTGCCTTTGGTGATGATTCTTAGGTGTAGGGTTTTGTACCAGGTGCTCTCTTGTTGGTGGAGCGTTAGGGTGAATAGCTTTTGTTTGTTCATGATTATAGGTTTTGTGCAAAGAAAGGGAGTTGTGGGGGTGGAGAGTAGTTGTGGAGGGGTGTGTAGGTGTGGGTAAGTGTTTGGAGGTGAGGGGGTAGGGGGATGAAAAAAGCCCCACTCACGGTGAGGCTTTTCATCCTATACAATAAACTATCAAAGGTCCCGCAGCCATTTTTGCATATCCTTCAAAATCTCCGTCGCCTTTGCAATCGCTGCCCTTTCAGGTGTTCGATAATGATTTTGGAAGCTCTTGAAAGCTATTTCATCTGCCTGTTTTGAGCTAAACAGCTGAATCACAAAACGCATAATCGCTGTCTCCTGTTTAATAGACACATGCTCGCCTGACCGTACAAATGCAGCCATCAGCGTAGCAATAACTGATACAGCAATATTCAATTTGAGTTTTTCCCTGGTAGGGGGAGGTTTATCGGGGTCCGGTGTTCCTGAGGTATGGAAAAAGCGGGTATCGATAAAGAGTTTTAGTCTTTGGACCGCTGATAATGTGTAGTTCAATAATAACACGGTGAAGGAGCCTTCGCCGTTATTTTCGGGAAGGGCCTCTATCAGGCAGTTTTCAAGATGAGATAATACTCTTGAATATGACGATATGAAGTCATTGTAATGTTGGGGAGACGATAATAATACTGCCTTGTTAAAAATGGCAACCTGAATTTCTTTTTCATACTCTTTAATTTTAGTCTTCTGTTCTTCGTACTCGTCCTGCGTCATCAGCGGAGTTTTTTTTATGCTGATTGTACAGACTAGCTCAGACAGCAGTTCCATGGGGCTTTCAGCGATAGACATATTTTTTAGGGTTATTCTGAGTGCGCATTTTAAACTCAGAAAGATGAAATACATCTGGGGTGGTCGCTGGTTTTGCGGTGGCAAAGCTAAAGCATATTTATAAATAGGATCGGTCTTTTTTTTATCCAATATAGCTGTGTAAGAAGAGATTATTTAGTATTTGTTGATTTTGCTATAGTTACAGAAAGAATAATTTTTGTTAAAGGAAAGAGGTAATTCTAATAAATGGGTGCCCCTGATATTCTCCCAATCCTTTTTTATATGAACTTAATGTTATATTTTCCCCAAATGAATATTCGAATGTTCGGGAAACTGGAGCAGGATGGTTTGATCTCCCCCGGGTCAATGTCCAACATCCGTGCTGCCGCCGATAAAAAATTGTTTAGCCTCCATTGGGAATTGAAAACCATTCTTTATTTAGGAGTACTGTTATTAAGCGGGGGATTAGGTGTCCTTGTTTACAAAAATATTGATACCATCGGTCATCAGGTTGTACTGTTAGCAATTGCATTAGCCTGTGCCGGCTGTTTTTATTACTGTTACCGGCAAAAGTTACCTTTCTCATGGGGAAAGGTGGCGGCACCCAATCCGTTTTTCGACTACGTATTACTGTTAGGATGTCTGTTGTTCATCACATTCATCACTTACCTGCAGGCTGCCTATGGTGTATTTAAATTTCACTATGGCACCGCTACGTTTATCCCGTTGGTCGTGCTGTTCTTCAGCGCTTATTACTTTGATCATTTAGGAGTATTGAGTCTTGCGATTACCAACCTGGCGGCATGGCTGGGAGTGAATGTGTCACCTCTTACCTTCCTTGAGGGCACCATGTATATTTCCATGCGTCTGATTATGACAGGTTTGTTGCTGGGAGGCGCGCTGTTGTTGCTTGATTACATGACACACTACCTGCGAAAGAAACCTCACTTTGGATTTACCTATCGCAACTTCGGTATGCACCTGATGTTGCTGGCATGTGTCACAGCCATGTTTAAATCGACTGATAGTTACGGGATGGAAAGTGATGCCAGCTATCTGATCTGGTTTGTCATTCAGATTGGTATCAGCATCTACATTTACAGAGAAGCTTTGAAGCATCAGTCCTTTTATTTTATGCTGATGATGGGGCTATATGGTTACGTGGGATTGTCTTATGTGATAGTCAGATTACTCCTCTTAACAGAAAGTGAAGGTGGCATATATGCAGGGATTCTATATTTCATTGCTTCTGCCATTGGACTCATTATTTTCCTTATTAACGCAAATAAAAAGATCAAACATGATAGCCTACAATAAACAACAGCTGGATAACAGGGAGATCGTCCTTGAAGCTGAAAAGGCTTTCAGAAGACAATTGATCCCGCAGGAAGAACTGGATAGTATTAGAGCCGCCTATCCTGTAGCGCTTTATACTCCTAATATGTACCTGCGGATAGGGTTGTTTATCCTGACGTTGATCATTGGCATCTTCTCTTATGGATTTTTGTGTTTGATCATGTTGAGCGGTGCTTCTGAAAATGTGTTTGGCGGTATAAATATCTTTTTTGCAATAGGTTCCTTTATAATACTGGAACTATTGGTGAAAGAAAAGAAACACTACAAGTCAGGTGCTGATGCTGCCCTGATGTGGATGTGCGGAGGAGCCTTGATCGGTGGTGTTATGCTGTTGGGAGGTGGTTCGGATCCTGTGGCATTAGGTATATTTTTCCTTGTTGTAAGCATGTGGTTCTTCCTGCGCTTTGCTGATCAGGTAATGGGGTGGGTGGCACAACTGGCGCTCTTATTCACTTTGGTTGAGATGCTGCAGTCATTAAGATTGGTGCTGCCATTTTTGATCATCGGTGTTTCATTTGGTATGTACTGGTTGTTGCGAAGGCTGGTGAACCAGGAACAATTCAGGCATTATAAAGGTGTGATGAAGGGGATGCAGGCATTGGCTTTGCTGACACTTTATGCTGGAGGGAACTATTTTGTAGTGAGAGAGGTAAATGAAGGCTGGTTTGGATTAACTGCATTGCCCATGGGATGGATCTTCTGGGTGCTGACAGTGGCGATTCCTTTACTGTATCTGTATTTTGGTCTTAGAATTAAAGATCAGATCCTCCTTCGCGTGGGACTGATCCTGGTGGCTGCGATTGTGTTTACTGTCAGGTATTATCATAGTGTAGCTCCGCTGGAAGTAGCCATGACTGCCGGTGGAATAGTGATGGTGCTGTTTGCCTACTTCATAATCAGGTATCTCAAAGTGCCGAAGCATGGATTTACATCGGAGGAAGATGATGAGAAGGGTACATTGGAGGCGTTGCAGATTGAATCTATTGTGATATCACAGTCCTTCAAGTCAGGTGTGCCTGGCAAAGACCGCTTCGATTTTGGTGGTGGTAGTGCAAGTGGTGGAGGAGCCAGTGGACAATATTGATTTTTAATAAAGAGACCGACGGTAACTAGCCGTCGGTCCTTGTTGGTGCTGTCAGCAGGTGCATCAACTTTGATGAGAACTAAACTGACGCAAAGATATATTGGCGGAAGAAGAGAGAGTAGAGGGGAAGTACGCATTAATTTCCGTAGTTCTACGGAAATTATTCTTTGCGGGGAATATAAAACGCATTATCCAGCTTGGTCATCCCAATCTTCGGATAATATTCCATCGCCGTTGGCGCCGACAATAACAGCAACATCGTTTGCGGCCCTATCGCCTCCTGTGTCAATGCCACTAACTTTCTCCCAATCCCTTCTGTCTGATAATCCTTACTAACTGCCAGATCAGACAGATAGCAACAAAAACAATAATCCGTCAGAGACCGGGCTACCCCCACCAGTTTATCCCCATCCCAGGCAGAAATCACCAGATTGGAGTTGCTATACATTTTCCCAATCCTATCCGGATCTCCAGTCGGCCTTGTCAGCACCGCATTGTCGTATAGTTCAATAATATCCTGTATAGCTGGAATTTTGTCAGTCTTGTAATGGATGTGCATATTTTTTCTGGTTTACCTATCAAAACTACTACATGGCAGGACTATCTTTGTGTCCCAGTTTTAAAATACAAAGTAGTCCAGATGCTGCCATTTCAAACCCTCATTCCCCTGAATAAAACTTTAGTCCTGCCTGTCTACAGGCAGATCGCCAATGCCATCACCCAGCACATAAAGAACGGAATCCTCAAGCCGGAAACAGCCCTGCCGGGTACCCGGGAAATGGCGGAGATACTCGACGTGCACCGAAAAACCGTCGTGGCTGCTTATGGTGAATTACAGATCCAGGGATGGATACTCGTTATTCCCAGGAAGGGTTTCTTTGTGGCCGGCAACCTCCCGGAACTGAAACCAAGGGAATGGAGGCGGGAATCCCCCAGCGGCTATAGCAAACAAATGTCTGCCCCCTTCAACGTGTTTACCAAAGACCGCCAGGGAAGCATTTACCCACCCAATACGCCCTTCCGTCTCACCATCGACGATGGCTGGCCGGATACAAGGCTGGCCCCCCTGGACCTGCTAATGCGGGAATACAGGAGCTTATTAAAATTCAAGTATAAAAACCCTGTTACAGGTTCCGTGACGGCAGGATCGCTGAGTTTGCGGGAAGTGATGGTGGACTACTTGTCTGAAACCAGAGGCATCAAAGCAGAGATCCCCCATCTACTGATCACCCACGGTGCCCAGATGGCCATTTATATTGCGGCCAGACTCACCATTACCCCCGGTGCCAATGTAATTGCCGGCTCTCCGGGGTATTCTACAGCCAGCCAGCTATTCGGGCATCTGGGGGCAAATATGATGACCGTACCAGTCGATGATCAGGGCATCGATACCGATGCGGTAGCAGAAATCTGTAAAAAGCATCCTGTGAGCATGCTTTATGTCATCCCTCATCATCACCATCCCACGACGGTAACACTTAGCCCAGCGAGAAGAATGCACCTGCTGGAACTCTCTGCACAATACAACTTTGCCATTATTGAAGACGACTATGATTACGGGTTCCATTACAACTCTTCTCCCTACCTGCCACTGGCCAGTGGGCAGCATGACGGCAGAGTGATCTATATTGGCTCCTTCTCCAAGTCTCTGGCGGCATCTGTTCGCATAGGATTTATGGTAGGCGCTGAAGATTTTATCCAGCAAGGCATTTACCTCCGCAAACTACTGGACCTGAAAGGCAACCACCTCATGGAAGATGCGCTGGCTGTATTGATCAGAAACGGTGATATGTCCCGCCATCTCAAAAAGGCGAATAAGATTTATCATACCAGGTTACAGCACCTGACTACTCTATTGGATAGACATATGCAGGGAGCCGTGGAATATTCAGTGCCCATGGGCGGTATGGCCATCTGGACCCAATTCAAAGTACCCTTGAAAACCTTGTCTGCACACGCTGCAAAGCAGGGGGTATACATTAGTGATGGTACCAATTATATGGTCGAAAATGCCTGCCGTATTGGTTTTGCATCTTTGAATACACAGGAAATGGAAGAAGCCATTACGATATTGTCCAGTGGTATTTAATCCCTTGCATTTCGGGGATTTTCTTTGTATTATTAACGATTGCTTATCAACTGGATCTATTATGCAGAGAAAATTATTACTGGCTTTAGCCTGTATTGTCATGTCCTTTAGTGTTTCAGCTCAAAAAACCAGTAACGACCCTGAAAAAGAGAAATGGTTCATGGACCTTGGTCTCGGCATGTTTATTCACTGGAGTGTGGATGCTCAACTAGGTGCTGTGATTAGTCATAGCATGGCCGGTGCCTCCGACGAATACCTGGAGCGGTTTACCAAAGAACTGCCCAAAACTTTCAATCCCCATAAATTCAATCCTGACGACTGGGCTGTGCTCGCTAAGCTGGCAGGGATGAAGTATGTAGTATTCACTACCAAGCACCACTCCGGGTTTTGTATGTGGGATACGAAAACCACTCCTTTCAATATAATGAACACCCCGTTCAAAAAAGATGCTACCAAAGCCATTTTTGATGCTTTTCGCAGGCAGGGTATTGCGATCGGTATTTATTTCTCCCCGGAGGATTTTAACTATTTATACCAGCACCATGTACCTGTGGGCAGAATGCAATTGCCACAGCACTTTCCCGAAAAGAATCCGGGACTGATGGCGCTCGACAAGGCACAGCTGAAAGAACTCTTAAGTAATTACGGTAAGATTGACTTCATCTTCTTCGACGGTCCTGCTGAAGGGTTGAAAGAATACGCCTGGGAATTGCAACCGAATATTGTCGTGACCCGGGGACAAATGAATACCCCTGAGCAGGAATTGCCGGATGCTGTATTGCCCGGCCCCTGGGAAGCTTGTTTCACCATGGGCACAGACTGGCAGTATAAGCCTACCAATGATCCCCAGAAGTCTGGCACAGAGATGATCAATATGCTCATCGAAACCAGGGCTAAGGGGGGTAATCTCCTGTTGAATGTAGGGCCTAAACCAGATGGCGAAATTCAGATCGAACAGGAGGCATTGCTTCGTGAGCTCGCACTGTGGCAGTTTGCTAACAACGAGGCGGTGACAGGTGTTCGTCCCTGGCATATTGCCAAAGAAGGCAACGTATGGTTCACCCGTGGTACTGATACCTCCACTGTGTATGCTTTTGTGCAAGGAGGAAAAGACTGGAAATACGGAGAAAGGAAAGACCTGGTGTTTCACACCCTGGAAGGAAATGCCCAGACCAAAGTATCCATTCTGGGTTATGCCAGCCAGTTGGTAGAGTACAAAGAAAATTTTGACGCAGGTATTTATTCCCAGAATACACCTGTCGGCCTCTTTGTCAGTGCGGTAAACGGGCAGCGGTTTTACACCGATCGCAAGTGGCCCAACCCGGTGGTGCTGAAGATTGAGCATGTGAAGTTCAAACCGGTAGTGACCAATTATCACCAGAGTACAATAGACGGGGCTAAATAATAAGAATGGCTGTCAGCTGGTAATCTGATCAGGATTGGCCTACCAGCTGACAGAATTTATTATCTTTGGAGCACTTTATGCAATTAGCTAAGAAGATACTAACAGGCGACCTTATACGTTTTGGTCAATATTTGCGTGAATGGATGCAGGGAGATAGTGCACTTTTTAATAAGATCACTGACTACATTCTACTGCATTCAGGCAAGCAGGTACGACCTGTATTTGTATTGCTGAGCGCACACCTGGCTGGGCAGATCACAGAACAGAGTTACAGGGCTGCTGTGTTGGTTGAGCTATTGCACAATGCCTCGCTGGTACACGATGATATCGTAGACGATGCGGCGGAGCGAAGAGGACAAGCCTCGGTAAACGCCCTCTGGAAGAGCCGAACGGCTGTATTAGTGGGCGATGTAATGTTTTCTAACGGGATGCTCCAATCTCTCTCGATAGGCGATCATAAGATCCTGAAGATTTTCTCGGATGCCATTGAGGAGACCATCATCGGAGAGCTGGAACAGCTGACCCGCTCAAAAAAATTGAATTTAAACGAAGACGTATATTATACCATCATCCGTCAAAAGACGGCGGCGCTGCTAAAGGCAGCCTGTAGGGCAGGAGCTGCCTCGGCCACCAATGATAACAGCATAGTTGAGAAGATTGCATTGTTCGGAGAAAAGGTCGGAATGGCTTTTCAAATCAGGGACGACCTGTTTGACTACGGCACAGAAGATGTCGGCAAACCAGTGGGCAATGATATCCAGGAAAAGAAAGTAACCCTTCCATTGATTTATACGATCGCCCATTGTTCACCTGCACAACGTAAAGAGTTACTCTACATCATCAGGCATCAGAATACCAACAAAGAAAGAATTGCTTACCTTATTTCAGTAGTGAGGGAATGCGGTGGGTTAGATTATGCAACGGAACGCATGTTTGCCTTCAGGGATGAGGCATTGGCCATACTTGATTCTTTTGGAAATACAGCAGTAAAAGATGCGTTGGAAGAGATAGTTCGCTATACGACAGACAGGAAGTATTAACATTAAGTTAATCCAGGGAGTCAGTAATTATCCCCAACTTGCAACCATCCATACTGTTGCAACATGTTGATCTTACAATTGAAAGATGGCAATGAGACGGTGTTTAAACAGGTTTATGACCTGACACACAAAAAAGTCTACCGCTATTTTCTGAAAAGAAATGCCACACATGATACAGCCAAAGATCTTACCCAACAAACATTTATCCGATTATGGCAATACCGTCAATCTTTAAAGGAAGACCGCACACTTGATACGCAGTTATTTACTGTAGCTAACTCTGTACTGATTGATTACCTGCGCCGTCATGCCCACCGGCAACAAGTACAGGATTCTTTCAGCGACCTGCAACCTGCCAGTACACAACAGGCATTGCTGGCCTATGAGCAGCAGGATTACCTCCATGCTGCTATCGCACATTTACCCCCGGTGCGCCAGAAAGTGATTCAGCTAAGACTGATTCATGGATTTACCAACAAAGAAATTGCCCTCCATTTATCTATTGGTGTGAAAACCGTAGAAGACCACATTACCAAGGCTTTGCGCCAGGTAAAATCGATACAGCTGCTACTTCTTTTACTGCTTTGTATTAAGTAAATGTTAACAGCAGGGGATGAGACTCTCCGCGTGCGTAAACAATTTTGAAGTGAACTATACATGCAGATAACTAACGCGCAACTAGACAGGTTCCTGAAAGGACTTTGTACAGCAGAAGAAGCACAGGTCATAGCAGATTACCTGAAAGAGCACCCGGATGTGTTTGATGCATATCTTCAACAGGATTGGGACGGGACAGATGCGGATACAGCTTTGACAGCTGGTCTGAGCGATTCGATGTACCACCGGATTGAAAAGTACACCGTTCGTAAACCCGGCATGAAGAAATGGATGTGGGCTGCTGCAGCGGCGGTAGTATCTGTATTGGCAACCTTAGGTCTCTTTCAAAAAAAGGATAGCAAACCTGCTATGATGGCGTCGTTGCAGCCACCTGTAGAAAAGACCACGGATTGGAAAGTGTATAGAAATGACCACCATAAAAAGGATACGATCCTGTTAGATGACGGAACTGCCGTGTATTTATTTAAAAGCGGGAGTATCCGATATAAGGGTAGAGAAGTATACCTGCAGGGGAAAGCCACTTTTGATGTAACCAAAGATCCACATGATCCATTTGTAGTCTATGCAGGTGTCATAACGACAACGGTTTTAGGTACGAGCTTTAATATTAACCAACACCAGCAACAGGTAATTGTAACCTTATATAGCGGTAAAATAGCGGTTCAACAGGCATCAATGAAAAAGGTAGTCATGCAGCCAGGACAACAGTTAGTATACAATGAAAACGATTATAAAGAAACACCTGCAGTGGCCACCAGTGATTCTGTATTCTATAACACGCCTGTAGCCGTTGTATTGGATGCACTGTCCAGACGATACAACAGAGTGATCCGGTACGATCCGGGCACCCTCAGGCATAACTATTTTACAGGGTCGGTCATACCGTCTGATTCTTTGCAAACTATCCTGCAGGTAATCAGCCAGATGAACGGACTGACTGTGACACAGGTAAATGATACTGTAGTTATCAGAAAATCACATCACTAAATAGTACATCGCCCTTACAAAAATGGGTAATGCAGATACACCAATCTGCAAAGGGCCCCCTTTTGCATTAAACAAACATTATGTATGAGACCATTACAAACGACTTTGAAATTTGCCACCTGGCTGCTATGCCTGTTTGTATGTCAGACTGCCTGGGGACAAGGCCTGACAGGTAGTGTGCTAAGCGATAAAGGCGATCTGTTGCCCGGCGTAAGTGTGCAGGCAGAAAACCAGCGCACACACCAGAAATATGCTGCCCTATCCGATGAACATGGCGTATTTGAATTCAAAAAATTAACTGTGGGAGAAATATATGATCTGAGCTTTACTTTTATGGGATATGCGCCCGGTAGCTATAAAGGTTTTGTAATTAAACAGGCGGGCAACAACTCCCTCATGATCCGCCTCCATGAAGATACAAAAGGATTGAATGAAGTGGTAGTAACAGCCCTGGGTGTGAAAAAAGAACTCAAAAAGATCGGTTACGCTGTGCAGGAAGTAAAAGGCGCCGACCTGGTAAAGGCCAGGGATGCAAATCCAGTGACAGGTCTGACTGGTAAAGTAGCCGGTTTGTCCGTTGCCGCTAATCCTGAATTAATGGGTACACCTTCGCTGGTCATGCGTGGTAACCAGATCACGTTGTTTGTTGTAGATGGGGTACCTATCAGTAGTGATACATGGAATATCAGCCCGGATGACATTGAATCTTATAGCGTGCTGAAAGGACCTGCCGCAGCAGCTTTGTATGGTAGTCGCGCACAGTATGGAGCAATCCTGATCACGACTAAGAAAGCCAATCCAAAACGGGGTTTTGTAGTTGAAGTAAACTCCACTAATTCTTTTGATAAGGGATTTATTGCAGTGCCACATGTTCAGCATGAATATGGTGGCGGTATGTATGGACTGTATGCTTATGCTGATGGATTTGGTGGCGGTCTGCAGGATGCACAATATCAGCTGTGGGGGCCTCGCTTCCGCGGACAACTGATACCGCAGTATGATGGAGCATATGATGCTAATACAACCTATACCACTACTTTCGGAGACCAGGTATATAAAGGTCATATTAAACCGGAGCCTTACCTGAACAGAGGTTATGTAAATGGGAAAGGTAACCTGGAGCGCTTTCTTAGAGCGGGTTTCCAGACAACCAATAATATTTCATTGTCTGCTTCCGGAGAAAAATATGCAATGCGTTTTTCCCTGTCACAATCTCACCAGGAAGGCATCGTACCAAATACAGGAGTGAATATTATTAACTTCAATACGACCGCTTCCTACAAGGCTTCCGATCGTTTGACCTTTAATACCAACTTTAATTTCAGCCGTACCTATACACCGAATATTCCGGATGTAACGTATGGCCCCAACAGCCTTGTATACGATCTGTCCGTTTGGACGGGTGATGAATGGAGTGTCACTTCACCTGACATCAGAGGAAAATGGCAGCCGGGATATAAGGATGTGAAGATCGTTTTCCCCGAACATGTGCATTACAACAATCCCTGGATGATGGTGGAAGACTGGTTGCGCGGTCACTACAAGACCGATGTGAATGGATACATCTCTGCCAACTATAAACTGGATAAACACCTGGATGTAACTGGTCGTACGCAGGTAACTACTTACAACTTACTCCGTACCGAAAAAATGCCATGGGGCGCTTATACCTACGCCAGAACCCTGGGGCAAGGTGACTACCGTGAAGATAGAAGAAACATGTTTGAAAGCAATACCGACCTGCTGCTAAACTATAACTACAACGTTACCCCACTTGTCAACCTCACAGGTCTGGTGGGCGCTAACTGGAGAGAGTTCACCTATAGCTCCAACTTCACTTCTACCGACTATCTTGTGATTCCGAAAGTATACAACTTTACGAACTCGCTGAATGCGCTGATGACAAACAACTTCAACTCAGACATGCGGGTATTGAGTGCATACGCTTCTATGGATGCAACGATTGGCAGATATGCTACCCTATCCTTCACCGGGAGAGTTGATAAATCCTCTGCGTTGCCTAAAGGAAGTAATGTATATTTTTATCCAAGTGTGGCCCTTGCTTCTGTGGTTTCCGATTATGTGAAACTGCCTGACTTTATTTCATTCCTGAAAGTACGTGGTTCCTATGCTACTGTACATGGCGACGCTACTGCGGCTACCATCGGTGCGACACCCTATAATACCTATACACAGCTGAGTGGCTCTACAGCTGGTACGCTGACCACTAACTTCTCTCAATACGGTATTAACTACCTGAGCCCTTATAATGGGCCTGACTATTCCCTTCAGGCGGTATATGCCACCTCCAAGCCTTATAATAATGTAACTGCCGCGTCTTCATCCACTAATATTTTTGACCCGAATATCAAAACGTTCAATCGTGTGAACTTTGAAGAAGGATTTGATATCCGCTTCCTTGAAAACAGGTTGGGCTTTAGTGCCACTGCATTCCAATACATAGACGGTCCGCAAATTTTGCAGAATGCGGTATCTCCTGCTTCCGGCTACACCGGTTATTATATCAATGCGCTGAAAACCAGGAAGACAGGTTATGAATTGACCCTGAATGGTACTGCCATCAAAACGAAAGACTTTGCATGGGATGTACTGGTGAACTGGTCTACTTTCAAGGACGTGTATGATGAATTACCTCCTGGTCAGACGTATTACAATACCTTCTTTAAGAAAGGAGACAGAACTGATAAGTTATACAACACAGGTTTTGTTAAATCGCCTGATGGACAGATCGCGTACGATGCAGGAGGGAAGCCATTGAAGAACCCTGTAAACCAGTTCCTGGGTTATATGAATGGGGATTTCCAGTGGGCAATTAACAACTCTTTCCGCTATAAACAATTATCCCTGAGCTTCCAGTTTGATGGTAATGTGGGTGGTGTGATCAGCAACAGGCTGTATTCCCTGACCATGCAGGGTGGAGCCAATATCGCAACTGTAGAAGGTGCTATCGGTAAATCACGCCTCGACGACGATCAGAATGCAGGTGTAAGCAGTTACAAAGGTACCTATGTAGGCAAGGGGGTACAGGTATCAAACGGGGCAGCCATTAAATATGACAACTTCGGTAAGATCACCAACTACGGTGAATTACAGTTTGCTCCTAATACTGCTACCAGTACTGTACAAACCTGGGCTACCCAGTATTATGGCCAGATCCAGGAAGGTATGCTGACCAGCAAAACTTATGCAAAGCTAAGAGAAGTAGTGATTGGTTATGCATTGCCCAAAGCATGGCTGAAGAAGTCCTACATCAGCAATGTGAATGTATCTCTTGTAGGTAGAAACCTGTTGTACTTCTACAAGGATAATAAGTACAAAGGGATCGATGTGGAGCAGTACAACACGGCCAGTGCTGCTTCTGGTCTGCAAACGCCTACTACGAGAAGGTTTGGTTTTAATCTGAATGTTGTGTTTTAAACCTGTTAAAAATTCAAGGGATGAAAAAGCTCATCATATTCGCAGCTGTTATCATAGGTATGAGCAGTTGTAAAAAAAGTTTCGACGATCTGTATGTGAATAATAACAAGCCTATTGGTGTGCAGGCTTCCTTATTATTCAACGGGTTGCTGGCCGGACTGGTAGATGCACCGGGTGGACAGCTGGACAGGATCAGTCAATATCAGTTGCAGAACAATTCTTACTTCGGCAATAACCAGTACAACTTCGGATCGGGTGATAACCTGTACCTGAACCTGACGAATGTAGTCAATATGGAAAAGCAGGCGCTGGCTGCCGGCGCTGCGCCCAGAAACCCTTATAGTGCACTGGGTAAGTTTTTCAGGGCGTACTACTTTGCTAAGATGAGCCTTGAGATGGGAGATATTCCAATGACGGAAGCACTGAATGGTGCAGCAAACCTGCAACCTAAATACGACGATCAAAAGACCGTATTTAGCAATTGCCTTAACCTGCTGGATAGTGCCAATACAGATCTCGCAGCCCTGATCGCAGCCAACGATCGGACTTTAACCGGTGACATGTATTTCTCCAATAACCTGAAGCAATGGCAGAAGGTGGTGAATACTTATAAATTAAGGCTCCTGATTCACCTGAGTAAGAAAGCAAATAGCGATGAAGATCTGAACATCCCGGCAAGGTTTGCGGCCGTGTTAAATGATCCTGCTACATATCCTATCATGACTGGCATGTCGGATAACCTGCAATATGTATGGCTGAACCCTACCAATAAGTATCCATTGAATAAGGAAACTTTTGCAAACGGTTCCCTGAACAACAGTGCATCTACTTATGTGGGTCTGCTCACTACCCTGAAAGACCCCAGAGTTTTTGTTACAACAGATCCTGCTCCGGGTGTCGTATCTTCTGGTGGTAGTCCAACCGATTTTTCTTCTTTCAAAGGTGGGGATATTGGTGCCGATATGGGTGTACTGGCTACGCAGAACGGAGCAGGTGTAATTAGCTATATCAACAGATGGAGATATTATTCCGGTTATACAGCAGAGAATACTTTCATCATCGGGTATATTGAAATGTGTTTCAACATCGCAGAAGGGATCAACAGAGGATGGGCGACCGGAGATGCAGAGGCCTGGTACAAAGCTGGTATCAAAGCTTCGTGGGCTTTCTATGGTGTACCTGATGCCGGCGCAATGACGGTTTATTCACTCCCACTTGGAGTGCCTGTTTCAGGACCCTATGTGCAATCAACTGTCAATGTGAACTTCGACAATTATTATGCGCAGTCCAATGTTAAATATGCAGGAAATAATGATGCGGGGTTAACAGAAATTCTGCAGCAGAAGTATATTGCTTTCTTTTGCAATAGTGGTTTAGAACCGTATTTTAACTGGAGAAGAACGAAAGTGCCTGCTTTCAGCACAGGCGTAGGAAATGGGAATAACAACATGGTAGCCATGCGCTATAAATATCTGTCACAGGATCAGTCTGCAAACACTGCCAACTATAATGCAGCAATTGTGCAATATGGCAATGTAGACGACATCAATGGTATAATGTGGATTTTAAAATAAAACTATGAAAAGATTATTAGGTAGTTTTTTACTTCTGGCTTCCCTGGGAGCATCTGCACAGATAGATGTACAGGCACATAGAGGTGGACGCGCGCTGATGCCGGAAAATACAATTCCAGCTATGAAGCATGCCATCGATCTGGGTGCCCGTACACTGGAACTGGATTGTGTGATCTCTGCCGATAAGAAAGTGGTGGTATCGCATGACCTGTACATGTCGGCGGACTTTATGCGCACGCCCGGGGGAAAGGATATTGAAAAGGCAAATGAGCTATCGTATAAGTTGTACACCATGCCTTATGACAGTATTCGTCAATACGATGCCGGTACCAAACCACATAAGGACTTTCCAAAGCAGGTGAAAATGAAGACCTATAAGCCCCTGTTGTCAGAACTGATTGACAGTGTGGAGGCTTATGTAAAAGCACATCACCTGAAACCTATGCATTACAACATGGAAACAAAGTGTTCTCCTGATGGGGATGGTACCTTCCATCCGGGCCCCGATGAATTTGTGGCGCTGATGATGAAAGTGATCAGGGAGAAGGGTATCCTGAACAGGGTGACTGTACAATCTTTTGATATCCGGACATTGCAGGTCATTCACAAGCAGTATCCAAAGCAAAAGCTGGCGTTGCTGGTGTATGGAAAGGATAGTTTTGAAGAGAATATTGAAAAATTAGGGTTTACGCCTGACATCTACAGCCCTTACTCCGCACTGGTGACAAAGGAGCTGGTCACCACGGCTCACAATAAGAAGGTACAGGTGCTGCCATGGACGGTGAACGACCCGCAGGACATGCAGAAAATGATAGATCTGGGTGTGGATGGCATCATTACGGATGATCCGGAAACCCTGGTGAAATTGGCAGGCAGTTATCAGAAGAAATAGATTCAGTACCTTTGCGGTTCATTTTGAATCGTATTATGACTTTTGATGAACTAAACCTCAGCAAGCCTTTACTGAATGCCCTGAGTGATCTGGGCTATACAACGCCCACTACCATTCAGGCGAAGGCCTTTTCTGTGGTCATGTCCGGTCAGGACGTATGTGGCATTGCCCAGACCGGTACGGGTAAAACCTTTGCATATCTGCTGCCTTGTCTCAGGCAATGGAAGTTTTCCAAAGAGCGCTACGCCCAGATCCTGGTGGTAGTGCCTACCCGCGAGCTGGTAACCCAGGTGGTGGAAGCGGTAAAAAAGCTGACTCCATACATGAGCGTGGAGGTTGCCGGATTTTTTGGTGGGGTGAATATGAACCCCCAGATGGTGACAGCCAATGGCAAACTAGATGTGGTGGTAGCTACCCCCGGCCGGTTGGTTGACCTGGTGCTGAGTGGTGCATTGAAACTGAAAGGTATTAAGCGACTGGTGATCGATGAAGTGGATGAAATGCTGAACCTGGGATTCCGGCCGCAACTGAAACATATTCTGGATTTACTGCCTGCCAAGAGGCAAAACCTGCTGTTTTCAGCCACTATTACCCCGGAAGTAGAGGATCTGATGGATGTATACTTCAATGCCCCGGTTACGATCGAGGCCGCTCCTGCGGGTACTCCACGTGAGAATATCAGTCAGACGGGATATGCGGTACCTAACTTCAATACCAAGGTAAACCTGCTGGAACTGCTGCTGAAGACACGGGAGGAAATGAGCAAGGTATTGATATTTGCTGCTACCAAGGAGCTGGCGAACCAGCTGTTTGAACAGGTAGAGACGAAGTTTCCGGAGCAGGTAGGTGTGATTCACTCGAATAAAGAGCAGAATCATCGATTTAATACGGTAAAGAAATTTAAGTCAGGCGAATACCGTTTCCTCATTGCCACAGATATTATCGCGAGGGGGATTGATATTGAGGATGTGAGCCATGTACTCAACTTTGACGTGCCTGAAGTACCGGAGAGTTACCTCCACCGGATAGGCCGTACCGGCCGTGCGGATAAGCATGGTAAGTCTATTATCTTCTATACGGAGCGGGAGAAAGACGGATTAGAAAGGATTCAGGCATTGATGAACTATGAGATTCCGTTGGAGCCATTACCTGAAGAACTGGAAATTTCCGATGTGCTGACAGATGATGAGAAGCCTGAAGTGAAGATGAAGAATTACCTGGTGGCTTTACCTAAGCTGGAATCTTATGGACCTGCTTTCCATGAGAAGAAGGCAAAGAATAAAAAAGTGAATGTAAAGATCTCTCATAAAGAGAAGATGCAGTTGAAATATGGTAAGCCTAAAACGAGAGGTGCCAAGAATAAAAAGAAATAAAAAAGACCCGGCTGTATAAGCCGGGTCTTTTTTTATTGCCATGTTTTTTCGCCTTTTTTCATTTTATCGTAAATGCCCTGGTATTCCGGGATCTCTTCCTCATGAGCCAGTTCTACGGATTTTACCATCCATTTCAGGGCATTTTCCTTATCCCCCAATTTGTACAGCAGGTTTGCATAAGTACCCATTGTAAAAGTGTTCCTTTCAATTTCCACTACTCTTTCCATCCATTTCAGTGCCTGAGTAAGGAGTGTGGTATCATTTGTACCATTAAAGACTTTTAGTGCCATGCTACTGATCTTGGTAGGGGAGAAGCTGGTGCCGCCCTTACCGAGGTAGTCGGTGACGTTTTCTGCCAATGGTTCCCAGTCGTGTGTCTTTTTCGCATCTGCTTCCAGATCAAGGATGGCGAGGAATTGTGGGCGGAATGGATCGGGAACAGAGGTAGTGTCTGCATTTTTCAATCCCAGGTCTGCACTGGGGGATGATGGAATGAAGGCAGCGTGTATTTTGCGCAGGGTATCCAGCGGTATCTTTATGATTTCACGATCGTAGGTGATAAGACCATTTTCTTCAATTTCCACATCGAATGGTTCTGTATAGATGGAACCTGATTGGCCCTGTGTTTCATAATCTTTGAGTTTTTTTACCATGGAGGCGTAGCGGGTACTTAATTCAGCAGGGGTGATCTTTACGTATCCCCAACCGGCGGCGGCATCCCATTCATGGTTTTTGACAGGTACGCCGATGCCTCCCCATTCACCCAATACTCTTGCTTTACCGGGCAGGGCGGGGGCAATGCCGGGACCCGGATAGTCATGAACGTCGGCAAAGTCGGCACTGGCCCATTTTTCAGCAACCTGTTGTCCATCCATCTCATAGTTTTCGCCGGTATGGCCATTTACGAGACGGGTAGGGTCAGTGCTTTTCAGCCATTTGGTAAGGCGGAGCTGATCGTAGGTAAACCAGCCTTCATTGAAGAGTACCCATGAGATGATGGAGGGATGATTATATAACTGTGCTACGTTTGCGGCACTTTCTTTTTCAAAAGCGTCTTTGGCTTCCGGCTTCAGACTTGCGCAGGTCACCATATCCTGCCAAACGAGCATCCCTAATTTATCAGCGTAGTAATACCAGCGGGCAGGTTCGATTTTGATGTGCTTACGGATGGTGTTGAAGCCCATACTTTTGACAGCTTCGATATCGAAACGAAGTGCATCATCTGTAGGAGCCGTATACAGACCATCAGGCCAGAAGCCCTGATCGAGTACGCCAAGGTTGTAAGTGTATTGATCATTCAGGTAAATTCTTTCCTGTCCTTTCGGATCTTTTTTGATAGTGATCTTGCGCATGCCGAAGTAGGAAGATACGGCATCGGTGGTGTCACCATTTTGAATAAGTCTTACAGAGAGGTCATAAAGGAATGGATCCTCGGGGCTCCAGAGGTGTGCGTGAGCAACGGGTATTTTGATCGTTTCATTGGTTTTGCCTTTCACAGCACTCACGATCTTTCCATTGGCTCCGGCAAAGGCGGCCACTTTATAATTGCTTCCCATTCCCCCGGTTTTGACAGTCAGTGAAACGAAACCGCCGTCTACATCAGGGGTAATGACGAGAGAGGAGATGTAGGTATCGGGTACGGTTTCGAGCCATACGGTTTGCCAGATGCCGGTAGTGGCGGTATAGCGGATGCCTTTTGGCGCCAGTACCTGCTTGCCATGTGGATTGATGCCCTGATCGGTAGGGTCCCAGACGCACACCAGTATTTCATTTTCGCGATCTTTCAGCAGGCGGGTGATGTCGAACGTAAAGTTCTGGTAGCCGCCGGTATGGGTGCCGGCCTGTTTACCATTCACGTAAACCGTGGTTTGCCAGTCAACGGCATCAAAGTGCAGAAGAATACGTTTCCCTTCCATTTTTGAAATAGCTGGCAGGCGGCGTCTGTACCAAAGGCGTTGTGACGGCAATACAGCCTTTTTTACGCCCGATAATGCGGATTCGATAGGATAAGGTACAAGAATCTGGCCGGCGAAAATTTCGGGCTTTAAAGCACTTTTATCAGTAATAGCATAATCCCATAGTCCATTCAGGTTTACCCAGTTATCACGGATCATCTGGGGGCGTGGATATTCAGGCAGTGCATTGGCAGGTGATACAAGTCTGGCCCAGCGGGTTTGCAGGGCGGCTGGTTGTAGTTGCCAGTTGTTCTGCGCATGTAGAACAGTTGCTGCACAGGAAAAGGTGAGGAAAACTGCCAGTTGTTTAACAAAACGTTTCATTATAAAGTACATGGTGTTTTAAGTAGCTAACGAATATAGTAGCCAGGGGGGAAGTATATCCGCAGTGATAGCAGGTGAAATGTAGTTAGTTGCGGAAATGGGAAAAAAGTAACATCGCCCAAGAGGGCGATGTTACGATTGTATCAGGCAAGCATTGAAAGCAGCAATAACGGTACTCCGGCAAGTTGCTGGAGCACTTCAACTTTGCAGGTGAGTTGAAAATCATCATTTTTTACGAGGCCAAAGCGAAGGATCTCTTCTTCAGTGAACAGGGTTGTAAAGGGAATGAAATCAGGTGCAAAGCCATTGGCGGCCAGTTTGTCAGCATAGTCTTCTCCATAGAACCGGATATGCCCCGGGTCTCCGAATACAATGGCTTTCTGAGCCGGGGAGGTAATGGAATCATCCTGGTAGGTGGTTTTCATACCGTGTTTGATTGGCACCTGGATGAGGGCAGTACCATCCGGCTTGAGTACCCGGCGCAGTTCGCGCATGGCCTGTTCATCATTGGGAATGTATTCCAGCACATGACTGCAGAGGATCACATCGTAAGTGTTGTCCGGTATTTCGGGCATCTCCGTGATGTCGAGGTAAAGGGTGTCTGCAGGGTAAGTGCTTTCAAACATCTGTGCGAATTTGTCGGCTGGGGTGTACTGCAATCCTTTGATCTTTTTGAAATAATTGTAAAAAATTGTTTCAGGACCAATGTGGAGCAGCTTCTTGCCGGGAGCGATGAAGGTGGGGTTTCGCTGAAGGTAAAGCCAAAGTGCGCGATCGCGTTCGTTAGAGCGGCAGCGGGGGCATTGGCCCGGGCGTCTGTCAACGCCGAGGGGCAGGAAGCGGCTAAATGAATGTTGGCAGCAAGGGCAGCTTACATTGTTGCCACTATAGTAAAGGCCGCGGAATTGCAGGTACAGCGGTAGCGCTGTCCTTTTCAGGATTTTTTTAATAATCTGACGCATGAAAGTTGGGCATTAGGCTGATAGGGAATTATTACGCATTACTTATTGGTCAAATGTGCAGAAAGAATTTGAATGTGCAAGTAGAAAATGACTGCCGGTAGCCTCATTAGCAAATGATTCATAAATTATTAAATAATTGATTTGTAGCGTGGTGGATGCGGGATAGTTGGCGACGAACGGAGGTAGTAGAAGGGGCACAAAATTAGAGTGCGACCAGGATGCAACCTTTTCATAGCTTCGGAAAAGCTGTTCTCCCGGACATAAAAGAACAGGCAGGGAATAAATCCCCGGCCTGTCTGTGTAACACGCGTTATTGTATCACTATCTTTTTCGTCACAGCAGCATCTTTCGTACTGATTTGTATAAAATACAAACCTGCAGGCAGGCCCTGTCCGATAGTTATTCTGGATTGATATTGGGTTTGTTTATCACTGACAACAGCTCCCGCTGAATTGATAATCCGTATTCTTGAAACGGGATCCGCAGGCAGGGTAATTGTTACCCCTTGTGTGCTGGATGCCGGATTCGGGAAGATCTGCAAACCGGCAATGGTATCAGTAGTCGTTGTCGCCATCCTCGCTGAGGAAATAAGTGACAGATTCCATCGCTGACAGGTACAGCCATTGTAATCGTATAGTGCCAGTTGCTGGCCGGCAGTAGTAGATGCATTCGGTACTTCCACCACACGATTGCCATTCATAGAGGAAAATACGAGTGAACCATCACCTGCGCGTTCCAGTTTGAATTGCTGACAGGTACCGCCCCAATAGGCGTACAGATCAAGTGGCGTACTATTCGCAGATGCGCAGTTGTATACGTCCGCTGCAAGACCACCCAGCGCGCAGGTTATTTTCCAGACCCCATTTCCCAATGATGTAAAGTCCCATTGCTGGCAGGTCAAACCCGCAGAAGTACCTTGGGCAATCGCCTGCAGAGAGGCGCCGGTACAACCCCAGGCATCCCATACCAAACCACTGTTCTTATTGGCAATCGTATATCTGCCGGCCGCAATCCAGTCCCTGGTAAAAAATGGCCAGCTGGCAGCATCCCAGCCGACATTTGCTACACCGAGGGTAGGTGTTCCGCTGTTATTACCATCGTAATAGTGGTAGGTAAGGAAGTTGAAGCCATTTTCCTGGTAATAGCCAATCTGACCGGGTCCTATATAATTACCCGATTTGCTCAGTACGGTAGTGCCACCACCGCTAAGCAGGCTGGTGCCATTTTTATCAACATAGGGGCCGGTAGGACTGGTAGACCGGCCCATTTGAACATAATAGGTACTACTGGTGCCATTGCAGCAAATACCTCTGTTATAAAACAAGTAGTAATAGCTGCCGTTTTTGATCACATAAGAAGCTTCCATGTCAGTACTGCTGCTGCCAGCAATATTGTAAAGGGTGGAATTCAGGCGTTTGCCTGTGGAGGTATTCAGCTG
>Ga0182005_1000056_pt1 | contig 108603 bp, 94 predicted proteins | sample Sormic07211103_1_FD_123021 | JGI IMG/M metagenome (GOLD analysis project Ga0182005, IMG submission 123021) | Rhizosphere microbial communities from Sorghum bicolor, Mead, Nebraska, USA - 072115-103_1 MetaG | ecosystem: Host-associated > Plants > Roots > Rhizosphere | place: USA: Nebraska... | reverse complement strand
ATCCTTTCTGCGCCTGCATGAATGAGCTATTACATCAACCTACACCCTAAAAAACCTTGAAATAACGGCTTTTCCCTATCAGTTACTTATCTATTTTCCATCAGACAATTCGTAATGGAATAAAGTTTATATTTATAGAATTGTAAAAAATCACGTATATGAATATCGTTTACCTCGTTCCATGTTTTGGCTTGCTTGCCCTGCTATTTACTGCAGTCCGCAGTGCCTGGGTATCCCGTCAGGACGCCGGCAATGAAAGGATGAAAGAAATAGCCCGCTACATAGCAGAAGGGGCAATGGCTTTTCTGAAGGCTGAATACAAGATCCTTACCTATTTTGTAATTATCGCCGCTATCCTGTTGGGGATAATGGGAGCATCTCATGAAAACTCTGACTGGACTATTGCCCTTGCATTTATCATTGGAGCTGTTTTTTCCGCTACAGCTGGTTTCATTGGAATGAGAATCGCAACGAAAGCAAATGTACGTACTGCTCAGGCAGCACGTACCAGTCTGTCACAAGCCCTCAAGGTTTCCTTTACCGGTGGATCTGTAATGGGGATGGGTGTTGCCGGTCTGGCTGTATTAGGCCTCGGTTCCCTGTTCATCATTCTGAAAGCATACTTTGGTGCCATTCCTAACACCAATGAGATGATCAAAACCATCGAAGTATTAACCGGCTTCTCACTGGGTGCAGAGAGCATCGCGCTGTTTGCACGTGTGGGTGGTGGTATTTATACAAAAGCAGCGGATGTAGGCGCCGACCTCGTAGGTAAGGTGGAAGCCGGCATTCCTGAAGATGATCCACGGAACCCTGCAACCATTGCGGACAACGTGGGTGACAACGTGGGTGATGTAGCTGGTATGGGTGCGGACCTCTTTGGATCTTATGTAGCTACCGTACTGGCAACAATGGTGCTGGGTAGTGAAATCGTTTCTAATGACAAATTTGGTGGCCTTGCCCCGATTCTCCTGCCGATGATGATCGCAGGTTTTGGTATCGTGTTTTCCATGATTGCAACCGTCTTTGTTCGCATCTCTGAAAATGCAGGTCTGAATACCAGCACAGTACAGAGAGCGCTGAATATGGGTAACTGGGGTTCAATAGTACTCTCTGCTATTGCCAGTGCTGCATTGGTATATTGGATCCTGCCTGAAGGATCTATTTACCTGAAACGTGATTATTTACCAGGAACAAATGATTTACGTGAAGGTACCAAAGCAATTACACAGGGCGGTGTGGTAGGAGCTATTTTTGTGGGATTGGCTGTGGGAACGCTGATGAGTATCATCACTGAATATTATACCGCGATGGGCAAGCGTCCTGTATTATCCATTATCCGTCAGTCTTCAACTGGGCATGCTACAAACGTGATTGGTGGTCTGGCTGTGGGCATGGAATCAACGATGCTGCCGATCATTGTACTGGCTGCGGGGATCTATGGATCTTACGCCTGTGCAGGTCTGTATGGTGTGGCAATAGCTGCTGCCGGTATGATGGCTACTACAGCGATGCAGCTGGCGATCGATGCCTTTGGCCCTATTGCAGATAACGCGGGGGGTATTGCTGAAATGAGCGAGCTGCCTAAGGAAGTAAGAGAGAAAACTGATATCCTGGATGCAGTAGGTAATACTACCGCTGCTACTGGTAAAGGTTTCGCTATTGCCTCTGCAGCACTGACCGCGCTGGCATTGTTTGCTGCGTTCGTAGGTGTGGCAAAGATCAATGGTATTGATATTTATAAAGCGAATGTATTGGCTGGTTTGTTCATTGGAGCCATGATTCCGTTCATCTTCTCTTCCCTGGCAATCAGGGCTGTGGGTGAAGCGGCTATGAGCATGGTGGAAGAAGTGAGGAGACAGTTTAGAACCATTCCCGGTATTATGGAAGGTACCGGCAAGCCGGAATATGATAAATGTGTGGCTATTTCGACACAGGCCTCTATCAAGAAAATGATGGTGCCTGGTGCGATTGCCCTGATCACACCTATTGTTGTTGGTTTCGTATTTGGTCCGGAAGTATTGGGTGGGTTCCTGGCAGGGGCTACTGTAAGTGGTGTACTGATGGGGATCTTCCAGAACAATGCCGGTGGTGCATGGGATAATGCGAAGAAATCCTTTGAAAAAGGAGTGGTGATTAATGGGGAGACTTTTTACAAAAAGTCAGAGCCACATAAAGCATCTGTGACAGGTGATACTGTGGGGGATCCATTTAAAGATACTTCAGGTCCTTCAATGAATATCCTGATTAAGCTGATGTCTATTGTGAGTTTGGTAATTGCGCCGACACTGGCAGATATCCATCATACCGGACAGCCTGAAACTGCGAAGAAACAGCAATTGAAGGTAGAGCAGGTGACCGTTAAGAAGTAATTTTTTTGAAGGATATAATGAAAACGCCCCGGCTGAGTAGCCGGGGCGTTTTCATTATATGGCAGTCGAACAAGCATCGAACTAGCGTCGAACTAGCGTCGAACAAACAAATAGTGTTTGAATTGCATTTTCCTCTTCAAAAACCGCCCAATTCCCCCAGGGTAGTTTCTACCTGTTATCAATTTATTTGGTAGAATGAAAAAAGGCCCTACCTTTGTACTGTAATCATTTTAATTACAGTATGGTCAAAAGTAAGTTTGCAATATCCGTTCACATCCTCAGCCTGCTCAGCCTTTCTGAGTCAGAATGGCTGTCGAGCGATATCATTGCTGGCTCACTCAACACCAATCCAGCCCTGGTGCGTAAAGAACTGGCAGCACTGAAAGAGGCCGGCCTTGTAGAAGGCAAGGAAGGCAAAAACGGGGGCAGCCGGCTGACAAAACCAGCAAACAATATCTACCTGTCCGATGTTTTCCAGATAGTAAAGGAAAACCACATCTTCGGCTTCTCTCCCAACCTCCCTAATCCTGCCTGTCCTGTAGGCAGAGAGATCAATGGAGCACTGGAAGGCCTTTTCGACAGCATCGACAAGGCTGTATATGAGAAACTGAAACATACCACACTGGCGGAATTCAGCGCCCGGTTAGTGTCTTGATTTTTTTTACATCAAACTGTAACAATTTTAATAACAATAATAAAAATAGTAATACAATGAAATTAACAATCGTAGGCGCATCTGGCTTTATTGGCGGCGCATTATTAGCTGAGGCACTGGAAAGAGGACATGAAGTAACTGCCATTGTGCGTAATCCGGAGAAGATCACCATTTCTGATCCTAAACTGACGGTAAAGCAGGGTGATGTAGCAGATGCTGACAAACTTGCTGAATTAGTGAAGGGTACTGAAGCTATTGTTAGCTCTTTCAATGCACATGATACCCCTACTTACCTGAAACTGATCCAGGGGCTGGCAAATGGCGCCAGAAAAGCTGGTATCAAGCGTGTACTGGTAGTAAGTGGCGCTGGTAGTCTGGAGATTGCTCCGGGTAAACAATTGCTGGATACCCCGGAATTCCCTGCTGAGTGGAAAGGTGGTGCAACTGCGGCCCGCGAAGGTTTTTACTGGCTGAGAGAACAAAATGACCTGGATTGGACAGTGATGAGCCCTGCGGCTTACATCTTCCCTGGTGAGCGTACCGGCAAATTCCGCCTGGGTAAAGATACTTTGGTAACGGATGCTGAAGGTAACAGCAAGATTTCGAACAAGGATTATGCGGTAGCGTTGATCGATGAGGTAGAAAAGAATCAACACGTGAAAGCAAGATTTACCGCTGCGTACTAAGATATCAAAAGAGGGTATATCATATGATATACCCTCTTTTTGTAGTTATGAGTTCCGTAATTTTACCGGGCTTACCCCGAATTTCTTTCTGAATGCAGTGCTGAAGTGCTGTACTGACGAAAAGCCCAGCTCCTCTGCTATCTGCGTTACGGAGTGCACAGCTGACTGCAATAGCTGCCGGGCATGCTCCATTTTATGATCATTCAGGTAACCAAACACTGTATTATCAAATACCTGCCTGAACCCGTTTTTCAGTTTAAACTCATTTAACCCCGCTGTTCTTGATAACTCCGTGAGTGATGGAGGCGCCTGCATATGGGTGAGTAAAAAATCCCGCGCGAAATAAATCCGCTCTCTATCTGCTGCTGATAATGCAAACCGCTCTTTCCGTAATGTCTCTGCCTGTTCCTGCTGTTCACACTGCAAAGCCAGCAACTCTATTACCTTGGATTGCAGGAATAGTTTTTTATGACCACCCTGAAACTGGCAGTTCCTTATCTCATCCAGAATCATCAACATCCGGGCTGTGATTGGATGGTTACTTCTTTTATTTAGAATGATCGGCTTATTGCCTGCTACATTATTTGCCAGCATATCCAGTATCCGGCCATTGTTGTCGGCCAACTGCAGGAATCGTTCTTTGCTGAAGTTCATGCCTACGACTGCCAGGCCGTCCTGTTTGACGATATGAGCGTTCTCTACTCCCCCCGGATTGAAATACAGGTTATGCTCCCGGGAAGCAAAGAGGCGCTCCCGCTCATAGCCAACATTGGTATTGAAATGCCCCTTTACCATAAAGAACAGCGAGACTGCCGGCACGGCTTCCGTAGCATTCACATGGAGATTCTCATATACAGAGGCATTACCAGAGAAAATATGGTAACCGTCAAAAAAGGTTTCCCGGAATATCGCTTCACCAAAATCGTATTTGATCTCCTGCTGCTCTTCTACCAATCTGGTAGAAACGAGTTTTTCCTGCAGGTCGTCGCCCATCTCCTCCTCGAGCAATAATTCATTTATATCATTCCTAATCTGGACACCCATAATAATCCGTTAAATATAAAATTTAATCCTTTTCGTGTAACAGTTAACCAGACGATGTGCTTCACCTTTGCACAAAGCTAAATATTATAATTAAATGATCGGAATATTCAAAACAAATATCAATACAGACCAGGATAAGTTGAAGGTAATTGCTGCCATACATCATGCATTCCCGATCCAAGCCTGTACTGTAGACATTGAAGATTGCGATAAAGTATTAAGAGTTGTAGGACAAGGTAGTCCCGTGAATGAATCTGAAGTTATTTTTCTTTTACAACGAATGGGTTATCAATGCGATATACTCGATTGATGAATATTTTTTAAAAAATTCTATACCAACCCATAGGGGTAACCCCAATATCCCACGTCATATATGCGTGTTTAGATTACAACAAGCGCACTTACAACATTTGTAAATTTATAACTATCAAATCCTTTTATGAAGACAAGGCTAGTAAAGCTACTGTCCATTGGCATTCTATTGCTTTGGGCGCTACAGTCAAATGCGCAGCAACGGTTTACATTAAGCGGATATGTAAAAGACCAGCAAAACGGTGAAAGCCTCATTGGCATCTCCGTTTCCAAAGCGGGAACAGGCCTCGGTACCGTTACCAATGAATATGGCTTTTATTCCCTCACACTGCCTGCCGGCGACCATGACATTCAGTTTTCTTATATAGGGTATGCTCCTATTAAGACCCATATTACACTGAAAGGAAACCAGACACTGGATATCAAACTGGACAAGTCCAGCAGCCAGCTGAATACGGTCACTGTCATCGGCGATAAACAAGAAAAGGCAGTGAATACGCTGAATACCAGCATCAACCGTCTGGACATTGCCCAGATGAAAAAGATGCCCACCTTCATGGGGGAAGTAGATGTACTGCGTTCTATCCAGACCCTACCCGGTGTACAAACTGTAGGTGAAGGTGCCAGCGGATTCAATGTACGTGGAGGTGCAGCAGATGAAAACCTGATCCTGCTGGATGAAGCCCCCGTGTACAATTCCACGCATATGCTCGGCTTCTTCTCGGTATTCAACCCGGATGCTGTAAAAAGCGTAAACCTCATTAAAGGTGGTTTTCCGGCTGAATTCGGTGGTCGTACCTCTTCTGTACTTGATATACGTATGAAGGATGGGAACAACCAGAATATGGCTGTAAATGGTGGTATCAGCAACGTATTTAGCCGTCTCTCCATCGAGGCCCCTATCGTGAAGGACCAATCTTCCTTTATCGTAGCTGCCCGCCGTTCTTATATCGACATCCTCATGAAACCTTTCCTGAGTGGTGATATGAAGGATACCAAACTGAACTTCTACGATATCACTGCCAAGGCAAACTTCAAAATGAACAAGACCAATACCCTCTTTGTAAGTGGTTATCTGGGCAGGGACGTTTTTGGATTCGGTACGGATGTGAATATGAACTGGGGTAATAAAACAGCTACTGTAAGGTGGAACCACGTGTTCAACAACAGGCTGTTCATGAACCTGACTACTTTTTATAGTAACTATGACTACAGCCTTGAGTTTAACAACGGTTCTACCAAGAATGAAGGCGATAACTACCAGGCGTATAACTGGACTTCGAACATCATCAACTACGGTGTGAAACCAGGCTTTACCTACTATGTGAATGCAAAGAACAGTGTGCACTTCGGCGTACAGGGTATCTACTACACATTCAAACCGGGTAAGGGGATCAGTCAGGACGGTGCCAATACCAACGTAAAAAACCTGACCCAGCAACATGGTCTCGAAGGAGCGGTTTATCTGGATCATGAATGGAAGCCAAGCAAAAAATTTGGTGTACAGTATGGCCTTCGCCTCTCTGAATATCAGTTCCTGGGCAACAGTACCGCGTATTACTACAATGACACTACACCCGGTATACGTAAAACCCTCATTGGTAGCAAGACATACGGTTCGAATGAGCTGATTAAAGCTTACCACTACCTGGAGCCAAGGATCAACATTCGTTATGGCATCAATGACAACAATGCTGTGAAAGCGTCTTTCGCCCGTACTACCCAGTACATGCACCAGTTGTCAAACACCGCCTCTCCTACGCCACTCGATATATGGACACCAAGTACCAACAACGTTCAACCACAGGTTGCTGATCAATACACACTAGGTTATGCATACGATGCAACCAATGGTAAGTATGAAATATCTGCCGAAGTGTTCTACAAAAACATGAACCACCAGCTGGATTACATTGACAACGCCAACCTGCAGTTGAACCAGTATATTGAAGCTGACCTGCTGCCCAGCAAGAGCCGCTCTTATGGTTTGGAAGTGATGGCAAAGAAAGAAATTGGTACGACTACAGGGTGGATCAGCTATACACTGTCAAAGTCTGAACGTAAAACAGAAGGTATCAATCAGAACGAATGGTTCCTGAATCGCTATGATCGTACGCACAACGTGAACGTAGTAGTGACACATGAATTTACCAAACGTACCTCTTTCTCTGCTAACTGGGTATATGCTACCGGTACGCCAACTACCTATGCAGACAGCCGCCTGGAATACCAGGGATGGGATATTCCTTACAACAGTACTGACAAACGTAATACTTACCGCATGCCAGCCTTCCATCGTCTGGATGTATCCCTGACACTGAAAGGTAAGCAACTGCGCCGCTGGAAAGGTGAATGGGTATTCTCACTGTACAATGTGTACGCACGTCGCAATGCTTATTCCATCTACTTCCAGCAGAATGAAGACGACAAGAACAAAAGAGAAGCGATTCGCCTGTCTATCATCGGTTCTGTCATCCCAGGTATTACTTACAACTTTAAATTTTAACTGTCATGAAGAAGCAATTTTTCCGACTCTCAATATTTGCAGCTTTAATAGCAGGGTTTAGTTCCTGTACAGACGTGATTGACCTGGACGTTCCTGAAGGTACTTCTTATCCTGTACTGGATGCGTGGATCACCAATGAACCCGGTACCCAATACATCAGATTTACAAAGTCTGTATCATATACGCAATCAGGTGCAGCACCTATTATCAGTAATGCCACCATCACACTGTACGATGAAACAACTGGTGATGTTTATCCGTTCATATTTGCAGATTCAGTGTACAAATGTGATCCCAGCAGCGGACAGATAGGACACCTGAATCACACTTACCGCCTGCGTGTGGAGTATGATTCAAATATCTACGAAGCGACTGATACCATAAAACCAGTGGCAGCTATCACAAAAGTTGATTACAAATACAAAGAGAAAAATACTGATGGTGCACAAAAGGATGGTTACTATGTAAGATTCTATGCAACAGATATGGCCGGGCAAACAGATTATACCTGGATCAGGTCTTACAGAAATGACATGACCAAAGGGAATATTCTGGAAGATAACTACGTGATTGATGGTGGCTTCTCCGAAGGTTTGTCCGATGGACAGGAGTTCCCACAGTTCGTAGGTGAAAGTGTAAATGATTATGAGCATCCATTCCTGAAAGGCGATCTGGCAATTATCAAACTGCGCTCACTGACTTACCCAAGTTACTTCTGGGTAACGTCTGTACAGACACAGATGCAGTCAGGTGGATTGTTTGCTACAGTACTGGCCAATGTTGGTACGAATGTCAGGAACATCACAGATGGTGGTGGCAAAGGTAAAATACTTGGATGGTTTGGCACCTCCGCGGTAAGTGATACCTCTATCACTACGAATTAATCTTCTTTTTAAGGGAGTGGGTCGGTTCTCAACACAACTAACCGCCCACTCTCCTCTCTTCTCTCTCACTTTTCTTTAAACTAAATTTTATGAAAAAAGCGCTGTTGGCGCTGCTGGTACTGTTAGCAGTACAGCAGGCCTGGGCTCAGACTGCCCAGACGGAAACGTTATTCTCTAAAAAAACAAGTTCTACAAAAATTGGCGCGTATGGTGTGCCTGCGGCTAATTTAACATCCATCGGAGGTAATTTCGCTGTTATGACCGGCGGTTATGGCGGGGTGCTGATCAACAAGAAATGGATGTTTGGTGCAGGGGCGTATTCTCTGGCGAACAACATCACCTCTAGTTATGCACCAAGTGCGACTACCGGCTATAAACAATACCTGAATTTCTGGTATACCGGGCTTGCTGTAGAATATACCCACAATACTGATAAGTTAATACACTGGACAGCAGGTGCACTGGTAGGTGGTGGTGCTGTATCAAGAAGGAATAGGGCCACTTTCGACTTAAATGACGACGATAGACATTATCATTCTTACGACAGGAGCGGATTGTTTGTGGCAGAACCATTTGCCAATATAGAATTAAATGTAACCAGCTACCTGAGACTGGACCTGGGAGCGACTTACCGCTTTGTACAAGGATCTAATACACCAAATATTTCAAACGGAGATCTGAGCATGGCTTCATTCCATTTTGGAATCAAGGCAGGCAAGTTCTAAAGCATACTTGTGCCAGGCATTGCTATCTGTTCTGTCTTGCTGAAATGGGGGGCCGAAGGATGGCATGCCTGTTTTAAAACTATTTGATTTTATACCCGGCCCCTTCCAAAAGGAAGGGGCTTTTTTTTGGAATAGATTTTCATTCTCCTTGGTGAATTCCCTCTATCATGAATATTCTATTGCATGACTTTAGGAAATCCTTTATATGTCCTTTCCCCCCTTTTCTGAAAATAAATTTTGCAATTACGAAAAGTGTCGTACATTTACTTACGAAGATATTCGTAGATCAATAATCATTGAAAATAAATGAGTACAGCAAAAAATAGCAAACCGACGGAAAGTGAACTGGAGATTCTTGGAATCCTGTGGGAAAAAGGTGCCGCTACAGTAAGGGACGTGCACGATGAGCTGTCAAAAAGCAAGGATGCCGGGTATACCACTACCCTGAAGCTGATGCAGATAATGCATGAAAAAGGCTACTTAAACAGGGATGCCAGCAGCAAAACACATGTGTTTACAGCTGCTATTTCACAGGAAAATACCCAGCAACAATTGCTGAACAAAATGATTGATACCGTATTTAATGGTTCTGCTTCCCAGTTAGTCATGCAGGCCCTTGGTCATCATACTTCTTCTAAAGAAGAACTGGATAAGATCAGGCAATACCTGGATGACATAGAAGACCAGCAAAAAAGGTAAACTCAAGTTTTATGACAGCACAATTTGTTCTCCCGACTATTCTGATCCAGGCATTTGGATGGGCGCTTTTACATTCCCTGTGGCAGGGGTTCCTCATCTTCGCTTGTCTGCGACTGGTACTGTTTATCTGGTCGCACATGAATGCCAGGATCAAGTATAACCTGTCGTACCTGTCTCTGACCGGTATCTTTGGCTGGTTCTGTATTACCCTCTGGCAACAGGTGGCAGCTGCCCTGCGGGTACGACAGGCTACCTGGGTCATGATCGAAACCGGTGTGCGTCAAAGGCATATGGACATGCCTGCTATATACCACAGTCAAAGCACCATTAAACATTTCATTCCACAACTGGAATTGTGGTTCCCCCTGCTGGTTGCCTTGTATGTTACGGGAGTCGCTGTCATGAGTATCAAACTAATTATGGATCTGGTGCAACTGAAACAGATTCGCAAAAAACAGGTGCTGCCCATAGATGCAGTATGGGAAAAGCACCTCGAGCGGCTCACTGCCCGGTTACGGATTCCCCGTAAAGTGCAGTTGCTGATCTCCACACACATTCAGGTGCCGGTAATGATCGGCTTCCTGAAACCTTTGATCCTGCTGCCTGTAGCCATGTTCAACAACCTGACTGCCGAACAGCTGGAAGCCATTCTCCTGCACGAGCTGGCCCATATCAAACGCAATGATTATCTACTCAATATCTTCCAATCTATCGTTGAAACAATTCTGTTCTTTAATCCTTTCATCTGGTGGATCACGAAAAACATCCGCCTGGAAAGAGAACACTGTTGCGATGACCTTGTCATTGCAAGCCAGGTTCAGCCCCTGCAATATGCCAAAGCGCTTGTAGCATTAGAAGAATACCGGTTAACAGTTAATGCACTCGCCATGGCAGCGGCAGACAATAAACAACATCTATTTCACCGCATTAAACGCATCATGGAAATGAAAACTAAAAATATTAACTATACACAGAAACTGTTGGCCGTTATGATAATCGCCCTTGGCCTTATCACCATTGCATGGCTGAATCCTATCCAGGCACGTGCAAAAAAGACCACCAGAAAAACACCTGAACCAGTACTGACAAAGATCTCCCGCGCTTACATGGGTGATACGACTACACCCAAACCCGTTGTTCATACAACAGAGGCGAATACTGATCAATTGGACCAGGAAGCCCAGGAGGCCGATGTAAAGGCTGCTGCTGCCGAAGCCATGGCAGATATCAACTGGGATGAAGTGAATAATGAAGTATCTAATGCGATGAAGGAAGTGAACTGGGATGATATCAACAGAGAAGTGGAAAACGCTATTAAGAATGTAGACTGGACCCAGGTGCACAAAGATGTTGAGCAGGCCATGAAAAATATTAACTGGAGTGATGTGAACAGGCAGGTGAAAGAAAATCTGAAAAATGCAAACGTGCACCCTAATGTGAATATAAACATCGACACCAACAATATTCAGGAAAGTATCCGGATGGGTATGGATGCTGCCAGGGCGGCCATCAAGGATGTTGCTATCCCTGCTGCACAAATGGGTATCGAATCTGCCAGAGCTGCGATGAACAGCCAGGAATTCAAAGATGCAATGGAGAAAGCCCGTCAGGAAACTGCCAAAGCCATGAAGGAGTCTAAAAAGCAAATGCAATTGGCCATGGCTACTGCAAAAGCTGAAATGAAAAAACAACGCATTGCCGAAACAAAATATCGCGAAGATATGGTGCATGCCAAAGCTGATGGACAGTACAAAGAAATGATCGATAAGATGGCCGCTGATAAGCTCATTGATGCGAAAAAAGGCTTCAAAATCGAGAAGAAAGAGGGTAACCTTTACATCAACGACGTAAAGCAAACAGCTGAGGTAGCAGACAAGTATAAAACCTACCTGAAAGCTGCCAGGAAATTGTCCATTCTCGGTAAGGAAGATAACCTTACCATCAGTGTAGAAGAATAAGATTATACCAGGCTTTCCGCCAAAGCCTATCATTTATACTGCGCTACTGCCGTTCCTACGGCAGTGGCGTTTTTATTTCATGGTTCCCCCTTATCTTTATATACTAAACCAACCGTTGATGAAGAAGATTTCACAGGGATTACTGATACTGCTATTGTCTACAGGGGCAGTAGCGCAGGAAAGTCATCAGGCAATCCAGGATTTTACAGTTATTAAAAATAATGCCGCTACTCCGGTGAAGAATCAGGGGGAAACTGGTACCTGCTGGTGCTTTTCCTCTACATCGCTAGTTGAATCAGAGTGCCTGAGAAAAGGTCTGCCGGCATTGGATCTTTCAGAGATGTATATTGTTCGCAATATCTACATGGAGAAAGCCAGGAACTATGTGCACAGACAGGGTTTTACCCGCTTTGACGAAGGTGGTCTGGCGCACGATTTTATTCATGCTGCTGCCATTTACGGCCTGGTGCCCGAGAATGTATACAGCGGTCTGACTAATGGCCGTACTACACACGATCATGGTCAGCTGGTAGAAGAGATGAAGACCTACCTGGATAGCTTGCTGAAGGTAAAAAGACCGTTGCCGGACAACTGGGCAGTACGTGTAAGCAGTATCCTGGATAAGTATCTGGGGGCATCTCCTGCATCTTTCACCTACAATGGCAAGAACTATACACCGGTAACTTTTGCGAAAGAAGTAGTGAAGTTTTCACCTGATGATTATGTGAACCTGACTTCATTTACTGATCATCCTTACTATGCACCTTTTATTGTGCAGGTACCTGATAATTACTCTAATGGTGCGTATTACAACCTGCCGCTGGAAGAGCTGGTGAATGTGGCCAAAGCTGCGGTTACGAAAGGTTACACCGTATTGTGGGATACAGATATGAGCAACAGGGGCTGGATGCAGAACAAGGGTTACGGTTTGTATCCTACAGAAGATTCGCTGCTAAAGAAAGTTCCTTTTAATCCTGATCTGAGTGAGAAGGTAGTGACGCCAGAAGACAGACAGCGGCTGTATGAAGAGCTGGTGACAGAAGATGATCACCTGATGCAGATTACAGGTATGGGTAAGTCAGCAGGTGGCAAGGATTTTTTTATTGTGAAGAATTCATGGGGACCAAAGGCTGGCCCTTTTGATGGATATGTGCATGTGTCTGTGCCTTATTTTGCGCTGAATACTATTACAATGGTGGTGCCTAAGGCGGTGCTGGATAAGGGGATGCTGAATAAACTGGCCCTGAAGTAATAATAGGTATTTATGGCAATTGATAAAATGATTACAGGCAAGCGAGGTAACAAAGGTTATTTATTAATGCAAAAGGCATTACCTGCATTTCACCATATTGCCGATTACAAGTAGTTGACATAACGAAGGCATTACCTGCATTTAACCGTATTGCCGATAGTCTACATACATCCAAATAAAAATCCGCTCCAACCTTCAGGCAGGAGCGGATTTTTTATTTGCTGGCATGGGTTGCAAAAGGCAATTTATTTATCGGTATAATGATGAACTGGTCAGGGATGGGAGACATCAAAGGACCTGAAGTCCTGTACTTCCCCCGGTTCGATAGTAATGCCCGTTACTTTGGCAAGTGGTGGTCCCTGACGGCACCAGGCTATGAAAGCTTCCATTGGCGCCTCCTCCCCTTCTGCGGCAATCCAGACACTACCATCGGGCAGGTTTTTGACCTGTCCTTTGATATCAAGCCCATCTGCAGTCCGCTTGGTATTAGTTCTGAAGAAAACACCCTGCACCTTGCCTTTTACAATAATGACTTTGTGTATCTTATGCATTGTCGTGCTGTTACGGTTGTAAAATATGTATTGTATACATACTAAATCTACGAACAGTAAGGGGGAATTTAAAATTATTCTGCCGGGAGGTGGCAGGAGCTGACGAATAGTAGTTAAAGAACGGCTGACGGCGGTTATGAGCGGTGATGCAGGTCATTTGAAGAGCGGGGATTTTTGATAGTATTCAATACAGTTTGAATGCATAACGGCAATACCAATGATCGGACAAATGTATACTATCTCCGATCGCATCAATTACAATCCAACTGCACTTGTATTTTTACGCCTTACTCTTTACGCCGCATAACTAAACAACACAGGCTCACTACCCCCTTACGCCGCATAACTAAACAACACAGGCTCACTACCCTTTTACGCCGCATCACTAAACAACATACGCTCACTCTCCCTTTACACCTCACTCTTTACGCCACATAACTAAACAACACAGGCTCACTCCCCCTTTACGCCGCATAATTAAACAACGTAGGCTCACTACCCCTCATCGCTTCATCACCAAATATGAATTCCTTCACCATCTCATACTCCCCACCTGCCGCTGGCTTCCGTAATAACGTAAAACTCTTGCACTGAAAACTGCGCACAAATACCTGATTGTAAAAACGATCATACACCTGATCGAACTCACGTGTATTCATCCCTCTCGCAATCGTAATATGCGGTTTATATGGAGTGGTTTTTATATCAAATTCCTGTAGGATCCTTTTGTGCAATTCCACTATAGGCTTAGGATTCGCCACATTGATAAAGATCGTGCGCTTGTCCTGCTGCTGCTCGAAGTGATCAAAACGGGAAGTGTATAAGGTAAAACCTGATTGTTTGCCTGCTATACTATCTAACAGGCCGACAAAGTCATCCTCAAAACGCACCGGAAATACAGAGCGGAAAAGACTGATATTAGCCTGTGAAAATTGGGTATTGCTAATACCCAGCTCCTGCGCTACCATCCGCTTTAAAGCCATTACGTCATTGTTGATATGAGTACCGGGATTAACTACTAATAAGTAGTCATACAATGATTCCTGTTCAGGAATAACGTTATTATTTGTAATCATAACCAAATAAGTTTTGAACTTAAAGTGTATTGGTTATTTGAATATTGACATTACAAATATAAAACGTTTATCTTGAATTTGCTAATTTATTTAGTATTTTTTTACTAATTACTAAAAATCATAGCAGTCGCAGGCATAAAAAAACCGGTACAGCAGCCTTTATATCGGCTACCATACCGGAGTAAAATAAATATGTAATTGGCCTATGCCAGTGCTTTTACGATTGCTACGAAGTCAGCAGCTACCAGAGACGCTCCACCGATCAGTCCACCATCCACATCAGGGCAGGAGAACAGTTCTACAGCGTTAGAAGGCTTTGCACTACCACCATACAGGATAGAGATGTTCAAAGCAGCTTCACGGCCATATTTAGCAGCGATCTGTGATCTGATGAATGCATGCATGTCCTGTGCCTGTGCTGCGCTTGCAGTAAGACCAGTACCGATTGCCCAGATTGGCTCATAAGCAATCACAACATTCTTCAGCTGCTCAGCTGTCAGATGATACAGGCTTTCTTCCAGCTGTTTTGCAACATAATCATTCTGGGTTTCAGCTTTTCTCACTTCCAGTGGCTCACCACAACAGAACAGAGGTTTTAAACCGTTTGCCAGTGCCAGGTCAATTTTCTTAGCCAGTACTGCGTTGCTTTCCTGGAAGTATTCTCTTCTTTCAGAGTGACCCAGGATCACGTAATCTACGCCTACTGACTGCAGCATTTCAGCTGATACCTCACCGGTATAAGCACCAGATTTTTCTGACGCACTATTTTGAGAAGCCAGGAAGAAACCAGGATTGTTCTTGATTAATGCTTTCGCTTTTACCAGATATGGGAAAGGGGTAGCAAATACTACTTCCTGACCTTCCTGCAGATGCAGACCAGCCGCCAGTACGTCATTGATCAGTTGCTCACCCTGTGCCAGGGTCAGGTTCATTTTCCAGTTTCCTGCAACGATTTTTTTTCTCATGTTGATCGCTATTGTTAATGATATATTGAATCTAAGATTTTACTGCTGCATAGACAGCTTTCAGCACACGCTCTTCCACGTCCCCCAGCTGTTGCCCCTTGAATTGCATCCACTGCCGCGCATCCCGCAAAGCTTCCTGCTCCCTGTATACCTCAGGAGCTGCCCCTCCCCATGAAAAGGAAGGCACAAACTTAGGCGGGAATTCGCCTCCAAAGATATTACACGAAACGCCAATTACAGTACCCGTGTTAAACATTGTACCAATACCGCTGCGGCTGAAATCGCCCATAATCAAACCACACTTGGTTCCGGCGGGTATCGCCTCCTTCCTGGCTTCCACCCACACACGTACCGTACTGGCGTTATTCTTCAGGTTTGAGTTAGTGGTATTTCCACCCAGGTTGCACCATTCACCCAGCACAGCATCTCCCAGGTACCCATCATGGCCTTTGTTCGAATATCCAAACATTACCACATTCTTAATTTCTCCTCCCCCTACGCTACCGGGCCCCAGCGTAGTGGCACCATATATTTTGGTTCCCATCTTCAGCATAGCCCCTTCACAAAGTGCCAGCGGCCCCCTTATCAGGCAACCTTCCATTACTTCCGCTCCTTTAGCAATATAGATCGGCCCCGTCTTTCCGTTCAGGATACTGTGTTCGACCACAGCCCCCGCCTCCAGGAAAATGTTTTCCGCACCACTCACCTGATTAGAAGCAGGTACAGGGGCAGAAGTACGCCCTGCCGTGAGCAGGGAAAAATCCTGCCGCAAAGCACCATCATTTAGTCGAAATATATCCCATGGATACGTCAGCTGCTGTACTGATTCCTGATAGTTTACACGATGGCCCGATCCATATAACTGCCAGTCATTTCCCAATACAACCTTCGCCAGCAGTACATTGTCCATGTACAGCTCCTGCCCTGTTTCCAAAGCATTGATAGCCGCTACGAGTGAAGTATCCGGCAGTATATGACCATTGATCAGTACACACTGATCTTCAGCATGAATAGATTGAAGGGGGAATTTCTCTTGCAGATAAGGAAGAGTCAGGAAGCTGGCGCTGGCATGGAGCCACCTCTCCCATTTTTCTTTTATGGTAAGTATCCCTACACGGATGGCCGCTACCGGCCGGGTATGCGTGAAAGGGTACAACAAATCGCGTGCAGGAGTGTCAAAAAGAATGTAACGCCGCTCCATAAGGGGATAAAAATAGAGAATCCCATCGAAAAAGTCGATGGGATTCTCATTAAATTATTTGACAGGCCTGTACTAGGCTTTCTTTCCGTAGCGTTTGTTGAACTTGTCGATACGACCTGCTGTATCCACCAGCACGTTCTTTCCAGTATAGAAAGGATGTGAAGTATTGGAAATTTCAAGCTTGATCAATGGATATTCATTACCATCTTCCCACTTTAAAGTTTCTTTGGTAGGAGCGGTAGATTTGCTCAAGAAAGTATGTCCATTAGACATATCTTTGAATATTACAAACCTGTAACTTTCCGGATGGATTCCCTGTTTCATCAGAATTTAAGTTTTCTTTGTTTTTTACCAGATGCAACCGCGCATATTCATTCTTCTACTATCGATGAACGCTAATGCTAGGTTTCATACCAATATTTATAATACAGGCTGCAAAGGTAATAATTTATTTTAAATTTCCAGACTTTAAGACTGAATTATTTTTAGTCTTTCATATTCACATACTGGAGCGGGATGTTCAGATTGCCCGTTCTCAGTAATTGGATAACCTCCTGAAGATCATCCCTTTTCTTTCCTGTTACGCGTACGATGTCGTCCATGATGGCCGCCTGTACCTTCGAACCGGAATCCTTGATCATTTTTACGATTTTCTTGGAATCCTCCTGCTTGATACCGTTGCGTACGGCGATATCTTTCTTAACTACCTTACCGCTTTGGTAATGCTCCTTCGTCAGATCATAAATATTTGCATCCAGGCCCTGCTTGATGGTACGGCTGATCAGTACGTCAATCACCTGGTCCAGTTTCATTTCGCTCTCCACTTCTATGGCCAGACTCAGGTCTTTTTTATTGAGGGCAATATTGACATGAGAGCCTTTGAAATCGTACCTGTTAGTGATTTCTTTATTTACCGTATTTATTGCGTTGTCAAGTGTCTGTGTATCCACTTTGCTAACAATATCAAAGGATGGCATAATTGAGTATTTTTTTGTGACAGAAGGCAAATATAAATATGAATTAGCACATAGCGGCCATTATAGCCCATAAAAAGAAAAACCCCGGGACGTTTCCCGGGGTAATTCCCTTCCTAGGCAGGGAACAGTGTCACTTGAATCAGCAAGCGACCAACAACTCTCTTTCTCTATCAGTCTATCTTCGTCACCTTTGAGGAGCCTGAAGATGACTGGTTAATGGAAGGATTACCTTTGTAACGTACTTTCGCACCACCAGATACACTGATGTCCAGTTTCTTTTCTACATTCACTGCCAGATCACCACTACCAGATACCCCTACTTCTACTACGTCTGACTTCAAAGCCAGTGCATCTACACTCGCCGATCCTGAAATGCCATATTCTACACTTTTCACATCCCCTTTCAACGAGATCTTAGTTGAACCGGATACACCTACTTCCAGCTTTTCTGCTTTCAGATCCATATCTATGATAACACTACCACTGATTCCCAGCTCTACCTTATCTCCCTTCAGCGTACCTTTGCTATAGAATCCACCAGAGCCACTTGCTGCCAGAGATTTCACTTCTGCCATACTCACATTCACCGTAATTTTCTGTGTAGGTTTCAAATTGTACCCTTTCTTCCAATGCAGTTTCAATTCACCATCTTCTACTTCTGTTACGATGTAAGGCAGCAAATTATCATCTGCTTCTATATCAATATTACTTCCTGCACCAGGTGTAATGTATACATTGAAACTACCAGAAGCTGCAATGCTTTTAAATGATGATGCAGATCGTGATTCTTTTTTAATAGTGCCGCTACCGGTGATGTTTTCTCTCTGTGCAAACAGATTCATACTGGCACACAGAAGCATCAGGAATGCAATGGCTGTTGTTTTCATAATAGTGTTATTTAAAAGTTTTTATAAGGGATGGAATTAGTTCGTACCAAAAGAAACATCGCTGTATGTACCATTTATTACAAGTGTAGGAGACTGCTCACTACCATTGGCCGAAATAGCCGTATAAGTAGTGTTGGAACCCTTCTTCACCGTGCTCTCGCTCTTCATAGCCAGCCCGTTGTTCCTCACATCTCCGCTGTGCAGAACGAATTTAAATTGCAATGGTATCCGGGCAGGCATCCCCTGTAGTTTTATATCGGCATAGGTCAACCCGATTACGCCACCTTTAAAATTATTACTGATATTCTTTACTTTCAGGTCTCCATACACCAGCTTTGCGTTGATTTCTGCCTGTAATTCTTCGACTGTAAAATCTGAATAATTGCAGGTGATATTAAGTGAATTTGCCTTTGCTACTTTGTAATCATCATAGTTAGACTTTGAATCCAATATGCCTACAGTGCCCAGTTCATACTCCGAATAATTAGATCTTGTATAGAGTGAACCCACACTCTCACATTTCAGATTGGAATAATTGGCATGTACCGTCAGCGCATCCGCTTTTCCAATGCGGCCTTTATCACAATAATTCATATTCAGTGTTAAAGATTTTTGCACTTCCTTAATATCGTAGGTACAATAATTCAATCCGATGGTTGCCGGAAAACTCAGTACATCTGTGAATACATCTCCGAAGTTATTATCCAACGCCAGCTTGCGCAGGTCTTCCGGTACGTACACCTCATAGTCGATATTCACATAGTCTTTGCTATCTCTTTTAGCGCCCCAGTTGAAGAGTTTACCCGTTGAACCCAGCGGATGATAGCTGGTTTGCAAGGCGATTTCTCCATTGGCATTACTCTCATCGATGTCTACCATATTTGCAGTGGCCTGTGCTTCGCTCGGATTCTTGCCAAAACCAGTAATAGTAATGGTCGCTTTCACGTGATTCTGCTTCCAGGTATGAATAATGATCTTACCATATTTATTAGAAATAGACAGTACTGAATTACTTCCATTCGCATAATCTTTCGATATAACACGCTTGAATTCACTGTCACCCTTCTTACCAAATGCCATGATCGGCAATAACAGTAGTAGTAATATTTTATATTTCTCTCTCATAGTTTGACTGCTTTTGCTTAACGGGCTGTTTCTCTCTCAACTCATCAAGTATTTTATCAAGAAGGTCCAGCTTTAGCTGATAATAGCGGACCATTGCTGCTTTTATTCTTTCATTACCCGGATTTTGCACCAGTTCTGCTTCCAACACTTTGTAAGTATCGTTACGCAGTTCCAGTTCTTTGCGGGCTGCACTATCCAGACCTAATACAGCTGGAGGATAGGCATTAATTTCTGACAGGCGCTTTTCTATCTGGGAAGTATAGTAGATCCCGGCTTCCTGCAACTCTGGCGAAACGGCAGCTACCTGCTGTTGCTTCTTCATTTGCAGGAACTGGAAGATCACAATAGTGTTCACCACCAGTACCAGTACTGCTGCTACTTTGAGCCAATTGCGCCCTAACATCTGCAACACTTTTCCTTTTTTCTGTGGCACCAGTTCCTTCTCCAGTTTATCCCACAAAGCGGGTCTGGGTCCGGGCTGCTCAAATTCTGAACGGTGTTGCCTGATAAATTCCTCAAAACTCTGTTCTGGCATCAGCGTATTGCATTTTTTTGTTTAATGATCTGCCGCACTTTATCTTTTGCACGCATGTACTGCGTTTTCACAGTAGACTCAGATATGTCCAGCATGGCAGCAATCTCTTTGTGAGAGTACTCTTCAAAGATGGAGAGGTTCAGCACGGTACGGTAACCATGCGGCAATCCCTGTATCGCATCTTTGATAGCGGAAACTGTCCACGCAAAACTATCTTCATCCAATCCTGCTTTTTCTTCGGCGACTTCTATATTGTCCACTTCTTCGAAATACACTTTCTTTCTACGGAGGTGGCTTAAACAGTGATTTACCACGATCCTTTTGATCCAGGCGGTTACACTACCCGCATTTTCAAGGCGGTCAATGTTCCGGAATACCTGCATAAAGGCCTCCTGCAGTGTATCTTCAGCATCAGCCGCGTTGCCGGTCATACGCAAACAGATATTGTACATTGCTTCTGAATAAGCGTTGTACAGCTCGCGAAATGCGCGAACGTCTCCCTTTTTGCACTGGGCTACCAGGTGATCTGTTATTATAGTCTGATTCAAGTTGTTGGCTGATGCTTGCATAATAAAGACAATATTTTTAAAAAAGGTTGCACCACTGATGGGATTTTTTTGGGGAAATTTGAATTAAAAGCAGTCAAACAATTAAAAATCAAACATTTAGGACTCTAAAAAAAGGACGTAACCACGGGGCTACGTCCTATCCATCCTTATATGTACCTAAAAAACAGGCCGGTGTTAGTTGCTCTTCACGCGGTTTTGTTCATCTTCCAGGCCGGTCTGGTGGTTACGGGCTGCCTTGATGTTCATATTACCAAAGCGGTAATTGAATGCGAAGCGAACCTGTCTTGATTCCCATTTAGAATCTACCGACATATAGCGACCAGCGTTGGTAAATGTGCCACGGAAGCGCTGATTATTGAATACATCATTTACGGTCAGCTTCAGACTACCCTTTTTATGCAGGATGGATTTAGACAATCCACAATCCAGTGCATACATCGGCTTCATCTTCATTAACCCTTCGTCAGCAATCTGTGAAGACAGGTAGAAGAAAGTAGCTTCTGCCGTGATACCGTAAGGCAATGTGAATGTGTGCTGTGTACGGCCCATAAAACCACCGGACTCCACATTCACCAGATTATTATCTACGATCGTTGAATACTTCGCATACAATCCCTGCAGATATGTATAGCTGTTCCACCATTTCGTAATCGGGAAAGGCATTGAAATACTAAAGGTGAAGTTGTCAGATTTTGCAATGTTCAGGTACCTGTAGCGAAGGATGGATGTATCGCCGGTTGCCGGATCTTTTTCTGACTCTGCCACCTGTGTCATTTTATTGGATGCATGTGCATAGGCTACTGAAGTGGTCAGGAACTGTTTGAAGGTATGACTTACTTCAAAGTTGTTGCTGTAAGATGGCTTCAGATAAGGGTTACCTGCAATCTTGGTATATCGGTCCAGGTAGAATTCGAAGGGGTTCAGGTCTTCGTAATCCGGGCGTTGTATACGACGGCTGTAGGATACTCCCAGCTGATGATCTTTTGCCAGATTGTAACTCATAAACACACTTGGAAACAGGTTGAAGTAAGTGGTATCTGTCACTTTGGAAATAGTCACAGAGTTCCCTTCGATGTGTGACAACTCACCACGGAGGCCTGCCTGCACTGTCAATTTCTTGAACTGTTTGGAGAAATTGATATAACCTGCATTTACATTTTCCTTATAGATGAAATGGTTGGATCGGTTATAATCATACACCCAGTTGTTAAAGCGTAAAGAATCGAAACGTGCATCGTTATCAGATGTTACAAAGCTCAGCTTCACCCCTGCTTCCAGTTTGGCCTGGTGTTTCAAAGGGTTAACATAGTCTGCTTTGAAGGTTTTGATTTCGATTGTAGACGGCTGCATATTACGGGTGGTATCGCCATGTGCAAAGTTTTTACCGCTGGCATCATACACGTTTGAAAAAGAATTTAAACGCTTGCTGTCATGGTTACGTGCATAGTCCACATCGATGCTCAGTTCCTTACCGGTTGTATCCAGCACACCTTTATAGTTGAGGTTATAAGCCATTCTATTCCAGTCACCAGGGTTTTTGGAATCTGTGCGCAGCGTGGAGTCTACCACACCACCGCTACCGATCAGTGTTACGGAATTGGAAGGCATGGCATAGTTTCTCAACCCGGCATCTACCATTACCCCAATGGTGTGGTTTTTATTGATGAAATAATCAACTCCTACTTTGGCACCATTGTAATCAGACGTCTGGTTGTGGGTGTTCCTGTTGTCAAACACGTTCACCTTACCTTCTGCAGGATAACTGCGATACAGTAACAAGGTCTGGTTGTTCTGGCGGTGGCTGTAGTTATAAGAACCAAACACGTTGTACTTAGCATTGCGATGGTTCAGGTTCAGACTACCATTATATTTAGGCGTCGCGCCATAGCCACCACCCAGGGTAATGCTACCATTGGTCCCTACGGTATTGTTCTTTTTCAGTTTGATGTTGATGATCCCGGCGTTGCCCGCTGCATCGTATTTGGCGGAAGGATTGGTGATCAGTTCTATTTGCTCAATATTGCTACTGGGCATAGATTTCAGCAGCGCGGCAACGTCCTGGGAGCTCATGTTGGTGAGTTTTCCATCAATCATGATAACTACTCCATTTTTCCCTTTCAGGTTGATGTTATCATCTTTATCTATTGTGACACCGGGTGATTTTTCCAATACCTCCATGGCATTGGCGCCGGCCCCTACTACACTGTTTTCAACGTTTACAACCATCTTGTCTACGCGCTGTTCTACGAATGGCTTTTTACCAGTCACGTTTACGGCTTTCAGGTTGCGGGTATCAGTGCTCAGGGAGAGGGCATTCACTTTAACAGGTGAATTTTTTACTTCGAATGGCTGACTATATGCTTTGGTCATACCTACATATGCAGCAGCTACCAGGTACTTCCCTTCTTTTACCGGTTCGATTTCATATTTACCGTTTATATCTGCGATGGCTCCTTTTACCAGGGAGGAATCGGATGCTTTTAATAATGTAATAGTGGCAAACTCTACCGGTTTATCACCAGTTTGAACTACCTGGCCGGTCACTTTTCCGGTGCCAGGAGTCTGGGCCTGAGCAGCAAAACCCAAGGTCATGATTGATAAAATAAAAGCTACTGTCTTCATATAAGGCGGATTAAGGATTTCTAAAGTGCTGTTTTTTAGGTATTTAAAATTTACTTGATAATATAGAACCTTTATTAATCTAGTTCCTTTGTTTATCAACTACAGTGTAAAGGTAGGTAGTTTGCATTGCATAGTACATAACTTTACATAAACGGTAATCAGATAGGGATGATTGGTAAAATTCCTTTTAGGTGAGTATGCCGATAAACAATTTAGTCAGCCCTCTATGGGTAATTTTTTGAATAAAAGGAGGCTGGTCTGCTACCAACTATCTTATAGAAGACGAGGAAAGTATGAAAAGGTTGCAAAAAAAAATCGCCTCTACTCAGTGTAGAGGCGATTTATAATAAAGTAGTATCAATTTTACCATTTGATGCTATCCAGTACATCGGGCAATGCCTGCTGTACTTTCTCGAAGAAAATTCTTTCTTCTTTGCGGATGTGCTCTTCAAGGCTGCGTGCCAACAGATCCAGCGCGGCGATCATATCTTTTTCATCTGTCACGGTGAGGGCGCTGTACATACGGGAGATAGTGGAATGCTCCTGGTGTAGTTCACTGAGAAGAACATCTATTTCCGGATTTTTACCCTGACACAATTCAAAGAGGTATTCTTCTTTCTGAATGTGTGGTACCATTACTTCCTGGAATACCTTTACGATATAAGCCAATTTTGCATTAGTCTCAAGCGGGAAGCCTTCATAGGGAGCGGCATCGTTTTTTAAATAGCGGCATACGAATAATAATCGCTGGTGCTCCTGCGAGAGAGGCACTAAAGTAGAATGACGTTGCATGTTTAGGATATGGTTTTAGCCGAAGTATAAAGTTTGCGGCAATACCAGATCAACACAGCTCCGCCTATTACCATGAGTGTAGAAATGATTTCAGCCTGAGTGGGATGAAATCCGAAAATATCATATTTAGTGTTCACTCTTATCTTCTCAATAAAGAAACGCTCCATGCCATTGAGGATCAGGTAGATCCCGAACACCATACCCGGTACCCTGATCTGTTTGCGGATGCTCCACAACAATGCAAATAACAGCAGACAGGCGATAATCTCGTACAGCGCTGTCGGATATACAGCAATCGGCAGCACGCTGCAATACTTACCGGTACAACCCGGCATTAGTACACCTTCATTAATTACATTATGAGGATAACCATAGGCAAAGAACCAGTCAGGCAGGAAGCTGAGCCCCTGAGGTTTTGCAAAAGCGGCGTGAGGAATATGTTCAAGCCCTCCATATTGACGGGCAAAGAATTGTTCATTTGCCTTGAGTACTTCCTGGAACTTGGTAGGATCAACCTGGGCTACATGACCGGTAACATCTGTTACATAAGCACTATTGTAGATTCCCCAGTCACCATCGCCAGAGAAGTGACAACCCATACGGCCAATACCATACGCCAGCATTAGTGCTGGTGCGGCACTATCAATCAGTTGTAATACATCGATGTTTTTCCTGCGGGCATAGCGGATAATCACAAAGCTGGCCACGATGAGGCCACCGTAAAAGGTTAGGCCACTAAAGGAGAGCAGGGAACCGATGGGATCCTGTACAAAGTCTCCCCAGTTTTCCAGGTTATGAAAGATCTTTGCGCCGATCAGACCAGCTACTGCGGCCATCACGATGATATCAGGTACACGTTGGTGCGGTGGCACCAATTCATTTACAGTGACTACTTTTTCTGCTTTCGTTTTCTGGCCACTTCTATATTTAAGGTACGCAAGTATGCCGCCTACAATAATTCCTCCGATAAAACTTCCCCTGGCAGACATGACGAAAGACTGGAAGTCCTGAGATACATTGTCCCAGTCGGATACGATCCCAATTATTTTATACCCAAGAATAAAACCAATCACACCATTAATAATAATGTCATTGATAGTGACAGGTTTGCCTTTTACAATTTTTTCAGAAACAGCTTTCAATAATCCAAGACGCTCTCTCCTTTTCAATTCACTGGTTAGGATATAGGCACCGGCAAGGAAGGCAATAGCGACAAAAAAACCAAAGGTCTGAAACAATTTAAGAACCGGAAGTTCTAAACCTAACAGGTCCTTGAATGCGTAATATAAATTAGGATACATAGCCAAAAAAAATTGGTGATCTGAGTTTTCCTATGAACAAAGCCGAATTAGTCAGGAAGGAAAATCAAACCACCAAAGTAAGCTGTAAAAATCGCAAATTCCAAATCATATTTACGTTTAATGTGAAATGCCTGACACAAAATTCAAATATATTTAGCGCCAGGCATTCTACACTTTACGTAAGCTAATCTTAACAATATTGTTCGAAAGCATCTACCAGGTTCGCAGCAATCATCTGCGCAGGGCGACCTTCGATCATGTGACGCTCAATGAAATGCACAAGCTGTCCATCTTTAAACAATGCGATAGCTGGTGAAGACGGAGGATAAGGCAGCAGGTGCGTACGGATCTGCTGAATAGCAGCTGTATCAAAACCTGCAAAGCTTGTAGTCAGTCTGTCTGGCTTCTTTTCGCTGTGCGCTACAGCCAACAATACACCCGGACGTGCACTACCAGCGGAACAACCACATACAGAGTTGATCATCACCAGTGTAGTACCAGCACCCTTCAATGTTTCATCTACCTGATCAGGTGTCAGCAATTCTTCAAAACCATTATCTGTTAACTCTGCCTTCATCGGCATTACTAATGCTGCTGGATACATATAAGTATAATTTTTTTGTTCGTCAATTTTTACAAAGTTAAACAATCAGCGGATAAATAGAAAAACTTGAATGAATATGACTTTTAGTCATACATACTCTATTCATTCCGCCTTTTTGTCTGCTCAGGAAGCGGATTTCCTAACAAAATAGCAGTTTTTATGCCATGGTATTCCATTTGATTATACCTAATCGTTCTAATTTTTAAAACAAAAACTAAAACTCATAAAACCATGACATACGTAAAATTTAATCAGCATCCTGCAGCTAAAGCATTTGGCGGTTTAGTAGAAGAGATTTTTAATAATAATGGATTCAAACAAGCCCTGAAAGACGACTTCTTAACCAATGACTTTTTCGGCGCTCACCCCCCTGTAAATATCTATGAAGGTAAAGATGGTTATACCATCGAACTGCTGGTACCAGGTTGGGGAAAAGAAGAAATTAAGATCAATGTAGAAAATAAAGCCCTGACCATCAGTGCTGAAAAAGCAGAAAAAACTACCGAAAACAAGGACGAAGCACCAAAACAAACCCGTAAGGAATTTGGTATCCGTTCTTCTTTCAAACGTTCATTCAATATCAATGAACAGGTTGATGCCGAAAAAATCCAGGCTAAATACGAGAATGGTATTCTCAAATTAGTCCTGCCTAAGAAAGAAACTATACAAGCCGCTGCCAAAGCGATTGTTGTGGAATAAGGATTAAACGTAATAGCTATATATCCCCTCTGTATTCACAGGGGGGATTTTTTTATAATTCACACAAACGTTTAAGAGTTATACTGTTTTTATGGGATAATTTGCCATATAACCATATGGCCTATGCCTCAACTATTTAAAAGTATACAATCCCTGGCGGGAAAAATATACGTCACTACAGAAAATGCAGTGATAGGCAACGCTTTACAGGTTACTACCAACACTAGATTACAGTGTAGACTTAAGCTGATTTTTGACTATCTCTTCTTTCATATACTCCTGCTGATACCAAAATTGCTTATAGCACTTTATTATCAGAATAGCACGGACCTGTTACTCCTATCAGTATATATATTAATATTACCGGGCGCGATGCTTCTTTTGAAAAAGGGGGTATCACCCAAAATGGTCAGTTTCATGGTCGCAGTGACGACCCTGATCCTTCCGATGGCATCCTCCTTTTTTAACAATCAGGATGTATCACCCAAATATACCATGACCTGGGTACTCAGCCTGTTGTTCTGCTACATCACTATCAACAGGAGGACCACCTTACTCCTGGGCGGCGTGTTATGTGCTTATCTGGGAATGGTGTCTTATATTAAAATTCATCACCTGGCTTTCCCGGTATCTGATGGATATATTCCCGAACAACTGTCGCCTTTTATGGCATTTTATGCCGCCCTCTACATCTTATTCCTGATGCGGGTATTTGGCAAACACTACCGTAATATATTTATGCTGGAGCATGAACTGACCCTGCAAAAACAAAAACAACATTCCTCCCTGCTCAACCAGCACCTTACCAAACAGTTTATTATCCTGAAAGGATTAAGCCGCTCAGGAAAATCCAAATACCTGGATGGGAATAAAGAATTGCTGGAAGCCTGCCTCGTTGAGATTGAAAAACAATGCGAAAGTGCCATTGATTACCTGGATACCGGGAAATTGCCGGAAAGCTGAGTACGCAGCCTACACGTCTGTGTGAGCATTGCGAAATGAATGCAGATGTGGTTCTAAGGGGTTTTCGCACATTCAGACTCATAAACAGGTTAAAAAATTACAACTTTCGGGTATTTTTCTACGCTTCGGACCAGACTATCTTTGTATCATCATAGAACAGGAATACTATTCTCCTGATACACCACAACGTTTATTTGTCTTATTCTTCCCTATACGAACGTACCTTATATCCCTACTTGTCTTATTTCCCTTTATGCTTTTGATGATAAACCTATGCCATGAAATAGGCTTCTCTGATTTGCTAGGGGAGCCTTTTTTTATTCCCAGTCAATCAGCCATTTATATTTGCCGTCATTTTATTGTAATCACCTTCGACCAGTTTCAGAAAAGAGATTAGTTAGGGACAAAAAATAACCCCGCGAATAATCGCGGGGCGTGTCAGTGGATTACTAACCCATTTTTTTAATAACCCAAAATCTTCAACATACTCTGGGCAGTTTGTTCCTTGGCATACAACCAGTCTTTCAGCTGCCCATTTTTATCATATCCAACGATCACGTGCTTAGGTGACGGAATAAGGCAGTGCTTGATACCACCATACCCACTTAGTTGATCCTGGTAAGCGCCTGTGTGGAAGAACCCGATATACAACGGCTCCCCTTCAGACACCTTAGGCAGAAACACTGCATTGATATGTTCTTCCGAAGTATAGAAGTCATATCCATCGCAGGTCAACCCTCCCAGGTGCACTTCCTGATATTCCTGTTCCCACTTATTGATGGGCAGCATAAGGAATTTCTCCCCGATGCCCCAGGTGTCAGGCAGTGTGGTAATAAAAGAACTGTCAATCATGTACCAGATCTCACGATCGTTCTGCATCTTCTCTCCTACTACGCTGTAGATCACAGCACCACTCTCACCTACCGTGAACGAACCGAATTCGGTATAGATATCCGGAACCGGTACCTTGTTCTTTTTACAAACACTCTTAATGGTCGCTACAATCTCATTTACCATGTAATTGTAATCGTAGTCAAATCCAAGTGAGTGCTTAATAGGAAAACCACCTCCTATATTAATACTATCGAGCTCAGGAGAAATTTTCTTCAGCTGGCAGTACAGTTGCAATACCCTGTTGAACTGGCTCCAGTAGTAAACGTCGTCCTTGATCCCTTTATTCATGAAGAAGTGCAGCATTTTCAGCTCGAACTTCTCATTACCTTTCAGTTTGTCGATATAAAATTCCAGCACATCGCGGGAACGTATACCCAGACGGGAGGTATAAAAATCAAAGGTAGGTTCCTCTTCCGCTGCAATACGCAGCCCCAGTTTTACCCTTTCCTTTGTCCGGATGAATTTCTGATAATCCTCCAGCTCCTCTTTGTTGTCCAAAACCGGAATTACATTTTTGAACCCGGTATTGACCAGTTTGGAAATTGCCTTTGTGTACGCTTTGGTCTTGTAACCATTACAGATCACTTTGGTATCCTTATTGATCTTTTTCCTTTCGTACAACTTGGTAATAATATCAATGTCATATGCAAAAGAGGTCTCAATGTGTATCCCGTGTTTCAGGGTTTCTTCCATTATAAAGGAAAAGTGAGAACTCTTGGTACAATAACAATAATAATAGTTACCATCATACCTGTTCTTCTTAATGGCGTCCTGGAACATCTTTTTGGCCTTATTGATCTGCATGCCAATTTTGGGCAGATAGGTCAATTTAAAAGGTGTTCCGTACTTGTCAATTAACGCCTTAATATTCACCCCATTAAATTCCAGGTAGCTATCCTGTACGTCAAACCCTTCCTGGGGGAACTCGAAGGTTTGGTTAACGAGATCTGTGTAGGTGCTGTTCATTTAAACCTGCGATACATGTTTAAGGATTAGTAAAAAGCAATCACAACCCTCGCTGGAAAACTCCTGGTTTACACACCTACGTCAGTTCTTAAAAGCCCAGCAAAATTGGTTGCAAAGCTAAATATTTTGTCCAATTGGCCGGACAAAAAGTTTCTTTTTTTTTTAAACGGTTAGATATTAAGCTAAATCTAACGTTTTCAATATGTTAAACACTTTTATATATGTAGATTTTTCCTTATTTTAATAACGTCAAGCTATGCTTTCCCTCACAAAAAATAAGGTCCAGAATGCTGAGATTTGGCAGGAAGCCCACCCTATCCTGAAACACCTGGGTGTACTGCACCAGGTCAGTTTTAGTATTTTCCTTACCAGGTACCATCACATCCCGGGCATCTGTCAGGTTGGGATCGGTATAGACTTTACTATATTCAGTAGTATAGCTAATAGGGGAGGATAAGCCAATCACCTTGTTGGCCCATTCGAAACAGGCCTCATTCCAATCCATTAAAAATTCAAACGGCTTTTCGTACAGCTCGCCCAGCTCTTCTTCATAATATTCAAACCAGGGTGAACGACGGTAAGCAGAAACCAACGTCTTCCAATGCTGTGCCTGCCATTTCTCTTCATTGCTGATCCTCACATCCTTCATCACCGTCCGCTGGTTCTTGCCACGGGCCAGAGGAACACTTAACAAAATACTCCCATTAGGACCAGCTATGTAACAACGGTTCCTAAAACTAAGCTTTTGATAGTGCTCGTATTTCTCAATCAATAATATGTCGTGATTGATTAAAGTTTTATAGAAGAATAAGTTTGGAAAGTATTGAGATTCAATCAATAAAGTCTTTTGATTAGCCTCAGTTGCCATGATGTCTAATTTTGATGTTATTGCCCTGATTCACCTATTTTAAGAAGTGGAGTCACTTATAAAAAATTGTCTGACAATTAATTGTAAATAATTGTTAACCAACTCATAGCACGTTCAGCTATATGCTAGTAAAATTAGCATTCTCACACTTGACTATAAAAATCAGGAAGATGCAAATTTACTAAATAGTTTAGTAGCTTTTGCATTCATTTTCAAGGGGATTTTGCTTCAAGTAAAATTTGAAGCTGGGGAGGTATTTAGAATACGTTAAATCGTCTTTGGCCAGGAATAAAATGCATTAACTTTGACGAAATCCATTTAGACAACATGAAGTATTTACGTCTTTCGGTCATCGTATTCCTGATTTGGGGAATGGCAAGCGCTTGTGGTAAGTTCAAGGATCTGGAGTTTGTAAGGGTAGCTGGCATCAATCTCGACAACCTCGGTTTTCAAAAGAGCATTGTACGGATGACGTTGGCATATTACAATCCAAACGGTTTTAACCTGAAACTCAAAGACGCGAATTTTGATCTCTACTTTGACGATACCCAGGTAGGCCATTCCATACAGGATACCATGATCATGATCCCTGCTAAGGATACCTTTTACTTCCCCGTAAAACTGGAAGTGAATATGGAAAATGTATTTAAGAATGCCCTCGGCGCACTCATGAATAAGGAAGTGACTATCAAGGCTTCGGGAAATTGTAAAGTTGGTAAAGGGGGCGTTTTTCTGCCTTTTCCTATAAAATGCGAAACAAAACAGCCGCTTAACTTCTTTTAAGTTCTTACAGTAAAGAAAATAAAAAAAGCCACATTCACGGTGGCTTTTTTTGTATCTACTTACTAACGCTTAATTTTTCTTCTTGTCAGGGTTACCGCCATCTTCTGGTTTCTTGCAGCAGGTAGGCAGTTTCTTGTAAGATTCCTCGTTAGCCGTCACATTATCCGCATCATAACCGGCATTTGCGATAGCAGTCTTCACATTCTCGATATTAGTACGATCACTGTAGAATTTTACAGTCGTCTGTCCTTTCTTAAAGTCTACCTTAGAAGACTGTACCCCTTCTTCTCCAGCCAGGTATCTTTCGATACGGTTTTTGCATTGCTCACAACGCACAGTGGGTGTGCTGATCTTAGCAGTCACCAGGGTACCTTTTTTTGCCTGGGCCATGGCAGTCATTCCAAAGCAACCCAGCATTAATACCATTACTAATCTAACAATACGCATGTTTTACGTTTTATAGTCCTAATATAGCAAAAACTTCGCTTATTTACCGGTCCATTGGTCGGGTGCACTTCTCCAGGCTTCCAGCAGGGCCAGATCATCGCCGGATACTACGCCTTTCTCTGCAGCCAGCTCTATCAACGCACCGTAGTTGCTTAGGGAGTAAAATGGTACACCGGCAGCTTCAAATGCCTTCACAGCTACATCAAAACCATAGTTAAAAATGGAGACCATACCGATCACTTCCCCTCCTGCCGCACGGATGGCATTTACAGCTTCGAGGCTGCTTTTACCAGTTGAGATCAGGTCTTCTACCACTACCACAGGCTGGCCGGGTTGCAGCACACCTTCAATAAGGTTGCCCATTCCGTGTTCCTTTGCCTTGGCTCTAACATAGATGAATGGCAGCTTCAGCTGGTCAGCGACAAGGGCGCCCAAAGGGATACCGCCGGTAGCTACCCCTGCCAGTACAGCAGCTTCAGGAAATGTTTCAAATACCACGTTGCAGAGCTCCGATTTCACGTAATCACGAACGTAAGGGTAAGAGAGAATTTTGCGGTTGTCGCAATAAATAGGTGATTTCCAACCGGATGCCCAGGTGAAAGGGGCCGCCGGACTTAACTTAACGGCTTGTATCTGGAGCAGTTTTTCTGCTACCTGTTTTTCGCTGATCTTACTCATAATTCGCAAAATTGCGTAAATAACTGGAATCAACCTCAATTTTTGGGAATTATGTGTAAAGGTTTTGTGTAATCTCCCCAAACACCAGCAAACAAGCTTTGTGAAAAGCTTTAGGGCAAACAATTGAAAAATGTGTAAAGGGTTTTGTGTAAAGTATAATCTGTCCTTTTTTTGATAGAAACCGGAACTAATAGTTGCCAAGGGGTAGGCTTTATGGTTATTTATCCCGCTTTCCTTTATTTTTGCCCCATGCAAAAGGACACTGTTATTTACCTCAACGAACGGCCGCTGTTCATTCTCGCCACCCATCAGGCTATACCAGCCGAATATAAGGATGCAGCACTGTTCCCGGAACCAGATACAAAAACAATCGAAGAAACCCTCCAGGCCCTGGAAACAGGGAAATCCGAGTCCGCTATCTTCATTCATCCGGACCCCCATGGACTCCTTGAAACCATCAAAGGCTACTTCACCGTACTCGTAGCCGGCGGTGGCCTCATCACCAACGCGGAAGAAGAAGTACTCATGATGTTCAGAAATGATAAATGGGACCTGCCAAAAGGGAAACTGGATGAAGGGGAAAGTCTCGAAACCTGCGCTTTAAGAGAAGTGAGGGAAGAAACGGGGCTGCACAACGTGCAAATCGAACATAAAATCACCGAAACCTTCCATTATTATACCTATAAGGAAAAGAAAATCTTAAAACACACCTACTGGTATAAAATGAAATTTACCGGTACAGAACTGACCATTCCTCAGATCGAAGAGGGCATTGTCGATATCCAATGGATCAAACCAGAGCACCTGGGCAGATACCTTAGGTTCTCCTACCTGAATATTAAGTCAGTGTTTAAAATGGACGGTTATGCCGTATAAAAATAAAAAGACGGGTTTGACCCGTCTTTTTATTTGAAAATGGATTTTCATTCCCGTTGGTGAATTTCCTCTTTCATGAATGTTTTATTTTATATCTCTGACTGCTACCGTCAGTCGACTTATACAAATCAGTTTATTGTGTTCATCACAGATCTTGATATCCCACACATGCGAGGTTCCTCCCAAATGCAAAGGCCGAGCAATCGCATGTACATACCCTTCTTTGATCCCCCGTATATGATTGGCATTGATCTCCTGCCCTACCACATACTGCTTTGCGGGATCTATTATCAGCGCAGACGCCACACTTCCAACAGTTTCCGCCAGTGCTACCGACGCCCCTCCGTGCAATAAACCATAGGGCTGACGGGTACGCTCATTCACTGGCATCATCATTCTCAGGTAGTCAGGGCCAATTTCTGTAAACTCCATTCCAAGAAAAGCAGCCATCGTATTCTCCCCATTCTCATTCAACTGGTCCAGAGATACATTTAAGGAATGCCAGATCGGTTTCATTGCTGTTCTGATTAATAGTTAACGATTTATATGTTTTAACACCTGCTCCGGCAACAATGGTGTTGCATCGCCTCCATACTTCAGTACATCCCGTACCAGCGAAGAGGCAATCGTAGAGTATTTTGGTGTACAACTCAAAAATACGGTCTCCAGGCTATTATCCATCATCCTGTTCACATCCGCAATCGCCTTTTCATATTCAAAATCCACGACACCGCGGATCCCTCTCAATATAAAACGCGCACCGATCTCCTCGCAGAACTTAGCTGTCAATCCAGCGTAAGTGAGTACTTTCACTTTCGGTGTGTGGGCATAGATGTCCTTAATCCACTCCATACGTTGTTCAAGGCTGAACATGGGGGTCTTGCTGGAATTAGTACCAATACCGATCACGATTTCGTCGAACAGATCCAGGGAACGATCGATGATGTCCGTATGACCCAGTGTAATTGGATCAAAACTACCTGGAAATAAAGCAATACGCTGCATGTTGTAATTATTTCTTCAGTTCCGGCCGGTTGATGAAGATGGAGAAAATGGTTGTCCCATAGTTCCTCTCATCCCGGTAATATGGATATGACTTGTAATTATTGCGGGGAGTATGTTCCAGTACAAACCATCCTTCGGGTTCCAGCAGTTCCTTTTCAAATATCAGAATAGGTAGCTGATCGATGGTTGTCAATGCATAGGGAGGTCCGGCAAAAATGAAGTTGTACTTTTCAGTACACTGCTTCAGGTATTGGAACACATCCATCTTAAACAGCTTCAGGGGAACATTCAGGTCCTTTGCCGTTCTTTTGATAAAGTCTGCCATCTCATTATCTTTCTCCACGATCGTCAGGTCTTCTACGCCACGGGAGTTCAGCTCATAACTGATGCTACCGGTGCCCCCAAAGATATCCAGTGTCTTCAGCGAAGGCAGGTCCAGGTTATTCTCAATGATATTGAACAGGCCACCTTTTGCAATATCTGTGGTGGGTCTTGTATGAGGCATGTTTGCGGGCGGCTGAAATCGTAATCCTCCCTTCTCTCCTCCAATTATACGCATAATGCCAGGGAATAAAGATTGTTGAAGTAATAGCCAGGAATCTCTTCCATTTTGTTGATGTACCAGAAGCCTGTCAACCGGGGAACCCATTCCAGTTTTGGTACAAAACGGCGCAGTTCCTCATATATCTGGGAATCCGGGGTCACAGGACCGCCTACTTTTACTTTTACCTGCGATTCGTCCAGGCCTGTCTGGCGAATGGTATTGATCAGGTGATATACCACATCGAGACCCGTTTGGGAATTCATTTCCTGTTGTAATAACAGTTTGCCAAAGCGATAAACCGTCAAAGTAAATTTATGTTGCTGAATATCAAGGTAAATGATGCCATTCAGCTCTAAATAGTCGTTGTCGAAACGGTAGCCTTTCAGCAGTCCGGTGTTCGCATGCGCAAACTTATCGGTAGAGAACTCCTTGCGCAGGAATCCAAACAGGTCTTTGTCTACAGCATAGACATTGACCATCTGCTGGTCGGAGATGGTGTCTGCCATTACAAGTTCCTGCGCCTGTTCAGGATAGATCAGGTGCAGGTAGTCTTTTTTGATAGCAGGGTCAAAGTGCATTTCAGGAACCAGGGTACTATTGCCCCCATCAAATGCCAGCAATACGTCACTGAAGTTGGTAAAAAGCAGCTTATCTGTATCAAATACCTGTTCGATCACCTCGATATCGGCTATCGTGGCTTTCTGGGGGGCAAAGCGGTACGACTTCAGGGCCAGGAACTTCCTGGCGGCCGGATTGTATACCACATAATTAAAAGAGCCCTTCCCCACCAATACCAGCAGCTGACAGGTAGTGAGGTCTGTTTCAAGCAGCGAAGCATCATCCGCGGCAAAAGCAGGATGTATGTTATACGTCACAGACATTAGTAATACATTAGATATGGGCACAATAATAACCAAAAATAGCGACTTTTACCCCTATGTAATATTCTGATTATTGCATCTCGTCGAGCATTTTCTTGCATTCCGCCTTTATTCCGGCATCGTCCTGGAGTACATTTCGCAGGCCCACGGCTTTCTTCAGCACTTCAATGCATTTGTCCTGCTCGTCGTTTTGCTTGTAAGCCCTTGCCAGTTCAAGATAATTTAATAGAATGGAGGGATCCAGTTTACGACACTTTTCATAATTATTGATCGCCTCCTGCAGGGTGCCTTCCGGTAAACCGCCGAAGAGTAATTTGGCAGCAGTTTTCTCCAGCGTACTCAGGTTGACCATTTCAATGTTCCATTTTCCCAATACAAGGTAAGCCTTGGCATAGTTGGGATTGAATTTAAGGGCCAGGTCAGCATAGCGCTTTACCTCTTTTGCAGCAGTTACCTTTTCCTTGGCGCCGGCTATCAGTGCCTGGCGTCCCATGGCTACCGCCATCACGTAATTGGCATCTGCATTTTCCGGGGCCAGCCTTACCGCCTGCTCCGCATACATTTTCGAATCGTTGTAGTTCTTTAATCTTTCCTCTTTATCCGTGGCACGATAGCCCTCACGGCTACATAGTTCACTCGCCATGATCAGCGAGGGGAGGTTGTCAGGTTGGATCTTTAGCACATCTTTATAGAGGCTTAGTGCTGCCGCCTCTTTCATTTGTTTTTCCAGGGTCTTTGCCTGATCGATCATTTCGTCAGTCGTTTGTCCATACGCTATCCCCTGAATGAGTAATACAAAAGCAAGTACCAGTGCTTTATTCAACATAGGAAGGAGTTTTTCATATATATTAAAATAACTAAATTTAATACATTCTGAACATATTTTCCATAGTTGGGCATATTAACTTAATAAGTCTTCTCCAGCGTAACGATAGAGTTACGTACGGAAGCCCCCATGGGAGGGTTCATTTTGCGTAAAGAAACGACCGATTTCTGTACTTCAGGATACTTGTGCTTAATGGCATCGGTTATAGCATATACCACCTGCTCCAGCAGGGGCTGGGGAATTTCCATAATAGGTTTCACAACATTCAGCAGGCCCTGGTAGTTTACCGTTTCAGAGATCCTGTCAATTGGCGAGGTCCCTGGTATCATTACATATACGTCAATGATAAAGTCGTTCCCGATGATCTTCTCTTCGGGATAAAGACCATGGAAAGCATGAAAATGTACTTGTTCGAGTCCTATTGTCAGCATGGAAAAAATAAAAAAACCAACCAGACTTGCATCCGGTTGGTTTGTATAAAAATGTTATTAAGCCTGGTGTTCTTTCGCAGATAAATATCTTTCTGCATCCAGTGCGGCCATACAACCGCTACCTGCCGCAGTTACTGCCTGCCGGTAGATCTTGTCCTGTACGTCGCCACAAGCGAATACGCCTTCCACGTTAGTTCTGGAAGAACCAGGAACAGTTTTGATATAACCCTGCTCATCCAGCTCCAGGTAATCCTTGAAGATATCGGAGTTAGGCTGGTGACCGATTGCTACGAAGAATGCGCTGACAGGAATTGTCTGCTCTTCGTTCTTAGCGGTGTTCAGCAGTTTCACGGCTTCTACCTTGTTATCACCTAAAACTTCCTGTGTTTCAGAATTCCAGTATACCATGATATTGGAAGTTTTCAGTACACGGTCCTGCATGATTTTGGAAGCCCTCATTTCATGACGGCGTACGATCATGTGTACGTTAGAACACATTTTAGACAGGTACAATGCTTCTTCAGCGGCGGTATCACCGGCACCTACGATCGCTACTTCCTTACCGCGGAAAAAGAATCCATCACATACGGCACATGCAGAAACACCGCTACCGTTCAGGCGCTGTTCGGAAGGGAGCCCCAGCCATTTTGCAGAAGCACCGGTGGCGATGATCACAGCATCGGCAGTGATCACTTTAGATTCATCGATGGTAATTTTATACGGTTGGCTGCTGAAGTCTACGGAAGTGGCGAGGCCATAACGGATATCAGCACCCATACGGGTTGCCTGTTTTTCGAAGTCCACCATCATTTCAGGACCCTGAATACCTTCAGGATAACCTGGATAGTTTTCTACTTCAGTTGTTATTGTCAATTGACCACCAGGTTGAATACCCTGGTAAAGCACTGGCTTCAGGTTGGCGCGGGCCGAGTAGATGGCAGCGGTATAACCTGCCGGGCCAGAACCTATGATCAATAAATGCACATGCTCTTGCTGTTGATTAGTTTCCATACTTGCTATGTAAATTAATAAAGTGTGGCTCGAAATTCATTTGACTTGCAAAAGTACACTTCCTTGTATAATAAAAAACACCGGCTATAAAAATTACAGCCGGTGCAGTTATAGACATAATAGATTTATAATTTTGATGGCAGTGGTCCCCTGCGCACGCTTTACTATTATCCCAGATAAGATTTAAGTGCTCCGCTGTAGCGGGCTTTTTGCAACCTCTTGATGGCGCGTTCTTTAATTTGACGAATCCTTTCTTTTGTCAGGTCGTACTTCTGACCGATTTGCTCGATCGTTGCTCCATTTTCTCCATCCAGACCAAAATACGCATTCACAATTTCAGCTTCACGAGGGCTAAGTGATTTCAGCACACGACGGATCTCTTCACGAAGTGAATCACGCATTACATCGTCATCAGTAATATCGCCACCTTCCAGCAGGTCACCCATGGCTACGTCCTCTGCCTCGTGTACTGGTGCATCGAGAGACATGTGACGGGTATTGCTTTGGAAAATATTGTTGATTTCTGACTCAGACATTTCCAGGATCTCCGCTAATTCCTCTGTTGATGGCTCTCTCTCGTTTTCCTGCTCAAATGCCATGTAGGCCTTGTTCGCTTTATTGTAAGTGCCGATCTTATTCTGCGGCAGACGTACCAGACGTCCTTGTTCTGCTAAAGCTTGCAGGATGGATTGACGAATCCACCACACAGCATAGGAGATGAATTTAAAACCTTTCGTTTCATCGAACCTTTGCGCTGCTTTGATCAACCCTAAATTACCCTCGTTAATGAGGTCGCTCAGGCTTAAGCCCTGGTGTTGATATTGCTTTGCAACAGATACTACGAAACGCAGGTTTCCTGTAGTTAAACGTTCAAGAGCCTTTTGGTCGCCCATTTTGATACGTTGCGCCAATACAGTCTCTTCCTCAGGTGTTAACAAAGGGATCTTTGAAATTTCCTGCAGGTATTTTTCTACCGCCTGCGAATCACGGTTCGTGATCTGGGTGGCAATTTTAAGTTGCCTCATATTGAAAGTGTATTAGTTTATAAATTAGATAACAAGAGAAGATTTATTTTGTTGAAATTTGTAAAATATATATCTTACGAAATATTCCACTCCTCCATACTATCGTTATAACAAATTAGCCTGCAAAGATCGTGCTAATCCCCCACACTGCCAAATTCTTCTTTTACCGCACTATTCGTATAACAAAGTACTTTATATAAACGAAAGTTTATAGCCCTTTAGTAGGTATTTTTAAGGGTTTATATAAATTTTAACGTTTGAAAAAGAATCTCATTCAAATTAATAACTTCACTAATTTATTCTTCAATCGTTTGCAAATTCTTCAATGATGATAATTGATTTCAGGAGTGATACTTTTACCCGCCCAACGCCCGCCATGCTTGATGCTATGTACACTGCAGCCACCGGAGATGATGTATACGGAGAGGACCCTTCAGTGAATAAATTAGAAGCTATGATGGCAGCCTATTTTGGAAAAGAAGCTGCCTTGTTTTGCCCTACCGGCACCATGAGCAACCAGATCGCCATCAAAGTCCACACACAGCCCGGCGATGAGGTGATTCACAGCAACTTAGCACACATTTATATTTACGAAGGCGGCGGTATCGCTGCCACCTCCGGCGCCCAGAGCCGCCCTTTGGAAGGTGACAGAGGCATGTTCACTGCCTCCGACGTATTGGCAGCTATCAACCCTGACGATGTTCATAAAGCCGCTACCAGCTTGGTTTGCCTGGAAAATACCATGAACCGCGGCGGTGGATGCTGCTATGACATGCAGGAAATTGTCAGGATCAAAGAAGTTTGCCTTCAAAACAACCTGAAACTCCACCTGGACGGCGCCCGCCTCTTCAATGCCCTCGTGGCAACAGGGGAAAACCCTGCCATCTATGGGGAAATATTTGACAGCTTGTCAGTATGCCTGAACAAAGGAATGGGCTGCCCCATGGGTTCCGTTTTAATCGGCAGCGCTGAATTTATCCGGAAAGCACGCCGCGTTCGTAAAAGACTCGGTGGCGGGATGCGGCAGGCAGGCTTTATGGCAGCTACCGGCATTTATGCCATGGAAAACCATATTGACAGATTAGCTCAGGACCACCTCCATGCAAAAGACATCGCCCATGCACTACTCCAAAAATCATTTATCGGTCACATGCTGCCGGTAGAAACCAACATTATCAGCTTCGACGTAACCGGTGGCGAATGGACGCCCCGTTATTTTTGTGACTACCTGAAAAATGAAGGAATCCTCGCCAATCCTGTAACAGACAACGTTGTCAGGATGGTAACCCACCTTGATATTACCCCTGCCATGGTGGCAAAAACCTGCGCTGTAATAGCCGAAATGGAATAATCTCTTATTTTTGCACACTCTTATATAATTAGATATATCGATAGCATGGAACTTTCTAAAAATTATACGCCTGCTGCTGCCGAAGGCAAGTGGTACCAACACTGGATAGATAAAGGGTATTTCAGAAGCAAACCTGACAACCGCCCTCCTTTTACCGTTGTAATACCTCCGCCAAACGTCACCGGCGTCCTGCATATGGGCCATACCCTGAACGAAACTGTTCAGGATATCCTGGTGCGCCGTGCCCGTATGAGTGGCTATAATGCCTGCTGGGTACCAGGCTCCGACCATGCTTCCATCGCTACTGAAGCGAAAGTGGTAAACATGCTCAAAACTGAAAAGGGCATTGAAAAATCACAACTCACCCGCGAAGAATTCCTGAAACATGCCTTCGAATGGAAGGAGAAATATGGCGGTATCATCTACAGCCAGATCAAGAAACTGGGCTGCTCCTGCGATTGGGATCGTGTCACCTTTACCATGGATGACCATTACTATGAAGCAGTAATCAAAGTATTCGTAGACCTCTACAATAAAGGTAAAATATACAGGGGTGCCCGTATGATCAACTGGGACCCTAAAGCAAAAACGGCCCTCAGTGACGAAGAAGTACTGTACAAAGACCTGCAGGGTAAACTGTACCACGTACAATATGCACTGGAAGATGGCGACGGTAACCTTACCGGCGAATCTATCACCATCGCTACACAGCGTCCTGAAACCATCATGGGGGATACCGCTATCTGCGTAAATCCGGATGACGAACGTTACAAACACCTGGTAGGTCACTTTGCGGTTGTACCATTGGTAAACCGTCGTGTGCCTATCATTTTCGATACTTACGTTGATAAAGAATTTGGTACCGGTGCCCTGAAAGTAACTCCCGCTCACGATATCAATGACTATAACCTGGGCCTGAAACATCATCTCGAAGTAGTAGATACCCTCAATGATGACGGTACCCTCAGCGCTGCCGCAGGTGTTTTCATCGGCGAAGACCGCTTTAAGGCACGTAAACTGGTTGTAGCAGCCCTCGCAGAACAGGGCCTGCTGGTGAAAGAACAGGAGTACACTACCCGCCTCGGTTACAGCGAACGTAACCCCGACACCGTAGTTGAACCCCGCATCAGCACCCAGTGGTTTGTAAAGATGGCAGAACTGGCAAAACCAGCCCTGGATGCAGTGGTGAACGGTGATGTAAAGATCCACCCCGGCGACCGCTTCCTCGCTACCTACAAATACTGGATGGAAAATGTAAAGGATTGGTGTATCTCCCGTCAGCTCTGGTGGGGACAGCGTATTCCTTCTTACTATGCCCCGGATGGCACTTTCGAAGTAGCTACCAGCCTTGACAACGCAGTAGCACAGTTCAAGGCTAGAGGTGTGGAGGTTAAGGCGGAAGACCTGCGCCAGGACGATGACTGCCTGGATACATGGTTCTCCAGCTGGCTCTGGCCAATGGAAGTGTTCAACGGCGTTTCCAACCCGGACAACGAAGAAATTAACTACTACTACCCTACCAACGTACTGGTGACCGGACAGGATATCATCTTCTTCTGGGTGGCCCGTATGATCATGGCTGGTATGGAATACAAGAACGAAAAGCCTTTCGGTGACGTATACTTCACCGGTATGGTGCGTGATAAACTGGGCCGCAAGATGAGTAAGCAGCTGGGTAATTCCCCTGATCTGCTGGAACTCATCGATCGTTTCGGTGCAGATGCCGTTCGCTTCGGTATCATGATCGCTTCACCGGCGGGCAACGACCTGCTGTTCGACGATTCAAGCTGCGAACAGGGACGTAACTTCAACAACAAGATCTGGAACGCCCTGAAACTGGTGAAAATGTGGGAAGGACGCGTGGCAGAAGGTGCCGCTTCCAGCGACGAAGCTCACTTTGCAGTGAAATGGTTCGAAAGCAGACTGAATGAAGTGAAATTACAGGTAAATGAACTGTTCAAAGACTTCAAACTGAGCGAAGCCCTGAACCTGATCTGTAACCACCTGATCTGGAACGACTTCTGTAGCTGGTACCTGGAGTGGGTGAAACCCGGTTTCGAACAGCCAATTGATGCTGCTATTTATAAAAAGACAGTGGAGTTCTTCGAAGAACTGATGCAACTGGCGCATCCTTTCCTGCCTTTCGTGACCGAAGAAATCTATCAGCTGATCGCTACCCGCGAAGCCGGCGATGACCTCGTGATCAAACAATTCGCAGCTCCAGGCGCAGTGGATGCCACCATCCTGGCACAGGGCGAACTGGCCAAACAGGTCATTACCAGCATTCGGGATGCACGCGTGAAAAACCAGATCAAACCAAAAGATCCGATTGCATTGCATATCGATACCGCAGAGATCCCGGCTTTCCAGCAAATTGAAGAGATGCTGATCAAGCAGGTAAACGCGAAATCGATCGCCTATGTCAATTCTCCGGTAAGTGGTTGTATCGCACTCGTAGTACAGAAAGATAAGTTCTACCTGGAAACGGAAACTGCACTTGACACCACCGCACAAAAAGAAACACTGCTCAAAGATCTGGAATACCAGAAAGGCTTCCTCCTCTCTGTAGAGAAGAAACTAAGCAATGAGAAGTTTGTACAGAATGCAAAACCGGAAGCTGTTGAGGCAGAGCGCAAAAAGAAAGCCGATGCCGAGGCAAAGATTGCTGCCATTACGGAAAGTTTGAAATCTTTATAATTTTCAGCATCGCCCGGACGTTAACTCTCCGGGCGATTTTTTTATACCCTTCAGTACTATGCGCAAAAACCTTATACTAGCCGGCATACTGGTTGTCATGTCTACGTTCTCACTGTATGCTCAGTCAGGGAAACCGAAGGCTACGCCTGCAAAAAAACCGGCGGCCACACCCGGTACTACCATCACTAAATTACGTTTCAGAAGTACCTGGGGACTTTTCCTGAGTGATAGTATTCCCCGCCCGGAAATCATGAAACTGCTGGATTCTGCATTGGTGGTACGCGATGAAAAGAATAATAAATACCCTGTGGTATCATTTGACTTCACTTATGAAAACAAGGAGTTTTATCTGAATGATACCACCGGCAAACCAGGTATCTATACTGAATATGTGGGAGACAGTTTTAAAGGTGATAAACTGCCGGCACTGTGGGTGACGAGGATTAAGGAACTGCTGGACAAAGGAGAGGTATTTTACTTCGATAATATTATCGTGAACTATACAGGTAACAAGTTGTACAGGGCACCAAAACTGAAATTTATTGTACGATAAATAAGGACGACTTATCAGCATATTTAAAAGAGGGTATCTCCGTTTGAGATACCCTCTTTTTATATATAAACGATAATGTGGCAATACAGCCAACCCTACATTAAAAGGGTACCAAAAGGGCACCAATATATCACCTGTATATCGATTGGATATTGAGGTGATATATTGGTGCCCTTTTAGTGACGTATTAGCACCCTTTTAGTGTAAAAGTCGCACTATAAAAAGGGCGTCTCACAAGTGAGACGCCCTTTTTATTTTATTGAATACTTATTAATAGTTAAACAGCTGTTGTAGCGGGATTATAAAGGTAAACCGGTCCTTTGCATTATCTGCCGGATCCTGGTCAAACAAATGGCTGTACCTGAAGCCAAAGGAGAACGGCAATACATTCCCGATTTTGGTATCGAAGAACACCTCCGTTCCTGCGGAGGTATATTTATTATGGGTCTTATCGAGGAAGTTATAAGCCTTGCTATAATCATAGAACAGGTTCGCCCTCACACGCATAAAATAGATCAGCTGCCCAAAGCCCCAGTCAGGATAAGCTATCGGGAAATGATAGTTCGCCCCCAGCTTATATACCCATTTATAGTAAGGGGTATTGTACCCCCTTGCATAAGCAAAGTTGTCAGAGAAAGCGTAATTCCTCATCGTATCCCGCTGTTGGAACGCCGCCTGTAATATCAGGTTATGGTTCTGACTCAGCCCCGGTAAATACAGGTCAAATCTGCCATAAAACTGCTGCGCAAAGAGGTTGTCCAGGGAGTGGTTGTAAGAGAGTGATAAGTATTGACCAAAGTGGGTGAATAGGTTCTGCGTGGCTTTCTTCCTTGCATTATAGAACACAAATGTATTACCGATATATTGCAAAGAAGGATGCAGGAACTTAAAATTCCCCTGTGGGTAGCGATCCAGGTAGTGATACATAGAAGAGAAGGAAATGCTCCGGCTATACATGCCCCTTGACAGTGTCAATGGGATTGTAATACCGCCATGTACATCCATTTCATTCCAGTACAATCTCCCCCTGTTCGCATACAGATCTGAGCGGTTAAAAGTATAGGTCGCACCTGCCTGTAAATAAGGGAACAAAGCGCCATAAATGAAGTTTCCGCTCAACGCAGAGCTACCCTCATTTCTGTTGTAAGTATACCCTAAGGTAGTAGAGGCTGTATTCAGAATATTATCGCCATAGATCGTCAGACTATAATCCGGGTCATCAAAGGTAGGCAACCAGCTATGCAGGTTAATGAGCTTCGTGCTCTTCCTGTAACTGGTAATCTTGTAATCTCTGTCCGGCACTGTAGAGAGGATATTGCCTCCTTCCTGAAAATCTGGTCTGAGCCAGTTACTATGATAGTTCACCCCCACATCGATCGGCTTCCAGGTGATGCTGTCTGTGTACAACTGGTAGCCTCTTGAAGTAAAGCCGCTGTATACCACGCCACTATCTTCGATGGTAGCATGCAGTACACCATTGTCATGATTGGTGACCTGGTGGATCTGCCTGTCAGCCAGGGTGAGTGCGTAAATATTATCTACGTCTTTGTAGCTGGCAGTATAGTAAATAGTATCGTGCTGTACATTCGGAATGCTCAGCATGTTGAAGCTGAATGGTGTCAACAGTTCAGTTTCACCGTTGCTGAGAGATTGCCTGATCATCGCCATCTCTCCCTTCGCATTGCGCACAGCACTGATTATGCTTTGTTCATCCGCAGAGAACTTCGGGTATGTATAGTACCAGTTTTGCGGATTGGGCAATGTAGCGATCACCTTTCCATCTGCAGCGTTTAGCAATTGCAGTCCAAATGCCTGTGAGGATAAGGTATAGGCAGCGATAATCTTTGTACCATCCCCACTGATGTCAGGAGAGAAGTAACGGGTGCCCCTGGTGAGGGTGGTTTTCTTGCCTGTTGCCCTATCGTACAATTTGATCACAGAGTAATCTTTCCAGCCCCAACGCGGATCGTAGCGGGCCTCTGTCCAAACTAAGCGGCCATTTTTATACCCGAAATAATCATCGAACTGAATACCGGGCCTGGTCAGCAGGGTTTGATCACCGGTGCTGTCTATGAGGTAAAAGCCAGCGATCGTTTTGTAAGAATCTTTATAAACGATCCACTGTCCGGGTTTTACGGTGTAGACGTATTTATAGTTGGTAACCGTGCGGGATGTTTTCATCAGAGGGGCACCTGCAACAGCGGAGTCTTTTGCATAATTGTTCCATTGGGTCTGGTACTCATTCAGCATGCTGTGATAGAATCCTATTACAGACTGACCTGTATGTTTTTTCAGACTACGGCTCAATGGATAAAACAGGCCCCTGTATCGCACGGCATCAGTGGTAATGTCTTTCCAGAACATACGACCATAATGTTCACGCCCATACATACTCATGAGGTACCCCAACGGGTAATGATTCGGCGTATAATCCACAAAGGAGCCGTTACGCATCTTCATGAAGGAATAGTTCCTCTTTTCCAGTGACAACGCGCGGAAGCCGTCGAAGAATGAAGGCAGGCGCCCCCTCCCCTGGTTACTGAGTGCTGTTTCCATAGTTACGGCATCCCCTTCCCAGAACCAGTTTGGTACAGCGATGCTGGTAGCTGCTGCAAGGCCCATTTGGCCGAAGACGTAAGAGACTACTTTTGAAGCGCCCTGGTCGAAGTTGCTGTTCTGTAATACGTGTCTGTATTCATGGATGGACAACTGTTCTTCCCATTTCAGGGAGCCCAGATCCGGATTAGGTGGAGGCGTAAGGTAGAACTCTGAGCGGAAAGGTCCGAGTGCTACATAGCCATTGGATTCCAGGGTTTGGTTCTGCAGGACGATGTTCACTTTCATCTTTCTGTTACCAATAGAACCACGGGTATTAGCGTCGAGGTAATTGACGATATTAGCGACCCGGCGGCCTTCTTTTTCAAGGCCTGCGGGGAAGATCACGCGGACTGTATCCGTGTTGATCTGGTGCCATTTCAACGAAGGTGGGTTTCCGCCAAACACCTGCGCCAGTAGGCTGGTAGGAAAAAGTATCAACAGGAGATACGCAACTAATCTCATAACATTTGTAGGTATAGCCTGACAATATACATAATTATTGCGGTACGTCATGAGAGGTTTCGGTGAGACGGGGTATACCCTGGTTAAAACAAAAATGGCTTTACCTGCACGGTAAAACCATTCCTTACATTAAAATAACATTCAGCAAGTTTCATTAACACTCCGGCAGGCTAATTGGAATATTCACGGCCAGTCCGCCATCAGAAGTCTCCTTGTATTTACTATTCATATCCAGCGCCGTATCCCACATGGTTTTCACCACTGCATCCAACGATACCTTTGCCAGTTCAGGATTACTTTGCAACGCTAATTGCGAAGCTGTAATGGCTTTAATAGCACCCATGGTATTTCTTTCAATACAAGGTACCTGTACCAACCCACCGATAGGATCACATGTCAGCCCCAGGTGATGTTCCATCGCTATTTCTGCGGCCATCAGTACCTGTCGCTGGGAGCCACCCATACATTCCGTCAGTGCTGCTGCTGCCATGGCAGAAGACACGCCTATTTCAGCCTGACAACCACCCATTGCTGCAGAGATGGTAGAACGCTTTTTGAAGATGCTACCAATTTCTGATGCGGTCAATATAAACTGCAGGATCTTGTCGTCGTTGTAGCCATCACAGAAGGTGATGAAGTATTGCAACACAGCCGGAATTACCCCTGCCGCGCCATTAGTAGGCGCTGTTACCACCCGTCCGAAGCTTGCATTTTCCTCATTTACCGCCAGGGCAAAACAGCTCACCCAGTCCAGTGTATAGGCAAAATGGTTGCCTCCCTGACGGATCGCCATAATCCAGCTATCATAGTCAGTATAGGTATTCTCTTTCAGTAACTTTTTATTGAGGGCCGCAGCTCTGCGGGCAACTTTTAATCCTCCCGGGAGTTCCCCGGCAGTATGGCATCCCCTGTAAATACACTCTTTCATCACCCGCCAGATGTTCAATACACCGGCACGGGTTTCTCCTTCAGATCTCCAGGCCAGTTCATTTTCCATCACCACTTCGGAGATGGAATATCCTGTCTTAATACAGTATTGGAGCAACTGTCTGGCAGTATCGATAGGGAAAGGTAAGTCTACCTGCGAAGCGGCGCCTGCCGCCTCTCCTTCTTTTACTACAAACCCACCGCCGATGGAGTAATAGGTGGTAGCCTGCTGGTGACCGTCTTCGAAAGTGACTAAGAAAGTCAGGGCATTGGGATGGAAAGGCAGGGATTCTTCATAGAGGAAACTGATATCTTCCAACGGGTCGAATGCGACTAACTTTTCACCACCGACCAGCATGGTTTTGCTGCGGCGGATGTCATCCATTTTCTCGTTGATCTTATTAACGTCGAAGGTGACGGGATCGTCTCCACACAATCCGAGTTGTACGGCGATATCAGTACCGTGTCCATGACCGGTTTTGGCCAGGGAGCCATATAATAGAACGCTGACGTGCTGGATGTCGGAAAGAGTTCGGCCGGCTGTTTTTGCTTCGGCCAGGAATTGTAACGCTGCCCGCCATGGGCCTAAGGTGTGAGAGCTGGAAGGACCGACGCCTATTTTGAAAATATCAAAAACGGATATGCATTCGTGTGCCACTAGTAGTAATTTGACCAAAATTAATGCATTCCTGCAATCATTTAAAATCTACGGTTGAAGGGTGCAGGGCAGTAAGGTATTAGAGATGGATGAATGCCCGTTTACTTATGAATGCATGGATTACGCGATCATTTAAAATCTACCAGCTGCACAGTGCACACCAGTACGGTATTCGCAGGAATAATACTCCCTACAGCTACATCTCCAAAGCCAAGCCGGCTGGGAATAATCATGAAGATAGTTCCACCTTTCCCAATTTTACGAAGGCCGATCTGCCAACCGGCAATATGATCTTTTAGTTGGCGCCCATCGAAATCAGTAGAACCAAAACTGGCATCCAGCAGGGTATCCTTCAGGTTGCTACGGGTGTAAATGAGGGTAGGTACAGACTTGAGATTCATGATCTGGGTAGAATCTCCCGTGTCGAGGATACGATAGTATAACCCACTTGTGTCTCTTGTCATAGTGAGACCATGACTGGAGATGTAGTACTGAATAGAATTTTCCTGGGTGCCGACGGCAGTAGGATCGTTGGCTAGCAGATCGTCGTCAGCAGATGCCGAACAGGCGGATAGGCACAGTATGAAAAGGATAGATTGTAAAAATAACTTCATGCTTATATAACGCGATATATTGATGTAAAGTTACAAACCTTGTCGGTAAAAGAAGAGCTGGCAGCGGTGGAAAAGGGCGGATGGCAGAAAAGGATAATAATGACTACCCGTCACAGGAAATGGTGGCGTTTTTAAATGCATAAGGGTATCAGTATTTATCAGTTGTCTGAAGAGATATAAAAAGAACTTGTCTATGATTTATTACAAGCCAGACACCCATCAATTGCAGGCAATTGCAAAAGAACAACAGGAGAAGTACAATTCAGCGGCACCATTTCCACACATTTACCTTGATAATATATTTCCGGAGCAGGCATTGGAAGCCATTCTGGAAGAGTTTCCAACCACTAAAACCGCCAACTGGCAAAAGTTTGACAACAATAGAGAAGTAAAATTAGCCGCTAAAAATGAACAGGATTTTGGCGATTTCACCCGTCACTTTATTCATATGCTCAATTCACGGTCTTTTCTTGATTTCCTGGAAACGCTCACTGGTATACCTGGATTAATTCCCGATCCATATCTGGAAGGCGGAGGCCTGCATATGATCAAAAGAGGAGGTATGTTAAAAGTGCATGCAGACTTTAATAAACATCCTACTACCGGCCTTGACAGAAGATTAAATGTACTGGTATACTTAAATAAAGAATGGGAGGAATCCTATGGCGGGCACCTGGAATTGTGGGACAAGGATATGGAAAAGGCGATGGTCAAAATCCTGCCTGTATATAACAGGATGGCGATATTTTCGACCACTTCACATGCCTACCACGGGCATCCGGATCCGTTGACATGCCCGGAAAACCGCACCCGCAGATCCATTGCCTTGTATTACTATACAAATGGCAGGCCTGCAGAGGAAGTGACGGCCAGCCATAGTACCATCTTTAAGTTAAGAAAGGAAGATGCAAAAAGTAGTTTTAAGCAAAGATTTAAGGAATGGGTACCACCGGTATTAATGAAGGCGCTCAGTCGCTAAACGGGCTGCAGATAAGGCTGCTGTAATCTATAGCACCAGCAGTCTTAGTCGTTATTTCTTCTTAAATTATAAAAAAGGGATATCCTGAAACCTACCCAGGAATTTAACTCATAATAATTGCCATTGCCGCCAATCTTTGCATTGTAGAGTGGTTTACCGTACCCATAATAATTAGTTTCCTTATTAACTATATGTACAGTAGAATCGCCTGATTTTTTAAGCGTAGAATAGTTTACTTCCAGTTGCAGGTGTACGCGGGGGCGAATTGTTCTTGACCAGGAGAGACCGTAGGAATTCAGGCGTTCGTGTAAAAGGCCTCCCTGGGGAAATGAATCGATGGATTTTCTTGAGAGGGCACCGGTGGTGAATTCGGCCTGTACCGCGGAATATTCATCGAGGGGAAGGCGGAGACCAGCGCCGTACCGGAATCGCAGACCACGGGATGTAAAGCCAAGGGTACCGATGCCATAAACGTATTGAATGCCGGCTTTGGCACTGGCACTGAGGTAGACAATATCGTTTGCGGTCAGGCCTGCTTCAGCCAGGGGAAGGTCGCCAAGCTGAGGGAGGGAGATATGTCTTCTTTCTTTGGGAGTTTTTTCTTTTGTGATCGGCTCTTTTATGTTATTTTCTTTTTGTGTTTTCAGGGCCAACCTGTTTGGTTTTACATTCAATGCAGGCTGGCTCATAAGCAAATCAGTACGAAGCGGGCTTAAGGTATAAGATGGTGCTACCGGTGCCACGTCAATTCCGCGAGCGGGTTGGGAAATTTGTTTGTGTGCTGTTTTTTTTACCGTTTTTATTCCCTGTGGTTTCGCCACCGGCACATTTGCAGGTTTTCCTGCAAGGATGCTATCTTTTTTCACCGGCTTATAATCTGTAAACAAAATATGGTCCCCAATAATTTTATAATTCAGCCCTGCCTGTTCCTGCACAGCTTTCATCACGTCCTCCAGCTTCCACTTTCCCAGCCGCAGGGTCACATTCTTTTTCAATGATGTATTCTGCATGTTCAGCGAATACTCCACTCCTGTCTGGGCAGCAATCATTTTTGCCAGCCCAGGTATATCCATTTTAGACCGGGTAATTGTAATGACACGTTGACTTAACTGGGCATACAATGATACATTTAACAGCATTATTACAGTACAAAATAGCAGGTGCTTCAAAAAATATTTCATCAGAATTTCGATAGTGTGTATTAATTGACAGCCGGGAGAAAGGCATCCCCTTACGCAAGGGTAAAAAAAATATTCTAACATAAAAAAAGGAAGCCGTCTCAACAATGAGACGGCTTCCTTCAGTATAATAATTACCTGGATTAGTAATCCATACCCATACCGTGGCCACCTGGCATAGCAGGAGCTGCGGATTTAGGTTCTGGTTTGTCTGCAATTACACATTCAGTGGTCAGCAGCATACCAGCGATAGAGGATGCATTTTCCAGTGCGATACGAGTCACCTTAGCAGGGTCGATAACACCAGCAGCCAGCAGGTTCTCATACACTTCAGTACGTGCGTTGAAGCCAAAGTCACCTTTACCTTCTTTCACTTTCTGTACTACGATAGAACCTTCGATACCTGCGTTTGCAGTGATCTGACGCAGTGGTTCTTCGATTGCACGTTTAACGATTGCGATACCAGTCTGCTCGTCTTCGTTATCACCTTTCAGTTTATCCAGAGACTCGATAGAGCGGATGTAAGCAACACCACCACCAGGAACGATACCTTCTTCAACAGCAGCGCGGGTAGCGTGCAGGGCATCGTCAACACGGTCTTTCTTCTCTTTCATTTCAACTTCGGTAGCAGCACCTACGTACAGTACAGCCACACCGCCGCTCAGCTTAGCCAGACGTTCCTGCAGTTTCTCACGATCGTAGTCAGATGTAGTTACCTCGATCTGTGCTTTGATCTGATTGATGCGGGCCTGGATAGCTTCTTTTTCGCCTCTACCACCTACAACGGTAGTATTGTCTTTATCGATAGTTACGGATTCTGCACGACCGAGGTAGCTCAGGTCAGCATTTTCCAGTTTATAACCTTGTTCTTCGCTGATAACGATACCACCGGTCAGGGTAGCGATGTCCTGCAGCATTTCTTTTCTTCTGTCACCGAAACCTGGGGCTTTTACAGCAGCAACTTTCAGCTGACCACGCAGTTTGTTTACAACCAGGGTAGCCAGTGCTTCGCCTTCCAGATCTTCAGAGATGATCAGCAGTTGCTGGCCGTTCTGAACGATTTTTTCCAGGATGTGCAGGATGTCCTTCAGGGTGCTGATCTTCTTGTCGTAGATCAGGATGTAAGGGTTCTGCAGCTCAGCGTGCATTTTTTCGCTGTTGGTGATGAAGTATGGAGACAGGTAACCACGGTCGAACTGCATACCTTCTACTACTTCTACAGTAGTGTCAGTACCTTTTGCTTCTTCTACAGTGATCACACCATCTTTGGTTACTTTGCTCATAGCTTCAGCGATCAGTTTACCGATGGTAAAGTCGTTGTTAGCAGAGATAGCAGCCACCTGTTCGATTTTCTGAATGTCGTTACCAACTTTTTCAGACTGACCTGCCAGGTTTTCAACGATAGCTTTAACAGCTTTGTCGATACCACGTTTCAGATCCATTGGGTTTGCACCTGCAGCTACGTTTTTCAGACCTTCAGAGATGATAGCCTGTGCCAGAACGGTAGCAGTGGTAGTACCATCACCAGCGATATCTGCGGTTTTGGAAGCAACTTCCTTCACCATCTGGGCGCCCATGTTTTCAATAGGGTCTTCCAGTTCTATTTCTTTAGCTACGGTTACACCGTCTTTAGTCAGACCAGGTGCGCCAAATTTCTTCTCAATAACAACGTTACGACCTTTGGGGCCCAGGGTTACTTTAACAGCATCTGCCAGGATATCAACACCCTTCTTCATTTTGTTGCGGGCCTCGATGTTAAAGAATATTTGCTTTGCCATAATAGCTTGTAATTTTTAAAATTTTACTTTTTGTTTTGTGTGTGCACTAATTGTAATTAAACAATTGCTAAAATGTCAGATTCACGCATGATTAAGTAATCGCCGCCTTCAATGCTGATCTCTGTACCGGAATATTTACCATACAGTACAGTATCACCAACTTTTACAGTAACCGGCTCATCTTTCTTACCGGGACCAGCTGCTACAACGGTACCTCTTTGTGGTTTTTCTTTCGCAGTATCCGGGATGATGATACCACCAGCGGTCTTTTCTTCTGCTGCTGCGGGTTTCACAATCACCCTGTCAGCTAAGGGTTTAATACTTAAATCTTTTGCCATATAATATACTTTTTAAAAAGATAAGATGATTTTCTGCTTCTTGGTCCTCGATAATTGTGCCAACGCCTCGTTCGGGTCATTTTTACAGGTAAACGGTTTTTTCTTCCCGTGAACGTCTGACAAAAATGCCAATTTTTCAGCAAAAACTGACAAAACATTCTAAAATGTGGGTAAGTAGCAGATTAAAAGCCTGTTACCCCATCTAAAGTTACAGCGGTTTTTTAGCCCCTTATCAGCCCGTTATGTAAAATGTACCACCCAATGTTCGAATCCCCATTTTTTTCAATAGCTTTGCGCCCTCATACAGTTCTTGATTATAAGATGATTAGCAGAAGAAATATCCGGGTAAAGGTCATGCAAACCCTTTATGCCCTGGAAACGATGGAGCCAGGTACTATTAAGCCAGGTACGGCTACCAGCTTACTGACCGAGAAGCTGGACCAGACCAGTCAGATCTTTACCTATTTACTTTATTGCCTTACCCAGGTAGCGCAATATGCGGAAATAGACGCACACCAACGTGCATCCAAGCATCTTCCCTCAGCCGAAGACCTGACCGTAAACACCAAAATTGCAGGCAACGAATTCATTTTCCAGATCATTAATGACAAAGGATTCCAGGTAAATCTGGAAACCTGGAAGCTTAGACATGTGCCAGAACAGGATATGCTACGTAAGCTCTACAATATCCTTGTAGCGTCAGACATCTATCAGGAATATATTAAGGAGCCTTCCCGCAATAAGAAAACTGAAAAAGAAATTATTGAGTACATCTACAAAGAAATCCTTTCCCAGAGTGAGCTTTTCCTCCAGCACATGGAAGATACCTTCCTCCACTGGGGCGACGATGCAGAGATGATGTCCCTGCTCATTGCCAACTACATGCACAAGCCACACCTGTTCAACTTCCTTCAGCTCATCAGCAGAGAAAAACTGGAATATGCCAGAGAACTCCTGCTTACTGTACTGGATAAGAAAGAATATTGCCTGGAACTCATCAAGCCTAAACTGCAGAACTGGGATCCTGAACGTATTGCCGCTGTAGATATGCTCCTCATGGAAATGGGTGTATGCGAGTTTCTTTTCTTCCCAACGATCCCTACCAAGGTTACGATCAATGAATATATCGACCTGGCCAAAGCTTACAGCACGCCTCAGAGCGGACAGTTTGTAAATGGCATACTGGACAATATTCTGAAAGACCTGGATGCGGCTAACCAGATAAAGAAAGTAGACCGTAACAAAAAATAGCTAATTTTGAGACTATGAAGAAGGTATTCTACCTGCTCGCCTGCAGTACCCTCCTCTTAGGAGGCTGCAGCGGAGACCTGAAAAACAGCAAAAAAGGCCCTGGTACACCCGTTACCGAGGTTAAAAAAGGCACTCCTACCATTGCTTTCGAAGAAATGGAACATAGCTTTGGCAACGTGGTTGAAGGGGAAAAAGTAGAATATTCATTCAAATTTACAAACACTGGCGATGCGCCGCTGGTTATTACCGACGCGACCTCCAGCTGTGGCTGTACCGTTCCTGATTGGCCAAAAGAACCAATCCAGGCTGGTAAAAGCAGCTATCTCAAAGTAGCATTCAATAGCGCAGGCAAGTCCGGCTTCACTACCAAGCAGATCATCCTCCATGCCAATACCTCTCCAGGCCTGGTACAGGGACCAACGATCATCTGCACAGTAGTAAAACAATAAACTAACAACAACAAATACAAACATTTACGATGTACACAAACATGCTTAACATTTTACTGATGGGTGCTCCGGGTGGAGCCCAGGGCGGTAGCGGAGGTATGGTGCAGCTGCTGTTTTTTGGTGGTATGATCCTGGTGATGTGGTTATTCATGATCCGTCCTCAGACAAAAAAAGCTAAAGCACAGAAAGATTTTATCTCTAACCTGAGAGAAGGTGATAAAGTCGTTACCATCGCCGGTATCCACGGTAAGATCAATAAATTCTTCCCTGAAAACAATACCGTAAAGATCGAAGTTAGCGCAGGTACCTACCTGACTATCGAACGCTCTGCGATTTCCATGGAATATACTTCTGCTCAGCAGAAAGCTGCTGAAGCACCTGCTAAATAATGCTGTATCCGTAAGGATGACAGGTCCCAAATTCCTTTGCCGGAGTTTGGGATTTTTTTTGATCTTTGGACATATGTTAAAAATAGGTATTACAGGGGGCATCGGCTCCGGCAAGAGTACAGTATGCAAGGTCTTCTCCCTGCTCGGTATCCCCGTTTACTATGCGGACGATGCCGCCAAAGAGATCATGCATACCGACGCACTCCTCAAAGCCAGTATCAAAGAACACTTTGGCGAAGATATGTACGACGAAAATGGTCAGCTCCAACGCGCTGCCCTGGGCAAAATTGTCTTTAATGACAAAGACAAACTGGAACTGCTCAATTCCCTCGTACACCCTGCCACTATCCGCCACAGCGAAGAATGGGCCGACAGGCAGCAGGCTCCCTATATCATTAAGGAAGCCGCCCTCCTGTTCGAATCAGGCTCCTTTGCTTACCTGGACAGGATCATCGGCGTAACCGCCCCTCAGCCCCTGCGCATTCTCAGGGTCATGAAGCGCGACAATGTATCCCGCGAAGATGTGCTGGCCCGTATGTACAAACAAATAGAAGAACCCATCAAAATGAAATTGTGTGACGATGTCATTCACAATGATGAACAACAGATGGTCATACCTCAGGTCCTGGCCCTCCATGCCAAACTGCTGGCACTGGCAGGTCCGCAATAAATAACCTTACTATCTCATTTTGCTTTTTTTAAAAAAATAACCCGCATTGATTGTTAAAACTGCAGGTGATTGAGAAATCGCAAATGAGTCACTCACAAAATATCTGCATGGGGAAAACCGTCAATTCGTCTAAAGCTACACCCGTATTGCTCCTGGAGCTGCAAAGTAATCACCCGGAACCTATTAAGATCAGTGCCGGATTATTGAAGGAGGATGCCAGTGGCCGTACCTGTCAGCGAATGCCCCTGCACGACAAAAAATCCTTAGCCATCTTCAACACCCTGCCCGCCGGCGTTCAGCACCTGCTGGCACCCTGTACACAGGAATCCATGCTGTACAAGGAACTACAACTGAAGGAAAAATTCAGGGATGCCCCTGTAAGAGAACTCACCATTCAACAGTTTGTACAGGAGGGTATGCAACAATACCTCTACCATACCTTACAACAACTACGCCCCCTCACACCCGTATTACCCTGGTATACGATGATCACTGACGATAGTATGCTCATGAAACATACCCGGCCTGCTACCGTCAATAATTATACGCCTACACTCTCCTTTGAACTGGTACAGGGCGACGACGGTGTGATCCGCATCGTGGCATTCGTCAATATCAACAATCAACTTCTCCCCCTCTCCGACTTTGAGCACTTTGGTTTCCTGTTGCGCAACCGTGGAGAGCTCTTCATATTACCCCCTGCCAGTGCCAACGCTATCGCAAGATTCGCTGGTGGGTACATCGAGGCCATACCCGGCGAAGAAGGCGCTTTCCTGCAACAGGTGGTCAATCCATTGAGTGAACAATTTCCTGTTAACAAAAGCATCCTGCTGGACAGAGAGGAGATCGATGTATCTCCTTCCTGCAACATCTGGCTCAGTGAACTGAATAAATCATTTCTCGTACTCACGCCGCAATGGCAGTATGGAAATTTTATCATAGAAGATTCGCCCGATGCAATAGTCATCCGCACCGAAGGCGATACACAATTCGAAATCAAAAGACACCTGGAAGAAGAAAAGGAGATCCTGACCTTCATCCGTTCTTTGCATGCACGCTTTGCCCAACAGCGCAATGGCTACTTCTACCTCCCCTTTGCTGATGCGGAAAAGAACCAGTGGTTTGTAAAATGCTATCGTAAACTTACCGATCGTAACATTGGCGTATATGGCATGGATCAGTTGCAGCATTTCAGGTATAACACCCATGTGCCTGTGATGGATATCAACTGGAGCGGGGAAGACAAAGACGCCTTTGATCTGGAAATAAAGGTTCATTACGGGGATATTCCCGTGCCACTGACAGACCTGCAAAAAGCCTTACAGCACAAGCAACCCCACCTACTCCTGAAAGACGGTACCATCGGTGTCATCCCGGAAGAGTGGCTGCATAAATATGACCTGCTCTGGAAACTGGGCCAGGTTCAGAAAGATAAGCTGAAACTATCCCGCCTGCACTTTACACTGGCGCAGGATATGATGACGCAGGGCCAACATTCTGAAGATACCTTACAAAAACTACAACGGCTGCAGGCACAACCGGGTGCACATTTCCCTGTACCTCCGGCTATTCAGGCCAAACTGCGGAACTATCAGCAGGCGGGTTTTGAGTGGATGTGTATACTCGATGCTATGCGCTGGGGAGGCTGTCTGGCAGACGATATGGGTCTCGGTAAAACACTTCAGACCATTACATTTTTACAACACCTCAGCAATAAATATCCCGGCGAAACCCATCTCGTGGTCTGCCCGACTTCTCTCATTTACAACTGGGAAAGTGAGTTGAAAAAGTTTGCGCCCGAACTGCGGTATACCATATACCATGGCAATAACCGGCACTTTGATCCGGCAGGATCTGACCTGGTGCTCACCAGCTATGGTACGGTGCGCAGTGATCAGGGCATTTTAGCCAGTCATGTATTTGGCTATGTAGTGCTGGATGAAAGTCAGGTGATCAAGAACCCTGCCTCCCAGACGACCAAAGCCCTGCAGATATTACAATCGAGGAACCGCCTTATACTGAGTGGTACGCCTATACAAAATAATACTATGGACCTGTATGCGCAAATGAACTTTGCCAATCCGGGTTTGTTAGGTAACCAGGCCTTTTTCCGTTCTGAATTCGCTATGCCGATTGACAAATATTCAGATGCAGAAAAAGCAGGGCAGTTACGTCGATTGATTTTCCCATTTCTCTTAAGACGTACCAAAGAACAAATAGCCCAGGACCTGCCGGACAAGACTGAGATCATTATGTGGTGCGAAATGGGCGAAGAGCAACGGCAGGCCTACAACAGGGTGCGCGATCTGTACAAAGAAAAGGTCTTCAACCGCATTCAGGAGCAGGGAGTTGCAGCTAGCACGATTTATGTACTGGAAGGTCTGACACGGCTGCGGCAGATCTGTAATGCCCCTCAACTGGTTGAATCTGAATCGCATATCCTTCATTCTGTAAAACTGGATGAGTTGATGCGCGAGATCAGTGAAAACACCGGTGCGCACAAAGTACTGGTCTTCTCACAGTTCACCGGCATGCTGCAACTCATTGCGAAGGCGATGGAACAGGAAGGGTTGAAATTCCTTTACCTGGATGGCAGCACAAAGGCAGAAAACCGTCAGCAGCTGGTGAACCAGTTCCAGGCAGAAGAAGAGATGCGTGTATTTCTGATCAGTCTCAAAGCAGGGGGAGTAGGATTGACATTGACAGCTGCCGATTATGTGTACCTGGTGGATCCATGGTGGAACCCTGCCGCAGAACAACAGGCCATAGATCGTACACACCGTATCGGACAGCAGAATAAGGTATTTGCTTACAAAATGATCTGTAAGGATAGTGTGGAAGAAAAAATCCTTGCATTACAGCAACGGAAAAAGATGATTGCAGACGATCTGATAAGTGAAGATACCGGCTTTGTGAAGAAATTGACGGAAGATGATGTGGCGTTTTTGTTTAGTTAATAAGAATTTATTGTCGAAATTTGCAGTATGTTAAATAACTCCAGGTCAATCATCATGCTTATGGTGGCGATTATAGCCACTTCCCTGGCGGTTCGCGCCCAGCAGCCGGCACCTAAATTCCCTGAAGGCTTTAATATTCAGAAAGGGGTGAACATTGGATACTGGCTGTCGGAAGCCAATGGCCGTAATGGTACAGCGCAGGTAGATTTTTTTGGTGAACAGGATGTAACTCTCCTCGCCCAGAAAGGTTTTGACCATCTTCGTATTCCCATCGAAGAGGGTGAGTTGTGGAATTATAAGAATGAGAAGTATGCTGATGCTTTTAAGTATTTACATGCTGCCATCAGCTGGTGTAAGACGAATAAGCTGAGAGTAATTATAGATCTGCAGACACTGAAGGGACGCCGTTTGTGGAGTGATGATGATGAGCAGGACCGCTTTGTTCAGATCTGGCAGGAACTGGCGCAGGAATTTAAAAAATATCCGGCGAATCTGGTGGCTTATGAACTGCTGAGTAGCCCCGTGGCAGATAGCGCTGCTGAGTGGAATGAACTGCTGGAAAAAACGATTAAGGCAATCCGGGCCATCGATCCTAAAAGAGTGATTGTGATAAGTAGTAACCAGAGCGGCAGCTATAGTACTTTTTCACAGTTGAAATTGCCGGAAGGAGACAGTCACATTATCCTGAACTTCCACTACTTTGAACCGATATACTTTACCCATTACCGTTATAATGGCAGCAGGCAGCAGGATTACAGCGGACCGGTTCATTATCCGGGTGCAACAATCACTGCCAGAGAGCTGAATGATCAACCTGCTACTATCAGAAATTTGCTGGCAGGGAGTACGCAGGATTACAATGAGGACATTATAGCAGATCAGATTTCAACAGCAGCGAGAGTGGCAAAGAAGTTTAAAGTGCCTTTGATATGTGGGGAATGGGGTTGTACCAACCTTGTGCCGAGAAAGGATAGGATGAGGTGGTATAAGGATATGAAAAAGGCGTTAGATAAAAATGCAATTCCATGGACTGTGTGGACCTATAAAGGGGATTTTGGAATAATGCAGGGGGATGGAAGTGAAGATGAAAAACTACTCAAACTGCTTACGAAAGATTAAAAGATGCTAATTATTCATAGAGCAAGGGAGCCTATGAATGATGGTTTTTGAAGTGAACATTTGCCCTGTTAAATACGAAAAGCCTCCGGTCCACTCCGGGGGCTTTTACTTTATCCAAATTTAAATCTACAACTGCTACTTCACGATCCAATATGCCAATGCCAGCCAAACGAGTCCTTTTGCCAGGAAGAAAAGGAATCCCCAGATGCCGGCTCTTTTGATCCACTTTACCCAGGATTTTTTTTCGATTGCTGTTGTCATACTTAACTTATTTGCCGCAAAATACCTCAAGCAAATAATAAATCCACATTGGTTTTATTTATACCCCGATAGGCAGGTAACCGACCTGTTCTTATCCAGGCAAGGTATTATAGCTACTTAAAAGCAAAGAGCCCCTCGGTTACACCGAAGGGCTCTTGTTTATCAAACATTTAATTGAACACTATTTCTTAACAGCAGCGCCAGCTAAGCCACTCTTTTCTGCATCTTTTGCAGGAATTACGTCGCTTTCATTGGACAGCTCATTCTTCTTATCGAAGTCCACCAGTACTGGTGCAGCTACGAAGATGGATGAGTAAGTACCTGTGATCACACCAATCAGCATTGCGAATGCGAAACCACGGGTTACTTCACCACCGAAGATGAAGAGGATCAGGATCGTCAGGAATACTGTCAGAGACGTCATTACTGTACGGCTCAGGGTATCGTTGATCGCCTTGTTGATGATGGCGTTTCTTGACTGTCCCTTCATCTGACCGCTGCGGAAGTATTCACGGATACGGTCAAATACAATCACGGTATCGTTCATAGAGAAACCAATGACCGTCAGGATGGCCGCAATGAAGTGCTGGTCAACTTCCAGTGCGAACGGAACGATATCGCGGCAGTAAGAGAATACGGCCAATGTTACCATTACGTCATGCAACAGGGAGAAGATGGTACCTATAGAATACTGCCATTTGTTAAAACGCAGCAGGATGTACAGGAAGATCACTACCAGGGACAGGATCGTAGCCTTCACCGCACCTGCACGCAGGTCATCGGAGATGGTTGGGGATACTGTTTGAGAAGCTACTATATAACGAGGTGAAGAAAATACTTCATAAGTTACAGTTGGCTCATAGAATTGCTTCAGACCATTGTACAGTTTCTCAGTTACTTCTCTATCAACTTCAGGAGTCTGTTCGTTGATCTTATAGTTGGTAGTAATATTCAGCTGGTTCGTGTTACCGATAGTTTTCACATACGGCTCTGAATTGAATTCTTTCTCCAGGATAGCGCGTACTTGTTCAGTCTGCATTGGCTTTTCGAAGCGGATCGTAAAGCTACGACCACCATCAAAGTCAACACCGTGACGGAAACCATGGAAGAAGGAAGATGCGCCCAGGAGGATCATAATACCAGAGATCACATAAGCATATTTTCTCTTACCTACGAAGTCAAAAGCAGCGTGCTTGAAGATCTTCTTAGAGATTGGAGTGAAATACTCGAAGTGACGTTTCTTGTTGGTATAGTAGTCAGTTACGATACGGGAAACCATGATACCACAGAACAGGGACAGTAACAGACCGATGATCTGAGTGGTAGCAAAGCCCAGTACCGGACCTAAACCGAAGTAGAACAGGATGATTGCTGTGAGCAGGGAGGTAATGTGACCATCCAGTACAGGAGCGTAAGATCTTCTATAACCGAGTTCCACAGCCTGTTGGTAGTTTTTACCATGAACCAGTTCATCCTTGATACGCTCGAAGATGATTACGTTTGTATCCACAGCCATACCTACCGTCAATACCAGACCCGCGATACCCGGCATCGTCAGCGTCGCACCGAGCGAAGCGAGAATACCGAAAGTGAACAGCAGGTTCAGTACCAGCGCGATGTTTGCAACGATACCGGCAGTATTATAATATACCAGCATCAGTACGAAGATCACGATGAAGGAGATGATGAAGGATTTAGCACCAGCTGCGATAGATTCAGCACCCAGGGTTGGTCCGACAATCTGTTCCTGAACGATTTTCGCCGGAGCAGGCATTTTACCTGACTTCAGGATATTAGCAAGGTCTTTCGCCTCCTCAACGGTAAAGCTACCGGTGATTTGGGAATGACCGCCAGGGATCTCATTAATAATAGAAGGAGCGGTGTACACGATGCTATCCAGTACCACTGCCACAAAGTTCAGGTTTGCGCGATTTTCATCAGCACCACCTTTAGGCGCCAGTTCACCGGTCAGCTTCTTCCATTCTCTTGCACCTACGTTATCCATTACCATGGCAATTTCAGCATTACCATTCTGGTCGTAGTCCTGTTTAGCGTCTACAACCCTTTCGCCGCTTACGCGTGGAGTAGGGTTAGCAGGGTTAATTTTCAGTGCGTATACGTCGAGCAGACCATGTTTGTCAGTTTTATTTTCAGGACCGAAAGCAAATACCAGGTCCTTAGGCATTACGTTTCTTACTGCAGGCAGGGTCAGGTAAGCCTTAAAGGTCGCGGTGTCTGAAGGCAGGATTCTACCTACTACAGCGGTAGGGATAGGTCCTTCCTGCGTAATCTGCGGGTGCAGAATAGCAAACAGCGGGTTGGTCTTAATGAATTCTTTTTCTGCATCAGCCATCAGCTTAGCTGAATCCACTTTACCACCTTTTTTCTTTGCAGAGTCGTTCATGAAAGCGGCGAGGCTACCTTCTTTAGTGGTGTCACCAGCAGCTTTTGCGGTAGAATCAGCAGAAGCGGTAGCAGCTGAATCAATAGCCGCTTTAGGGCTACCTTCATTCTTCAGCGCATCGTTCATTTTTACCAGAACGTTGTTTACGAAGTCAGCATCGTTTCTGTAAGTCTCACGGAACTCCAGGTTTGCACTCGCCTGCAGGTATTTCCTAACACGATCAGGGTTATCCACCCCAGCCAGTTCTACGGAGATAATACCTTTACTTTCGTCCAGGCTGATGTTTGGAGAAGCTACCCCGAACTTGTCAATACGTTTTTGCAGTACGAGGTAAGTATTTTTTATTGCAGCACCTGCTTCACGACGGATTACTTTCAGTACGTCCTCGTTAGAAGTGTTGAAATTGATGTCTTTTTGATAAGCGTTGGCAAAAATGGTAGCCAGGCGACCCTGAGGTGCCACTTTCGCATATTCCTGCCCGAACAATGTTACAAAATCCGACTGGCTGGTCTTCTTCGCCTCAGCTGCCTGCTGCAGCGCTCTGTTGAATTCTTTGTCAGTCGAATGGCCGCTCAGGGAACGGATCACATCTTCCACGCTCACATCGAGCACTACGTTCATACCTCCCTGGAGGTCAAGACCAAGATTCAGCTCTCTTTCCTTGGCTTTGGTATAGGTTATGTACCAGGGAAAACCCGCGATCTGTTGATTGCTGGTGCTATCCAGGATTCTTTGTCTTCTTGCTTTAATCAGCTCAGTCAGTGTATCCTGATAAAAAGCCTGCTGCTCTTTATCATTAGAATACTTCTCCTCAGGGCTTTTATAAAGCTTGCTGATGTCGTTTTTGGCTTGCAGGTCTACCTTGCTCTCGTAGCTGCGTACCAGAAACGTGAAAGACAAGTAATACACAGAGATAAGGATCAATGCACCGGCAAAAAATCTAACCAGTCCTTTAAGTTGCATATTGTTTCGGGTTTATAAAAAATTTTTAAGAGTTGCAAAGATAGAATTTAAATTGATATATTAAAGCCGGAGAAACGCAGAAAAGGAAAAAGGTGGAAAATATTGGTTTTCAACTCATAAACCGTCATTTTTCGCCTTTTTTTTAGTCTTCTCTAATGTGTGCCAATGCTTTCTATCTGGTTGATACTATGCTTTGCAGGCTGCAATACTAATAAAAATATGCAAATCACCAATTACCCACCCCATAACTCTTTTTTGGAAACTTTATTAAAAACGCAGGCAGCCCGCCTTGGCCCTGTATTTAGCGATCCGGAAAGATATCGGTTGCAGATAATTTATACCCAAATCGATCGGGACGCCCAAAACCGCCCCCACTGCACTGATTTTACCTATAGATTGGACAAAAATGTCTATTTCTACCCGGCCTCTACCGTAAAACTGGCTGGTGCCGCCCTCGCGCTTGAAAAGCTGAACGACCTTTCCCTGCGGGGCCTCGACCGCCATACGCCTATGCTCACCGAGAGTCTGCCCGGAGCAACCCCGGCCGCCTTTACAGATGCCTCCTCCCCTTCCGGCCTGCCCTCAATAGGTAATTATATAAAAAAAATCTTACTGGTGAGTGACAACGATGCCTTTAACCGGCTCTACGAATTTATCGGACAGCAATCTTTTAATGAAAGCCTCTGGGCCAAAGGGTACCCCGGGGCACAGGTGCTGCACAGGGTAGGTGTCACAGGTATTTCCCCGGAAAAAAACCGGTATACCAACGCCGTCACCTTTCGTCAGGGAAGGAAAGTCCTTTACCGGCAACCGGTGCTATATAGCACCCTCCCATTTTTGCCCAGAAATGATAAAATCGGAAAGGCTTATTATAACGAAAATAATGAACTGATACCCGCTCCGATGGATGCCTCTCAGAAAAACCGGATCTGGCTGGCTGACTTACATAATATTCTAAAAAGCATAATTTTTCCTGAGGTTGTAACAAAATCAAATCGTTTCCGTTTAAAAGAGGACGACTATGGATTTTTATACCACTGCATGTCAGCACAACCGGCAGAATCGGAGCGACCAACTTACGATTCGACAACATTTCACCATAATTATGTGAAATTTCTGTTGTTTGGTGCAGAGAAAAACAACAGGATCAGTGGTAACGTACGCAGCTTTAATAAACCCGGATGGGCATATGGTACTTTGACAGACGTTGCCTATATAGCGGACTTTACCCATCAGGTTGAATTCATGTTATCTACAACTGTTTATGTAAATGACAACAATGGAATCTTGTCCGACGAAAATTACCAGTTCAAACAGGTAGGCGAACCTTTCATGCAGGCTTTAGGTGAGCTTATTTATAATTATGAACGCCAGCGGCAGCGGGCTTATATGCCTGACCTGTCCAGGTTCATAATTGACTATTCCAATAAGACTTTTTAAAAAAACCAAGTTCTAATTCTATATTAAACAAGTGAGTGAAATGGTAACAAGTAAACGTTTCGGGGCAGTAGCGGCCCTTATTGCAATGGTAACAGGGTTTACCGCATGTTTGAAAACTGAAAACACAACTCCTTCAAGACCAGTAGCAGCTTTTGTTGTTATTAACGGTATTAGCAGTGCTGCTAAACTGGATTTCTACGACAACTCCTCCAAGGTGAAGGACAGCATTTCCACTGGCTTTTCCGGGTATAACTACCAGGCCTATGGTGGTACACACATCTTTGATCTGAAAAGATATGCTACCGCTACGACTGTAGTATCTACCAGCGCTGCCACCTACGATTCACTGACCTACTACACCCTGGTAGCATTCGGTGATTCTACTTCACCAGTGTTCTATCCCATTAAGGATGATTTTACCGGTGCAAATTCCAGCAACCTGAATATCCGTGTCTGGAACCTGTCTTCCAACCTTGGTCCGGTGGACGTATACCTGAACGCTACCAAAGTGGATAGCAATGTCACCTTCTCCATGGCCAGACCCAGCTCTGTGTTCAAAGCGCTGACAACTGTTTCCAATGCTACTTCCATCACCGTGAAGAAAGCAGGTACTTCAACTGTTGTTGCTATTAACAATGGTTCTACCACCAACCTGTCCACAGGTGGTGTATACACCATCTTCCTGACCGGCAATGAGGGTTCCACCAGTGGTTCCCTGGCGCCTTATGTAGGCTACATCAAGAACTACTATTAATAGAAAAAACCCGCTTTTGTCAGTGGCAAAAGCGGGTTTTTGCCCTATCTTAGCCCTATGAGGCTCACTATCCTGATCATATTCCTGTTCTCCTATTCCTTTAGTAAGGCCCAGACCTCCCGCTATATTATTCAGTTGCGCGACAAGCAAAAAACAACCTGGTCCCTTGATGACCCGGCACAGTTCCTGAGTACCAGGGCCCTTGAACGCAGAACCCGCCAACACCTTTCCATTGACAGTACAGACCTGCCTGTATCCTCCGGTTACCGTGACAGTATTCTTGCCGCCGGCAATGTAAGCATCCTCTATACTTCCCGCTGGTTCAACCAGATCATCATTCAAACTTCTGACACCGCTGCCCTGAAAAAAATCCAATCCTTTTCTTTTGTGGTCAATAGCCGCAGCGAAGGCCGTCAATCAGCATCACACAAGCCAATACCCAGTTCTGAAAAAACCAGTGGCAGCGAATATTACGGGGGTGCAAAACCGCAAATGGAATTACATCATGCCCTCTACCTGCATGACAACAATTATAAAGGGCAGAACATGGTCATCGCTGTCATTGATAATGGTTTCCCATCTGTCAATGAAAACAGGGCTTTTACTGGAACGAACATCATCAGCACCTGGGATTTCGTCAGGGCACAGGCTAACGTATACGCATATGGTGAACATGGCGCCGAAGTACTCTCCGTACTGGCCGCCAACCTGCCGCAGGAAATGGTAGGATCAGCCCCGGAAGCAGGTTACATCCTTTTGCGAACGGAAGAAACGGAATGGGAAAAACCCATTGAAGAAAATAACTGGGTAGCTGCTGTGGAATATGCGGATAGTGCAGGTGCAGATATCATCTCCTCCTCTCTTGGTTACAATACGTTTGATGATCCTGTTTATAATCACACCTATGCAGATCTGGATGGAAAGACCACCATCATGGCCCGTGCTGCTGCTATGGCCGCAGCCAAGGGGATGATAGTAGTTGCTGCAGCAGGTAATGAGGGTACGACAGACTGGCATTATATACTCACTCCCGGTGATGCAGATAGTATATTGACAGTAGGTGCAGTCAGCCCTGCAGGCTTGTTAGCAGACTTCAGTGGCCGAGGTCCGGCGGCAGATGGGCGTATCAAACCCGATGTAGTATCAGTAGGCCAGTATGCGCAGATCGTATTGCCAAATGGTATGCTCACCGTAGGGAACGGTACATCCTTTGCCACACCAGTGATTGCGGGTCTCACCGCCTGCTTATGGCAGGCATTTCCGAATAGCACGAACCAGCAGATTATCAATGCCATCAGGGCAGCTAGTAGTCAGTATACGCATCCGGACAACGATCAGGGGTATGGTATTCCTGATTTTCAGGTTGCTTACAATGCTTTACTAGCCAGCACCTTAACCGCCGACACTGCGCAATTGAAGCACACCTGGCTGAAAGCACTCCCTAACCCTTTCAGCAGCGAGATCAAAACATACGTGCATGCAAATGCTGGTCAGCAGGTAGCGCTGGCCCTCTATGACAACAATGGCCGCAGAATCAGGTCGACTACCTTCACGGCGACTACGGATTATTATTATTACAACTGGAACGCGGATTTTTCTTCCTTACCCACTGGTATATATTATTTAAGAGGACAAAAAGGTGCGGATAAGACTGTCGTAAAACTGCTGAAACACTAAGTTTTTCCGGCTCTCCAAATTCCGTTTACAGATTTCTTCTCCCATCAGTTATAAAATTATTGTAGGTTTGTTGCCGGTCTCGCACCTTACTAAATAATTTTGTTATGAAGCATTTGGAATTAGCAGAAAGACTGTCAAGGATCTCTGAGCCACAAACGATCAAAATGGCTAAGCTGAGCCGTGAGCTGAAAGCGCAGGGTATAGACATTGTAGATCTGAGTATTGGCGAACCTGACTTTGACACGCCTGCCCACATCAGGGAGGCCGCAAAAAAAGCCATTGATGAAGGCTTTACGCATTATACACCAGTAGCGGGTATTGCTGATCTGCGCGCGGCAGTGGTGAAGAAACTGCAACGTGATAACAACCTGGAATATCTGCCGGAGCAGATTGTGGTATCGACAGGTGCCAAGCAAAGTATTGCCAATGCAGTACTGAGTGTAATCAATCCTGGTGATGAGGTGATTATTCCTACGCCATATTGGGTCACTTATTCAGAATTAGTAAAACTCTGTCAGGGTACGGTTGTATTTGTACCTTGCGGTATTGAGAATAAATTCAAGATCACACCAGCGCAACTGGAAGCGGCGATTACGCCAAAAACCAAACTGTTCATGTTCTCCTCTCCCTGCAATCCTACCGGATCTGTATATAGCAAGGAAGAACTGAAAGCACTGGCAGATGTATTTGCAAAATATCCGGGTATTTATGTGCTGGCAGATGAGATTTATGAATACATCAACTATGTAGGTAAGCACGAGAGCATAGCACAGTTCGAAGGGATGAAAGAACGCACCCTCATCATCAATGGTCTGAGTAAAGGCTTTGCGATGACGGGATGGCGCCTGGGATATCTTGTAGCGCCAACTGCGGTAGCCAAGGCAGCAGAAAACATCCAGAGCCAGTTTACCTCCGCCACCTGTTCTATTACACAGAAGGCAGCAGTAGCGGCACTGAATGGTCCTAAAGATTCAGCGGATGAGATGCTGAAGGAGTTCACAAGGAGAAGAGCCTTTGTATTTGAACAGATGAGTCAGATGCCGGGTCTGAAACTGATCAACCCGGATGGTGCATTCTATATGTTCCCGGACGTGAGCAGTTTCTTCGGAAAGTCTTTCGAAGGTACTACCGTGAACAACGCCGATGACTTGTGTATGTATCTTTTACACAAAGCAAATGTGACTTTTGTAACGGGTTCTGCCTTCCAGCAGCCCAATGCCCTCCGTATTTCCTATGCTGCTTCTATGGAGAAGCTGCAGGAAGGGATGAAACGTTTGAAAGCGGCACTGGAAAAACTGGCCTAATCAATTCATTATCTATAGCAAAAGCTTTTGTCAAATCGGCAAAAGCTTTTTTTTCGCCACTATATCTGCACATTTTTATTTATATATTTGCACCTGCAAACAATCATTCTACATGGGTAGTATCTCAACTCAAAGCATGCTTTTTATCGTATTAGGCATCGGCATCTTAACTATTCTATATATGACCTTAAGGGATATGTTCCTAAAACCTAAAGACAAGGAGGCTACGCCTGCCCCCGCTCCTGCTGCTGAAACCCGCAGTAGTGACAAAGCAGTGCTGCCCCTGCAATTACAAGCCTATGAAAGAATGGCATTGCTGGTGGACCGCATCAATCTGCAAAACCTGATCAGCCGTGTATATCAACCCGGTCTGGGCGCTACGGACATGCAGGTTGGCCTTATTCACACTATCAAGGCTGAATTTGACCACAACGTTACGCAGCAGATCTACGTTTCTCCACTAGCCTGGGAGGCGGTAAAAACGCTGAAAGAACAAACCATCACGATCATCAACCAGGTAGCCAGCCAGCTCCCTGCCGAAGCATCTGCGATGGATCTTAATAAACAGATTCTGGAAGTATTCCTGCAAGCTGAAACATCACCTGCCGAAATGACCGCGCAGATAGTGAATGCTGAAGCCCGGAAATTATTCTAATAAAAAAGCCCGCCTGTATGGCGGGCTTTTTTATTGATGGTTATTTCGTTATCATGATCACCCGTTTGGGCCGGATCACCTCATACAGCAAATACCCTTTCCCATTAAAGTGAATATAGAGTGGCGGCGCCAGGTACCAGGGTATTCCCGGCACCTTTTTATGGGCCTGGATATGCAGGTGTGGTTCCGTACTAAACCCTGAATTACCCACACAACCTATTGGCTGCCCTTTTTTCACCACTTCTCCGTCATGCACCATCACACTTCCTTCCTTCATATGTGCTAAAAAGATGTAGCTATTGGTGGTTTCAATGATCACCTGATTGGTATTGTTGGGTCCACGACTCATATCCGGAGGAATATTATCCGGGTTATCGCCATACGCTTTCAACACCCGTCCATCGGCGGGACTATATAATGTATCGCCAAAGATTTCATAATCCGTTAGCTTTTTGCTGAAGATCTTATTGGCTCGTCTGCCATCCGGTTTCAACTTTACAATATCCATAGCAAAAATGGCTCCTCTCAGGCTGTAATGAAACAGGTTGGTAGGTAAGCCTTTTCCGCCCTGCAACACAAAATAACGGCCTGTTTTCATGGGGAAAGCGAGTTCGATGGTCTCAGGTTTACCGGTGGTGCCGGTAAAATAAAGAATGCTTAACACCGCCAAACCTGCACTAAAGAACAAATTGCAGCCGATCTGCCAGTTTTTGGAGGCTCTTATGCCTTTTTTGCGGAGGATGCCTATGAACAAAGCCAGTAGCAAACAGCTGCCAAACACATATTTGGCTTCGATAGTCAGATAGACCCAGGTACCATAGAGATAAATGAATACGCCCAGTGACAGGCCGGTTAAAAGACGTGACCAGTTATGGCGGAATAGGGCTGCAGCAGCAGTGTATGTAAAGAAAATGCTGAACAGGGCCAGGGCAAAAGTCAGTAATAACAGTGCGTAAATAAACATAGCTTATTCGGTAAATCTTTCAGGAATGGTCCTGCAAATTATCAAAATTTGGCCTTTGCGGAATACGGTAATAATTATGTAACATTGTCTATCATACATCATTATTCCACGAATGCAAATATTATGGAAAATATCATCAAAACAGATGCCGGTATTATCATCGAACCAGTATATACCCGACCGGTACCCATGGATGAGTTGCCCGGACAATTCCCTTTTACAAGAGGTGTGCATGCCAGCATGTACCGCGATAAACTATGGACCATGCGGCAGTATGCGGGTTTCAGTACGGCAGAAGCTTCGAACCAGCGCTACCATTACTTACTGAGTCAGGGCGTAATGGGGCTGAGTGTGGCGTTTGACCTGCCTACACAAATCGGGTATGATTCTGATCATGCCATGTCGGAAGGGGAAGTAGGGAAAGTGGGTGTAGCCATTGATTCGCTGGAGGACATGGAAAGGCTTTTTGCAGGGATCAAACTGGAAGATATTTCGACGAGTATGACCATCAACGCAACAGGATTTATCTTACTCGCCTTATATATTGCTCTCGCTAAAAAACAGGGGGCAGATCTGCAAAAAATATCGGGGACCATTCAGAACGATATTCTCAAGGAATATGCGGCGAGGGGCACCTTTATATATCCGCCCAAGCCCTCTATGCGCCTGATTACGGACATCTTTGCCTATTGCAGTAAGGAGGTTCCCAAATGGAACACCATCTCTATTTCCGGGTATCATATCCGGGAGGCAGGGGCGAATGCCGTTCAGGAACTGGCATTTACATTGGCTAACGGCAAAGCCTATCTAAAAGCAGCGATAGAAAAAGGACTGGATATTAATGTATTTGCAAGGCGGTTGTCTTTCTTTTTTAATGCACATAATCATCTCTTTGAGGAGGTAGCCAAGTTCAGGGCGGCCAGGAGAATGTGGGCCCATTTGACAGCTGAACTGGGGGCGACAGATCCCAAAGCACAGATGCTGCGCTTTCATACCCAAACGGGAGGTAGCACCTTAACGGCGCAACAACCGCATAATAATATCGTACGGGTAGCGGTGCAAACCCTGGCAGCCACTTTGGGCGGTACACAGTCCCTGCATACAAATGGATTTGATGAAGCCCTGTCATTACCTACCGAAGAAGCAGCCCGCATTGCTTTGCGTACACAACAGATAGTAGGATTTGAAAGTGGAATTGCCGATACAGTTGATCCGCTGGCAGGTTCTTATTATGTAGAGGCACTGACGAATGAAGTGGAGGCAAAGGCCTGGGAGCTGATACACCGGATAGATGCGATGGGTGGCGCCGTGAGTGCGATAGAGCAGGGTTTTGTGCAGGATGAGATTGCGCGGAGTGCCTACCTTTATCAGCAGGAGATTGAAAGAGGTGAAAAGATCATTGTAGGGGTAAATAAGTTCACAGCGAAGGAAACCGGCACCCCGGAGATCTTCAGGATAGACGATAGTATCAGGCAGGTGCAAACGGAAAGGTTGCAGGACCTGCGTGCGCGAAGGGACAACGAAGCCGTAAAAGTGATCTTACAAAGGCTGGAAGCTGCTGCACATACGGAAGAGAACCTGATGCCGATTGTGGTAGAGGCGGTGGAAACTTTGTGTACCCTGGGTGAGATTGCTGATACTTTACGGAGGGTTTTTGGGGAGCATAAATAAATCAACACCTCCCGGCGGCTGCAAGGCCGGGCTCCGTCTGCGAAAAAAACGCTCACGCTTCTGCCTAAGCGATTTTTTCGATATGATTTTTCAGTAATTTTGGCCATGTCTTTTATCTACCATAACACCTGTCCGGTATGTGGCGCCGCAACTTCACATAAAGTACTGACAGCCAAAGATTACACAGTTTCAAAGGAAACATTCGACATTATTCATTGCGGACATTGCAGCGTACGTTACACACAGAACGTTCCAGACAATACGAACATTGGCCGTTATTATCAATCTCAGGAATACATCTCCCACTCTGAAACCCGTCAGGGCCTCATCAACCGTTTATACCACAGCGTGAGGAAGATCACCCTGCGTAGCAAACAAAACTGGGTAAAAGCAGCAACAGGTCTTAAACAAGGTTCCATCCTCGATATCGGTTGTGGTACTGGTTCCTTCCTTCACTTTATGAAACAGGGTGGCTGGCAGATCACCGGGCTCGAACCAGATGACACTGCCCGTCAGAATGCAAAGACATTATACAACATCGAACCCCGTCCTTCAGAAGATCTTTATAAACTGCCAGCGGGAGAATTTGATGCGATCACCATGTGGCATGTACTGGAACACGTACATACCTTACATGATTATATTCGTCAGATACGTACATTATTAAAACCGGAAGGTGCGTTGCTGATTGCCGTGCCCAACTATACGTCTCCTGATGCAGCGCATTATGGTGAACATTGGGCGGCTTACGATGTACCCCGTCACTTGTATCACTTCTCTCCTGCCGCTATGGAAGTATTACTGAAGCAACATAAAATCAGGGTGGTAAAGAAGCATCCGATGGTGTTTGATGGTTTCTATGTGAGTTTGCTGAGCGAGAAGTACAAAACTGGTGGGAATGGACTTTTCAAAGGCTTTTGGAATGGGTTTATTTCGTGGAGAAAGGGATTGAAAGATGTGGACAGATGTAGTTCTGTCGTGTATGAGTGTAAAGCAGAATAGAAATCAGCTATCATAAATGTAAAGAGCCTGTATCGATGATACAGGCTCTTTACATTTTAGGTCAATACAGGTAACTCATTTGCATTGAAGGATCGGTTCAGTACAGGAAAATAAGTTTATGCATACAGGTTCATTTGGGGGTAATACAATGAGCCGGTAGCAATTACTACCGGCTTCTTTGCTCATGCATCAGCTAATAAGAATATCTCTTACTAATTAATACAAGTAGTTTAATGCGATAATGTCGTTCGCGTTGAAAGTACGGTTGCCACCATTGGAGCAGGACAGCATCCATGAGTTAGCATCAGCACCTGTTGGTGTACCTGGGATCCAGATAGCGCCTACAGTAGATTGACCTTCGTTGGTAGCAGTACCACCACAGCTGTAAGAACGATCGAAATAATCAGTATGACGGAAACCAATACAGTGCCCGATTTCATGCTGGATTACAGAACCTACATACAGTACATTAGGATTGCTGCCGTAAGCCTGAGAGTTAGTATTCATCAGGATGGAGCTGTAAGGATTACCACTGCTGGTTGGGAACCCAGAAGAACCCAGGGTGATGTAACCACCGCTTGGACCCTGATTGAAACCAGAGATAGTAATGGTAGCGGTACCGCTGGTGATGCGGGAGAAAGTGATGGCCAGGCCCAGACGATTGTAACGTGCTATAGCAGTATCAGTACCTGCTACATAAGCGCTACCGAGGCTGCTGGCTACTTTTACAGTGATAGTACGAGGCGTACCAGTAACCAGGTTGGTAGTGCGATATTGTTCTGAACTAGCTACACGCAGTACAGGACCAGTGTATTTGCTATTCAGATCTTCTTCAGTGAGGCGGATATCACCTTCTACAATGTAGTCATTGCCGAACTTGTGGACGTCAGCGGAGCTGAAGCCCAGTGCTTCGATCTTTGCGAGGGTTTCAGTAGAAATAGCTTCAGCAGGTTTTGTGCTGCTTACGTTATCTTTCTTACAGGACACAGTGGCAACAGCGATGCCTGCCATGAGGCACAATAAGGCGTTGAATGAATGTTTACGCATACATTTAGATTTGGGTTTGGGTTTCTGGAAAATGAAGATATTATTAGCTGATCCGCTGATGAAAAATGGACGTATTCATCATCAGTAAATACAGCTAACGACAGATAATAACTCGTGCTTACAATTGCTGCACATTACGTGCATCATGCATGTTTAGATTGTTACTGTTAATACATAATTTTAGTGCTCATAAAGTGATGCGGGTGAAAGATACGGTATGGCAAAATCCGCGTCCTCTCCGGGTTTTCAATGATTACTCTGATTCATTTGGTTAACGCCATTATATGGCTGTATGCTTCATCTCTGGATCAAATTGCCTCGACGTTTAGATTTTAGTTGCTCGGGTCCAATATTACAACTTTCCATGAAACCAAAAAAAATTTTTCTTGCCTTGTTAATCAAAGTTATGAATGAATTACATTAGTTTTATTTGAAGCAACGAGCAACCTGTCAACCCAAAATCTTTATGAGAGCAACCCTTGTTTTGTTACACTTATTAGTATGCCAATCATTATCAGCAGGCGCACAGGAGTTACCAGATCAGGTAGCTATGAGGTATGCCAGCAGGGATATTGCAGACAGTCAGTCGCGTAAACATACAGCTTATTACCTCGTAAAGTTCCGTGAATATCCCGGTGAATCACTACGTAATTATGGGGTAGTAAAATCATTGAGTCAGGTACACTTTATACTAAAGAAGACAAATTTCGATAGCAGTCTGCAACAGCATATTGTGTATGTAATGCAGGCGAATAATAACTGGAAGGCTACTACGAATTTGTTACATTCACTTTCACTGAAAGACAGTTTACATATCCTTGTTACAGCATCTGCCACACCTGCGCATTGCCGTATACTGCGGCGGTATGGGAAGAATTATATGGTAGCTGTTTTTACAAAAGACTGGGATCAGTTTATTCAGCAACCATTTGTTTCATTTGCTGATGTACTGCGAAAAGCATTTCCGGAACAACGGATAAATTCTGCGGACCTATCTGCGAATGCCATCAATACCGCGCAGCAGGCGTATGCAGCGATAAGAGGAAATGATATTACCGTATCATTAAAAGAAGATTTGTTCGACACAACGGATCTTGATCTGGTGGGAAGGTTTTTATATAATGAAAATGCTTCTTTGAATTTTTCTTCGCATGCGACGATTATGGCCACGATGATAGCAGGTGCCGGGAATAATGGAGAGAAGGGACTGGGAGCGGCTCCGCAGGCGTTGTTATGCCCGGCAAATTATACGTATAGTTTAATGCCGGAAGACAGTGCTTATATGTATAAGTACAGGGTATCGATACAGAATCATTCTTATGGTACCGGTATAGAAAATTATTATGGTGCAGAAGCAGTGGCGTATGATGAAGAGGTGTATAATACCGATACAGTATTGCATGTTTTTTCTTCCGGGAATGTTGGAACAACGGGTGATACGACAGGCATTTATCAAAACCTGAATGGGTTTGCGAATCTGACAGGTACCTTCAAGCAGGCAAAGAATGTGTTGGTAGTAGGGGCAACGGATGATTCATTGCATGTACCAGGTATCAGTTCGAAAGGACCTGCTTATGATGGCCGGATCAAGCCTGAACTGGTGGCATTTGGGATAGATGGATCTTCGGGGTCAGCTGCGCTGACAAGTGGTGTGGCAGCCTTGTTACAACAGGGCTATAAACAGGTGTATCATACCATGCCATCGGCAGCACTGGTGAAGGCGATATTGATCAATAGTGCTGTTGGTAAAGGCATCAGTTATAGCAGTGGGTTTGGTAGTTTACATGCCTTGCATGCGATACAGACATTGGAACAAAAACACTTTTTAAAGGGTACTGATCAGGGTGATTTTACCATACAGGTGCCAGCTGGTATCCAGCAACTGAAAATAACGCTTTGCTGGAATGATCCTGCTGCGGAGGCAAATGTGGCGAATGCGCTGGTGAATGATCTGGATCTGTCTGTTACTACAGGGGCGGGTACTTTTTTGCCCTGGGTATTGTCCGCGGCTCCTGTATCAGATTCCTTATCTGCAGCACCCCACCGTTCACGGGATAGTCTGAATAATGTAGAACAGATTACAATTGATAATCCTGCTTCGGGAGAAGTACAGATCCATGTATCTGCGCATCGTTTAAAGGTGCCTGAACAGGCTTTTTATATTGCTTATGCATATGAGTTTAAAAACTCTTTTGAATGGCAAAATCCAGGTCCTAAAGAAGTAATTGTGGCAGGCAATCCTGTTCCGGTTCCATTACGATGGACTTCGAATGTAACAGGGAAGGGAGACATCTCCTGTAGTTATGATAAAGGGGCTACCTGGCAGCGCATCGCCACTCAATTGAACACCAGTACCGGGTTGTATTACTGGACCATTCCCGACACATTTTCGACTGCATTATTGAGGTATACAACACCAGATACCTCCTTTGTGAGCGATACCTTTTATCTTTCCCCACGCCTTGCTGTGCAAACAGGTTATGACTGTGGAGACACTGCCATGATCTTCTGGAATACAGTGCAACATGCGGGCGCTTATCAATTGTATAACATGGGCACAACTTACCTCCTGCCCTATACACAAACGGTCGATACTTTTCTGACACTCTCTGCTGCTGTTCATTCCCCTTACTATGCAGTGAGTCCTTTGCATACAGATGGATGGGCAGGTTTGAAAAGTTATGCGACCAATTACCAGTTACAAGGTACTGGATGTTATTTCAAAAGTTTATTAGCGAACGAAACAGCGGAAGGAAATATTTCGCTGTCATTAACACTAGGTACTACCTGGCATATCAGTGAACTCTATTGGGAAAAGTTATCAGGCGAAGCGTATGTCACTATTGGAACAGGCAGCATCAGCACAGAGACCGGTTATTCGTTCGAAGATGAAAACCCGCATGAAGGAATTCTTTATTATAGAGTCAGGCTGGTGACAGACAATGGTACGATCCTATATTCAGATCCTGTAGCGATCTATCTGCTGAGGCAGCATGACCATCTTATATTCCCAAATCCGGCCACCAATCTGGTGAATGTAGTCAACAAAAGTATCAGCAATATGCAGCTGCAATTGTTTGACATGAGTGGCAGATTAATGCTGATTAAAAACCTGTCTAACCTGCAGGAAAGCGTGTCTATCGGGCATTTATCCCCGGGCGTCTATACCTGTGTGCTCTACGATGACGGGAAGAGAGTGTTTGCAACCAAACTCGTAAAACTATAATGATCCTGATGGTATAAAAATCGCTATAGAGGTACAAAAGGATCGTATGTTTTTCAAAAAAAGGAATGTACAGGTCATACTGGGGATAGTGGTTCTGCTCGTTATACTGAGATTAATATTACCCTATGTTGTATTACGCTACACGAACAATGTATTAGCGCATATGCATGGCTATTATGGCCATATCAGGGATATTGATATTGCTTTGTACAGGGGTGCTTATAAGGTAAATGATATGTACCTTAACAAGGTAGACAGTGCCAGCGGGAAGCAAACTGATTTCTTCCGGGTAAAGAATATAGACCTCTCTGTAGAATGGCGGGCACTCTTCCATGGTAAACTGGTAGGTGAAATGGAATTTAATGATCCCACGCTCATCTTTACAAAAGACAGGGTGGAACTGGGAGATGTGAAGAAGGATACTAATGATTTCAGGAAGGTGCTGAAAGATTTTATGCCTTTGAAGGTGAATAGTTTTCAGGTCAATAATGGGTCGCTGCATTATACAGATAATACGTCCAGTGCCAGGGTAGATATCTCTCTCAAAAAGATCCGGTTACTTGCCCTGAACCTGAAAAATGTAGTAGATAGTAATAAAACCCTGCCCTCTACCATTACTGCAACAGCTGCTGCTTATGAAGGCAACATGCAACTCAACATGAAGTTAAATCCATTGGCACCTGCGGCTACTTTTGATATGAATGCTGAAGTGCAGCATGTGAACCTGGTCTTATTAAATGACTTTTTAAAGGCATATGGGAAGTTTGACGTACACAAAGGGAACTTTGGTCTATATAGTGAAATGGCGGCTAAAAACGGGCAGTTTAAGGGGTATGTAAAGCCATTGATTAAAGACCTGGATGTAGTGGGGCCGGAAGACCGGCATGACAGTTTTTTTCATAAGATCTGGGAAACGATTGTAGGTGGTGCTGGGGAAGTCTTCAGGAATCATAAGAAGGATCAGGTGGCAACAAAGGTACCGTTGGAAGGGAATTTCAAAGATCCCAAAATAGGGACGCTGGATGCAATCTGGGAGGTGATCAGGAATGCATTTATACAAGCATTATTACCGAGTGTGGATAACCAGATTGATATTAATTCGGTGGGGACGGAGGATAAGGATGAACATAAGAATATATTTCAGAAGATCTTTGGCAGGAAGGATAAAAAAGAGAAGAAATAGTAAAGGCCCGGGATTGTGCTCCGGGCCTTTATCTTATAGTGATAATACTATTATTACAGGTGGATTGCCTCACCATAAGCCACTTCGATGGCGTCTTTTACAGACTCACTCATGGTTGGGTGTGGGTGGATAGAATCCAGTACTTCCTGGTAAGTAGTCTCCAGCTTACGAGCAGTTACAGTTTGCGCAATGATTTCGGTAACGTTTGCCCCGATCATGTGCGTACCCAGCCATTCGCCGTACTTAGCATCGAAGATCACCTTGATAAATCCTTCGTTTGCACCAGCAGCGGTTGCTTTACCTGACGCAGAGAATGGGAATTTACCAACTTTCACTTCGTAACCAGCTTCTTTCGCTGCTTTCTCAGTGTAACCTACAGAAGCGATTTCTGGTGCGCAATAAGTACAACCAGGAATGTTCATATAATCAATAGGCTCAGGTTTGTGCGCATATTTCTTTTCATTGTAACCGATCGCCTCGATACAAACGATACCTTCCTTAGAAGCTACGTGTGCCAGTGCCTGACCAGGAACCATGTCACCAATAGCGAATACGCCTGGTACATTTGTCTGATAGTACTTGTCTACCAGTACACGACCCTTGTCGGTTTTGATACCCAGTGCTTCCAGACCCAGGTTTTCGATGTTTGCCTGAATACCTACAGCACTCAGTACAACATCTGCTTCCAGGCTGATCTCACCAGTTGCAGTCTTAACTTTCGCTTTCACACCGTCACCGTTTGCTTCTACAGCTTCAACGGATGCATTGGTCATGATTTCGATACCTTTCTTCTTGTAGATCTTCTCCAGTTCTTTAGAGATATCTTCGTCTTCCACCGGAACGATGCGTGGCATGAATTCAACGATGGTCACCTTAGTACCCAGGGTAGCGTAGAAGTAGGCAAACTCAACGCCGATAGCGCCGGAACCAACTACGATCATGGATTTAGGCTGTTTAGGCAGTACCATTGCCTCACGGTATCCGATTACTTTCTTACCGTCAATTTTCAGGTTAGGCAGTTCGCGTGCACGGGCACCGGTAGCCAGTACGATGTACTTAGCGTCGTGTACTAGAGCTTTACCGTCCTTATCTGTAACTTCTACCTGACCTTTAGCTTTCAGCTTACCGGTACCCAGCAGAACATCAATTTTGTTTTTCTTCATCAGGAACTGCACACCCTTGCTCATCTTGTCTGCAACACCACGGCTGCGCTTGATAACTGCATCAAAATCAGCGCTGCTTTCTCCTGCGTTGATTCCATAGGCCTTGGCATGCTGTATGTATTCCAGTACCTGTGCAGATTTTAACAATGCCTTAGTAGGGATACAACCCCAGTTCAAGCAAATACCGCCCAGGTTCTCCCTTTCAACGATTGCCGTCTTAAATCCCAGCTGAGAAGCACGGATAGCAGCCACATATCCACCGGGGCCACTACCAATTACGATTACGTCGTATGCCATAATGCTTAATTTTAATTAAAACTGGCCAAAGGTAGTAAAAAAATGTGCAATTGCTAGTATGCATGTAAACAGGCTTTTCAACTTCTGTCTGCCAGAGAAAGCGAATTTACTACCTGGACAGACCAAACACCTAAGATCTGGTAGGCGTACCAATTTTCGTTTTCCTTCCAGCAAAGCCTCGGGCCGAGGTTAATTTAACCTACGCCGGTTTAAATTGAAAAAGCCCGGCCAAAAATAGCCAGGCTTTTCTTTTCTTCATAATAGAAGATCCATCAATATCTTGTCGGAATCCTATCGCAGATCCACTACTTCTACACCTGGATACTTCTTAGGATCGAAGCTGAACGTCGCATCCGTCAGGTTAGTATTAGGGGTGAAATTAGTGATCTCGTATGTATAACGGTTTCCGTTCTTTTCAAACATTTTCATCCTGGAAATGTTCTGGTTTTTCTTGTCAATTGACACGATTACCTTGAAAACATTCTTAGACTTGTCTGTAGGGGTCATTTCGATGTTCTGGTACACCTTACCTTTCTCAGTCGTTTCTGCATCCAGGCGGTACAGATAGTCCTTATCATAGAAGTTGGTGAACAGTTTAGCAGGTGTGAGCTGTGTGCTACCCTGATCTACGTTGTTGATTGTCACTTCATTAGCATCTTTCTGGTAAGTCCAGCTAGTCTTGTTATCGCTAATGATCTCCTGACCCTCCAGGTTTACTTTATACTTGCTTCCTTTCACATAAACAGTTCCTTTCTTTGAATCTGTCACACTGTTGTTGCCGCCTTCTACTTTCAATATGAAGTTAGCCACAACGGTTTTGAAGGTTGAAAACTTCTTGCTTACATTATCCAGGATCACCTTTGCTTTTGGGTCATTCGCACCCAGGCTACCTTTTGTCTGAGCCATGCTGCTCATTGCTACACTCCCCGCCAACATGCTCATGAATAAAATTTTCCTCATTACGGTAATTTTTTTATTGTTGTAGTAGTAAAAACAAATGTTATGCCGGGACATGCCCGGATTGTTAAGATTGTGCCAAAAAGGCGTAAATATCGACGGAGAAAGGTTAAAAACAGGCCTTTGACATTTAAGAATTCATCTGGCCTGCATTGAAATGGTCGATGGTTTTTAGAATCCGCCACCGAGATCATTCAATATCATCTCCAGGTCCGTCTCCGTTTTCACATTCACCTCTCTCGCCTTGCTGCCCAGATTCGGCCCTACAATACCTGCGGCTTCCAGCTGATCCATCAGTCGACCGGCCCTGTTATACCCCAGTTTCATTCTTCGTTGTAACAAAGAGGTAGATCCCTGTTGGTTTTGCACTATCACCCGGGCAGCCTCTTCGAACAGTGGATCCCTATCCTGCAGGTTGACCTCTTTCCCTTCCAGATCTTTTTCATCCACATACTCCGGCAAGAGGTATGCCTCCGGATAAGACCGCTGCTCGCCAATAAACTCCGCCACTTTCTCTACCTCAGGGGTATCTACGAAAGCACATTGCAGGCGTACCAGTTCCCCGTTGAACGATACCAGCATGTCCCCCTGGCCGATCAGCTGCTCTGCACCACCGATATCCAGGATAGTACGGGAGTCAATCTTGCTTGATACCTTGAATGCGATACGAGCGGGGAAGTTCGCCTTGATCGTACCTGTGATAATATTTACAGATGGACGCTGTGTAGCAATAATCAGGTGGATACCTACGGCACGGGCCAACTGTGCAAGACGTGCTATCGGCATTTCAACTTCCTTACCCGCTGTCATGATCAGATCCGCAAACTCATCGATCACCAGTACCACAAATGGCAGATAACGGTGACCTCGCTGCGGGTTCAACCTGCGCTGTACGAATTTATTGTTATACTCACGGATGTTACGAGTACCTGCTTCTTTCAGCAGGTCATACCGCAGATCCATTTCTATACACAAGGCATTCAGGGTATGAATTACTTTTTTGGTGTCAGTAATAATGGCATCTTCTTCGCCTGGTAACTTGGCCAGGAAGTGCTTCTCAATCAGTTTATACAGGGAGAGCTCCACTTTCTTAGGGTCTACCAGGATGAACTTCAGCTGAGAAGGGTGTTTCTTATACAAAAGAGAAACCAGCAAAGTATTGATACCCACTGATTTACCCTGACCTGTGGCCCCTGCCATGAGCAAGTGCGGCATTTTGGCCAGATCTGCAATGAAGTTTTCATTATCGATCTTCTTACCAATAGCGATGGGCAGGTCCATATTACTTTGCTGGAACTTCTCTGAAGCCAGCAGGGCACGTAGTGATACCATGCTCTTTTTCACATTGGGTACCTCGATACCAATGGTACCCTTGCCCGGAATCGGCGCAATAATACGAATACCCAGTGCTGACAGGCTCAAAGCGATATCATCTTCCAGGTTCTTGATACGTGAAATACGTACACCTGCCGCTGGTACTATTTCGTACAGCGTAACGGTAGGCCCTACGGTTGCACTGATCTTCTGAATGGAAATATCGTAGTTCTTGAGGGTGCTGATGATCTGGTCTTTGTTTCTGTCCAGTTCTGCAGCATCCTGCACCACTCTTTCTGTATTATGACTATCAAGCAGTTCAAGAGGAGGATGTTTATAATCACGCAGATCCAGTGATGGATCGTATGGATCTCTTGGTACCGGTTCACCCACTGTACCAGTTGCTACCGGCAGGTCATCTTCAGGTTCGTCTTTGCTTGGCTTTATTTCCCAGGCTACGTCCTGCAGTCCTTTGTCCTTCTTATTGCGGGCATTAGTTTCCTCCACCGTTTCTTCGATGTACAATAATGGCCCCGGATCATCCTCTTCCTCCTCCTCTTCGATCAGTTCTTCTTCCTCTTCTTCTATAAGCTGGGGGGTGACAACGGCCAGTGGGATTTCTCTTTCCACCAGCTGCATTTCTTCCATTTCCTGTTCGTCAAGGTTCGGCACCATTACAGCAGTACCATTTTCTTTCAGCCCGTTTTTGCGTTTAGGGTCTTTTTTGGCGGGAGCTACCGGCTCTTCAACATCCGCTACCATGCCTTCCGGCATTCCGGCCAACTGTGGCCGGGGAGGTTTTGGTTTGCGCAGTACCCATTTGAAATCCAGGTTGTACTTCCAGATACTCCAGGCCAAACCTGCTACCAGGAGCAATAAGGCGGCACCTGCAGTACCGAGGAAACCAGAAATCCATTTGCTAACGCCATCGCCCATCGCACCACCCCATGCGAAATCGGCAGCGGCGAGGCCGGCTACAAATGCGGCAGCGGTGCTGAGGTACAGTAAACCAAAGAGGATATATTTAACGTTGCGCCATATTTTAAATACCCGGCGGCCAACAATGAAGTTGACACCAAGAATAAAGAACAGGTAGCAAAAGAGATAAGAAGCGATTCCAAATCCTTTGTAAAAGAACCAGTGGGATACAAAGGCCCCCAAACGACCGAGAAGGTTTTCGACCTTTACAGCGTCATTGTCCATGAGGAGAATGTTGGCACTGTAACGGAATACTTTGTCCTGGTCATCCTGCCAGGTGAATAGGTATGAGGTGAATGCAATAAAACAATAGAGGGACAATAAAAGAGATACCACCCCCAGTACTTTGTGGGTGCGCTCATCTTTTACCAGCTCCTTTACTTTTACCTCTGCTTCTTTTTCCTGTTTCAACACGTTGGGGTCATTAGCACGAGGAGTTTTTTTGCTTTCTGGTTTTTCAGTTTTCAGTTTGTTCTTAGACATATTCTATTGCGCTCCAAAATTAAGGCCACAGGTTGATATATTAAGAATTAATTTTCATATATACCTGAAAATAGCCATGCTATTGGCCTGCGGCAGTATGGAAGTAATCTTTTTTCAGGCTTCGTCCCTGCCTTGTTAATAATTGCATTGACAGATTGCCGGCAGGCCTTTGGGTGGCCTGGACAATTTCACTGCAAAAAAAATGGTTTTGCAATGAAGCAAAACCATTTCAATAATTATTTTTTAATGATTAATTTCTGTCAGCATTCATCAATCCTCATAGAGTTTTGTGATCCAGTCCGCCATCAATGTCATCACTTTCGGGTAAATGGTTTCATCCAGCGTACCATACTCCTCTATCCTACAGGTAGTACATTGCTGAAACAAGTGATTCAACCCTGCAAAACTTCTCATTGTCACCATTTCATTGCCGCCCGCATTCAGGCCTTTTTGAATACCTTGCAGGTTGGTGATGGCTGCTGTCTCTACGTCCTTCTCCCCGTTCAATGCCAGCACCGGACATTTGATCTTTGCCAGATAGGGTGCGGGATCAAACTTCAGTAATGACAATGCTCTAGGGCGGATATCTGCGGCATATACCTCGCGTACAAACTGCTGTTTTCCTGCTACATTCGCACTATCTCCAAAACGGTTATAAATAGCACCCAAATAGTTATAAGCAATTGTCTTACGGGCAGCTGTATCCTTCTGATTCACTAATACTTTCAGGTACGGCTGATAGTAGGCTTTGTAATCCCTGATACGATCCGGCGCATCACCATAAGATACCGCTGTGGTCATCATTTTATCGATGTATTGTGTTTGTCCATCTACCCCTGGCGCAGCCATGAGCAACATATAGGCGATCATTTTATCACTGGCGGCCACCATTTCAGCCACCGCACCACCTTCACCATAACCTAACAATCCAATACCCACAGAATCAATATCCTTTCTGTTTCTCAGGTAGTCAAGGGCAGCCTGAACATCATTCGCCAGGTTACCAATGCTGGCAGAATCGTAATTGCCTGTACTGTTGCCCACTCCGCGCTGATCAAATCGTAAGGTGGCAATGCCTTTTCTTACAAAGTAATCTGCTATCACGGCAAAAGGGCGGTGCCCAAACATCTCGTTGTCACGATCGGGACGACCGGCACCTGGAATGAGTACTACCACTTTAAATCCGTCCTTTGCTTTCGTACCGGGTATAGTCAGGGTACCACCCAGGAGCACTTTATCCCGCTTGTTGACAAACCTGACCTCTTCCGTATCGTACGCAAATGTGCCTTTTGGTGTCTGTGGCCGTTCAACCGGCACATCATCTTCCTTCACCTCCTTGCGGGAGAAGTAAATGCTCACCCTGTTGTTCACCTGATAGAAGAAACCATTGTAGGTACTGCGATTGGTCCATTCACCCATAAACACTACGCCGACACGGGGAATGGCAAACTTAAGACTGTCGTTCGTTACCGCAACGGTATCCATTTCTATTGGTGCATCCTCTTCGTCCGGGTTCACCATCGTGCCTTCCCACTCCCCTTCTTCTTTGGTGAAGGTGAGTACCAGTCTTTGCTTCTGCCCCTGCGGGGTTTTCAGAATGCCATACCACTTTCCGCTGATATCAGGACCGGATTGTGCAAATACAAACCTTCCCAGGCAAAGGCCCAGGCAGGTCAAAACCACATATCTAAGCATACATTCTTTTATTTCTTAATTACGGCCAGCAACAGGCAAAGCCATCCTGCTATGAAGAACACTCCGCCGATCGGTGTCAGGATACCGATAATTGAAGGAAAGTCTACTTTTCCAAACCCCTTCAATGTTAACAGATAAAGAGATCCTGAAAACAGGATCACCCCTGTGATAAAGCAGCGTCCGGCCCATTGTGTAAGGGAACCCGGAATATAAGCATACAGCAGCGCCACAGCTATTAAAGCAAAAGCATGGAGAAACTGGTAATTCACACCTGTCTTATATGCCCGTTCTAACGTGTTCTTCATGGCTTCAGTAGTGGCCAGATCGTATAATTTATGAGCGCCGAAAGCACCCAGCACTACGCCTAACATGCCAAATACAGAAGCCCAGATCAAAAAGCCTTTATGCATTATCGTTCAGTCTTTTGGTAAATGTTTCTAAAGTAATGTTATCAGTTTCAGCTATTGTAATTTGTGCCTGTTGATAGAAGGACTGCCTTTCGGCCAGTTTTTTCTCAACAAATGCCAGTAATTCATCGTCTGGCAGGTCTGCGATAAGCGGACGTTTTGCTTTCTTACGCTTCAGCCGGTCTACTATCACGGGCAGTTCGGGGTTGAGCCAGATAGTGGTCCCTCTTTCATTCATTACATCCATATTATCCTGGAAGCAGGGTACACCTCCCCCACAGGAAATAAGGAAATTTTCGCCTTCTGACAGTTCGCGCAGCCAGAAGCCTTCCCTTGCACGGAAATAATCTTCTCCTTTGGTGGCAAAGATATCGCTGATGGACATTTCCTCTGCTTCTACAATTACATCGTCCAGGTCATAGAATGGCAACTCCAGATGCTCGGCCAGCTGTTTTCCCCAATAGGATTTGCCGGCACCCATGAAACCTAATAAAAAGATTTTCAAGCAGTGTATATTTAAAAAGTTAATGCATTATATGGTCCAGGATAGGCACAGGCCGTCCGCAATAAGATATTGCAAAGATAGCCGTGCTTTTTTATCTACTTTGTTAAAATTACAATGAAGGAAGCCATCTTGTTGATATGGAAATGGCTCCAACTGCATATTATCTTTAAAATCAACCTGCCCCAGGCCGTACCATTTGAATACAGCCTCTTTAGCACTCCAGCAAATGGTTTTGTGGGCCAGGGAATTAGCCGGATCGATAAATTCCCGTTCAGTTGGAGACAGGAATTTATGGCTCACTTTCTCAATTTTGTCATTCATACGTTCAATATCTACGCCTACTGCGTCTTCCTGGCTCACGATGGCAGCTACAAAATCGCCGCAGTGAGAAATAGAGAAGTGCAAACTATTGCAGGCTAAGATAGGTTTTCTGCTTTCCATGATCTGGATACTATCCAAAGGAAAGCCCGGAAATAGTTCTGTCAGCAAATAACGGCCGGCAAAATGTTGCAGGCGTTTATGCGGATGATGAATGGCGGGCGATATGTTCACCCTTTTCCTGAAGAAGGCTTCGTCCTCTCCGATCTGCCATACTCCCAGCCGGCTCGAGGGAGATATTTGTATCGTACGTATTAATGGCATATCTTGCCAAATTAATACTAATTAACCAAATATATGATCCTGTCTGACAAAAGGATATTGGAGGAAATTGAGAAAGGCACTATCGTCATTTCACCTTACGACCGGAAATATCTCGGCACCAACTCTTACGACGTACATCTCGGCAAGTATCTGGCTACATATAAAGACCGTGTACTGGATGCCCGTGAGCACAATGAAATTGAACATTTTGAAATACCGAAAGAAGGGTTTATACTGCAACCTGGTACACTGTACCTGGGTGTGACGGAGGAGTATACAGAAACTCATGCACATGTACCTTTCCTGGAAGGGAAGTCGAGCACGGGTCGATTAGGAATTGATATTCATGCTACAGCCGGTAAGGGGGATGTTGGGTTTTGTAATACATGGACGTTGGAGATTAGCTGCGCACAGCCGGTAAAGATCTATGCAGGGATGCCGATTGGACAATTGATTTACTTTGTAGTGGAGGGTGATGTAGAGACTTTCTATAATAAGAAGGGGAATGCGAAGTATAATGGCAGGACCGTGAAGCCGGTAGAAAGTATGATGTGGAAGAATCAGTTTTAGATTTGATTTATATAGCAAAGAAAAAAGCTTTTGCCTTGCGGCAAAAGCTTTTTTCTTTGGTGGCCAGCTGAAATGCAAGCCGTATTATTTTACTTAAGGGAATTAATCCATGCGGCAATTTTCAACGCATCGGCCTTCGGCACCTGCGGCATAGGCGGCATTTCTGTCGCATACTCCGGCCAGTTCTGTGGCTTTGGATTCGCAATCAGTTTTAAGATCTGATCACTGGTGTATTTCCTTTTTGCAATGTCTTTATATGCCGGACCTACCTGGCGCTTTTCAGCATTGTGACAGGCAAGGCAAGTGTATTTAGCCAGCAAAGGTTTCACTTCTTCAAATGTTGGCGCCCTCTTTGCAACAGCTGCAGTTGCTCCTGCAGCTGTGGTGGTAGCCGCTTTTGCCGGTGTAGCCGCTGCAGCTTTCGCCTTTACTTTTTCAGAATTATAGGTACTCGCCTGCGCAATTGGCAACTTCGCACCCTGTGGAATATGGTGCAGTGTATAATACCCATTGTTATGTATCAGAGAATAAAAATGCTCCTTCTCTCTTACCCCATCCAGCACGATATTGTGTACATAATCCAGTTTCAGGCTATCTACAATAATCCTTGCCTTCAGGCCATCTTCAGATACTTTCACACCTTTTACAGGACATTGACCAACGTTTACCATCGGACTACCATACACCGCATGATACTTGTACGTGAAGTTCTCTACATGGTAAGCAGCCAGATCCTCTGCAGATTTTTTATCTACCGGCAGCGTGAATTCAATTTCAAAACCATCCGGCATTGCCTTGATTGTTTTCATTTCAAATGGCATCTTTTCATTCCACACCAGTCGCTGCAAACCTTCATTTGCTTCACCTGCAGAACCCCATCCGCGGTTGGTTTCACCTACGAATAAAGTATTACCATCTTTCGCCCACGCCATTCTCAGTACACCTGACTGGAATCCCTGACGGAAGTCAAAAGATACACCCTGGTATTCCCCCTCTACCTTCTCCATGACCACACGCATAATCTTACTCTGCCCCTGATCGCCTACGAGCAACTGACCCGCAAAAGGACCAAAACTACCCTCAGGGATCTGTACGATTTCAGAATTGGAAATACCTTGTATACCATGTGGCAGAATCACTGCCGGCAACTGTAAATCAGGCATCTTTTTCTTTACATCCATCAGTGTAACAAACTTCTCGTTCACCACATTTTCAGGTTTGATATAATGGCCTTCGGCATTCTTCACACGACGACCATCTACCAGTGAAAAGAATTGTTTCTCGGTTACCTTCACAGGGGAATTAGGTTCTTCGGCCCAGCGTAAACCCGCAGGATGACCGATGAAGGCACCTTTCTTTACCTGCCATACACCACCGGAACCAACCCAGTCCCCTTGATTCTCAGAGTAGAACAATTCACCATTGATCATACCCAGACCACAAGGAGAACGGAAACCAGTAGCATAAGGTTCCATATGACCATCTTCGAAAATGTGCATCATCCAGCCTCTCCACGGTACCCGGCTTTCTCCTCTCCACCACTCTTCGTCACCAAAAGCCACGTTGCCAGATACAAAGAAAGATCCGTCAGGTGCTAATTTAGGTCCGAAGCTATATTCATGATAGTGCCCGGAAAGTGGCCATGCATATACAGTTTCGTATACGTCAGCCTTTCCGTCCATATTGGTGTCCATGAGTTTTGTGAGTTCGCCCCGTTGTGCGCAATACAGCGCACCATCTTTGTATACAAGGCCCAGAATTTCGTGCAGACCACTGGCGAATTTTGTCCAGTAAGGATTGCGGCTATCAGGTGCATGTACCATCCACACATCACCTCTCCGGGTAGATACACCCAGATCGCCGTTGGGCAATACGCAAAGCCCACCTACTTCGAGCAGGATGCCTTCGGGGGCTTTCATTTTTAAGATCTTAAAGTAGTCTTCTTCTTTCGGCGTTTCCTGAGCCTTTGTGGCCATCGAGGTTACGGCCAGCATCATGCCGCAAAGCACCGCCTTTTTTAATATGTTTTTCATGTGCAGGATTCAAAAGATTAAGGAACGATTAGAAAATGATGGCATAGCTCAGTTTACTGTGGACAGGAATGATCATTTCCTTTCCTTCAGCAGCATCACGGATGACCGGCTTTTCATTGCCGGTATCTTCCAGTTGCAGGTAATAAGCTTTGCCATCTACGATGTACAGATCTTTTGAAACAGGTTCTATTTTGCTACCTGCTACAATCTTTGCATACAGTCCATCAACAGGATTTGCGACGGTTATTTCGCGATGTACTCCATGACCTTCGGCCAGCACGCGTACTTCATCGGTTACAGCGGTGCCATAGATCAGGTATTTGAAAGTTGGGCGGTCTTTATCATCCAGCACATAACCCTTAGGACGATAACCGGTGCCGGTAGTATCTGTGCGCCATGCTGCCTGCGCGTTGGCAAGTCTGGCGAGGGTGAAGGAAGGCTTGCCTAAAGTTTGCACAGTACCACGTGGGCGGGAGGTGCCATTACCTCTGTCATGCCACATAGGGGTAGCATCGAGGAAGCCACCTCTCCATACCTGTGCCAGCAGACCTCTGTCCATATCGTAGGTATAGTGTACCTGTTCAGGGCTACCTACATTTACAGCGTGTACGATGCGGAAGTCGGGTACATCCATAAAGCTGCGGAGAATAGTGTTTACAGGGGCATCTACGTAAATCGGATCTACATTATCACGGCGATTGTTCTGGCCCTGTGCATCATTGCCGGATTCTCTCTTTTTGATAGTGATGTTTCTGAAGGCTACCGCTCCATGGTCGCCCTGCAGGCGAAGTGGGCCGGTTGCACTTTCAACACCACCTTCCATGGCGCCACGGGTAGCGCCGAGGAGTTCTACATCTTCATGAATGACGGTACCATTCAGGGTAATGAGCAGCATTCTGGCGTTGGCGATTTTTTTGCCGTTGGCGTCGAAACGGGGGGCCTGGAAGGATACTTTCAGGTGTTGCCACAGGCCTGGAGCACGGCTTACGTTGTAGCGGGGTGCGTGGCCTTCATAGCCCTGCAATCCCGAGGGACGGCTATCTTCCCAGCGCTCGTAAATACCACCATTATCGCCGGAAGTAGGGTTGGTTTTGCTCCAGCTATCCAGCAGCTGGATCTCGTATCTACCTTCGAGATATACGCCAGAGTTGGAACCGGGCGCCATCATATAGTCCAGTTCCAGGTCTATGTCTCCGTATTCGGTGTTGGTGAAGAGGTCCTGCCCCGGATGTTTTTTGTCCGGTAGGTTCAGGAGGACTCCGGTACCTGGTGAAAAACTCAGTTCATGAGGTTTATCCAGTGCTGCAGCGGCGTCGGTGACGATGGACCAGCTGGGACCGGGGTCATGAAACGAGGATAAGTCCTGTAGTGGCAGACTGCCGGATTGTGCGGATGCTGGGTTGACAATAGCTATTCCTATACCACAGAGGCAAAGGAAGCCCATCAAAGACCGGCTTGCATGATTTTTCGATCTAAGTACCATAACGTTACAATAAAGTTGCGTCAAAAGAAGTGAAATTTTAGCGTTGAGACCTTTTGACGCTTGCAATATAGAAATTGAAATTGGGAGAAGCAAGGGGTTGGGGAGGAATGGTGATGGGTGGGGTGAATGTTGTGAGAGGGAAGCAACCGGGTGAGTATGAATGGAAATAGGTTGGTTGGATACTTTTTGGAGCACCAGCCAACCTATTTATAGTAATTATTTTATTGAGGGGATGTCGAGGATGCATCGAGGAAGCGTCGAAGAAGCGTCGAAGAAGCGTCGAAGAAGCGTCGAAGAAGCATCGAAGAAGCATCGAAGAAGCATCGAGGAAGCGTCGAAGAAGCGTCGAAGAAGCGTCGAAGAAGCATCGAAGAAGCATCGAAGAAGCATCGAGGAAGCATCGAGGAAGCATCGAAGAAAAGGTGGACTTAAGGTGGACTTCAGCGACCCCTTATTCCCTGATAAATGCTAAATGAAGATTCCTGTAAGCAGGTTTCGCCAATTGTACCTTCAGCTTCTTAAAAGTTTCCATCGGCCCTTTGGTAGCAAAAAGGTTGACTAACCACACGGGAATAGAACCTCCGGGGTCTGTTTCAAGTGTATAGTCAATGTACACCATGTTATTTTGCAATGGTGTCAGCACCCATTTACCATACGAATTACGCACTCGGATAATATCTTTTTTCTCAGGTACTAAATCATGCACAACCGGTCCATCGATGGTCACGACTCTTGTTCTCGCATCCTGTGTTGTAATGAGGTGCGCCACAAAATCGCGGTTGGTGATGGGCCACGGTAATGCCACTTCAGAATAATAAAACAGTTCAGATGGACTTACCTGTTTGAGTAGAGTAGCCGATCTGGTGCTGTATACCCAGTCTTTCGCCGATGAGATGTCGAGGATGATGGCTACCAGTTGGCTCAGGGTAGCAGGTACTGCAACCTTCACGCGGATAGCTTTTAAGTTGCTGTTTTCGACCGTCTTTGTGTAAATCTTAATCCCGTCTTTATCGTCTTTTAATTTCCAGTCGTTCTGGGCGTAAGAAAAGAGGGATAACAGCATAGCCGTGCTAATGATCATTAAACTTTTCTTCATGTCTGTGCCTTGGCCAAAGGTTGATAGCAAATTGGCCGGGTTGTTTGCAATTTACGGATTAAATGATTCGGGGAAGTTGGGAAGGTGCTTTCCTGAGTGATAGTACTACATTTTAGCAATACTATAACAATTTGTCAGGAAAGCTCCTTACCAGCAATAATGCGGCTTTGGGAGAATATGGAAACCGGTGCTTTTGCGAAAGTTTCTTTTGGCCAATTGAAGACACCCTTTATAAGAAATGCTTCGTTTTCAAAAAAGATCCTTTACTTAGCTCACGGCATACACCACCTCATGGGCCTCTGTTATATCCGGTACTTCCAGCTTATGTACCAGCCGTTGCATGACAGCAGCCGGTACAATTGCTTCCCGCGCACTATTCTGTTTAAACAATGCTTTATGTGGGACTTCAACATATATGACGATTATCTCCGCCGTATATTGTAAGCACAGCGAAATTAATTGTTCCCGCATGGAACGTGTGATATTAGTGGCATTCCATACAAAACCCTTCTGGTTCCGAAGGTATCCCCTGGCCTGTTCTTTTGCTTCCTGAATTACGCGTCCATTACCTGACTTATCCGTAGGTGCAATTTTCATACTTATCCTGATCGCATCCAGGGATATTACCGGCCAGTCTTTATAGTTTTTTTGTACGTAAGTATCCTTCCCGGCTCCTGGCAAACCACTCATGATCACCACTTTTGTTGCAGGCTGATCGAAGGGTACATAACTGCGATCGGTATCTGCCTTGAGCAGGTAATTCATTCTCGCATGCGCGTTTGCAAAATAAGGAGTTTGCCCCCAGCACTGCTGCTCTTTACACAGTTCTTCAAAGCAATCAATTTTATACAGCAAATCCTGCTGATCAGCACAGATTCTACCTAATACATCTGCCTTTGCCAACATGGCGAGCAATCGCATATCGATTTGCAAAGCTGCGATGATCAAAGCTTTTACAGGATCGGTTTTCTCAAACACCCACAGTGGCAGGCCATGAAAGCGCACCAGTTTTGCAATCTGCTCTCTGATGGCAAAAGGTGCCGGCAGTTCTTTGTACAGGATCTGTCTTGTCGTCATCTCTCCTTTGCGTGCATGACCGGGAGAGGTGATCCTGCCATCTGGCAGGATTTCGGTAGTGCTGGCTTTCTCTACATCATGCAATAGTGCAGCTGCCCACATGATCTCCTGTGTTTGTGCATCGAGTGCCTGATACGTTGGTAAGTTCACCAACGCCTCAATGACCATCTGCGTATGAATGGCCACATTTCCTTCCGCGTGATGTGCTGGATCCTGTGGTGTATTCCGCATTCTTTTTATCCATTCGTAATGGGTTTCTAAATAATCCCAGGATTTATTTTCACTGATTGTCCACATGTTGACCTCCTTCAAAATTTAACCGGGCACGACACCAGTTGCGCGTCCAGTGCACATCTGTTTTCACGTGCCCTTTTCTTACATACTTAAATACGTGTTCAGCAAATGAGGTGACAGGATAACTTCCTGCATCTCTTGTGACCACGCCTTCCATGGTGGCTGGAGCACCGGTGAATGCATCGTGTGCGGCAAAGGCACCAGGGCCTTTGACAAGGTCGAGCAGTTCACTTTCGAATGATTGCCGGGAGACCGGAGCAGACAGTTTTGTGATCACTGGTACTACCGGTAAATCCAGCATAGCTGCATAAAAGCAGGTTTCTTCCCAACTGAGCCAATGGCCATTTTCTCTGACAGCAAATACATAAAAATGATGATCAAGATTTCTGTATTCGATAGAATGAATAGCGTATACATTCTCCAGAAATATTTCCAGATCACCCAGATCATTTTTTATGAGTTGCCAGTAACGGCGCAGGCTCTCTGTCCAGGGAGATGTAGTGGGCGCAACGTGTGAGCGCGCAAATACGCCATGCCGGGAGAGACAATTATTTTCACCGTCCAACTTTTCCGTATGAATGAGTGAGGGTATGGTGCTGATGTATTGCCAGTAATCATGCTGGATACGATCATCACTGGTGGTACCCGGTGAGAACGGAAAATGATAGGTACGGCCATATTTTTCTGAAATAGCCATGTTGTTCAGGGTTTGATTAAAACAAAGGTTTCACAGGCCATGCCTGCAAGGATGCAGGTGGCGGGAGCAGTGGTTAATATGCCTGTGAGATTACATGGCGCAAGGTTTGAATTGTTTTTTTATTGGGTGCAAAGATAGGGATTAGTTTTATTTGCCTGCTACATAATTTGGGGATTGTCCCAAAAGGTAGGCATGCAATTTGATTTTTCAATTGTGGAACTAAATGTTTACTATATGAAACACAGATTCATACCATTGTTGTTGGGGACAATCATGTTGGGAGCGAGTTGTGTGCCACCGCGTAATGGTCCGCCCAAGCCTCCGCGACCACCAAAACCTCCGGTACCACCCCATGGAGTTATTCAGGTAACAATACCGGATTCCAGTTTCCAGGCACCGGTAGTTGCCATCCGATAAAAAAGAAAGAGGCTTCTGTATTGTTCCAGAAGCCTCTTTTCCAGGTAGTTATTTTGTTCTTGTTTCTTCCTGCAATTGATGGATGATGGCATCCAGTTTTTTGGGATCTTTCATATAAGGAGAAAGATCAAATAATTCTATTTTTCTAAAATCAGTTGGCGCACTTTCACTCTGTATGGAGATAGTCCCTTTGCCCAGTAACCGTCCCTCTTTAAGCAGTGCCGGATCGGCATCTGACACGTTTCCACCGCCTACCTGTGGTTTATTGTATACGATAACAGTATCGTTGAATACAATGTGTTTTATCACAGAATCACCTAACACTAACGCACCTACTCTCACCCATTGTTCTCCATGATATGTTTTTGAAGTGCTGGTATTACAATGCTCTGTAATCAGTTTTCCATTTATTACAACATTGGTACCCGGCGTACATAAGTTACCTGTAGGGCGTGGATCTTTACCATTTCCACCTAACAACTGGTTCTCTAATGAAATGGGGAAATCCTGGTTCAATCCCATACTGGCAGCAGACTGTCCATGCAGCATCAACCCATTATTGCGCAGTGCCCATGCGGGCCCACCTTTCACCTGTTCACCCACAAAGCGATATTCTGCAATGAGCAGATATGCAGAGAAATCTTTTCTATAAAACATGTGTCCATATCGATCACCCCAGTCATTATACTGGTCATAGCGTACTTCGAGAATACCGTTTTCTACGCGGAAAGTATTACCGAAATTATCGTTCATTTTATGGCCTCTGATCTTGATATCCCAGTTTTTCAGATCCTTACCATTGAAGAGTTGAATCCATCCTTTTTTCGATTTTTGCTGGGCCGAGCAGGCGAGGGACAAAAGCAGGCATCCAGCAGTCAACAGTTTTTTCATAACTCTGTTTTTGATTTTAGAAGTATTAAGATATGTCATGTTGACAATATTTCATAATGCAGGTTGGCATGTTATTGGGGCAATACTCATAAAATATGTTCGCATGAAAGCATTGTTTACTATCCTCCTTTTTCTCATCTGTCATTTTTCTTTCGCACAGGACGCCTGGCAACAACCCTTGCAAAAAGTACTCACCGAATTGGATACGGCCAAAACCTATGGTACCTGGCAACGTAATATTGCATCACTGGAAGCGCTGACCAAAGCGAATCCTGATGCATTCCTACTGCAATACTATACAGGGTGGGCATTCACTCAATCCAGTTTTCAGGCCCCCAAAGGACAAGCTGAACCATTAACCGAAAAAGCAGAAGCGCATGTAAAAAAAGCATTGGAGCTGCAACCCCAAAATACGGAAGCACTCACTCTGATGGCTTACTGGCTGTCCGCAAGAATTAATGCAAATCCTACCAGAGGAGCCACCCTGGGGTCGGATAGTAAAGGCTATTCAGAGAAAGCGATTGCGGCAGATAGTACGAATCCCAGGGCCTATTTACTAAAAGCCCTGGTGGTATATCATACCCCTGCCCTCTTTGGGGGTGGTAAAAAGAAAGCAGCGCCACTGGTAGCAGAAGCTGGCCAGAGATTTGCGGCATTTAAACCAGACAATGCGCTGGCCCCTCACTGGGGAAATGATATTTATGAGCAACTGGCTGCTGATTATAAAAATTAGCAATTGCAGACAGGCATTTAGGTAATACTTTGTCCATCCCCCTGATTACAAAGAATAGCAGTCTGTGAAATTGAATACTCAATTAAATTTCTTAATACATATTGAATATCAATTAATTAATCCTTTAGCAACATTTTAGCATTGTAAATTATAAAAGTGTTATTATGAGCAAGTATAATCATCCTTTAAATGGCCATGGTGAACCCAGAGCCACCGCTTTATACGAAAACTCCAGCATACTGAATGTAAGTAAACCCGGGCGAATCGCTTCTGTAGTAGGCGGTGCGCTGATGACTACAGCCGCCATCAGCCAGGTGGGCAAACATCCCATCCGAAGTTTGATCCGGTTGGTTGCGGGTGGTTATCTGCTTTACAGGGGTATTTCCGGAAACTGCCCTATCTCTGCGATGGCGGGCAGGAGCTCGTCTGACAAGCACAATAGTGCTATCAACATCCGTACAAAGTTCATTGTTGACAAGCCCCGGTTTGAAGTGTACAATTTCTGGCGATCTGTAGAGAACCTGCCGCATTTTATGCGTCACCTTGCTGTCGTTACAGAAAAAGACAGCCATCATTCTCATTGGGTAGCCACCGGCCCGGGTAAACTTGGTACCATAGAATGGGATGCAGAGATCATTAAAGATGAACCCGGCGATCTGATTGGCTGGCGTTCCGCACCGGGCTCAGACCTGGTTACTGCAGGTAAAATAACTTTTAGCGATGCTATTGGCGGCGGTACTGAAATGGAAGTTATCATCTCCTACCGCCCACCTGCAGGTTATGTAGGTACAGGATTGGCATGGATTCTGAATCCTGCCTTTGAAAACATGATACGGAAAGATGTTCTGAGATTTAAAAACTATGTTGAAACAGGAGAAATCCAGGCATTGTAGGGCACGGTTCACAATTTTTCACCTTCAGAAAGTATTGTCTGGCCTGATATTTGGCACTCGATACATGCAATTTGTTTAACCTTATAAACTATTTTTATGAGCACAATGAAATTAATATACGGCGCATTAGCAGGATTGGCAGCGGGAGTTGCAATCGGAGTATTAACTGCACCAGAAAGTGGTGAAGAGACAAGGAAAAAGATTAGAAAATCAGCTGATGAGGTGAATAAACGTTTCAGACGTATTGTTGGTAGTGGAGCAGATAGTCTGACAGAGCTGAAAGACATTTTCGAGAATGAAACGACTGGAATGAGAGATGATGTAAAGGAACGTGTACTGAAAATTATAGATGAAAGCAATTCTTCCTATAAAAGATTTAAGAAAGAGTCGCTCTCCTAAGCGCATATAAACGGATGGCCACGCAATAAATAAAAAGGTCCTGCCAGGTAAGCAGGACCTTTTTATTTATGATCTTTCGGATGTTTCTTAGTCATTTCTATTCGGCTAAAAGCGCATCGATGAGTGCATTGAATTCTTTCTTAAAAGCTTCATAATGCTCTCCTGTACCCGGACCAGAGAACCCGGTATGTACTTCTTTCACATTTCCTTTCTTATCAATAAAAATGGTAGTTGGGAATCCTTTGATACCCGTCAACTGCGGCAAAGACTTTTCTGCCTTTTGCGGATCGCCCGGTGTCACACCTGTGATCAATACTGGATAAGTGACATCAAATCTTTTCAGGAATCCGGACAGTGCCTTCTGAGAGGTGGTAAAATCGGTGGTCCTTTCGTAAGAAAGCCCAATCACTTCTACTCCACGTGCTTTATTCTCCTTGTACCAGTTACTTAAGAAACCGGTTTCATCCATACAATTCGGACACCAGCTCCCCATCAGCGTAATCACCACCACCTTTCCGGCAAAACGCTTATCCCTGATACTCACCTTTTTTCCGTTCATATCCGGAAAGGTAAAGTCGAGGCGGTTATTCCCCGGTTTGGTAGTTGCCAGTGAACGTTCGTCTGGCAAAGCAGCTTTATCATCCTTACGGGCTACCCATTGTTCCCTTCCAGCACCAATACCTGCATAAAAAGTACCGTTTTCCAGGTAGCCATCTTTCACCTGTGCAGTGAAGTAATAAGCATGGGAACCATCGAAGGTGGAAAGTTTCAGGCTGTCGCCATCTACAATACCTTCCAGGAAACGGTAGTCACCGGTAGAGGTGAGGAAAGTACCTGTTACTTTGCTGCCGGTTTGTTTGAACTCCCCTACTGCGTAAGAAGAATCCGGTTTATCTGCTTTAAAGAACCAGGTAGCATAGCGGCCGCTAACGTTTAACTTAGCCGGAGACATAGCATGAAAACGTTCCTTGACGTTATGTGCAGCGGTGAATGGGATGGTCACATCTCCGGTGGGAAGATGACGAACCCATAAACCTTCCAAGGCACCATTATTGACGATGGTCGCTTTGAATTCAGAATCGAAAAACGGCATTTTGATTAACACTGAATCGCCTTTTAGTTTCACGTCGTCTACCAGCATGCGATCCTGTGCATTAAGAACATAGATTACTTTCTTGCGGGCACTGTCTTTCACTTCAAAGTTAAACACGATGTCTGCGCCATCTGCACGGTGCAGGCTACCTTTCCAGGTACCGGTTGGCAGGTCGTATTTTTCCAGGCTTTTACCGAATATAAATGCTGGCAGTACCGCCAGCAACCAACAATGCTTGAACATAGATTAGTCTATTAGTTTTGTGGGGTAAATATAGGAAATTAATACCGGGCGCCAAAAAGCATGCTACCAATGCGGACCATGGTACTGCCTTCTTCCAGGGCGATGGTATAATCTCCACTCATGCCAATAGAGAGTTCTGTGAGCTGGTCTCCATCCGGAGCAAAGCTGGCCTTCAGCTGCTGCTGGAGGGCTTTTAAGTGCCTGAATTCGGCCCTTACCTGCTCCATATTGTCGGTATTGGTCGCCATGCCCATAAAGCCGGCAATCCGGATATTTTTGAATTTATCTGCCTGATCTTTCCATTGGGTAAGGAGGTCGGTCAATTCAGTTTCGTCCAGTCCAAATTTGGTCTCTTCTTCTGCAATGTGGACCTGCAGGAGACAGTGGATGATGCGATGGTGTCTGGCTGCTTGCTTATTGATCTCCTCCAGGAGGCGCAGACTGTCGACTGCATGGATCATAGAGACGAAGGGAGCGATATATTTTACTTTGTTCGACTGCAGGTGGCCAATGAAATGCCATTCGATATCGGCAGGGAGGATCGGTTGTTTTTCCTGTAGTTCCTGCACATAGTTTTCACCGAAGATACGCTGGCCGGCGTCATACAATGCCTGTATGTCGGCGGCTGGTTTTACTTTGGAAACAGCGACGAGCCTGGCTTTGTGAGGGGCCAGTTCGGCGATGACTTTGTTATAAGCGGGTAAATTTACTGACATGCCGCAAAGGTAGTAATTGTGGTCTGCGGCAACAAGGAAGAATTTAAGATCCTCCACCGATCTTTTCCCGTTTTTCCTGCCTTTTATTCCAGGCCGCATTCAGCGACACCAGGATGATCATAAATGCTACTGCCGCCACCGAAGGCGCAATAAACCAAAAGGGGACTGACAGCGCCACACTAATGATGGTGAGCTTCAGGAAATGAGAAAAATCGTTGGAGGGATCTTTTTTATGTGACATACATCTGGGTTTTAGCCGAGTATACTGCGCCCGATCACGATCCGCTGCACCTCACTGGTACCTTCATAGATCTGCGTGATCTTCGCATCCCTCATCAGTCGTTCTACATGATACTCTTTCACATATCCATAGCCACCATGTACCTGTACGGCCTCTGTCGTTACCCACATCGCCGTTTCGGAGGCAAATACTTTGGCCATCGAGCCACTGAGGGTATAGTCTTTATGCTGGTCTTTCTCCCACGCAGCCTTGAAGCAGAGCAATCTTGCCGCTTCTATACGGGTAGCCATGTCCGCCAGTTTAAACTGTATCGCCTGATGTTGACTGATTTCTTTGCCGAAAGCCTTGCGTTGTTTGGAGTAGCTGACTGCTAATTCGTAAGCGCCGGAAGCGATACCCAATGCCTGGGAAGCGATGCCGATACGGCCACCTGCCAGTGTTTTCATGGCAAATTTAAAACCGAATCCATCGTCCCCTATCCTGTTTTGCTTAGGTACTTTTACGTCCTGGAACATAATGCTATGGGTATCACTACCCCTGATCCCCATTTTATTCTCTTTCGCCCCTACTGTAACGCCGGGACTGCTTTTCTCCACGATCAGGACATTGATGCCTTTGCTGCCTTTTTCAGGGTGGGTCTGAGCGATTACAAGGTACACACTCGCACTGCTACCATTCGTGATCCAGTTTTTCGTACCATTGAGCAGGTAAAAGTCACCTTTATCTTCGGCGGTAGTGCGCTGCGAAGTGGCATCGGAACCTGCCTCAGGTTCGCTGAGCAGGAAGGCGCCCGTGATTTCGCCTTTGGCCAGGGGTACCAGGTACTGCTGTTTCTGCTCTTCGGAACCATAACACTCCAGGCCCCAGCAGACTAAGGAATTATTAACGCTCATACACACAGAAGTGGAAGCATCGATTTTAGAGATTTCCTCCATAGCCAGTACATAGGAGATGGTATCCAGACCGGATCCACCATATTTTGGGTCTACCATCATTCCGAGAAATCCCAACTCTCCCAGTTTTTTGATCTGCGCTGCGGGGTAAATCTGTTTTTCATCTCTTTCTATGACGCCGGGTAATAGTTCATTTTGGGCAAAGTCCCGTGCAGCCTTTTGAATCATCAGGTGTTCTTCAGTGAGTTGAAAATCCATGGAATTTACGTTTTGTTGGAGTTATTGATATGGACGAATTTATCGTTTTTTATACATTGGAATTCCACATTTAATCTTTATCCATTTTTATTATGAAAACATTAAAGATTATTTGAAGATACCGTATCCTTATTGGAATTATTATATGTTTTTATGCAGGTATGTAAATACCTCCACAGTGCACCCTGCCGCCCGTTCGTTTAAAAACCATTAGCTTGCTAAACAGGAATAACATCCTTTTATGAAAAATATTAAGATCATTGAGGTGAAATCAGAGATTGGCGCGGGAACACGTGGCGCCAGTCTGGGAGTGGAAGCGATTAAGATAGCTGCACTGGACTTTATGAGCAACTTTTTTGTGCATTTTCCTACTGAAGCAATTGAGACAGAAAATAAACTGCTGTTTGAACCGATAGAATCCCCTTATGCGAAAAGGATCAAAGGTACGCTGACATTGTATGAGCGCATTAGCAAAAGTGTGTGTGAGACCGTGAAAGCGAATTGGTTTCCCGTAGTATTGTCCGGGGACCATAGTACCGCCGGTGCTACCATCGCGGGGTTGAAGATGGCGCGGCCAAAGGCAAAGATAGGAGCGATATGGATTGATGCGCATGCGGATCTGCATACACCCTATACTACCCCATCGGGGAATATGCATGGAATGCCGGTTGCTATCTCTATTGCGGAGGATAACCTGGATTGTAAAGTTCACGATCTGGATGATAATACGATCAAGCAATGGGAGGCATTGAAAAACATTGGCGGTATTGCACCAAAAGTGTTGCCGGAAGATATTGTGTTTATATCATTGAGAGATTATGAAAAGGAGGAAGAGGCGTTGATTAAGCAATATGGCATGAAAGTGATCACTACGAATGAAGTAAGGAGAAAAGGTGCTGAACAGATAGCAAGAGCCGTGTTCAGGTACCTGAGTGATTGCGAGTATATCTATGTGTCGTTCGATGTGGATAGTCTGGATTCATCTATTTCCAAAGGAACGGGCACACCAGTAACAAACGGTTTAAGAGAGAGAGAGGTAGAGGACCTGATCGCGAAATTTATGCAACATCGAAAGATCTGTTGTTTTGAGATTACAGAGGTAAACCCTACGTTGGACAAAGAGAATTTAATGGCGGAAATTGCCTTTAATATATTGCAGCGAAGTGTGAATGTGTTGTTGATGAACTAACGAAAAAAACGCGTTTACCTGGGGTAAACGCGTTTTTTTATTATCTCGGATTCGTATGCTTCATTCTTATCAGATTCGCAACAAGCCCTGTCCAACCCGTCTGGTGCGCTGCACCTAATCCCTTCCCGCTATCTCCATGGAAATATTCATGAAACTGGAGCAAATCAGCAAAATGCGGATCTTTCTGCAATTTCTCATTATCTCCAAATACCGGCCTGCGGCCATTTTCATCCTTACGAAATATCTTTAACAAACGATCTGCCAGTAACGTACCTACTTCCTTTAAAGAATAATAACATCCGGAAGAGGTAGGATATTCTATGCGGAAATCATCTGTGTAGAAGTAGTGGAACTTGCGAAGACTTTCTATCAATAAAAAGTTCATCTGGATCCATACAGGGCCACGCCAGTTGGAATTACCACCATAGGTGATGGTATCGCTTTCCCCCGGTACATATTTTACAATCAGCTCCGTGCCATTTTCACGCAGACGATAAGGATCCGCTTCGTATTTTTTAGACAGAGACCGCACCCCATACTCACTCAGGAACTCTGTTTCATCCAGCATCCGGTACAGCAATCGCTTCATACGGTGCCCACGCAATAAACTCAGCAGATGTTTATTCTCCTTCCCTTCTTCATACCAGCGAGACACGAGTTGTGCTAAATCCGGCCTGTGGCGCAGGAACCAGGACATGCGTTCGGCAAATAAAGGATTATTTTCCAACGCCTCTTTTGAAATCACTTCTACTGCACACAAAGGAATCAATCCCACCATACTCCTGAACTTCAATTTCAGAATACGATTATCAGGCGCGCGCAACTGATCATAGAAGAATTCATCCTCCTCATCCCACAGGCCACTGTTGCCGGTACCCATACTCGCCATGGCCCCGGCAATGTACATAAAGTGCTCAAAGAACTTCGTGGCCATGCCATTGTACACTTTGTTATGATTACACAACTCCAGTGAAATGTGCAGCATGTTCAACGCATACATAGCCATCCAGCTCGTAGCATCTGCCTGCTCTTCACGAACACCATTCGGTAATGGCAGACTTCTGTCAAACGCACCGATATTATCCAAACCTAAGAAGCCACCTTCGAAGATATTGCTGCCACTACTATCTTTTCTATTCACCCACCAGGTAAAGTTGATCAGTAGCTTATGAAACAACGCTTCCAGGAAATGATAATCTTTCTCCCCTTTTAACGCTGCATCCTGCTTGAATACCCGATATACGGCCCCTGCATGCACCGGTGGATTCACATCTCCAAAGGCCCACTCATATGCGGGGAATTCTCCCGACGGATGCATATACCATTCTTCCGTCATCAGCAACAACTGCTGCTTGGCAAAATCAGGGTCTACCATCGCCAGCGTTACACAGTGAAAAGCCAGGTCCCAGGCTGCATACCACGGAAACTCCCATTTATCCGGCACGGAGATAATATCTTCATTTACCAGGTGCTTCCACTCTTTATTCCGGCCATTCCAACGCTCTGGTGGAGGCGCCGGTTGTGAAGGATCTCCTTCCAGCCAACGCTGTACTTTATAATAATAGAACTGTTTATTCCACAACATGCCGGCTAGTGCCTGCCGCTGGATCAGTTTCTCATCTTCATCTTTGATCTCTGTCTGCAATTCCTCATAATAGGCATTTGCATCTGCCACCCTTGCTGCAAAAAGATCGTCAAAGCCAGCAAACGGTTGTTCCTTGGCCTTGTCAGTAAGTCTTAATTTGATAGTGTGTGTACCATGGGCAGGAATATTCAACTCGTAGTGTACAGCGGCTTTCGTACCTTTTTTTTCAGGATTAATGGAAGGTGCACCATGTAAGATGTAATCATTGATCCCATCCTTTGCAAAAGGTGTGATGGCATCTACATTGTACAATCTTTTATTGTTGGATTCATTTTCACAGAACAACATCTCCTGTCCTCCTTCCTGATACAGGTACTTCACCTGCAGTTTCTCATGCTCAAACCGAATAGTCTGGGCATCCTCCTGCCACAAAGCAGGTTTATAAGGCCTGCGCCCCCATACCCACGTATTCCGGAACCAGGCGGTAGGTAACACAGTGAGCGGTGCCGCTTCGTTACCCCTGTTGTGAATAGTGATTTTTACGAGGATATCGTCCATATCCTCCTTTGCATATTCTATGAAGATGTCGAAGTATTTATCTTCATTAAAGAGGCCTGTATCGATCAGTTCATACTCTGCTTCTGACTTGCTTCTGCGGGCGTTCTCACTTTTTAGCAATTCATAAGGATAAGCTTCCTGCACATACTTATACAGCATCTTCATATAAGAATGTGTAGGAGTAGCATCCAGGTAGTAATAGAGTTCTTTTACATCTTCCCCATGATTTCCTTCGGCATTGTTGAGGCCAAAAAAACGCTCTTTTAAGATAGGATCTTTCTTATTCCAGAAAGCCAGGGAGAAACACAACAATTGTTTCTCATCGCAAATACCACCAATGCCCTCTTCTCCCCACCTCCACGCTTTACTCCTCGCCATATCGTGCGTGGTATAGTCCCATGAATTGCCACTCCCACTATAATCTTCCCGTACGGTACCCCATTGTCTGTCACTCACATAAGACCCCCATTTCTTCCAGCCTTGTATCTGAAGGCGTTGTTGTTCCTGATTCATCGTATGCTGCTTTTGATCATTGAATATGGAAGTAGGCTACCAGCCATCCCACCACTTCACTATAACTACGTATTCCTTTTTCCTGTTTATTAGCCTTCAGGTACTGATCATAGATTATAGACGTATAATCATCTACCGGGCTGCTGTATTTGTGATAGAAATTCTTTAACTGGTGGTAATCTTCATGTACGCCGGGAACGGCTTTCTGCCAGAGTTCCTTTGCCATAGTGGTATCCTGCCAGCGTAATTGCCGGATACTATACATAAACATTTCGAAATTGGCGGCATATCGGAACCGAACATCTTTTGCGTGGCCAGCTACCAGGTAGCCAATAAAATTTGCCTCTTCTTCAGCCCCGTATCCTAATTGATGTGCCACTTCATGACAGATGGTAAACGGATGTAAAAATCCCGGGGTTGTTACATTCACCTGGGCCTCGCCTGTAAAAGGATTGAGATAGCCACCTACGTTCATATAATTCATCCAGGTACCGTACAGGGATGTTTTCAAACAGGGGTGCGTATACTGTAATACCGGCCACCGATGTGCCGCCTGGTCATAGGCGCCTACCGCCCGTTGAAACAGCTGTGCACTATCTGCTCCCGGATGCGTAACGTGCAGGGTATCGCCCATCTCCACCCTGTTAGCGTTCACCTGTTGCAGCAATGTATCGGCTAGTTTATACAACTGCTGTGTACCGTATTCATTTACTTCCAGTTGCATATCTTTCTCCAGGGAGAAGCGATCGTAGTTAAATCCCCACAACACGAGGAAGGCCAGGTATAATGTCAAAACAGCACTAATTCCCTTCAGGAAATATAAAAAACTTTCTTTCCATTGGGTTTTAATCAGTTTATAACATAATTTTAACAAATATATGCTACCTGTTATAACCCAGGCGGCATAAATTACGTCGCCAACACTAAAGGGTATGGATCCCAATACCGCCCTTAATAAGTTACTTATCCAAAAGTAGAACCTATGAAAATACCACCCTTCAAACCTATGGCTGAATGTGAAAAGCCCTTTCAAAATGATGACGCACAAAATTGTTACCACAATACGTACTCCTGTGTGCCTTATCTTTGCATTTGTATCCATACTAATCAGCGCGTAAAATGACAGATGAGATCTTACTGGGCGAACTTACAACAGCGCTATCCTGCCAGTCAGGAGTGAAAATACACATTAATTACGCAGAAAAAATATCCGGCGGAGATATTAACGAAACATATAAGCTCTCCACAGACGACGGATCATTGTTTCTGAAGATGAACGATGCGCATAATTATCCGGACATGTTCCTCAGGGAACTGAACGGCCTCAATATACTTCGTAGTACCAATGCCATCAACGTACCCCGCCCCTTAGCAACAGGTACAGTTGGCAACAAAGGGTTTCTGGTAACCGAATTTATGGAAAAAGGCGGCGTGACGCCTGACTTCTGGGAAAACTTCGGAGCCAGCCTGTCGAGAGTACATCGGCAGACGCAGACTTACTACGGCTTTCCTGAGACCAATTACATTGGTACCCTCAAGCAATATAATACACCTTACAGCAGCTGGCCGGTATTCTATGCCTTTAACAGGTTGCAACCCCTCACCAGGGCCGCTTACGACCAGCAGGTAATGGACAAGGGCATGGTCGTGCAAATGGAACAACTGTGGAAGCAGCTGCCAGCGATGTTCCCTGACGAGAAGCCTGCATTGCTGCATGGTGACCTCTGGTCCGGCAACTTTATGGTGGGTAAGGATGGCAGGGCCTGTGTATACGACCCGGCTGTGTATTATGGGCACAGGGAAATGGACCTGGCGATGACCAGGCTATTTGGTGGTTTTGATACCCGTTTTTACTTCAGCTATCAGACCATGTATCCCCTGGCCGAAGGGTGGCAGTCCAGAATTGGCGTCTGCCAGTTATATCCACTCATGGTTCACTTGCTCTTGTTCGGAGGTAGTTATTATAATAGTGTAAAGGAGATTCTTGATGAATTCTGATTACTGATAGATCTTCATTCTGTCGTACTCAGCTTCTATAATAGGATAGAATTTTTCCACTTCTTCCGAAATACTGGCAAATAACGCATCCACTTCTTCGGGAGGCAGGGGTGTGTTTGCATTCAACGTATTTTCCAGGTTCTGCATACGGGCACTAATCCACGTAAGTCCCACCATGGAGAAATTGGGTTTCAGTTTGTGCACCTGAAATTTCAGGAGTTCCCAATCCCTTGCATCTACTAAAGCCTGGATCTTCACCAGTTCTTCCCTGATCGTTTTCAGAAATATTTCAAAGAGGTCTGCCGCGTAGGAGATATTGTTCTCATACAGGGTATTGAGGTACTTTACATCCAGGTCCTTGTGGAACTCGAATCCAGAAATGTTGTTTGTTTCTTCCATTATAAGTTCAGTTTCGTCTTCATTAAGATATTTGTTCAATATCTGTAACAATTGATCCGGGGTATATGGTTTCGTTAGTATATCAGTAATGCCTGCCTGTCTTGCCTGGGTAAAGGTACTTTCCATGGCGAGGGCAGTGGTGGCTACCAGCGGGGTAGCAACGTTGGGTTTATCTTCATCTTCCCGGATCCTGCCAGCGAGCTCCAATCCGTTCAGACCGGGAATACGGATGTCGATCAACACCAGGTCGTATTGCCTTGAATTCAGGAAATATAAAGCATCAGGGCCATTGGTGGCGAGCTGGTGTTCTACATTATATTTTTCAAGCAGGCAGTTAATGTAATGAAGGTTCATTGCATTATCCTCGATCACAAGTACACTTGATCCTGAAAAACTGGCCTGCTTGCGATGTGATCCCGCGCCTGGCGTAACGATGGCTGACTTACGGGTGTCGATAAAGGGCAGATTAAACGAAAAACAGGTATTGAATCCGGCACTTTCTTCTACACAGATAGTACCTCCCTGCAGCTCAATGAGTTGTTTGGAGATGGCAAGTCCCAGACCAGTGCCACCATATTTTTCCCTGATTTCCTGTTCTGCCTGTTTATAATTTTTAAAAATCAGCTCCAGTTTGTCATTGCTGATGCCAATCCCCGTGTCGCATATCCGGAAGCGGACCCACACTTTATCATCCTGCCAGCTTTCGGGCGTTACACGGATAGCGATCTCCCCTTCCGGTGTAAATTTTTCTGCATTCCCTAACAGATTCATCAGGATTTGGTTCAAAAGAGTATCATCTCCAACCAGGCGATTCTGGATCCGGGGATCGATGGTAGCAGAAATTTTTACGGGGCGCTGGCCAAGTTTCAGTTCAAAAGTGTGGCGAAGGGATTGTACCAGGGCGGTAAGATTAAATTCCCGCTGATTGACCTGAAACTCTCCCGCTTCGATTTTTGAGATGTCGAGAATATCGGAAATCAGCCCCAAAAGAATGTTGGAACTGTGTTTTAGAATATTAATATAGTCCTGCTGGCGGGTGTCGAGGTCAGTTTCTTCCAGGAGGTGGGTCATGCCGATGATGACATTGAGGGGTGTACGGATTTCGTGGCTCATACTGGCCAGAAATTCTTTTTGTGCCCCCCGGGCCTCTTCTGCCTGCTGTCTGGCCTGCTCAAGGGT
>Ga0182005_1000055_pt1 | contig 111824 bp, 102 predicted proteins | sample Sormic07211103_1_FD_123021 | JGI IMG/M metagenome (GOLD analysis project Ga0182005, IMG submission 123021) | Rhizosphere microbial communities from Sorghum bicolor, Mead, Nebraska, USA - 072115-103_1 MetaG | ecosystem: Host-associated > Plants > Roots > Rhizosphere | place: USA: Nebraska... | reverse complement strand
GATCCGCGCGATCGCCGACCGCAACACCGTCTTCCGCAGCTTCATCGGCCAGGGCTACTACGGCACGCTCACGCCGAACGTCATCCTGCGCAACGTGCTCGAGAACCCGGCGTGGTACACGGCCTATACGCCGTACCAGGCGGAGATCTCGCAGGGCCGCATGGAGGCGCTGATCAACTTCCAGACCATGGTCACCGACCTGACCGGCATGGACATCTCGAACGCGTCGCTGCTCGACGAGGCCACCGCCGCGGCCGAAGCGATGACGCTGGCCAAGCGCTCGGCCAAGTCGAAGTCGAACGTCTTCTTCGTCTCGAAGGACGTCCATCCGCAGACCCTCGAAGTGCTGCGCACGCGTGCCGACGGAATCGGCATCGAGCTGCACGTCGGTGACGACAGCGAAGGTACGACGGTCGACAGCTTCGGCGTGCTGCTGCAGTACCCGAACACCTTCGGTCGCATCAACGATTACAAGGCGCTCGCCGACGCGACCCACGCGCGCGGTGCCATCGTCTGCGTCGCCACCGACCTGCTCGCCCTCACGCTGATCGCTTCGCCGGGCAGCTGGGGTGCGGACATCGTCGTTGGCAACACGCAGCGCTTCGGCGTGCCGTATGGCTTCGGTGGCCCGCACGCCGCGTACCTCGCCTGCCGCGATGCGTACAAGCGCTCGATGCCGGGTCGCCTGATCGGCGTCTCCGTCGACACCGAGGGCAAGCCGGCTTACCGCCTCACCCTGCAGACCCGCGAGCAGCACATTCGCCGCGAAAAGGCCACGTCCAACATCTGTACCGCGCAGGTGCTGCTTGCCGTCATGGCCAGCATGTATGCCGTGTACCACGGTCCGGAAGGCCTCGTCCGCATCGCCCGCCGCACGCATCGTCTCACCGCGATCCTGGCCGGTGCGCTCGGCAAGGCCGGCGTTGCCGTTGGCGGCGACTTCTTCGACACGCTGCATGTGACCGGAGTCGACGCGAAGGCGCTGCACGCCAAGGCCGCAGCCGCCAACCTCAACCTGCGCGCAATCGACGCGAACAGCGTCGGCATCAGCCTCGACGAGACCACCACGCGTGCGGACATCGCCGCGCTGGCCGGCGTGTTCGGTGCGAGCGTGAACGACATCGACGCACTCGATGCCGCGACCGACGACGCGCTGCCGGGCGCCCTGCTGCGTGATGTCGACTTCCTGCAGCATCCGGTGTTCAACACGCACCACAGCGAGCACGAGCTGCTTCGCTACCTGCGCGGCCTCGCCGACAAGGATCTCGCGCTGGATCGCACCATGATCCCGCTGGGCTCCTGCACCATGAAGCTCAACGCCACCGCCGAGATGATCCCGGTGACGTGGCCGGAGTTCGCCAACATCCATCCGCTGGCCCCGGCCAGTCAGGCGCAGGGTTACAAGCAGCTGATCGACGAGCTCGAGGCGATGCTGGTCGAGTGCACCGGTTACGACTCCGTCAGCCTTCAGCCGAACTCCGGCGCCCAGGGTGAGTACGCCGGCCTGCTCGCGATCCGCGCGTACCACCGCTCGCGTGGCGAAGGCCATCGCGACATCTGCCTGATCCCGGAATCCGCGCACGGCACCAACCCGGCGTCCGCGCAGATGTGCGGCATGACCGTCGTGGTCACGCGCTGCGATGCCAACGGCAACGTCGATGTCGACGACATCCGCGCCAAGGCGGAGAAGTATTCGGATCGCCTCGCCGCGATCATGATCACCTACCCGTCCACGCATGGCGTGTTCGAGGAAGACGTGGTCGCCATCTGCGACGTCGTGCACAAGCACGGCGGCCAGGTGTACACCGACGGCGCCAACATGAATGCGCTGGTCGGCGTGGCCAAGCCGGGCAAGTGGGGTTCGGACGTCTCGCACCTCAACCTGCACAAGACCTTCTGCATTCCGCACGGCGGTGGCGGCCCGGGCGTCGGCCCGTGCGCGGTCAAGTCGCACCTCGCGCCGTTCCTGCCGCGTGCCTTCGGCGCCGAGGGCGACGTGGGCATGGTCAGCGCGGCCACCTTCGGCTCCGCGTCGATCCTGCCGATCTCGTGGATGTACATCACGCTGATGGGCACCGAAGGCCTGCGCAAGGCGACCCAGGTCGCGCTGCTCAACGCCAACTACATCGCGAAGCGCCTCGCTCCGCATTACAAGACGCTGTACACGGGTCGTAACGGCCTGGTCGCGCACGAGTGCATTCTCGATCTGCGTCCGCTCAAGGACGTCACGGGCGTGGGCGCGGAAGACGTGGCCAAGCGCCTCATCGACTTTGGCTTCCACGCACCGACCCTGTCGTTCCCGGTCGCGGGCACGCTGATGGTCGAACCGACCGAAAGCGAGTCTCAGCATGAGCTGGACCGTTTCATCGACGCCATGATCCAGATCCGTGAAGAGATCGCCGCGGTGGAAGATGGCCGTCTGGATCGCGAGGACAACCCGCTGCGCAATGCTCCCCATACGGCTGCCATGGTCACCGGCACCGAGTGGACGCACGCGTATCCGCGTGAGCTGGCCGCGTTCCCGCTGCCCTCGCTGAAACTCAGCAAGTACTGGCCGCCGGTGTCGCGCGTGGACAACGTCTACGGCGACAAGAACGTGATGTGTGCCTGCATCCCCATCGATGCCTACAAGGAAGATGCGGAGGTTTGAGGCTTTCGCTGCTGAAAGCGTTCAGGACGGGAGCCATCGCCAGCAGGCTGGCTCCCGAATCCCTCGTTCCATACCCCCGCGAATCCCTTCGGCCATGCTTTGTCTTAAACTGGAAACCTGGCCGCCGCACCTCCGCCGCGGCACACTTTCCAAGGTAAGCGCATGACTCAGGAAACTCTTCGCGACCAAAGCCTCCTCGGCCTCCTCAGGGGCGTCGAGGACTTCAGCGCCAACGTCTTCCCCGAGACGCAGGAGCTCTTCAGCGAGCTGGCCGAAGGCCAGAGCCCGCACACCTTGTTCATCACCTGCGCGGATTCACGCGTGGTCCCGGAGATGATCACCCAGACCCAGCCAGGGGATCTCTTCGTCTGCCGCAACATCGGCAACATCGTGCCCGGCTACGGCGAAATGCTCGGTGGCGTGTCCGCCGTGGTCGAATTCGCGGTCGCCGTCCTGCATGTCCGTCATGTCGTGATCTGCGGTCATAGCGACTGCGGTGCCATGAAGGGCCTGCTGAATCCGGACTCCACCCGGACGCTGCCCACGGTCGAGGCCTGGCTACGCAACGCGGCCGCCGCCAAGAGCGCGGTGTTCGCACGCCAGATCGAGGGCCCTGCCCTGCTCAACGCCGTGACTCAGGAAAACGTCCGCCTCCAGCTGGCCCATCTGCGCACGCATCCGGCGGTCACCGCCGCGCTCGCCAACAAGGCGATCACGTTGCAGGGCTGGGTGTACGACATCGGCGACGGTACCGTTTCGGTGCTCGACCAGGCACACGACGAGTTCATCCCGCTGGCCGAGGCGATCAAGCGGGAACACAAGGCGTGATCCTGCCGGGGCGGGCGCACCTGGGCCACATCCTGCGTTACGTGGGCAAGCCGTTGATCTGGCTGCTTGCGTGGGATGTGGCGGTCACCGCCTTCTGGTACGTGATGCATCCGCGGCTCACGGCGGAGTTTCCCGCCCTGCCGCTCACTCTGCTCGGCTCGGCCGTCGCGGTGTACCTCAGCTTCCGCAACACCACGGCGTACGCGCGCTGGTGGGAAGCGCGCACCCTCTGGGGAGCGATGGTCAACGCCTCGCGGACACTCGCCCGCGAGGCGGTCACGCTCCTGCCGGACCGCGGCATGGGCGTCACGGTCGCGCATCGACAGATCGCCTATGTGCACGCGCTGCGCATGCATCTGCGTCGACAGGCGCCGTGGGACGAACTCGCGGCGCGGCTGCCGGCGGAGGAAGTCGAACGACTGCGCGGCGTCCTCAACGTGCCTAACGCGATCCATGCGCGCACCGCGGCGCTCATTGCCGACACCCGCCCCGATCCGATCATTCAGGCGTCCTTCGCGCGGACGCTGTCGGACATCTCTAACGCTCAGGGTGGCATGGAGCGGATCAAGAACACGCCTTTGCCGCAGCAGTACGCGACCTACCCGGCCATCTTCACGCACGGTTTCTGCATCCTGCTGCCCCTCGGCCTGGTCGAGACGCTGGGCCTGCTGACACCGCTCGGCTCGACGGTCGCGGGCTTCCTCTTCCTCGCCCTGCTGCAGATCGGCAACGATATGCAGAACCCCTTCGAGAACCTCGAAGACGACGTGCCGCTGACCACGCTCACGCGCGGCATCGAGATCGACCTGCGCGACTCACTCGGCGAAACGCATGGGCTGAAGCCGGTGCAGCCGAGCGACGGGATTCTCTGGTAGCGATTGCTGCGCTGCATCCATGACGCCTGGCACACGACCCGGCCTCCGAATCGGATTTCAATCGATATAAATACCGGTCCCGGAGATCTGCCCTTGCGCGCGATTCGCCCGTTCGTCCTTGCCGCCGCCGTTCTGCCGGCCGCTGTCGCTGCCGCTTCCGGCCCCGCCGACCTCGTCAACCCACTGATCGGCACCACCAACGGCGGCAACGTCTTCCCGGGCGCCGTCGTGCCATTCGGCATGCTGCAGTTCAGTCCCGAGGCCTCGCCGTTGCCGGGCAAGAAGGCCCCGATCGCCGCACCGGGCGGTTACGAATATCGTGCCGATGCGATCCGCGGTTTCAGCCTGACCAACGTCGAAGGCTGGGGTTGTGCGGGTGGCTCGGGCGATGTACCGATCATGCCGATCACCGGGGACGTGACGACCTCACCCAGCACGGACTTCCGCCATGCGTACGCATCGAAGTTCAGCCACGACCATGAGACGGCAAAAGCAGGCCAGTACCGCGTAACACTCGACAACGGTGTCACCGCCGATCTCACCGCCGCGCTGCACAGCGGTGCCGCACGCTTCTCCTTTCCCGCCGACAAGCCGGCCAACGTGCTCGTGCGCGCGTCCGATTCGGAGGTCGGTTCGGAGAACGCGAGCGTCGTGGTCGACAAGGCGAACCGTCGCATCAGCGGCTCGGTCACCAGCGGTAACTTTTGCGGCTATATCGACAAGGCGGACCGCCACAGCTACTACACGATTCATTACGTCATCGAGTTCGACCAGCCGTTCGCCAGCACGGGCACGTGGAAGGACACCGCCGTGACCAAGGGCGGCACAAAGAGCGAAGGCGGCTCGGGCTACGGTGAAAAGGGCTTCCCTGCCGAGGGCAAAGGCTCCGGCGCATGGGTCGGTTTCGCCAGGGGCACGAAGGACGTGAACCTGCGCGTCGGCATCTCTTACGTCAGCGCGGCGAACGCGCAAGCCAACCTCGATGCTGAAGTACCGAAGGGCACGTCGTTCGACACCGTGCGCGATAACGCGGTGGCCGCATGGAACAAGCAGCTGTCACGCATCGACATCGAAGGCGGCACGCCGGACCAGCGCACCGTGTTCTACACCGCGCTGTACCACGCATCGATGACGCCGAACGTCTTCAGCGATACCAATGGCGAGTACATGGGTTTCGATCAACAGGTGCATAAGGTTTCCGGCACGCAGAAAGCGCAGTACGCGAATTTCTCCGGCTGGGACGTGTACCGCTCACAGCTGCCGCTGGTGACCTGGCTCGACCCGAAGACCGGCAGCGACATCGCGCAAAGCCTCTACAACCAGGCGCAGCAGAACAAGGGCGTCTGGGACCGCTGGACGCATAACAACGGCGCGACGCACGTCATGAACGGCGATCCCGCCGCGCCGTCGATCGCCGGCATCTACGCGTTCGGTGGCAGGGACTTCGACGTCAAGGGCGCCTTTGCCTCGCTCGTGCACGCGGCGGACAACCCCACTGAACTGGACAAGTCGATGGACGGCTGTCCGGTGGAATGCGTCGGCCAGCGCCCGGGTCTCGAATCGTGGCTCAAGCTGCACTACATCCCCGTGGGCGCACCGTCGTGGGGGCCCGCCGCGGATACGCTCGAAATCGTCGCCGCCGAGTTCGCCCTCAGCGCCCTGTCCGACCGACTCGGCGACAAGGCCACTTCCACGCGTTTCCTCGACCGCGCCCAGTACTGGCGCAACCTGTTCGATCCGAAGGCCGCTCCGGACGGCGGCTACATCCGCAACCGCAACGCGGACGGCAGCTGGGCGCTGGTGAAGGACGATGACGACAAGGAAGCCCACGCCTTCACGCCATCCACGGAAGACGGCTTCGTCGAAGGCAGTGCCGCGCAATACGTGTGGATGGTGCCGTTCAACGTGCACGGCCTGTTCGACGCGATGGGCGGCATGGACAAGGCGCGCAAACGTCTGGACAATTATTTCTATCAGCCCGATGGCACCTTCGCGGTCACGAAGTCCGGGCCGCTGCATGCCGAGCTCGACAACGAGCCGTCGATCGGTGGTCCCTGGCTTTACAACTACGCCGGCCAGCCATGGAAGACACAGGAGCTCGTGCGCCGCGTGCTCGATACGATCTGGGTCAACGGTCCGAACGGCATCCCCGGCAATGACGACCTGGGCGAGATGTCCTCGTGGTATGTGTTTGCGGCGTTGGGCATCTATCCGAATATCCCGGGACGCGCGGAGTTCATCGTGGGCAGCCCGATCTTCACGAAGGCCACCGTGCATCGCGAAGGCGGCGATGTGGTGATCGAAGCGCCGAATGCGGGCGCGGGCAAGCCGTATGTCACGGGGCTGAAAGTCGACGGGAAGACGACGCCCCGCTCATGGCTGCCGGAGTCGTTCGCGACCGGCGGCGGCAAGCTGGAGTTCGACCTGTCGGATAAGCCGAACAAGAGCTGGGCCAGCAAGGCATCGGACGCCCCGCCGTCGTTCGACACCAGGAAGCACTGATTATGTAGGAGCGCGCCTGCGCGCGACGGGGTGTGCTGCAGCCCCATCGCGTGCAAGGCGCGCTCCTACAAAGTGCTGTGGCGCAGGCGTAGTGCGTTCGCTACCACCGACACCGAGCTCAGACTCATCGCCAGTGCGGCGATCATCGGTGACAGCGTCAACCCGAACACCGGGTACAACACGCCAGCCGCTACCGGCACACCTACCGCGTTGTAGACGAACGCGAAGAACAGGTTCTGCCGGATGTTTTTCACGGTCGCATCCGACAGAGCGCGAGCACGGGCGATGCCGGCGAGGTCGCCCTTCAGCAGCGTAACCGAAGCGTTCTCGATGGCGATATCGCTGCCATTGCCCATGCCTATGCCGATATCGGCCACCGCCAGCGCCGGTGCATCGTTCACACCGTCGCCCGCCATGGCCACGACGGCACCGTTTGCCTTCAGCGACGCCACGATGCGTGCCTTGTCTTCCGGCGATGCGCCGGCGTGTACGTCATCGATCGGCAACGAGGCTGCTACCGCTTCCGCGGTGGCCGCATTATCGCCCGTTAGCATCACCAGCTTGACGCCGGCCTCACGCAAGGCCTCGAGCGCCGGCTTCGTCGACGGCTTGACCGCGTCCGAGAAGGAAAAAACCGCCGCCAGTCGTCCATCGATCGCGAGGTACATCGCGGTGGCGCCCCTTGCACGTGCTTTCGAAGCCACGTCATGCGCGGCACCGAGCTCGACACGCTCGTTTTCCATCAGCCGGCCGTTGCCGACGGCTACATCGCGGCCCTCGACGCGACCGCTCACGCCGCGCCCGACGTAGACCTGGAATCCCGACACGGCGGCGATGGTTACGCCCTCCCCTTCCGCCGCCGCGACGATAGCCGCCGCCAGCGGATGCTCGCTGGGACGCTCGACGGCAGCGGCCATTGCCAGTGCGGTGGCACGATCGACCCCGAACGTACGCACATCGGCCAGCGTCGGCTTGCCTTCGGTCAGCGTGCCGGTCTTGTCGAAGACCAGTGTGTCGATATCCCGCAGCCGTTCGATCGCTCCGGCATCGCGAAACAGCACGCCCGCCTGGGCACCACGACCGCTCGCCACCATGATCGACATCGGCGTCGCAAGGCCGAGGGCGCAGGGACACGCGATGATGAGAACCGAGACGGCCGCCACCAGTGCATGCGTCAACGCCGGCTGCGGACCCACCCACCACCAGGCCGCGAACGCCAGGATCGCGGCGACGACGACCAGCGGGACGAACCACGCCGCCACCTTGTCCGCGACGCGCTGCAACGGCGCGCGTGAGCGTTGCGCTTCGGCGACCATCGCCACGATGCGAGACAACACCGTGTCCGTACCGACATGATCGACTCGCATCGTCAGCGCGCCGTGCTGGTTCTGCGTGCCGCCGGTCAGCCGGTCATGCGCATGCTTGGCCACGGGCATCGCCTCGCCCGTAAGCATGGCTTCATCGACGTGGCTCTCGCCATCCAGCACGGTGCCGTCGACCGGTACTTTCTCGCCCGGACGCACGCGAAGCGTGTCACCGACGCGCAGGGCATCTATCGCGACATCCTCTTCGTGGCCATCGCTGCCGACGCGACGTGCCGTCTTCGGCACGAGACCCAATAAACCTCGCAGCGCTTCACCGGTGCGCCGACGGGCGCCCAGCTCGAGGAGGTCACCCAGCGTCACCAGTGTCACGATCACGGCCGCGGATTCGAAATAGACCGCGACCTGCCCATGCATGTCGCGCATGGCCGGGGGAAACTTGCCGGGGAGAAGAAAAGCGATCGTGCTGTAAAGCCAGGCGACGCCCGTACCCAGGGCGATCAACGTATACATGTTCGGCGACCACGGCTTGAGCGACCGCCAGCCACGGACGAAAAACGGCGCGCCGCCCCACAGCACCACGACCGTCGCCAGGATCGCCTCGACCCAGCCGAGGATCGCCGCCCACGGCTGATGCCATGCCTGCCCCGCAAGATGCGGAATCATGGCGATCAGGAACACGGGCACCGTCAAGGCGACAAGCAGCGCCAGCCGACGGCCCATCGAGCGCACCTCACCGTCGTCGTCATCCAGGCTCGGCATCGCCGGCTCGAGCGCCATGCCGCACTTCGGGCATGAGCCCGGGCCTTCCTGCCGCACGTCCGGGTGCATGGGACAGGTGTAGATCGTCCCGGCGGGCGCAGGTGCCGCCGGGGCCTTCGGGCCGAGGAAGGCCATCGGGTCGGCGGCGAATCGTTCGCGGCAGCGGCCGCAGCAGAAGTGATACTCCTGGCCGTCATGCGTCGCGTGGTGTGCGGTCTTTGCAGGATCTACCGTCATGCCGCACACGGGATCGATCGCGGTCGCCGGCTCGGCGGCCGCGTGGTGCGCGCAGCAGGAACTCATGCGTTCGGCTCCGCCAGCGCCTTGAGGATGGGACAGTCTTCAGGCGCACCGTGTCCCGGGCACGCCTCGACCAGTTCAGAGAGGCCATCGCGGACACGCTGGAGTTCGGCGATGCGCTCGTCGATGGCCTGAAGGCGCGCTGCGGCGCGTTCGCGGACGCCCACGACACCGCCGTGGCGGTCGGCCGAGAGGGCCAGCAGTTCGCGGATTTCCTCGAGGGTGAAGCCAAGGTCCTTCGCTCGACGGATGAAGCGCAGGCGGGACACCGCACCCTGGTCGTATTCACGGTAACCCGAGGGGCGGCGCTTCGGCTCGGGAAGGAGGCCTTCCCGCTCGTAGAACCGAATGGTGTCGATGGCGACGCCCGCGCTCTGCGCGATGCGGCCGATGGTGAGGGAGCTTTGGCTGGTCATGGGATAAGTCTAGACCCTTTATCCAGGTCCAGAGTCAAGCGATTGGGCTCATGGAGCCTGCCGCTTCGGAGAATGGGAGAGCCCCTGTCCTGCAGCCCATACACTAGGTCGGGTGGAACCGCGACGCAACCGGAGCATTCGCCCGTTCCCCTTACGGTCTCCGCGAGATACCCGAGATCGGCGACAGCCAGGACGATGGTTTAGCGTTCGATTTGCCCAGGCATTCACACTTCATCGGAGCACGCGGTTCCGCTGGAAGCAGACGCTCGTAATCGACCGGATGCGACCGGACAGCGACATGCCAAGCAGTTACAGGTACTCACATGCCATCGTTTCGGGAAGGTGCCCGAAGACTTTGAAGCCCACGTCGGTCTTGATGCCGGGCAGATGGATAGCTCGCAAAGCAGCGAGCAACCTCGAGGCCTGTTCATCGTTCGCAGGCCTGACCTCGACCCACTCGATGTCCTCATAGCTGCCATCCATGAAATGGTAGAACCATTCCGAGTCCCAGTCGGACTCGTAGCCGGACCCCACCATTCTGACGCGCCACGCAGGACCTGGCTTTTCCAGCTCCAACATAGCGGCTCGAAGCTCTTTCCACTTCGTGTTGTTCATAGTCGGATGCATGGGGCACGCTTGTTTTCTTGGTGAATGCTGACCATATGATACCGCCCGGTATCCTCGCATAGAGCCGTCGATGGCTCCGCTGCTCGTGGTGTAGTGCAGGGCGGAATTAACGAAAAGCTATGCCCGCCAACGCGCACTCGAACCGCAGCAGGCGGTTTTTGTCGCCCGATCCGACGCGTCGACTCAGCAACCCACCGCGGCCAGAACTCCACTGCATAAGCAACTTTCGCGCGGCAGCGGGTTCTGTTGTGCTGATCCCGATGACATGAATGTCTGGCCAAGGTGGCGGCGTGACGTCGTCAGTTGCGTGTTCATGCGGCACCCCTTCGCTGCACTGTCGGCACAAGATCCGAACGTTGGAAGTCCAGACCTCATGATCGACCTGCGCCATGTCTAGCGCCGTAGTCAAGGCTTCGAGATCAGCGGCGTCATCCGTGTGCACCTCGGCCTCATAGGTGCTGTTAGCGGAAGGCTCAAACAGCTCCAGGACGTTGAAGACCGAGTAGGTCCGACCCTTGGACTGACGTTCGCCGACGGGTGCGCCATCGTGCAGAACGACATCGCCAGCCCTGAAGCCAGATTTTGGGTAAGGAATGTTGCGGATGACGACGCGTACCGGGTCTATGCGCGTTCCCCACACGACCTCGCCGTTGTCATCAGGATTCAGGCGCACAGGCGCGATGCCAAAGTTTCCCTGGATTGGCCCGTCACCCTCGGGAATGCGCAAACCGACGCGATGCCAGGCTTCGCGTGCAGCAGTCCAGTCACGCAGGGCCGTCGCAGCGATGCCCATGTTCCAGTTCGCCGCCTCGTCATCAGGCCGAAGATCTGAAGCGCGTCGGTTATGGTAAAGCGATTCCACCCATGCGCCGCGGTACTTGTGCACGAGGCCGATATTGTAGTGCGTCGAGGCGCGCTCTGGGTCCAGCGCCAGCGCGCGCTCGTACAGAGCCATGGCACAATCCAAATTGTCCAGAGCCCGGGCCTCGTCGAGCAGCTTGTCGACGGCCTCGCGAGACGTAAATGCCTGTGGTTCACTCAATTGAGGCTGCCCTTATCGCGGTGGTTGTGGCGCCAGTACGCGCGTCGGCGTCGCTGCGTGGACTATTGTAAAACGGCCATCTAAAAGTGGCAGCTTTTGCCCATTATGAGCGGTTGCGATCGTCAATCTGAAAGCGGCACGGCCTGGACCCAGTGGTACCCGCTGCGCGCAGGCCGACGAACATTCGCTACGCAGCTCTGCGAGCCAGTCGACGCCAGGTCAGCCATCCTACGATCGGACCCAGGCACGGCGCAACGATGCACGCTAATCCGAACGCCGCCATACTCGGCAGATCACAATGCTGTTGCTGTGGCGGACAACGAAACAGAGATGACATGGCGAAGAAGGTCGCCAGCCAGAGCAGTGGCATGGAGGCCAACGCCGCCATGCAAGCGATGAAGACGCGCCAAGCAGGGCTCATGCATCAGGGTCTACGGCAGAAATTGAGAGGCCCGGACACTGGCGCAGCGACAAAGGCGGCACTTCGTAAAGTCAGCAGTGCTTTCCTGAGCGCGGCGCTGCGGCCGGTTACCTTGAGCACGGGCAGCACCGCGCGTAGGTTCTCGCCAGGCTCCATACCGGTTTCCAGCAGCAGCTCGTGCAGCAGCGACAGCAGCAGGGCTGTGTCGCGCGGTGGATCGTCTGCCCGGGCCGCGACCAGCGCTTCAAGCAGCCGGATGATCACGGGAGGCATACCGGGTGCAATTCGTGCTGCAGTAGCCAGCGCTTTAGCATAGCGTGAGGCACGGACATGCTCACCCGCCAATAGCAAAGCCATGTCCACCCCCAGTGCATTGATATCGATCCGGGCATCGAGCACCGTCTGCGCGAGTGCATCGATAGCCAGCGCCAGTTGTCCCGGCTCTTTACCGGCCAGCGCGAGGGCGATCAGCAATGTTCCTGGTGGGCCCGGTGTGACGGTGGGTTCAAGTAGAGGCGCAAGGTAGGCGCGGTTCTGCCATTGCGCTTCCGACCAGTCCAGATTGTTACCCAGCAGCCTGCAACCGGCGGCGAAAAAAGTGTGCAGACAGCCGGGCGCCAGCGTCGCCCAGAAGCGGATCAGCGCTTCGTCGGTCCCTGCGTAATTGAAATGCTGCGACGCATAGCGCGGTACAAACGTTGCCGGCTGATGCCCATGCAACGCTATGAGCAAGCGGTCTGCGCCCTCCGGCACGAAGCCGTCATCGACGATGATCCGGCGGTGGACGTATTCACCTGACGCCGATGTCCGCGTATCAACATGCCACCTGAAAACCGGCGCGCGGGTGGTATCGGGGCCCAGATCGCCCAGCGCGGCGAGCAGTATCGGGTCGTCGTTGCCAGGGTGACGGGCACGCGATGCCGCCACCATCAAGGGCATGTCGAGCTCGCCGCCGTCCAGCGTGTCGCCGAGCGCGTAGCGGAAGGCGCGCAGCAGTGGCGAATCCGGCAGCGCGCGCAGGTCTGGTTTCGACCCGGTGGGTGGCGCCAGCCGCATCAGGGCGCGAATACCGGCACGCCGCGCGGGCAATACTCCCGCTGCCGCATGGGCAGCGATGCGCATGGCCAGACGATGTGGATCGATAAAGCCACCCTGGTGGGTTGCGGCATCCAAGGGCTCAAGCCCGGCACCGTGTTGCGCGGTCGCGACCGTATCCATCACGCGGTCGAGAATGTCGATATCGATACCTGGGTGTTCGCCGTATGCATCGACCTGCCGCTCGTAAGGCAGCACAGTGACATCGAGCAACACCGCCACGATCTGGCCAAGCGCCTGGGTCAGTGGCTTGCGCAGCCGCTTGAGTCGCTTCGCAGCCGGGGCGAGGCGTTCGCGCGTGCGAGCGTCGAGCGGGGCCATCCGCGTAAGCGCGGTTACCACGGCTTCGAAGGCATCGATGTCGGTGCCGTTTTCGAACACATAGGCAATGCGCTCTGCCAGCGTGTCGACATCGTCGATGCTCGGCACTTCGCGCGAGGGATCGCAGGGCCCGGGCAGGAGCGGAGTGCTCAGCGACACGTCCAACGTGGCGTGCGGCGTTTCCGGCCGCGCGCCCGCCAGGGCGGCCAGCGCTACCCGGTTTGACGCAGCGACGGCGGCCAGATAGTCGTTGAGCGTGTCGCGCAGGCTGTCGTCCAGTGCGAGGTTGCCAAGCAGTTTGATCGCTTTCGCCTGCACTGCGGCATCCGAGTGGCCCAGCGCATCAGCCAACAGCCGCGCGGCCGCGTTTGCGGCATGCGGCTCACTGCGAAGGCGTCGCTCGATCATTTTCATCGCCAACAGCGCGTGGCCTTTGGCCGCAGCGTGCATCGCGGGTGCAAGCGCATCGAGCAGATCGGTGGTGGCGAGGGGGTGATTCGCATCGACCGCGTCGATGACCTTCAAGGCCATACCAACAGTCGGTGGGATACGGCTGCGGCAGAGCGCCAGATAGCGGGGCAACCGGGCGTGGAGTTCATCAAGCGTAGGCGCCATGCGCTCATGGAACCGGGAGAACCACCCTGAACGGAACTGCGGCCAGTCCTGTGCCAGGGCATCCAGCGCCTTATCCAGCAATACATCGCGACCGAACTGCGCTTGCGACCACGGCGAATGGAAGAAACCAAGCCAGGCGTCCTGGCGGTATTTATCGATCGCAGCGAGGCTGGCGTCCGATGTTCCCTCGATCTCCATGACGCGGAGGATCACCGGATGCAGCGTCGGGTCGGCTGCTACATACGCTTCGAGCGACGCTTTCTTCTGGTAGATCGCGTATGTCGGCAGATCCATCATCAGCAGCGTGTGCGCATCGCTGTCAGGCCGCTGCATCAACCCGTGTTCGATAAACGGATTGATGTAGGGCAGCGAGGGCCACGGCCCGCTCATCAGCGCATCACCGAGGCCTTCCAGGCAGGGCGGCGCAAATTCACGGGCCAGCGGAGCGGCATCTTCGATGCGAATACGGTGATCCGCGACATCCTTTGCGGTTCCGCACACAAACAGCGCGGCTTGCGTGGCACGTTCGCGGTCACGCAGCGGCTGTTTCATTTCCCACGGGAGGTGCGGGTCGTCTTGCTTCGCCAGGACGCGCAGCGTTGCGCGTAGCGCCTTTGCGAGGCCCGGACGATTTTCCTGTGGTATGTCACGCAGCGCTGCGATCACTGCCGCTGTGTCACCTTGCGACATCGCATGGTCAAGTGCTTCAGGGACGACTTCGCTCATGCGCGGGCTTCCCAGGCGCTGCGCGCCGCTAGCACGTGTTTACACGGGCCGCGTTCCGCGCCGTGCCGTGCGAACCAGGGGCACGTGCAGCGTATCTCGGCATCCACGGCGCGAACGCGGTGCGCCCCGCCGTCGCTGTCTACAGTGGCGGCGAACACGGCGCCATCGTCGAGATGTACGGCAGCGTGTTCCAGCAGCTCCCTGGCAGCGGCAAGGCGCGGGTGGGCGTCTTCGATGCCCGACAGGTCAAAGGGCAGGACGCGATGGAAATAGCCTTGCTCTGCGACGTCATAACCGACGAGGCCGGAAGCACCCAGGGCGTGCAAGGCATCCGCTACCCGCTCACCGGGCAGTCCTGTGGAGAGAGCCAGACCGTCGACACGCAACAGGTGTTGCCAGTTCAGCTGGGCGCGCACGCGGTCGAGCACCGAGTGGTTCCCAGCGTTGCCGAGGCGCATGAGCGCGTACAACGACTGGCCCTCGCCGGAGAAGCCTCGCCATGTCTCGGCGCTCAGCACCAGACTGACCCTCATGCCATCGAAATCCAACACCCAGGCGCTGGCCTGATTTGACGGGTCAGCATAGACGCGGAGGTGACGGACGCCCGGCAGCAACGGTTCCAGTACCCGTAGCCGGGTGCTGTCCGTCACGCGCACGCCGCCCTCGACCGCGCGCGTGGTCGTGATCAGGCCCGCCGCCCCACGGGCTATCCACAGTGGCGTACGGGCCGTCGACGCGCGCGGAAGCGCCCGGAGAAAACGCAGGGACTCTACGGAACCGGCCTCGAGACGGGGCGTCATTCCCGCCTGGAACGCTTGTACCTCCAGCATGCCGCGTACCCAGCGCTCTGGCAGGGCCACCTTCCGTTCGGTTACGGAACCGTTGGAGGTCGCCAGGGTCAGTTCGCCGGAGCCTACCGAAAGCCCCAGCCCGTGGTCATCGCGAACGCGGGCAAGGGCGGCGCGCATCGGTGCATTGAAATCCACGTTGGTGGTGCCTTTGCCGGTCACCTCACCGGCATACCCTTCTGGCCCCAGGTCGACGCGTATATAAGCGCTGCAGCAGGCAGAGAAGCCCTCGAAGCGGAGTACGCCTCCGCCGGAGGTAACGACCGGGTCAGCCAGCGCGATGCGCTTTGCCAACATGTTGGGTGGCGTAAAGAAGCGCGATCCGACGATCAGGTGCACCGCCGTCAGCGCGTCGGCCACCAGCCTTGGCTGATGGACGCGGCCTTCGAAGAAGTGAGACGTCGGCAGGGCACCCGTCGCGCTGGTAACTAACGCGAGATGCGGGCCGCTACGATCGTCGAGCGCCGACGCGCCCGCGTAGCGGTAGGCGTGCTGTACCTCGGCCATGAGTGCGCTCCTTCCCGTCCAGCCGGCATTAGAACCGATCGACCGCGCGAATGGGAGAGGGTCTCGCTGCACCTCCCCCGTATGTCGAGACCTCACATGCGCTCACACTACAGCTTCCCTGATGGAGAGACTGCCCTGAACACGACGGCAGGCGCAGGCGCAGATCTCTCGCTCTACCAACGCAAAACCCGCGGCCCCAGCAACGCACCCACCACCGAGGGCACCAACATCCCAAGCAAATACCAGACCGACCAGAACGGCGGCGCCATTTCCGGACAATGCAGGCAGTAGGCAACGGCGGAGGTCGCACCGGCCAGCAATCCCGCAGCGGCTCCCGCCAGGCGCAGCCGCACGGGCGCCATACCTCGCACAGCCCACAACATCGCGGCAAACGGCGGTATGGACAGGACGGCGATGATGATCGAGCACACCTTCCAGGTATGACCGAGCAACAACGGCACGCGGGCATCGACGTCCGCGCCGGCGAGCACGATGCCTGCGGCGATCCAGGCGATCACGGCCGGTATCAGGATGGCGGTCCATCCCGCACCCACCGACACGCCCGGACGCGACAGCCGGAGCGTCACGAGCAGGGCACCGCCGCCGAGGGCCACCGCGAATCCGAGCCGGAACCAGAAGACCGGCATGGAGACCACCTCGCCGAGATCCGGACGGATACCCAGAAAGACCGCCATCAACACCGTGGCCGACGACAATCCGATGAGGATGGCTACCGCGAAGCGCCAGGGCGGGACACGCCGATCGACCGGTGTCGTCTGGCTTGCCAGCAGGGAGATCAGATCGTCGGTCTTCATGTCAGGCCTCGAATGCGCGTGGCGAGGGCCTTGAGGCCGCGGTGTATGCCGACTTTGACCGCCGATTCGGACAATCCGCTGCGAGACGCGGCTTCGGCCACGGACAAGCCCTGAAGCTTGACCAGTTCGATCGGGAGGCGATGGCGCTCAGGCAGGGTGACCAGTAACTCGCCGAGATCGCGCCTTGCTTCAGCCGGCTCCAGGTCGACGGTACCGAAGAGGTTATCGTCTTCCCAGAGGGGCTCGTGCAATGCCTCGCGTCGCGCGTGCGCGCGGAAGAAATCCATCAGCTTGTACCGGGTAATGGCATAGACCCAGGCCGTCAGTGACTGATCGTCCTGATAGGTGTGCCGTGCGTTATGAATGGCCAGCAGGGCCTCCTGCAGTACATCCTCGACATCGGCCGGAGCCTTCGGCAGTCGGCGACGCAAGTACGCACGCAAGTGCGACGACAGCCTGCCGAGGAAAAGGCGGTACTGCGCGGCATCACCGCTTAGCCCTTGCAGGAAACACCAGCGCAGTTCGACCTCGGCGGAGGTGGTGGCGTCATTATCGGACATCGTCCCGCCTGTGATCACCCGAACACGGGCATCGCGGAGTGTAACGCTGGAGGTAACGGGAGTTCATAGTCACTATTCGCGTCCGCGCCCCATCCGGTTACACCTCGCGATGTCCGGGTGTAACCAGCGGGCCCTTTCGAGCGAATTCTCCTGTACCGGACGCCGTGTCCGGATCCAAGGAGACCGCCATGAACCATCGCCACATCGCTTCCCTCGCCCTGACCTTCGCCGCCCTGACCGCCGGTGTCGCTCACGCCGACGCCGCCAAACCCGCCGTCGAAAAATGCTGGGGTGTCGCCAAGGCCGGCCAGAACGACTGTGCCGCCGGCCCCGGTACGACCTGCGCTGGTACCGCAAAGGCGGATTATCAGAAGAACGCGTGGAAGAACGTCCCGGCCGGCACGTGTACCGCCATCAAGACCCCCAAGGGCAACGGCTCCCTGACCAAGGTCGGTTGAGCTCGCCATGACCCTCGCACCCACCGCGGGTATCGGTTTCAAGCCCCAGCACGCCGACGACGTCTTCGCTTGTGCGTCGCCGGCCCTTTGGCTCGAGATCCATCCGGAAAACTACGCGGTGGATGGTGGGCCGCGACTGGCCCTGCTGGATGCGCTCGCGTCGCGGTTCCCGCTGTCGCTGCACGGGGTCTCCCTGTCACTGGCCGGGGAGACCCCGCCCGATCCCGTGTGGCTGCGGCGACTGAGGACCCTCATCGAGCGAACGCAGCCCGTTCTGGTATCGGAGCACCTCGCGTGGTCATCGTGGGACGGGAACTATCTTCCCGACCTGCTTCCCTTCCCCCGGACGCACGAGGCCCTGTCGAGAATCGTCGAGCACGTCGACCGGACGCAGACGGCACTCGGGCGGCGCATCTCGCTTGAAAACCCATCTCATTACCTCCCGATCGACGGGCACGAGTGGAGCGAAACGGCATTTCTGTCCGAGCTTGCCAGACGCACGGGGTGCGGCCTGTTGCTGGATATCAACAACGTCCACGTCAGCGCCCGAAATCTCGCCGCCGATGCCCACGACTACATCGATGCCTTCCCTCTTTCGTTCGTCACCGAGATTCATCTGGCCGGACACGCATTCGACGAGGGACTCGAAGGCCTCCTGATCGATTCGCACGATGCACCGGTCGCCACCGAGGTGTGGGACCTCTACAGCTACACACTGCAAAAGACAGGTCCGGTGCCGACCCTGATAGAGCGCGATGGCAGCGTTCCATCGTTCCCGACGCTGCTGGCCGAGCGCGATATCGCTCAGGCGATTCTTGCCAATGCGCACGGACGGACGCCATGACGTCCGCATCTTTCCAGCAAGCGTTCGCGGAGGCTCTAGGGGCGGGTGGCAGCCGCACGGCGTTCTCCGACCATCCTGCGTTCGCCGTGTATCGCAACACGGTAATGCGTGGGTGCATCGATGCCCTCGAAGCCAACTACCCTGCGGTATCGTGTCTCGTGGGGCGCGACTGGTTCCGGTCGGCGGCAGCCATCTTCGTCGGCGAAGATCCGCCGCGCGACGCGCGACTCGTGGCCTACGGCGAACGCTTCGCCGACTTCCTCGCGAGGTTCGCACCCGCCTTCGAACTGCCCTATTTACCCGATGTCGCACGCCTCGACCGCTTGTGGACGGAGAGCTACATCGCGCCCGACGCATCGCACCTCGACGTAGCATCCTGGCGACAGGCGGACCCCACCGCCATGACGTCATGGCATCTCACGGTCCATCCGGCGACGCGCACGTTCGCCACCGACCTGCCCGCCTTTTCCATCTGGTCACCCAGCCGGGCCGGTGAGGCCGTCAATGGCGATCTCGTGTGGGAGCCGGAAGCCGTAATGATTACCCGGCGCAATCACGAGGTACGCGTCACGCCAGCCAGTCCCGCCGTGTTGTCTCTCGTGCATGCGTGTGAGGTCGGTCTGTCGCTGGCCGATGCGATCCGTACAACCAACGATGCTCATCCCGGCACCCGCATCGACCTGCTCGTCCCCCTCCTCGTCGAGGCGGGTGCCTTCGCCTCATCCTGAAGGATCCGATTCCCATGAACGAACCACGCTCTTTCTCCGGTAATTCCGTGCGCGCACGGTGGAACGCGATCGCCGGAGCCGTCGAATCCCACATCGGCCACAGCTTCCTGGCTTTGGTCGCCCGCGTCTCCATCGCCGCGATCTTCTTCCAGTCCGGACGCACGAAGGTCGAAGGTTTTCTGACCATCACGGAGAGCACGTACGAACTGTTCCGCACGGAATACAAGCTTCCGCTGGTGCCGCCGGAAATCGCGGCGCACATGTCCGCCTATGTCGAAACCTTTGTACCCGTACTCCTGGTGCTGGGCATCATGACGCGCCTCTCCGCCACCGTTCTCCTCGGCATGACGACCATCATCGAGATCTTCGTGTATCCCGACGCATGGCCTACCCATCTGTCCTGGGCGGCCATCCTGCTGTACCTGATCGCACGCGGAGGCGGACGCGTGTCGCTCGATCATGCATTCGGCATTCGCTGAACGCGAAAAGATAGTGCGGGCAGCTGTAACCGAATAGCCACCGGCAACGAATCAATCAATGCCACTTCCGGCACACCTTCTGGAGAACGCCATGAATACCGCCACCCACAGCATCGCCGCGGCTGCCGCCCTCTTCGCCGTCTCCGCCGCCGCCATCAGCGCACCGGCACAGGCCGCCGAACAGGCAGCCGGCAAGACCGTTCACTGTTATGGCATCAACAGCTGCAAGGGGACGTCCGATTGCAAGTCGGGCAATCACCAGTGCAAGGGGCAGAACGAATGCAAGGGCCAGGGCTTCAAGGCCGTCTCCGTGCAGGAGTGCAAGGCACAGAACGGCAGCACCACGCCGCCCGCGGCCTGATCGTCGGGCCCGGCCGATATACACGGCCGGGCCACCTTGAAGGACTGTCGATGCAACCGACCATACCTCCACCGTTTCAGGGTTACGGGCTCGGGCTTCGCGTACCTCACTACGCCGAATTCCTCGCGCGTCAGCAGCCGGTGGATTTCGTCGAAGTCATCTCGGAAAACTTCATGGTCGAAGGCGGCCGGCCCCTGGATACGCTTGCACGCATCCGTGACCGCTACGACGTCGCGCTTCACGGTGTCTCGATGAACCTGGGCTCGGACGACGGTGTCGACCTCGACTACCTCAGGCGCCTACGCGCGCTGGCCGATACCATCGAGCCCCTGTGGCTATCCGATCACGTGTCCTGGACCGGTGTCGGCGGCATCAACTCCCACGACCTGCTCCCTCTTCCCTATACGGTCGAAGCGCTCGATGTCCTCGCCAGAAACGTGCTCGATGCGCAGGACGCCCTCGGACGCGCACTCGTGCTCGAGAACCCGTCGACCTATCTGTCGTTTTCCGACAACACCATGGATGAACCGGGCTTCCTGAGGGCACTGTGCGAACGCACGGGATGCTTTCTTCTTCTCGACGTCAACAACATCTTCGTCAGCGCGACCAATCATGGACTCGATACCGAAGCATGGATCGAGCGCTTGCCCCTGGACCGTGTGCGCCAGATCCATCTGGCCGGTCACAGTCAGGGCGTGGACATGCTCGTCGACACGCACGACGCCCCGGTGCCCGAGACCGTCTGGGATTTGTACCGGCGATTCCTTCCGCGCCTCGGCGAGGTCGCCGTCATGATTGAGCGTGATGACCACATTCCGCCATTGCCCGAGTTGCTGTCGGAACTCGACCGGGCGCGACAACCGGCGATCGTCGCGACGCCATGAGTCTGGGCGACCTCCAGCGCCGCCTGCTCACGGCGGTCATGACCGGACGCCCGGTGCCCGAGTTGTCGGCGGCGGGCCAGCGCGTGTATGCAAACAACGTTCGCTGTCAGCTGCTGGCCGCGTTGCGCGATACCTACGAGAAATGCGCGGCGTGGCTGGGCGACGACGTCTTCCACGTGCACGCCAGGGCCTATATCGAAGCACACGGTTCAACGTCCTGGTCGCTGGATCATTACGGCAGCGACTTTCCGGACTATCTCGCGCGAGCCTTCCCGGAAAGGCTCGAACTGAGTGAACTGGCGTGGCTCGAATGGGCGCTTCGCACCGCATTTTCAGGAAGAAACGCTTCAGGCCTAGCGCTCGAGGAACTGCACGTGAGGGATTGGGATGGCGTCCAGTTCTCGTTCGTTCCTACCCTCATGTACCGACAGCTGCACACGAACGCACCCGCTCTCTGGGCCGGCATCGCGACCGGCCAGGGAATACATACACGTCCATCCGACAGCGCGACCGATAACGGTCACGGCGTCCGCGTCTGGCGGCATGAGCTGACGCCACGTTTCGTTTCCATGACGCGTGCGGAACACGCGTGCCTCGATCTGCTGGTAGCGGGCGCAACGTTTGGCGAAGTCTGCGAGTGGCTGTCCTCGACGGCGCGTGAGAAAGACGTCGCCTCGGCGGCGGGATCGCTGCTTCGCGCCTGGGCGACCGACGGGTTGATTACCGGTGTGCGGGAAACCGGCTGACCCCTCGTCCATTTTCGAGCCCGAGTTTTTGCAGCGCAGCGTGACACAAACGCGCAATAACGGCTTAATTCTCCACAGGGGATTTAGATCGATCTAAGTGTGTGATCCACGTCACGTCGCTCAAGCGATGACGTGGACGACCTGGATCGTGGGGTGGGGACAGTCTGGGGATGACGCATAAAGCGTGGCTTCCCACAACGCTGCTTCCTGTCGTGCCTTGGGTGGGGATTTGGGAAGCTGTCGCATGAACGCACGAAACGATCGTATCGCCGTGAAACGAGCCTGCGCGAGGAGTGCTGCCTGTTTCCCACGGTGAGGGATGCTGACCGTTACACGGGTCGCGCGCAGGCGCGCTCCTACGACTCCGTGTTGGAAAACGGTGGTTGCGCAGGCGGGCATCCGCTTTAACCCATAGAAAACCGCAGAGAGACCATCACCGACAAGCGGGGGCTTGTCGGGCGTGGAATTTTGGATCGATGTAACTGGTTCCAGCAGGAGGCCGTGTGCAGAACTAGACCGGGTATCTGCAGTGATGAAACGGGGATCAACGCGCCGTCTCAACGTGCGCGCACATTACTGAGGGAAGTAATCGCAATGACTTATCTGCCACACATGCTCAAGCGCAAGCCGCTCTGCGCCGCACTCGCCGTAGCCACCCTGTCCTTCGCGGGCCTGCTCGCCGTTCCGGCGACCGCCTTCGCGCAGGCCGCCGCACCCGTCGCGACGAGCTCCGACGCCACGGCGCAGACCACCGATGGTGCCAAAGCGAAACAGGACGAAAAGACCCGAAAAACCGACAAGGCAAAGGACGACAGCACGACTAACCTCGACGCCGTCGTGGTCACGACGTATGCCCAGTCCATCGACCAGAACGTCCAGGACAAGCGCGAAGCCAACTCCATCGTCGAAGTGATCAACGCGCAGAACATCGCGCAGTTTCCGGCCAAGAATATCGCCGACGCGCTCGCCCACGTCCCTGGCGTCGTCATCAGCCGCGAGTCCGGCGAAGGCAAGACGGTCAGTATCCGCGGCCTCGCGCCCGAACTGACCCTCACCGAACTGAACGGCAACTACGTGGCCTCGGCCGATACTTCCGCCGGTCTGACGCGCTCGTTCAACTACACCCTGATGCCGGCGAACATGTTCTCCGACATCAAGCTCTACAAGAGCCTCGAGGCGCGCCTCGACGAAGGCGGCATCGGCGGCAACGTCGACCTGCGCACCCGCCGTCCGCTGGAAATGAAGGCTAACGACGGCTTCGTCTCCGCGAACATGGCCGGCTCGGACAACAGCAGCAAGATCAAGCCCCAGGTTTCCGCGCTCTGGTCCTGGAAGAACAAAGACGAGACTTTTGGCTTCCTCGTCGCCGGTTCCGAACAGAAGCGTCGTGACATCAACTACACCGCCAACGCCAACAGCTGGCACTGGTGGGGCAATGACTGCACCGACCACGCCACCTGTACCGCGCCACCCACGGATATACACGGCAAGCCGTACGGAGGCGACGTCGCACCCAATATCGACCTCTGGTCCGGCGGTGGCGTCGTCGATCAGGGTGGCAATACCTATAACGGTTACTGGATGCCGCAGCAGTTCTCGACCAGCCGGAACCAGCTCGACCTGAAGACCAAGGGCGCCCAGGCGACCATGCAATTCAAGCCGAGCGATCATTTCCTGCTGACGGGAAACTACTTCCGTTTTCAGCGTGAGCAGACCCAGATCACCAACACGCTGGAAGTGCCCGAGTGGGGCCTGCCGGGCAACAGCAACTACGCCGACCAGCAGGGCCGTCTGCTCGCGAACAACGGCTTGTCTTTCGATCCGTCGCACACCGTCGTGACGGGTGCCAACTACGTGCTGCCACCCGCTGGCACGGGCTGTAACGCCACGGTCAACCCGAGCACGGGTGCGGTACGCCAGGCCGTCGACGTGTGCTCCACGGAAATCCCTTGGGTCACCGGCAATTACTCCGTCGAGAAAGCCACCTCGCAGACGCTCAATCTCGAAGGCGAGTGGGACAACGGCGGCGCGCTCAGCGGTACGTTCAACGTCGGCCGCACGTGGGCCAAAGGCGGACCGTCGGTCGAACTGGGCATGGCCGCCAAGCCGCGTAACTTCGTCAACGGCGCGTGGGTCGATGGCAGCAACGGTGCCGCATGGACCCTGGACGGCAAGCCGACCCTCACCGCGGCTCCGGGTGTACTGCAGGCCATGCAGAACGGCGCCGGCCAGGTCGACCTGGGCTCGACCGGTTCCAACATGGTCAACACCACGACATCGCAGAACTTCGCACAGGCGGACTTCACCTGGGCGTTCGACGACAGCTGGATGCAGTCGCTGCAGTTCGGCGTGAAATACCGTGACAACAAGGCCGAGCAGCAGAGCAACGAGGTGCGCTGGTACTGCAAGGGCACCGAGTCGCAGTTCCAGACCTGCGACCCGAACGCCGGCCAGCTGCCCGCGGGCTTCCTGCAGGCCAACAGCCTGGACGGCAGCAGCGAGGTCTACAACGACAATACATTCCCGGCGATCAACTTCCCGGCGTACTACAACTACCTCAACTCCACGTACGACCGGGTGCTGTACAACCATCCCGAGAACAAGTCGTCGATCCAGGAGAAGATCGCCGCGGCGTACGTCCAGGCCAACTTCGACACGGGTACGATTCGCGGCAACGTCGGCCTGCGTTTCGTCAGCACCAAGCAGGACCTGACAGTCGCGGATCAGATCACGACCAACAACGCGGTGTACTACCACGATCCGGCGGGCAACATCCTTATCTGCCCGGCATCGGGTGTGAATGCCGGCGGCGGCGCCTGCGCGGCAGGTGACTTCCAGTACCTGCCCCGTGAAGTCGCGGTCATCCAGAACTACACCAACGCCACGACGTCCAAGCGTTACAACAAGCTGTTGCCGAGCTTCAACATCGCGTGGAACGTGACGGACGACTTCCTGGTTCGCGCGGCCGGCTCGCAGGCACTCGCCCGTGCCAACTACACCGATCTGGCGCAGCTGGGCAGCCTGACCAACAACACCCAGGAGTACTACAACGACCGCAAGCAGTTCGGTGCTCCCCTGCCCGGCTGGTACGGCAGCGGCGCCAACGCCGATCTGAAGCCGTTCACGGCGACGCAGTTCGACCTGGCCGGCGAGTGGTACTACGCCGAGCATTCGGTGCTCGGCCTGGATCTGTTCCAGAAGAAGGTGAAGAACTTCGTCGTGCCCGTGACCGTGAACAACCTCACGGTGAACGTCGGCGGCACGGAAGAGAACTTCCTGCAGTACAGCACCAACGCCAACGGCCGTTCGGGTACGTCGAAGGGTATCGAGCTCTACACCCAGCACACCTGGGAGTCGGGCTTCGGCTACATCGGCAACTACACGCTCAACAAGACGAACGAAACGGCCGTGACGCTCGGCGATACCGCGGTGGGCAAGGCCGAGCTGATCGGCAGCGCCAAGTACGCCGCCAACGTCTCGGTGTTCTACGAAAAGAACGGCCTGCTGTTGCGCGCCAGCGACAACTGGACGGGCCGTACCATGCAGGGTCTGGCGTCAGGTCTCCCGATCTACTCGCAGCCGTACCACCAGATCGATCTGAATGGCGACTACGAGTTCAACAAGCACGTCATGGTGACCGCCTCGGTGATCAACCTGAACAAGGCGACGCCTCACCAGTACCTCGGTGGCGACACCCGGGCACGCCTGGTCTCGCTCGAGTACGCCGGCCGCCAGTACTACGTCGGTGTGACGTACAAGTTCGGCGACGGTACCTGAGTAAAAACAGACGGGGTCAGGCGCATCGCCTGACCCCGTTTCCGTTTCAACGGATGCCTCCCCACTCCGTCGAAGGAAAAACACCATGAATTCGCATAAGGCACGCCTTCCTGGCCGTGCTCTCGCCGTCGCGCTGTCGCTGCTGCTGTTCGGCGCCATCGGCGACGGGCAAGCCAGAGAGAAGACAGCCGCCACGCCGCCCGGATCGTCGCTCGATCTGGCGAACCCGCTGGTCGGCACCGCTTCGCTGGATCGGAAGGAACTGATCGGGAATGCCCCGCCCCCGGGTGAGCCGCTCTACACCGGCATGACCACGCCCGGCGCCAGCCTGCCGCAAAGCGCGACCGAAGCGGCGCCGGTCAACATCAACGCCGACCTCAGCTTCCCCACGGGCGTGCCCGTCGCCTATGACTACCGACGTCCCGCCATGGTGGGTTTCACCGGCGGCGGATCGACCTATGGCGCACGTGGCGCACCCATGGTCATGCCGGTCGTCGGCGACTGGACCGTACCGCCCGACTACGCCACCTCGTACTACGACAAGGCCACCGAGAAAGCGTCGCCCGGCTACTACGCCGTCGATCTCGCCACATTCCACACGAAGGTGGAGCTGACGGCGTCGCAGTGGACCAGCCTCATGCGTTTCACCTTCCCGGAAAGCCATCGTTCGAACGTGGTGATCAACCTGCGCCGGGACGGCGGCGACGTGGAAGTGGTCAACGACCACACGATTCGCGGTGTCGCCACCGCGGGACGTCGCGACCATGACGCGGATGGTCCCTATTTTGTCGCGGAGTTCTCCCGGCCTTTCGCCAGCTTCGGCACGTTTCACGCGAACCTGAGCGATAAGGGCGAAGGCCTGGGTGGCGAAGATGTACAGGCCGGACGACGCAACGTGTCGGGTAGCTACGCGGGTGGCTATGTCACCTTCGACACGAAGGCGGGCGATCAGGTGGTCGTACGCATCGCTCACGGACACAGCGCCGAAGAAGCGGATCAGCGGCTGCATGCGCAGGACAGCGATACGGACTTCGACCGCGTACACGCCAGCGCACGCGCGGCCTGGGCAAAGCTGTTCGATCGCGTGGAAGTGAGTGGCGGCACCCCGAAGCAGCGCACACTGTTCTATTCGACGCTCTACCACTCGTTCGCCAGCCCGCGCATGATCGCTCGCAAGGGTGAGCACTACACGGACGCCGCGGGCAAGGATCAGGTGGCGGCATACGATCATTACGGACCGGTGCCCTTCTGGGACACCGGCCGGAACCAGATCACGCTGCTGATGCTGCTCGAGCCTGGCGTCGTCCAGGACATCATGCGCTCGGAGCTGGATCGCGCGCACGAACGCGGTTACATGAACACCTCGTTCCACGGCGACCATGCCGTGTTCCTGTACGACGGTGCCATGCAGCGCGATATTCCGTTCGATTATGCAGCCGCCTACGACGCGTTACGCAAGAACGCCACGGATCCCAGGGGCCCGCGTGGTTATCTCGCGGAATACGACAAGAACGGCTGGATCTCCGACATCGTCCCTCCCGGCAACCCGAGTCCGCCCTACGCCGGCGGGAAGGCCGGCGTGGCCACCACGCTGGAATACGCGTGGGACGACCATGCGCTGGCCGACTTGGCACGACGTCTGGGTAAGAAAGACGATGCCGACCTCTTCGAACGCCGCTCCGCGAACTATCGGAACGTATTCGATCCCTCGACAGGTTTCTTCCGCGGACGCACCGACGACGGCAAATGGATCTCGCCGTTCGATCCCGCCGAGCCTTACTACAACTTCATGATGAAGGAAGGTTCGGGCTGGTCGACGCTGTGGCTCGTGCCGCATGACGTGCAGGGACTGATCAACCTGCTGGGCGGCCGAGACGCGTTCAACGCCAGGCTGGATACGTTCTTCTCCACGCCTTACCAGCCCAAAGGCATCTGCCGTGACTGCACCGGAGTGATCGGGCAATACGTGCAGGGTAATCAGCCGGACCAGCAGGCGCCGTATCTGTATGCGTGGAGTGGTCAGCCGTGGAAGACGCAGGCGCTGGTACGTCGCATTCTCGCCGACCTGTACGGCAGCGACGCCTCGGGCTACGGCTACCCGGGGATGGACGATCAGGGATCGACGTCGTCGTGGTACGCCCTGAGTGCGATGGGTTTCTATCCCGTCGACCCGGCGACGCCCGATTACATCATCGGTAGCCCGATCTTCGACCGTGTCCGCCTGCGTCTTGGCAACGGCAAGGTTTTTGAGATCGTTGCCCGGAACAACTCGGACCGTAATCCGTACATTCAGTCCGCCACGCTCAACGGGAAGCCGTGGACCAAACCGTGGTTCAGTCATTCCGATATCGCCGAGGGCGCCACACTGGTGCTCACGATGGGTCCCGCACCCAGTAAGACCTGGGGCACCGACCCGAACGACGCGCCGCCCTCCATGTCGGCCGCAAAAAAGGATCCTCAATGATGCGTACGACCCACCTGCGGCACGCCTGCCTCGCCATCGCGATGGCTGCGGCCTTCGCTCCGGTCGCCATGGCGGCATCCACGGACAAGGCCTCGACCTGGAGCGGTAAAGCCGCTCCGCTGGCCACGCCCTGGACGGGCAAGGTGTCGCCCACCAACGCGCTGCCGGAATACCCGCGCCCGCAGCTCGCGCGCCCCTCGCTGGAACACCCGCAGTGGCTGAGTCTCAACGGGCTTTGGCAGTACGCGGCGAGCGACACCGAGACGAAGCCGACCTTCGGCCAGGCACTGAAGGACAAGGTGCTCGTGCCCTACCCGGTCGAGTCCGTGCTCTCGGGCGTGCAGAAACATGCCGACTTCATGACATACCGCCGCACGGTCGATGTCCCCGCCGACTTCACCGCCCATGGTCAACACGTCATGCTGAACTTCGGAGCGGTCGCGCAGGACGCCGTCGTCTATGTCAACGGCACGCAGGTCGCGAAGCACACGGGCGGCTATACCTCGTTCGCTGCGGACATCACCTCGGCGCTGAAGGCCAAAGGCCCTCAGGAAATCGTCGTCACGGTACACGCGCCCGTCGACGGCGAAGACGTAATGGTCGGCAAGCAGCGCCTCAAGCCCGAAGGCATTTTCTATACCCCGGCCTCGGGCATCTGGCAGTCCGTGTGGATCGAACCCGTCGGTGCGACCAGCCTCGCACAGCTGACCTTCACCCCGGCGCCCAGCCTGGATGCCTTTACGGTGACCCCGAAGCTTCAGGGTGACACGACCGATGCCACCCTGCATGTCACGGCCTACGCAGACGGCAAGCCCGTCGGCGAAGCGACCGGACCCGCCAATGCTCCGCTTCATCTGGGGATCGCCCATCCGCGCCTATGGAGCCCGAAAGACCCGTTCCTGTACACGTTCAAGGCGACGCTCGCCAAGGGCGACCAGCACGACGATGTCACCAGCTACGCGGGCCTGCGCACCATCGGCCTCGCAAAGGTCGGCGGGCTCAACCGGATCGTCTTGAACGGTAAACCGACCTTCCTGCTCGCCACGCTCGACCAGGGCTACTGGCCCGACGGCATCCATACCGCTCCGACCGACGCGGCACTGAAGTTCGACATCCAGAAGACGAAGGACCTCGGCTTTAACACCATCCGCAAGCACATCAAGGTCGAGCCGGCGCGCTGGTACTACTGGGCCGATCACATCGGCCTGATGGTGTGGCAGGACATGCCCGCCCTGCCCAACGGCCACAACGAGAAGCTCAGCGATGCCGCCAAGGCCGGCTTCAAGACCGATGTCACCGCCATCGTCGAACAGCTGAAGGGTGAGACCTCGATCATCGGCTGGATCCCGTTCAACGAAGGCTGGGGTCAGTGGAGCATCCCCGCCGCTGGTGAACTCGCGACGCAGATCAAGCAGCTCGATCCTTCGCGCCTTGTCAATGCGCGCAGCGGCGCGAACTGCTGCGACACCAAGGGCGACCCGCATGCGGGTGACGTTTACGACATCCATGATTATCAGGGTCCCGGCCTGCCGGCGCCAGATGCGACCCGTGCATCCATGGATGGCGAGCATGGCGGCTTGACGCTCGGCGTACCGGGTCACGTGTGGCCGAACACACCGATCAATCCGTACGGCGAGGTGAAGGACAACGCCGCATTGAACGCCGGCTATGTGGCAAACACTGCTGTGCTTCGTGACAAGGGCCCCGGTATCGGAGTCTCCGGTTCGGTCTACACGCAGATTACGGATGTCGAAGGCGAGCACAACGGCTTGTATACGTACGACCGGAAAATCGAAAAGGTCGACGAAGCCAAAGTCCGCGCGATCAATGAGGCGACCATCGAGGCGGGTAGCCCGTCCCTCTGAGTTTCAACAGTTGTTCCTTTTTCCCAAAGCCCCGGAGCGATCCGGGGCTCTTTTTTTATTTTTCCGCCTCTTCGTCATGTGAGGCCAGTATTCGCCGAAGACGTTCAACATTCTCAGCAGAATCAAGCCCTGAGATCGATTCCACGACCTTCCCGTCACGGAAGACATTGAACGTAGGCGAGGCAGTGAAGTCGACGCCCTTCCAGGCCGCGTTATCAAAAGCGATCATCGCCGGGAACATCGGAAACCGTCGGTTCCACTCGGTCAGAACCTCGCGGTCCAGTTCCGCGCCACTGATCAGCCAGGTAACGTTGGATTTGTTGAACATCCCGGCCAGCTCGGCATCGCGTAGCACTTTCGAGGCCGCATCCTCGGCGAAGTGACACCCAATGACGACAACCACGTACGCGCCCTTTGCCGGTGTGGTCGGCTCAACCAGACTCAGGCCGCCGTCATGCTCGACATATCCCATCGGATGGCCCGGCCCTGGCGCCGTAGTGACTTCGAAATGGCGATAGTCGTAGAAATCATCCTTCGGGTATGCCTGTCTCAGCTCGGCCGATGCGACAAAATCCCTGGCCGTAATCAGAGCTTCGTAGTACGCCTGGACTTCACTTTCGGCTGCAATGTTTCGCCGCCGAAGCTCTTTCAGTACGTCGCGCATGCCATGCAGATACAAACTTCTCGCGTCGTAGTCTCCCGCTTGCGCGAAGAAACTCGAGGTCTTCAGCATGCGGAAGAGCATGCGAAGATCCGCTTCCTGCTGTAATTCCAGGCTGGCAATCCACTCCGCCAGCGACCTTTTATAGAGGCGTTTCAGTGCCAACGACTTCTCTTTGGGAGTAATCGCCGAGAGACGGATCGATGAAACCTCGGCCCACAGCACATCGCCCGAATGACGCACGCCGCTGAGTACGGGCGACGCGTAAAACGCCAGAAACGAAAGAACCCAAAGGGCGCCGCTCCGACATGTTCGCGAATCAGGACGGTTTTTCACCTAGTGAGTCCGACAAAGATACGAGCAGACCGCACCTTCGAGCCGCTCACAAACATGGCTGCTACCGCCCTTGTGTACGAGGCACGCTGCGCCCCCACGGGTAGGTGGAAGTGACCGCCTCAAACGACGCTCGACTCGATTGTCATCCTCGGTTGTTGCACGACGCGTCCGAACGGCTCGTGTCGTCGTCTGCAATCCAAAAAGCGCCAGGATGCTGTAGACCTCCGAAGAATGCATACCCTCAAGCTCTACGCTCGAATACGAACCCAGTCCTCGCGGAGAGAACATCAGCGATGCGAGAAACGTCTTCATCTTCGCCTCTCCAAGCCGATGAATGGGGGAGTTTGGCGTGACGGCCAGATAAGCGTCCAATTGCGCCCGGGTCCGAATAGGAGCACTTATCGCGTCGAGGACCTCTTCAGAAGCGGCTGCTTCGTTCTGTAGTTGATAACTCGACGCGCACGCATCGAAGCTCAGTGCCAGAGCGAACGCTCCAGCAAGAATAATCTTTTTCATGTGAGACCCTGGGAAGAAGGTTGGCTGGTGGCGCACGTACCGAAAGGTTGGTGTTGTGCCCGGGAAATGATCGCTGTATCGACCCTCACCTGGATGTAGGCGAACGACATCAATCCCGACAGGAGATCTCCCTCCGTGCCTGAGCAACCCGTCCTTAAATGAGCGCGCTGCCAAGGTGCAGCGGCCCTGCGCCGTCTCTGAGCAGAAGCGCAGCCCGCCGCCTTCCGTGGTGATGCGCTGGCTCCATCGCCGGGACCACCCGCCAACGTTACCGAATCGATCCAGGCCAGACTGCTCGACCCTTCGCCGGGTTACGTAGCGCCAAACCTCCGTGGTACCGAGAACGCGCATGTTGCGCTGCAGCTTTTCGACGCCTGCTTTTTTGTGATCACATATCAAACATCGCAACGAAGGCCCCGTGATGAGCGTCGATCCCAAAGCCCTCCCCACCCTGACTGAAGTCACCCGCTCCACGCTGGTGGATCAGGTCTATCGCCAGCTGCGGGACGCCCTGATGAGCGGCCGCTTCGAGCCCGGCCAGCCGCTGACGATCCGAGGTCTGGCCGAGGCGCTGGGCTCCAGCCCCATGCCGGTTCGCGAGGCCTTGCACCGGTTGCACGCGGAGCGCGCCTTTGAAGTGACACAGACCGCGCGCATCCGCGTTCCGGTCATGACCGTCGCCCGCCTTCGTGAAATCCGCGACGCCCGCGTCGCCCTCGAAGGCTTGTTGGCGGAGAAAGCGGCGGCCCTGATCGACAAGAACGATCTCGCCGAGATCCGCGCGATCTACAAGCAGATGCAGGCCGCCGTCACGAGCGTGAACGTTCCGGATTACCTCTGGGCCAACTTCGCCTTCCACCGTCGCATCTACGCCGTCGCGCGCACCGAACTGGTGATCGCCGCCGTCGAGACGTTCTGGCTGCACATGGGCCCGTGCTTCGGGCTCGTCGCGCCGGACAAGGCGCATCTGCGCCGCTCGATGGAGGCGCATCGCCGCATCGTCGAGGCACTGGTGGATCGTGATGGCCCCGCCGCGAGGGCCGCCGTGGCCGACGACATCATGCAGGCCGCCGACTCCCTCACGCATTTGCTGGCCGACAGCAGCGGTCGCGCCCCCACACAAAAGAAGAAAGGAACCGAAGCATGACGATTCTCGATCGGATGGTGCCCCAGCCTGGCTTGCGTGTGCTGATCTCGGGCGGCGCGTCCGGCATTGGTGCGGTGTTGGCGGATGCCTATATCGAAGCGGGCGCCACCGTGCACGTGTGCGACGTCAGCGCCAAGGCCGTCGACGCCTTCAACGCGGCGCGTCCCGGTGCGCTCGCCACGCTGGCCGATGTCTCCGATGCCAACCAGGTAACGAATGTCTTCCGTGTGCAGGAAGAGCGCTTCGGCGGTCTCGACGTCCTGATCAACAACGCGGGTATCGCAGGACCCACCGGCGGCATCGACGCTATCTCGCCTGACGCTTGGAAGGCCACCGTCGATATCAACCTCAATGCGCAGTACCGCTTTGCCCACCACGCCGTGCCGCTGCTCAAGCAGTCCGACCGGGCGCAGCTGCTGTGCATGTCGTCGGTGGCCGGGCGTCTCGGATATGCGTGGCGCACACCCTATGCGGCGACCAAGTGGGCCGTGATCGGTCTCATGAAATCGCTGGCGTCTGAACTCGGCCCTGACGATATCCGCGTGAATGCCCTGCTGCCGGGCATCGTCGAAGGTCCCCGCATGGAAGGCGTGATCCGCGATCGCGCCACCCAGCTGGGCCTGCCGTATCCGGAGATGGAAAAGGAATACCTGAAGAAGATCTCGCTGGGCCGCATGGTCACTGCGGAGGACGTAGCCGCCATGGCGCTGTTCCTCTGCTCGCCCGCCGCGCGCAACGTGACCGGCCAGGCCATCAGCGTCGACGGCAACGTCGAATACCTCTGAGCCCCCTTCCTCCCTTTTCGTTCCGGAGTCTCCCCATGGCCAAGGCTAAGCCCGTCATCATCACCTGCGCCGTCACCGGTGCGATCCACACGCCGTCGATGTCGCCCCATCTGCCGATCACGCCCGATGAAATCCGTGACGCGGCGCTCGGCGCGGCAGAAGCAGGTGCCGCCATCGTCCACCTGCACGCGCGCAATCCGGAAAACGGCCAGCCCAGCCAGGACGTGAACCTGTTCCGCCAGTTCCTCCCGCAGATCAAGAAGCAGAGCGACGTGGTGATCAATATCACCACCGGTGGCGCGCCCAACATGGGCGTGGAAGAGCGCCTGCAGCCCACCCTGTTGCTGAAGCCCGAACTGGCATCGCTCAACATGGGCTCGATGAACTTCGGTCTCTACGAAATGCTGCAACGCTTCCAGGATTTCAAATACGACTGGGAACGCCCGTACCTCGAAGAGAGCGACGACCGCATCTTCCGCAACACGTTTCGTGACATCACCTACATTCTCGAAAGCTGCACGAAGAACGGCACGCGCTTCGAGGTCGAGTGCTACGACATCGGCCACATCTACGCGGCGCAGCACTTCGTGCAGCGTGGTTTGCTCAAGACTCCTGTGTTCCTGCAGTCGGTGTTCGGTCTGCGCGGCGGTATCGGTGGCGATCCGGAGGACCTGATGCATATGCGCCGTACGGCAGATCGTCTGCTCGGCAAGGACTATGTCTGGTCGATCCTCGGCGCCGGGCGCAACCAGATTCCGCTGGCGACGATGGGCCTGGCGATCGGATCCAATGCACGCGTCGGGCTCGAAGACTCACTGTGGGACGGCCCCGGCCAGCTCGCCGCGAGCAACGCTCACCAGGTCCGCCGCATCCGCACCGTGATCGAAGCACTGGGCCACCGCGTGGCGACACCTGACGAAGCGCGCGAGATCCTGCAGCTCAAGGGCCGCAACCAGGTCGATTTCTAAGCATCCCGGGAGAGCGTCATGAAGATCGAAGTACTCGTCGACATCAAGACCACCCTGGGTGAAGGCCCGCAGTGGGACGTCGAGCAGCAGCGGCTGTACTGGGTGGACAGCATGGACGGCCGTATCCTGCGTTGCACCGCGGAAGGCAGCGAATTACGCGGCTGGGAAGTCGGCCAGAAGATCGGTTCCATGGCGCTGCGCAAACATGGCGACCATGCACTGGTCGCCATGGAGAACGGCATCCACGACCTCGATCTGGGCAACGGCGACCTGCAACTCATCGTCGATCCCGAGCCGGGCATGACCAACAACCGGCTTAATGACGGCAAGGTCGATCGCCACGGGCGCTTTCTGGTGGGCTCCATGGACATGCAGGAAGAAAAGGGCTCGGGAAAACTGTTTCGTCTCGACCCCGATCTTTCGCTGCACGTGCTGGAGGAAGACATCATCTGTTCGAACGGTCCGTGCTGGAGCCCGGACGGCAAGACCTTCTACTTCGCCGATACGTGGACAGGCGAGATCTGGGCATACGACTACGACAACGCCAGCGGCAAGGTAAGCAACCGTCGCACGTTCGCCCGGGTCGATACGTCGGGCGGCGGCGCCGCGGACGGTGCCACGGTGGACGCCGAAGGCTGCGTCTGGCAGGCGCTGGTCTACGACAGCAAGCTGATTCGCTACACGCCTGATGGCGAGGTGGACCGCGTGATCGAGATGCCGGTGCGCAAGGTCACCAGCGTGGCGTTCGGTGGCCCGGACATGGACGTCCTGTACGTCACCTCGATGGGCAAGCCGCCCTTGCCGAGGTTCCCCGGCGACGGCCAGCAGCGCGGTTCGCTGTTCGCCATCACCGGTCTGGGTATACGAGGCGTGCCGGAGCGCCGCTTCGCCTCCTGAGCCTCGCGCACGGGATTTCCACAGGATCCGATCCATCTCACTAACGGTGCCGTGACGCGCCGGGGGGAGTGTCATGTTCAAAAAAACCGAAGCACCGTTGAAGAAGATCCATCGCTTCTCGTGGGTCTCCCTGCTGGTCTGTTGGTTGATCTGGGTCCTGAATGCCTATGACCGGGAAATCATCCTTCGACTCGGCCCTACCATCTCCAAGGAATTCAACCTCAGCCCCGATCAGTGGGGCACCGTGGTCACGGTGGTCATGCTGGCTCTGGCGCTGCTGGATATCCCCGGCTCGATCATGAGCGACCGCTATGGCGCCGGCTGGAAGCGTGCACGCTTTCAGGTGCCGCTGGTCCTCGGTTACACCTTCATCTCGTTCCTTTCGGGTTTCCAGGCACTGACCGGCAAGCTCTGGTCGTTCGTCGCGCTGCGCGTCGGCGTGAACCTCGGCGCGGGCTGGGGTGAACCGGTCGGCGTCAGCAACACGGCAGAATGGTGGCCGGTACAACGCCGCGGCTTCGCCCTCGGCGCGCACCACACGGGTTATCCCGTCGGTGCGATGCTCAGCGGCCTGATCGCCAGCTTCGTCATCAGCACGTTCGGCGAGGGTCACTGGCGCTATGTGTTCTTCCTCGCCCTGATCGTCGCCATTCCGCTGATGATCTTCTGGGCTCGCTATTCGACCGCCGCACGCGTCGACACGCTGTACGCCGATATCGCCGAGAAGGGTATGACGCCCCCGGATCTGGGCGATGGCGTGAAGGTCGCCAAGGGCGAAACCTGGAAGACTTTTGTCGCCACGCTGACCAACCGCAACATCGCGCTCACCGCGGGCAACACGATGCTCACGCAGGTGGTCTACATGGGCGTGAACGTGGTGCTGCCGGCGTACCTGTACAACATCTCCGGCCTGTCGCTGGCGGAGTCCGCGGGCATGAGCGTGGTCTTCACCATCACCGGCATTCTCGGTCAGCTGATCTGGCCCAGCCTGTCGGACATCATCGGCCGGAAAATCACGCTGGTGATCTGCGGCGCGTGGATGGCCGCGTCGGTAGCGGCGTTCTACTTCGCCCAGAACATGGCGATGCTGATCACGACGCAGTTGCTGTTCGGCCTTGTGGCCAACGCGGTATGGCCGATCTACTACGCGGTGGCTTCCGACTCCGCCGAGCCGCGTGCCACGTCGACGGCCAACGGCATCATCACCACGGCAATGTTCATCGGTGGCGGTATCGCACCGGTACTGATGGGCGGCCTCATCTCCATGGGCGGCGGGTGGAAGAGCCTCAGCGGGTACATCGTCTGCTTCTTCGTGATGGCCGGATGCGCGCTCGCCGGTGTCCTGTTGCAGTTGTTCACCCGCTACGGCAGCCAGCACCACAACCCACGGGCGGCCGCCTGACCGGATCCCCGGAGAACAGCCATGAGCATCCTCAGCCCGTCACAAGACACCGAACGCCTGGTCATGCGCAAGTTGATGCCGGTACTGGTGGTGGCTTACATCATCAGTTTCCTGGATCGCAGCAACATCGCGCTGGCCAAGACGCATCTTCAGGTCGACCTTGGCCTGTCGACCGTGGCCTACGGAGTAGGTGCAGGTCTGTTCTTCCTCACCTACGCGCTGGCTGAGATACCCAGCAACCTGATCCTGCACCGCGTGGGCGCGCGTTTCTGGATCACGCGGATCATGGCGACGTGGGGACTGGTCTCCGCCGCCATGGCGCTCGTCCAGGGCGAGACCTCGTTCTACGTGCTGCGGCTGTTGCTCGGCGCCACGGAGGCCGGATTATTCCCGGGCGTGATGCTCTACCTGACCTACTGGTTCGGCGAAGCATCGCGCGCCCGGGCCACGGGTTACTTCCTGGTCGGCGTGAGTCTGGCCAATGTCATCGGCGGCCCGTTGGGCGGTGCCTTGCTGGGGCTGGAAGGGAAGCTCGGGCTTCATGGCTGGCAGTGGATGTTCGCGGTGGAGGGCCTGCTGGCGACAGCCTTTGCCGCCGTGGTCTTCATCACCCTGCCTGACCGCCCTGCCCGGGCGCGCTGGCTGACGCCTGCACAGCGCGATGCGCTGGAACGGCGGATCGCTGATGAGTCCGTGGCGATTGAAACGAAGCGCGGTAAGGGAGCGAGTGGGCTGGCCCGATGTTTCACCGACCCACAGATCCTGCTGGCGATCCTGGTCTACTTCTGCCATCAGATAGCCATCTACACCGTGATCTTCTTCCTGCCCGGCATCATCGCCGGCTACGGCAAACTGAGCGACCTGCAGGTAGGCTGCCTCAGCGCCCTGCCCTGGCTCGCCTCGGCGATCGGCACGATGACCATACCCCGCCTGGCGAACACGCCCGCACGCAGTGCGTGGCTGTTGCGCGGCGGACTCGTGCTGATGGCCGCCGGGCTTCTGATCGCCGCATGGACCGGTCCGCTCGTGGCGATGCTCGGCTTCTGTCTGGCGGCCTTCCTGTTCTTCGTCGTGCAGTCGCTGATCTTCACCTACTCCACGTCGCGGCTGACCGGCCGCGGACTCGCGGGCGGTCTGGCGTTTATCAACACCTGCGGCTTGCTGGGTGGCTTCCTCGGCCCCTCCCTGATGGGCGCTGTGGAAGCGCATACAGGCAGCACGCATGACGGACTGATCGTCATCGCCGGACTGCTCCTGCTTTCCGCTATCGCCGCGACGCGACTGCGCCATGGCAGCGAGGAACGCGCGACTCCTTCCCCCGATCTTCTCAAGGTGAACCGATGAACAAGCTCTACCCCAGCGCCCAGGCGGCCCTGGCCGACCTGCTGGCCGATGGACAGACCCTGGCTGTCGGCGGCTTCGGCCTGTGCGGCATTCCCGAAGCGTTGATCGACGCCGTGCGCGAGCATGGCGCAACCAACCTCACCGTCGTCTCCAACAATGCCGGTGTCGACGGTTTCGGGCTGGGTGTGCTGCTGGAATCGCGGCAGGTATGCAAGATGGTTTCCAGTTACGTGGGCGAGAACAAGGAGTTCGAGCGTCAGTATCTTGCCGGTGAACTCGAACTCGAATTCACGCCACAGGGCACACTCGCCGAGAAGCTGCGCGCCGGTGGTTGCGGCATTCCCGCCTTCTTCACCCGTACCGGCGTTGGCACCGAAGTGGCGAGAGGCAAGGATACCCGCGACTTCGCGGGCGAAACGTATCTGATGGAAGAGTCGATCCGCGCCGACGTCGCGCTGGTGAAAGCCGCCGTCGCCGATCGCTCGGGCAACCTGCGCTTCGCCAGCACCGCGCGCAACTTCAACCCGTTGTGCGCGATGGCCGGCAAGCAATGCGTAGCCGAGGTGGAGCGCATCGTGGAAAACGGCGAATTGCATCCCGACGATATCCATCTGCCGGGCATCTTCGTCCAGCGCCTGGTGCTGAACGCGACGCCTGAAAAGCGTATCGAGAAACTCACCCTGATGGAGGCAAACTGATGGCCTGGGATCGCGACGATATGGCGCGCCGCGCCGCCACCGAACTGGCCGACGGTTTCTACGTCAATCTGGGCATCGGCTTGCCGACGCTGGTGGCCAACTACATTCCCGAGGGCATGGACGTGTGGCTTCAGTCGGAGAACGGCCTGCTGGGCATCGGCCCGTTCCCCACGAGGAGCACCGTCGATCCCGATCTCATCAACGCAGGCAAGCAGACCGTGACCGCCCTGCCCGGCTCGAGCTTCTTCGACAGCGCACTTAGCTTCGGCATGATCCGCGGTGGCCACGTGAACCTCGCCATCCTCGGCGCGATGCAGGTGTCCGAACGGGGCGACCTCGCCAACTGGATGATCCCGGGGAAGATGGTCAAAGGGATGGGAGGCGCCATGGACCTCGTCGCGGGCGTCGAGCGTGTCGTGGTATTGATGGAACACACGGCGAAGGGGGCGCATAAAATTCTGCACGAGTGCAGCCTGCCCTTGACCGGCGTCGCGGTCGTCGACCGGATCATCACCGATCTCGGCGTGCTGGATGTCACGGCCGATGGCCTGCGACTGGTCGAGCTCGCGCCCGATGTCACCCTCGATGAATTCCGTGATGCCACCGGTTGTACCGTACACGCCCCAGATGGAAACACCCCATGAAATACCAGCTCGGCGATACTCGCGTAAACGCACATCCGGACAGCTGGATCGCACCCCAGGCTGTGGTGGTCGGCAACGTTCACCTGCACGCGGGCGCCAGCGTGTGGTTCAACGCGGTGGTACGCGGCGACAACGAGCCCATCGTCATCGGCGAAGGCAGCAACGTACAGGATGCCGCCGTCCTGCACAGCGATCCCGGATCACCGCTGACCATCGGCAAGGGCGTCACCATCGGTCATCACGCCATGCTCCACGGCTGCACCGTGGGCGATCACACGCTGATCGGGATCAACGCCGTGGTGCTCAACGGCGCCGTCATAGGCAAGCACTGCATCATCGGCGCGAATGCACTGGTGACCGAGGGCAAGCAGATTCCCGACGGCTCGCTCGTCGTGGGCTCGCCGGCAAAAGTTGTACGCGAACTCAGGGACGAGCAGCGCCAGGGTCTCGAAGAGAATGCGGCCCACTACGTCGCCAATGCCGTGCGCTTCGCCGCCGGACTGACGCCACAGGACGATGCGTGAAGATCGTCATCGCCCCGGACTCCTTCAAGGAAAGTCTCGACGCCTTATCGGTCGCGCGGGCCATTCGTGATGGCCTCGCCGATGTGTGGCCCGATGCCGACTACGTGCTGAAGCCGATGGCCGATGGTGGCGAAGGAACCGTCGACGCCGTGATCGCATCGACGGGTGCGCAACGTCATTCCCGGAAAGTGCGCGGGCCGCTGGGTGACCTCGTGGACGCTACATGGGCCTGGCACGCCGATACGAGGACGGCGACCCTCGAGATCGCCGAAGCCAGCGGCTTGATGCGTGTGCCGCCGGATCGCCGCGATGCCGCGCAAGCCGACAGCTACGGCACCGGCGAACTCATGCGTGCCGCACTCGATCACGGTGCACGGCGCATCGTCGTCGGACTGGGCGGTAGCGCGACCAACGACGGTGGCGCCGGTTTACTTCGTGCGCTTGGCGCACGTTTTGTCGACGCTACGGGAGACGCCCTTCCGCCCGGCGGGCTCGCACTGGACGCACTGCACCGGCTCATCCTCGATGACCTCGACCCACGTCTGTGTGACGTTGAGCTGATCATCGCGAGCGACGTCGACAACCCGCTGTGCGGCGCGTCGGGTGCGTCGGCGGTGTTCGGGCCGCAGAAAGGCGCCCATGCCGCATTGGTACCGCAGCTCGACGCCGCGTTGGCTCGACTGGCTTCCGTGCACGCAGTGCAAACCGGCAAGGACTGGAGCGGCACGCCCGGTGCAGGTGCCGCTGGCGGAGCCGGCTGGGCGATGCTCGCCGTGCTTCGGGCGACGCTGCGCCCCGGCGTGGCGCTGATTGCGGAGATGAACGGCCTGGAAGACGCCATCGATGGCGCTGACCTCGTCATCACCGGCGAAGGCCGTATGGACGCCCAGACGGTGAGGGGCAAGGTGCCGTTCGGTGTCGCGCGTCTGGCGAAGGGCCGGAACGTGCCGGTGGTGGCCCTGGTCGGCAGTCTCGGCGAAGGCTATCGGGACCTCTACGAACACGGCCTCACTGCCGCGTTCTCGCTGGTCGCGCGGCCGATGTCGCTGGCGGAGGCCGTCACCGACACCTCCGCGTTGCTTACGAGTCTGGCCCGGGACGTGGCGCGGCTGATGGATGCCTCTCACCCTGCGCGTTAGGCCTCGTCCAACAGGCACAGAGGTACTTCACCCGGGCGAAGTGTCAGCACCCGCACGCCCTTTCGCGTGACCGCTACCGTATGTTCGAACTGGGCGGAAAGACTGCCATCGCGCGTATACACGGGCCATTCGCCGTCGCGCGAGAGAATGGCGGAGCGGCCCTGATTCAACATCGGCTCGATCGTGAACACCATGCCCTCGCGTAGCTCCAGGCCGGTACCGCGACGGCCGTAATGGAGGATCTGGGGATCCTCGTGCATCTCCCGGCCGCCCATGGGGCCTCCCGAGGTTCTGCAGGGCATACGTAACGTATATGGATCATATTCGAAGCATTTATGCCGTACAAAGGCAGGCGAGGCCGACGATCAACCCCCGGAAAAGTGAAAGGCGCCAGCGCATCGTGCGCCGGCGCCTCTCGGTCCACACAGGGGGAAGTGGACGCCTCCAGCATGCTGCGACGGATGTCGGCCAAGTGTGACGCAGCGCACCAACGTGGCCTGCTGCCGGAAATGCGTGGGTAGAAATGAGAAAAGGCGACCGGGATCACGCCGTATGGAGGACGTGTGACGCAGTAAGGCGCTGACCGATTGAGTTGAGATATTTAACCAGACCTGCGAAAGCTGGCTTCATGGTGCGCGTCATAGAGCATCGTATAAATCCCGACGCCAGCGGCCATCAGCCCCGAAGCCGCCCCCACGCCCAGCGCCCAGCGCGGCCCCATATGATTGGCCACCCATCCGACCATAGGTGCCCCGATCGGTGTCCCGCCCAGCGCGATACCCAGACGCAGCGCCATGACCCTGCCCCGCATCGCGGCGGCGGTAGTCAGTTGCATGAGGCTGTTGGTCGTATTGGTGAAAGTCAGGGCGGCCACACCGATGACGACAAGGGCCGCGGCGAAAAACCAGTAGCCCGGCGCCACTGCGGCCAGTGCGCAGCCCAGACCGAAGACCGCCGAACCGACCAGCAACGACGCAAAGCGCGGCTTATCGCGCCCGGCTGCCAGCAAGGCGCCGGCCAGCGTGCCGACAGCCATGATCGACGACAGAAGCCCATAGCCCCGCGCGTCGGTATGGAACACCCCGACGGCCATCGTCGAAATAAAGATCGGGAAATTCATACCGAACGTTCCGATCAGGAACAGCATGACCAGAATCGCCTTGAGATCGGGCCTGCCCCACACGTAACGCAGCCCATCGGTAAGACTGCCTTTGGTGCGTACGGCACGCGTCCTCGCATGCAAGCTGTCCACGTGTAGGAAAAACAACGACCCCAGCACCGCGAAGAAGCTCATGCCGTTGAGCAGGAACGCCCAGCCCGTGCCCACTGAAGCGATCACCAGACCGGCGACGGCCGGCCCGATCATGCGCGCCGCATTGAACGAGGTCGAATTCAGCGCCACGGCGTTCGGCAGGTCATCATCACCAACGAGGTCGGCCACGAAGGTCTGGCGTACCGGGGCGTCGAACGCCGAAGCACAGCCGGAAGCGAACGCGAACAGATACACGTGCCACAGTTGCACGACGCCGAGCACGGTCATTAGCCCGAGTGCAAGGGCGAGCAGACCCATCGTCGCCTGTGTCGCCATCAACAGGGTACGGCGGTCGTAGTGATCGGCGGCGAAACCCGTCCACGGCAACAGGAGCAACTGCGGTCCGAACTGCAGTGCCATGACGGTACCGACCGCTGCGGCGTCGTGGTGAGTGAGTTGCGCGAGAACCAGCCAGTCCTGGGCGGTGCGCTGCATCCACGTTCCAATGTTCGACACCAGCGCACCGGCCGCCCACATGCGGTAGTTAGGGCTTTTCAGTGAACGAAAAACACGTGTTATAGCGGCACTCACGAGCGCTCAGGCACACGGCCACCGTGAAACTGCCCGAAGTGCCGGGCCGAGTGCAGGCTCATGACGAGCACGCCAAGACCGAGAACCACGACATCTACCGTCTTCTTCATGTCGATGTCGCCGGTACGGCAGACCAGCACGTAGCCGATCACCAGATTGGCAATACCCCACACCACGTTCACCGTCGAAGAAGACAGCCCCTTCCCCGGCGGCTTGGCGAACGGACTCTGGAACGACTCACCCATCACGCCGCCGACAAAATGCGGCACGGCGTTGGACAGAAATGCACCCCCGAAAAACAACGCAACCAGATGCTGCCAGGGCATGTCAGACACTCCTCGTATCGAGTAGATCGATGATTTCCTGCGTCGATCCCGTCTCGCCCAGCCGTGGGAAAACGTGCTTGATGCTGTATTCGTGCGCTTCGGGCCGCGCATCCGTCATCGCGTCGATCGCCAGGGTGACGTTGAAGCCTTGCTCGTAGGCCTGCCGCGCCGTGGATTCGACACCGGTCCCCGTCGCCACGCCGGCCACGACTACCTGGGTCACACCGCGCACTCGTAATGTGCTTTCGAGGTGAGTGCTGGCGAAAGCACCCCAGGTTCGCTTCGTCACGACGATATCGTCGGATTGCTGATCCAGCTCCGGAATGAAATCGGTCCAGCCAGGTGGCCTCGTCGTCATGCGAGGTGGGCGTTCCGTACGCCCGGGCGCGGCACCTGCCACGTTCACCAGCACCACAGGCAGGGCTCGCTGGCGGAATGCCGCGAGCAACGCGCGCGAGCGTTCAATGACATCCTCGATGGGATGGGCCAGCACGGAGCCGACAATGCCCTTTTGCAGGTCGACGACGATCAGCGCCGTCTGCGGATCAAGCTTCGTAAGCGCCATCAGAAGTCCGCCAGCCGCTGCAACAGTTTCACGGCGGCCGCCAATTCGCGACGTTCCTGTGGCGACAGCTGCGCCTCAAGCGCGCGAAACAGCCAGTCTTCCTTGGCGGCTCTGACCTCGGTGACTTTCTTGCGAAACCCCGCCGTCAGCTCGATAAGCGTTTGCCGCCCATCGGTCGGATCCGGCTTGCCCGTCACGGCTTTCATCGTTTCCAGCGTGCCCACGGTCACCCGCATGGACTGCGGGCGCACGCTTTCGGCCCGGGCCAGAGCGGACACCGTGGCCGGGCCGTCGCGCTCAAGGCGGAGCAGCACCGATTTCTGGGCGGCCGTCAGGTCGTGTGCCTGGGTTTGCTCACGTACCCGGCGGATGAGCTTGCCAAGCGTGATGCGCAGGTCACCGGCGAGGGCCACGGAGGGGGCGGTATCGGGAGTAGGCGAGGGTTTGGCCATGCACACACACGGTAGCATGCGTACAGATTATCTGTACAGTCTACCTGTATATATGCCAGCAGCTCAGGTAATGGCTTGGCTCGGGTAGGAGCCAACCCTGTTGGCGATGGCAGGTTGCGGCAAGCACCCTATCGCCAGCGGGGCTGGCTCCTACCCGAGCCATGTCGCGCTCTGCCTGTTTGCACGTCGCTTACCAACCCACACCCAACGTAATCTGCGTCGGCGCAGCGGTATTCACCGTCGAGCTCTGCTCCTGCGCGTCGTCATAAGCGAACCCGTACGCCAGCCGATCGATGGAATGGTCGTGCCAGAACCTGGCGTAATAGTTGGCCGGTGCGGTCTGATACCATGCAGTCGGGTCGCTCCACTTGCTGACATCGGAAATGACGTGCCGGTTGAACGCGGCGGAGATCTGCGTCTCCAGCGCTTTCTCAGCGTCGTTGCCCTGCGCAAGGCTACCCTTGGCCTCCAGCACATCCTGCGTGGTCGGCTTCTGGACCAGATACTGACCACCGACATACGCACCGTTGCCAAGGTCGACCTCGTTGAAAACCAGCGTGGTTCCCTGCACCTGCCCGCTGAAGCGACGCGCGCCGCCCCACAGATCGATCACGAGCGGCCGCGTGCTGTAGTCCGCCCACGCCTGGTCGATGTAGCTGTCGAAGTAATGCTCGTTGGGCTGCCCCGTGTCGAATGTCGACTTTCCGGGCGCCAGGATGCGCGTGTCGCTTTCCGCCTCGGAGACGAACTCCGGCGGGACTTCGGCCTTGAAAGCCGCGTAAATCGAAGCACGCGACTGCTCGATGCCGACGCGCTTCTGAAATCCACCTTCACCGGTGACGTTCAGCGTAAGCGGAAAACCGAACTGGTCCACCTGCGTGGTGTTGATCCAGAGACCGCTGTCGTTATAGGTGAACTCGTACCAGTCCAGTTTGACGTCGTTGTTCGCGTCGGTCGGGTTCTGTGGATTGGGACCGGCGAAACCCGTCAGGCCATCCGCCGCGACAAGAATCTTCAGATAGACCGGCTCACCGACCGACACGTAGATGCGGCCTGACGACATTTTTGGCAGCTTCAGGTTCTGCGCCTGAGCCAGGGTGAAGCCATGATTCGGATAGTTCTGTCCATTCTTGCTCAGGTGGCCGTCCGCATCGTTGTCGCCCACCGAGGCCGCCACAAGCTGGCCGTCGGCGGATACCCAGGAGAGATTTCCCGTGACGGGATCCTTGCCCAGGATCGTCACGTAGACCTGATCATCGGCAAAGGCACCGGCCGTGTTGTTCTGAACGATTGTCGGCACGTCGGCGTAAGCCGGAAGCGCTGCACATACACCCGCCGCCAGCGTGGCCAGTGGAAGGACCAAAGCCAGCACACGGCGGCGGCCTGCGGAACGAGCGGTTTGAATATTCGTTGTCACCATGAAGCATCTCCTTGCGTTAACGAAACGAGAGCATGCGCATGGCAGGCAGGAATGTCTGCTTTATTTCGGATAAGCGGACCGCATGACCGGCGCAATGGCCCGTACTGTGACGGGACTTCACTCCCATTCGTGCGACCGCCGTTAACGTGGCGTCGGCGACATGTTAGTCGCGCAGAAACTCACGCAAAAAGGCATTGAAGCGCTCGGGATATTCGACAGGCGGAAAATGTCCGCACTTCGGAACGACATGCAGAACGGCATCGCATGCCTGATCGCACATGAGCTGACCCGCGGCAAACGGTGCACTCGCGTCGTCTTCTCCCACGATCACCATCAATGGGATAGCCGTCTCGGCGAATCGTGCCGCCAGCCGGTCTTTGAGGTCGAGCGTCGCAACGAGATCCCATAGCGAAGCGTGAAAGCTCGGGTCTTGTCTATGCAGCAGCTTCCGGAACCGGTCGGACACTTCGGGATGTTGTGCACGAAACGCTTCGGGGAACCATCGCGCCAGATGCGCCTCTGCCATGATCGCCATGCCGCCGTCACGCGTAGCGCGCGCACGACCACGCAGCATCTGCCTGACCGTCTCGGCGAACGTGCAGGATGTGGCAATGAGTGTCAGGCTCCGGACCATCGATGGCTGCTCGATCGCCAGGGCCTGCGCGACCATGCCACCGAAGGAAATGCCGACGACATGCGCGGATGCGATATCCAGCGAGGCTAATGTGTCCGCCACCTGCATCGCGATGGCCTCGAATGTCGGCGCGCCGTCGGGAGCGCCGGACAGACCGTGACCCGGAAGGTCGAGCGCTACGACATCTCGATCGCCCGCGAACTCCGCGAACTGCGCATCCCAGATACCGAGATCGAGCCCCAGTGCGTGAAGAAACACGATAGGCGACGCACCCGGTGGCCCCGAGCGCACGACGTGGATGGCATCTGGAGCGCGTGCGGACAAATCATTCACGAATGAATACCCTTCAGTCGATATCAGCTCCCGCCCCCGCAAGAGAACGCCGAGCATACGGATGCAAATGCTCGCGCGAAAGGAGGTTCGCAAGGGCATCTAACGCTAGAGCGGGATACCTTGACCGGAGCGTCGCGCTGCTTCGCCCGCTCACCAGGGCACGACACGCCCCAGATAGTCGAGGTAATGCAGCCCCTGGCGCCCCGCATACGTCGCCATGGTGTCGACCAGGTTCGGAATGCTCTCCTGAATGGTCAGACGCGCCTCAGGGCCGCCCATGTCGGTGCGAACCCAGCCCGGCGCCATGAGCAAGAGCGTGCGCGGGTCGTCCTTGTGACGTGCGGCGAAGCTGCGCATGAACATGTTGAGTGCGGCCTTGCTGCCCCGGTAAACCTCGTGATTGCCGTTGGTGTTGTTGGTGAGGCTGCCCTGCCCCGACGACATGATCCCGATCGTCCCGTCGACCGTCACAAGATCCTGCAGGGACTCGATCACGCGCATGGGACTGAGCGCATTGGTGACCATCACGCGGATGAACTCGTCGGTGGACACGTCGGCTATCGTCTCCGCGTCATCGTTGGTCACCCCCGCATTGACGAAAAGCACGTCCACCGTCCGCGATGACAGTCGGGCCTTGAGGGCGGCGACATCCTCGACCACGGTCATATCGAGGACCTCGACTTCAAGTGCGCCGTCGGACGACGCTGCCAGTTCACGCAGCTTTCCGGTTGAGCTGGCCCGCCCCGTAGCGATGACGTGCCAGCCACGCCCAAGGTATTCCTCGACCATCGCGAATCCGAGGCCGCGCGACGCGCCAATCAGGAGAATGGTTTTCTGTGAGGACGGTGCTTGCATGAGCTACTCCGGTTACGAGGGGCCCGCGCTCCGGGCCGGTCCTCCCAACGTAGCGACGACGCAACCGGGGCGGAAGACGCGCGACCGTCAGTCCATACCTGCACCAAACGCCTTATCTGATCCGATCGCGATACGATGGGTCATGGACGAACCCGACCTCAACCTCCTCGTCGCCCTTGACGCCCTGCTGGCCGAAGCGAGCGTCGCGGGCGCGTCACGGCGCCTGGGGCTCAGCGCGTCGGCCATGAGTCGCACGCTGACGCGCTTGCGCGCCGCCACACAGGACGAACTGCTGGTCCGGGCCGGGAGGCGTATGGTGCTGACGCCGCACGCCGAAGCTCTGCGCGAACGCGCCCACGGCCTGCTCCAGGACACGCGAAGCGTTCTCCGCCCGGCGGTCACCGAAGACGGGATCGCCTCCCTCCGGCGCACGTTTACGATCCGCGCCAACGATGGATTTGTCGAGGTGTTTGCGGCCGAACTCATCGGCGCGGCCAGCCGCGCAGCGCCTGGCGTCCGCTTGCGTTTCGCCCCGAAAGCGGAGAAGTCCGCGGTGCCGCTCCGCGAAGGACTAGCCGATCTCGAGATCGGCGTCCTCGGCGGCATGGGACCCGAAGTCCGCGTGCAGGCGTTGTTTCGCGACCGTTTCGTCGGTGTGATCCGGCGCGGCCATCCGCTGGCCGATGTCGATCCGATGACGCCCGAGTCGTACGTGGCGTACGGCCACGTTGTCGCCTCACGTGCAGGCCGCAGCGAGGGTCCGGTCGATGCCGCCCTGACCGCAAAGGGTCTTCAGCGCGACGTCGTTTCGGTCGTGCCGAGCTTTCAGGCGGCTCTGGCGGTGACGCTGGCATCCGACCTGATCGGGCTGGTTCCGGCCTCGTTTCTTGCCAGCCCGCCCGATACCGTGCGCGTCTTCGACCTGCCGGTCGAAACGCCGGCCATCACGGTGTCGCAGATGTGGCATCCAAGGCTGGAGAACGAGGCTGGACATCGCTGGCTCAGACAACTGGTGCGCGAGGCTTGCCAGGATCGTCTTGCACAGCTGACATCAGCCTGATCACGCTGGAGAAATCCAGCTCCCCATTCCCCGCCTTACTATTCAACGCATAAAGATTGCGCGCCAGCTCCCCGAGTGGAATCGAGGCCCCCACACCGACCGCCGCCTCGGTGACCAGCCCGAGATCCTTCAACATCAGATCGTTGCCGAAGCCACCGGTGTAGCCACGCGATGCCGGCGCGTTCGGCAGCACACCCGGCCACGGATTGCACACCTCCGTAGCCCAGCTGCGCCCCGTGCTCACCGCCATCATCTGCGACAGCACGCCCGCGTCGAGACCGTGCGCGACGCCCAGGGCCAGCGCTTCGCCGGTGACGGCCATGATGACGCCGAGCGCCATGTTGTTGCACAGCTTGGCCACCTGTCCCGCACCGCTAGCGCCGACATGAAAAATATTCTTCCCCATCGCTTCCAATACGGGCCGTGCAATATCCAGCACCGCCGCGTCGCCTCCCACGATGAACGTCAACGTTCCCGCCGCTGCACCCGCGGTGCCGCCAGAAACAGGCGCGTCAAGCATCGCGAGGCCGCGACCAGTGGCGGCTTGTGCAACTTTTTTCGCCGATGCCGGTGCGATCGTGCTGCAATCGACGACGAGTGCACCATCGGGAATGGCGGCCAGCAGCCCCGCGTCACCCAGGTAAAGCGCTTCCACATGTCGGCTGGCGGGAAGCATCGAGATGACGATCTCAGCGTCGCTCACCGCATCGGCAGCGCTCGCCGACGCGGAGGCTCCTGCGGCAACCGCCGTATCGACCGCCGACTGAACGAGGTCGAAGACCCGCAGGGCATGCCCTGCCTTGAGCAGATTCGCGGCCATCGGGCCACCCATGTTGCCCAGCCCGATAAAAGCGATGCGACTCATGCGTACGACTCCGGTTGACTGCCCAGATCGGCAAGCGGATGCGCTTCCGCGCTGAACGGTGCATTGAAGAAAGATTCGGCCCAGCTCGATGTCGCCTCGGCCAGCGTTGCCGGGTTCCAGCGCGGTTGGCGGTCCTTGTCGATCAGCAGCGCACGGATGCCCTCCGCAAAATCGCCGTGTGCGGCGCAATGCAGCGACACGATGTATTCGAGGCGAAAGGTATCGGCGAGAGAAAGCGTCGACGCGCGGCGCTGCAGCTCGAAGCCGAGCCGCGCGGAGCCAGGCGCACCGCCAAGCAGCGCCGTCCTTGCGTTCTGCAGCCAGGTATCGTCATCCTGGATCGCATCGATGGCGCCAACGATATCGTCGAGCCGCTCGTTGCCGCAGACCTCGCGGATCAGACCCGCGTGCCCTTGCAGCGGACCGGGTGACACCGGCTGCTCGATGGAGCGTAGAAGCGCGGTCAGCGTGTCGTGGTTGGCGCTCGCCGAGCTCGACCAGTTCGCGTTGGACAGCGCGTTCATGACCTCCGGATGCGCATTCTCGGGAATGAAGTGGTCGGCGAGACCCGCATGGATGGCATCGCCCGCGCCGAGCGGCGCGCCGGTGAGGGCCAGGAACATGCCGCCGCGATCGGGCACACGCGACAACAGCCAGCTGCCTCCCACGTCCGGATAGAGTCCCACGGTAATTTCCGGGAAGGCGAGCTTCGACCGCTCGGTGACCACACGGTGGCTTGCTCCCGCCATCAGTCCGATGCCGCCACCCATGACGATGCCGTGCCCCCAGCAGAGGATCGGTTTGGCATAGGTGTGGATGCGATAGTCCAGCCGGTACTCGGTCGAAAAGAACTCACTGGCATACGCGTTGCGCGTGATCTCACCGCCGCCTGCTTCCCGGTAGTCGACCATGCTTCGATACAAGCCATGCAAGTCGCCGCCCGCGCAAAAGGCCTTCTCGCCGGCTCCCTGCAGGACGACCACCGCGATCGCGTCGTCGTCGGCCCATGCGCGAAGCTGGGCATCCAGCAGGCTCGCCATCGTCAGTGAGAGCCCGTTGAGGGTCTTCGGCGCATGGAGTGTCGCGATGCCGATACGTCGGCCATCCCGCCCGTCGCGCTCTTCGAACAGCACGTCGCTCATGCGTTCTTCCACTCGGCCGGGCGCTTCTCGAGAAAGGCGTGTACGCCCTCCGTCTGATCGGCGCTGTCGAACAGGTCGACGAAGGCTTCGCGCTCGGCGACGAGCGCGGCGGCGTGCGTCTGAGTGCGCGTCGCCTGCACCAGGCGCTTGCAGGCCGTCACGCTGGTGGGGCTCTGCTTCGCGGCACGCGCTGCCCATGCGAGCGCGGTATTCAACCCTTCGCCTCGGGGAACCACGTCTTCCACCAGCCCGATGCGCAAGGCCGTCGCGGCGTCGACTCGCTCGCCGAGCAGGATCATCCGCTTCGCCCAGCCCTCGCCGACCAGGCGCGGCAGGTTCTGCGTACCGCCGGCACACGGCAGCAGTCCCACACCCGCTTCCGGCAAGGCCATCTGCGCGTGTTCCTCGGCGATGCGAAGGTCGCATGCGAGTGCACATTCGAGGCCGCCACCCATCGCATAGCCGTTGATGGCCGCGATGCTCACGCCACGGAACGCCGACAACGCCTCGAAGGCCTCACCGAACCGACGGGCGGCTTCACGCGCCAGCGCGCGGTCGCCATCCGCGAACTGCTTGAGATCGGCGCCGGCCGAGAAGAACTTCTCCCCCTCGCCCGTCACCACCAGGGCGTAGACATCACGATCCGCATTCAGCGCCGCGACGAGATCGCGCAGCGCGGAAAGGCTATGTACCGTCCAGGTGTTGGCTGGCGGGTTGCTCAGCGCCACGATGGCCGTGCGGCCTTCGAACGTCAGCCTGAGCCCCGTCCAGTCGGTATCCTTGTAACCGGTCATCGCAACTCCTCTTCAGTGTTGAGCAAGTGGCGCGCCACGATCACGCGCATGATTTCGTTGGTGCCTTCCAGTATCTGATGCACGCGGCTGTCGCGCAGCAACCGTTCGATCGGGTACTCGCGAATATAGCCATAGCCGCCATGGAGCTGCAGGGCGTCGTTGCAGATGTTGAATCCCGCATCGGTGGCGAAGCGCTTGGCCATGGCGCACCACACCGTGGCGTCGTGACTGCGTGCGTCGAGCTTGCGCGCCGCCGTGTGCACCATCTGTCGAGCGGCGACCAGCTGGGTCGCCATATCGGCCAGCTTGAACTGCAAGGCCTGGAACTCGCCCAGCTTGCGCCCGAACTGCCGCCGCTCACCGAGATAACGCCGCGCGGCGTCCAGGGCGCCCTGTGCGGCACCGAGTGAACAGGCGCTGATATTGATCCGCCCACCGTCCAGACCCTTCATGGCGATCCGAAACCCTTCGCCCTCTTCGCCCAGAAGGTTCGCCGCCGGCACACGAACGCCGTCGAACGTGATGCCCCGCGTGGGCTGACTGTTCCAGCCGAGCTTGTCCTCCTTACGCCCATACGTAATGCCTTCGGCGTCGGCGGGTACGGCGAACGCACTGATACCACGCGCACCCTCGCCCCCCGTGCGGGCCATGACCACGAGCATGTCGGTGGCACCGGCTCCCGAGATGAAGGCCTTGCTGCCGTGGAGCACGTACGCGTCACCATCACGCACGGCGCGCGTCTGCAGAGACGCCGCATCGGAACCGGCGCCCGGCTCGGTCAGGCAGTACGACGCAAGCTTCGCCCCGCTGCACAGCGTCGGACCCCATTCGGCACGCAACGAAGAACGTGCATGCGTCGCCAGCATCCACGTCGCGATGTTGTGGATACTGATGAACGCCGCGGTGGATGGATCGGCGGCGGCGAGTTCCTCAAACACGATCGCCGCATCCAGCCGGGTCAGCCCGCTGCCGCCGGCCGCTTCGTCGACATACAGGCCGCAGAAACCCAGTTCGCCTGCCTTACCGATGGCCTCACGCGGAAAGATGCTCTCGGCGTCCCAGTGCGCCGCACGCGGCGCCAGTTCGGATGCCGCGAAATCGCGCGCCGCCTCGCGAAACGCCATCTGCTCGTCGCTGAAGCCGAAACCTTGCCCCATCACAGGAATATCCATGACGGCCGCCATCACTTGAGGCTGATCGTCGTATTGACGCCGTGGCCCCGCGTGTCATCGTCGAACCAGCGCGAAGTGATCGTCTTGGTCTGCGTGTAGAACATGACCGCCTGCTTGCCGTAAGGGCCCAGGTCGCCGAGTTTGGACGCACGCGATCCCGTGAACGAGAACAGCGGCACCGGCACCGGGATCGGTACGTTGATACCGACCTGCCCCACATCGATGTCTTCCTGAAAGCGACGGGCAGCCGCACCGCTCTGCGTAAACACGGCCGTACCGTTTCCGTTGGGATTGGCGTTGACCAGATCGATCGCTTCGTCCAGCGTGTCGACCGTGAGGACGACCAGCACGGGCCCGAAGATCTCTTCGTCGTAGATACGCATGCCAGGCTTCACGCCCGAGAAAATCGTCGGCCCCACGAAGTTGCCCTCGTCGTAACCCGGCACGCGAAAGCCGCGACCGTCGAGCTCCAGCGTCGCCCCCTGCGCCACACCGGCGTCGATCAGGCGCTCCACGCGCTCACGCGCTGCGGATGAGATCAGTGGACCGACGTCGGTGCCCGCTTCTATGCCTGCGTTCACCCTCAGCGCCTGCGCTCTGGCGACGATGTCGGGAATCCACTCCCGCGCGTTACCGACCAGCACCGCCGTCGATGCCGCCATGCAACGCTGCCCGGCCGCACCGAAGGCGGCGCCGATCATCGCATTGAGCGTCTGTTCCTTGTTGGCGTCGGGCAAAACGACAGCGTGGTTTTTCGCCCCCATCATGCACTGCACGCGCTTACCGGCTTGCGATGCACGGTGATAAACGTGCGTACCGACCTTCGTCGATCCGACGAAAGACACCGCCTTGATGTCGACGTGATCGCAGATGGCGTTGACCACCTCCTCGCCCCCGTGCACGACGTTGAGCACGCCTCTGGGAATGCCCGCCTCCTGCGCCAGCTCGGCCAGCCGCATGGTGACCATCGGGTCCTGCTCCGACGGCTTCAGCACGAAGGTGTTTCCCGTGGCGATGGCCATCGGAAACATCCACAGCGGGATCATCGCCGGAAAGTTGAACGGCGTGATGCCGGCGCAGACACCCAGCGGCTGCAGCAGTGTGTACGTGTCCACGCCACCGGCCACGTTGTTGGCCAGCTCGCCGAGTTGCAGATTGCCGATGGCCGCCGCGTGCTCTACCACCTCGAGGCCACGGAACACGTCGCCTTCCGCGTCCGGCAGTGTCTTGCCCTGTTCCGCCGTGAGGATCGCCGCCAGCTCCGCCATGTGTTCGCGGATCAGCTGCTGGTATCTGAGGAAGATGCGGGCCCGCGTCCCGATGGGCGTCTTGCGCCAGGTGGCGAACGCGCGCCGGGCGGCGGCGACGGCCGCATCCACCTCCCGGGACGTGGCGAAGGGCACACGTGCCAGCACGACCTGCGTCGCCGGGTTGATCACATCGCGCCATTGTGTGGTCGCGGACTCGACGAACTCGCCGTCGATCAGCAGTTTGACGGTCGCGACGTCGGTCGCGGCACGATTCATCTCGTTCATGATGCCTGTCTCCATATCGCTCACCCGCGAAACCGGGCGTGCGTGAGCGAGACAAGTCGGTTCGAGGCCGCGGACGCCGCATCGAGCCAGCTCGTCCGGTTGCCCACCGCAACACCCGAGGAAGACACCGCAAGCGGTGCCCACCACGGGCCGGTCTCCGGGCTTGCGAGCGATGCGATCCGCATCACCCCGACACCTTCCCGCGTTGCCGCAGTGGTTCTGAGTCGGGTTTTCTCGCCTACCGTTGCGGGGGCAGCGCCGGCATCGGACCGGCTTCCCGTTTCACCCTGCGCACCGGAATGGCGGCGGCAGGACACCTGTGGCCAGCGGAAGTGTAGGCGGCGACGCGGCGAGCGACACGCTGCGATGCAGTAAAGGCGCCTTGGATGCCGCCACGGATTCCGACTAAGCTGCGCGGATCAGCCGTTCCACGCCCAGGAGATCCTCATGATCGACCACACCGGCGCCACCGTCAGCGACTTCGAGCGCAGCAAGCAGTTCTATACGACCGTATTGGCCTCCATCGGCTATGAACTGATCGTGCACTTCCCCGCCTCGAAAACGGGACGTACCGACGTGGCGGGTTTCGGCGAAGACGGCAAGCCGGATTTCTGGATCTACCAGGGCACACCCAATCAGCCGCCGGTACACGTCGCCTTTCGAGTGAGTTCGCAGCAGCTGGTGCGGCTATTTCATCAGACGGCGCTGGATGCGGGCGCGAGGGACAACGGTCCGCCGGGCCCGCGTTCGCACTATCACGAAGGCTATTACGGCGGTTTCGTGCTGGATCCGGATGGCCACAACATCGAGGCGGTGTTTCACGCCGGCTGATGGAAAATCATTGATGAACTGCCCGCATAGGCTCGAGCCGTTTATCCCACTTAATGGCTGGACCCCCGGTCGGTAGCATGGCGTCATGGCTACCTTCTGGAGATCACCATGAAAAAGCGCGTTCTCGGTAAAAGCGGCCTGGAAGTCTCAGCCCTCGGCTTTGGCTGCATGGGCCTCAATTTCAGCTATAGCCACGCGCTGAGCAGCGACGAGTCAGTCAAGCTCATGCGCGAGGCGGTGGACCTGGGCGTCGATTTCTTCGACACGGCCGAGGTCTATGGCCCGTTAACCAACGAGGAAATCGTCGGTAAAGCCCCCGCGCCGATGCGCGACCGCGTCGTCATCGCGACGAAGTTCGGCTTCGCGTTCGAACCGGAGACAAACAAGCAGACGGGTCTGGACAGCCGCCCGGAAAACATCCGCAAGGCCGCCGAGGGATCGCTCAAGCGTCTGGGCATCGAGCAGATCGATCTGCTCTATCAGCACCGCGTAGACCCGAACCGGCGGCAGACCTCCCCCGCACTGACCCTGCTGGTGGATGCGCGACGTTATCGTGGCTGAATCGCCCACAATCCCTTGACGTTTCCGCGATTGACACCATCTCGTAGGTAGCCGAGGATCGAATCAGGCCGCGCCCGGGTCCCGGGGCCGCGCAGCAAGCAGGAGTCACCCATGAGCCAACGTCATCTCGTCCTCGCCGCCTTGTTCGCCCTGGCCGTCGTGTTCTTTCTCGCCGGTTCGGTCACAGGGACGTTGCTGCTCGTCGCCGCTGGCGTGGTGACGGAGACGGCCTTCTGGTTCAACATGATGCAGCAGCGCCGGATGCAGCGGATCAAGGTTCGCGCGCGACGCGATCGCTGAGCCTCCCGTAAGTCGGCGTCAGAAACCCCGCACCGCGGGGTTTTTTTATGTCGCCCCGGAAGCCTCCTCCGCACTCGGTCCCCGCTCCAGATACGTCGACAGAGCGATATAGCTCCGCGTCCCCTTGAATCCCTCCATCGCGTGAATCCGCTCCAGCAGGTGCTCGAGCCCCCGCGTATCGGCCGTCCGCACCTTCAGCAACATCGCGCTCTCTCCCGTCACGGTGTGGATTTCCTCCACCTCGGGAAAGGCCTGCAGCGCCAGCAGCTGGCGTGTCACCGCCCAGCTGGTCGTGTCCACGTGGACGAAGGTCAGCAACGGACGCCCGACCTTCACCCCATCGAGCACAGCTACGGTGGCCTTGATGACCCCATCCCTGCGCAGCCGCTTCACCCGCTCATGCAGCGCGGGTGCGGAGAGATGCAGCCGTTCGGCCAGCTCCGCGTAGCTCAGCGTGGCATCGGCGGAGAGCGCGCCTAATAATTTTCGGTCGATCGCGTCGAGCCGGACCGCGTCGGGGGTCTCGCCCGGAATGGCTTTCGTTTTTTTCGTCATGGCAGCCTGTCGCCCTTTCGCCGAATGACATTCGGCGTTTTACTGAATCAGCCTAACAGACTGCGAAGAACCTTCGACATGACCACCTTCGACACCCGCGTCGCCATCCTTGTCCGCAGCGATCTGCTGACATGGCAGAAGCTCAACGTCACCGCCTTCCTGGCCACCGGCATCGCCGGAGCGGCGGCGGATGCCATGGGCGAGCCATACATCGATGCGGCCGGACGTCACTACGCGCGCCTGCTCGGGCAGCCGATGCTCGTGTTCGGTGCCGATGCGACGCAGCTCGCCCATGCGCATCGCGTCGCCATCGAACGCGACGTGACCCGCGCGATCTATGTCGAGGCGATGTTCTCCACTGGACACGACGCGGCCAACCGCGAAGCCTTCCTCGCGGAAGATGCCGATGCACCCAACCTCGTCGGCATCGCGTTACGCGGGCCTCGCAAGGCGATCGAGAAAGCCACGAAGGGCGTGCCCCTGCACACGTGATTTCACGGGAACCGCAAGCCGGGGCTGCGATAATCCCTGGATGACCAAGCGTAGATCCCCGCCCTCTTCGACCGACCTCCATGGCTTCGTGCGTGTACGTGGCGCACGCGAGCATAACCTCAAGAACATCGACGTCGTGATCCCTCGCGACTCGCTCGTCGTGTTCTCCGGGGTGTCGGGATCGGGCAAGTCGTCACTCGCTTTCGGGACGCTGTACGCGGAAGCGCAGCGACGCTACTTCGAGTCGGTGGCGCCTTATGCGCGACGCCTGATCGACCAGGTCGGCGTGCCGGACGTCGACGAAATCGAGGGGCTGCCGCCCGCGGTGGCATTGCAGCAGCAGCGCGGCACGCCCGGAGCACGCTCATCGGTGGGTAGCGTCACCACGCTGTCGAGTCTCGTGCGCATGCTCTACTCGCGTGCGGGCTCGTACCCCGCCGGCCAGGCCATGTTGTTCGCCGAGGATTTCTCGCCCAACACGCCGCAAGGTGCCTGCCCGCACTGCCACGGCCTGGGCCGCGTGTACGAGGTGACGGAGGCATCGATGGTGCCGGATCCCACGCTGACTCTGCGCGAACGCGCCATCGCGTCATGGCCACCGGCATGGCACGGTCAGAATCTGCGCGACATTCTGGTCACTCTCGGCTACGACGTGGACGTGCCCTGGAAGGACCTGCCAAAGAAGCAGCGCGACTGGATTCTGTTCACCGAGGAAACCCCGACGGTCCCGGTCTATGCCGGCTTCACGCCGGCGGAAACCCGTGCGGCACTGAAGCGAAAGACCGAACCCAGCTACATGGGCACGTACATGGGTGCGCGGCGTTACGTGCTGCACACCTTCAGCACGACGCAAAGTCCGCTCATGAAGAAACGCGTGTCGCGCTACATGATCGGCAGCGTCTGTCCTGTCTGCGATGGCAAGCGCCTGAAGTGCGAGTCGTTGTCCGTGACTTTTGCAGGGCTGGACATCGGAAGCCTGTCCGCGTTGTCATTCGATGCACTGGTCGATACGTTGAAACCGGCAGCCGAGGGGCGGTTCGACGATTTGGCCGAGTCGACGACACGCAGCCGCGCCGCGGGCAAGCGCGCGAATGCGAAGCGCGTAGCCGCCGGCGGCGCCGCGCACGACGGGTCATCGGACGTGCGGCGCACCCCCAACCTGTCCGAGGAAAAACGTATCGCTGCTCAGCGCATCGCACAGGATCTTGTTGCCCGCGTGGGTACGCTCCAGGCACTCGGCCTTGGCTACCTGTCGATGGACCGATCGAGTCCCACACTGTCACCGGGCGAGTTGCAGCGGCTGCGCCTGGCCACGCAGATCCGATCGAACCTGTTCGGCGTCGTCTACGTGCTCGACGAACCGTCGGCCGGCCTTCACCCGGCGGATGGGGAAGCCTTGCTTACCGCACTGGAGCAACTGAAGCGATCGGGCAACACGATCTTCGTCGTCGAGCACGACATGGACGTCATGCGTCGCGCTGACTGGCTGGTCGACGTCGGCCCGGATGCAGGCGAGCGCGGCGGCGAGATTCTCTACAGCGGTCCTCCCGATGGTCTCGCCGACGTGGCGCTGTCGCGTACCGCGCGTTATCTGTTCGGTCACGAGCGGCCTCTTGAGCGGTCACCTCGCCCGGCATCGCGCTGGCTCGAGCTCCGCGGCATCACGCGCAACAACCTCCATGATCTGGATGCCGCCTTCCCCATCGGTCTGTTTACCGCGGTCACCGGCATTTCCGGCTCGGGCAAGTCCAGTCTGGTCAGCCAGGCGCTGGTGGAGCTGGTCAGTGAGCATTTGGGCCATGAGCTGCCCGCCCCGGAGGACGAAGGCGATGACACGGCACCCAGCGTCATCACGAAGACCGGCGGTCGTATCCACAAGGGCGCCGACGCCATCACGCGACTGGTCCAGGTCGACCAGAAGCCGATCGGGCGCACGCCGCGCTCCAACCTCGCGACGTATACCGGACTCTTCGACCACGTGCGCAAGTTGTTTGCCGCGACAAAGGCGGCCAGGGCGAAACGTTACGACGCCGGGCGCTTTTCGTTCAACGTGGCGAAGGGGCGCTGCGAAACCTGCGAGGGCGAGGGATTCGTCAGCGTCGAGCTGCTCTTCATGCCCAGCGTCTATGCCCCCTGCCCCACGTGCCACGGTGCGCGCTACAACGAGGCCACGCTGAAAGTGCAGTGGAACGGCAAGAACATCGCCGACGTGCTGCGACTGACGGTCGAGGAAGCCTGCGAGTTTTTCGTCGACGAGCCAGCGGTGATGAAGCCGCTGTCGCTTCTCTATGACATCGGGCTTGGCTACCTGCGCCTCGGACAACCCGCCACGGAACTATCCGGCGGCGAGGCGCAGCGGATCAAGCTGGCGACGGAACTGCAGCGGTCGCAGCGCGGGAGCAATCTTTACGTGCTGGACGAGCCGACCACCGGGCTGCATCCGTCGGATGTGGACAAGCTGGTGGCGCAGTTGCAGGGGCTGGTGGCGGCCGGCAATACGGTGGTCGTCGTCGAACACGAGATGCGCGTGGTCGCCGGAGCCGACTGGGTGATCGACGTCGGTCCCGGCGCGGGTGACGAGGGCGGCAAGATTGTCGCCTGCGGGCCGCCGCGGCTGGTCGCCAGCGAGACGACGAGCCGTACGGCGCCTTATCTGGCTCGGGTACTCGGGTAAACGGCGTCGCCGACAGGAACAGGCCCCATCGACGACCGGGCGCTGCCCTCGTGGGAGCTGCCCTCAGCTCCCCTCGGCAACCGCCGGCAGCTCGCTCACGTCACGCACGCTGTATACATCGATGGCATACGGATGCTGCGCGTCGCCAGTCGCCTTGAAGCGTCCGAACACCGTGGCATCGGCACGGGTGCCTTTATTGCTCACCGTGCGTCGGAATGAGGACACATCCCGCTTACCCGCGGACTTGTCGTCCATGGCGAGGTCCACCGCGCCCTTGCACTGCGCATCGGACAGCGTCGTCGTCTTGCCCTCGCTACTGGCCACGCCACGGACGGTCACCGTCGTGTTGAGGTAGCGGGCGGCGGTGCCGAGCACCGAGCAGATCGACTCGGGTGGTGTGTCGTCCTCGGAGCGAGCGACCGCCGCGTTACTGGCGATAACGAGGACCAGGGCGACCCCCGCCGCCCGTGCGAACGTCTGGATTGTCATTTGGCTTCCCCCCTTCTCTTCTCAAGCCCGTCAGGGCCCCTGCCGTATGGACGGCTAATCGAAGGACACCGCGTTTGCGGCGTCGCGTCAATAAGAAAAATGGGCAGTAGGGGGTGAAGTTAATGCCGATCAGGCCTTGCCGGCGGCGATGTTCACGCTGATGGCGATGATGAAGACGTTGAAGAAGAACGCGATCGCGCTGTGCATCAGCCCGATCCGGCGCAGGTACCGGGTGGTGATCTGGACATCGGAGACCTGGAAAGTCATGCCGATGGTGAAGGCGAAATAGGCGAAATCCCAGTAATCGGGTTCCTCATCACCGGGGAAATCGAGCCCCTGGTGTGGCTTGCCGAACTCCCCGTAATACCCGTGGGCGTAATGCAGGGAGAACAGGGTATTCATGAAGGTCCACGCCAGGATGATGGTGGTCGCGGCCACCGCGATGGCCAGTGCCCCGCCCTTGTCGCTGGAGTTCAGCTCCGTCGTGACCGCGCCGAGCACGACGGCGGAGAGGACCACACCACTGAGCAGCGTGGTCCACCGGCCGGTGTCCTGCTGCTTCGCCTGCCGTCGCATGGTGGCCGGACTCGCACCGACGAATATCCGCAAAAGCAGGACGAAGTACACGACGGCACCCAGATCGAATCCCAGCAGCAGCGGCAACGACCGTGGAATGCCGCTGAATTCCAGCGCCGCCGCGGCAACCACCGCCACGGCGGCGCCCACCAGCAGGCGTGGGCGGGCGTGGGCGTAGCGGATCGGACCCCACACTTTCCTGCGATGAGGCGCTGATTTTTGCGGCGTTTCGGTCATGAAAGAAGCTGTCCACCCGGCGAATGCGGCGGACTATAACCTCTTACGGCTGCGTCAGCGTCACCGTCGCCCGACGCAAAGCCTCGGCGGCCTTTCGGGTCGCGTTGGCGGTGAGGGTCACTTCCGCACTCGCCTGATCCCAGGCTTTCGCGTCGATGGCGTCACCGATACCCGGAAGCGGCGCGACGTCTTCGCCCTCCTTGCGACCCGGGGCCTGCAGCAGGTGCCGATACCAGGTGCGCTGGGGCAAGCCGGACGCCTGGAGGAACGCCGGAGCGACATCGCGCAACGCACGGTTGACCTTCGCGGCGCGGGACGACGACAGTGCGGGCGCACCCGTTGCTTCAGCGGTGGACGCGGCCGCGTCGAAGGCGCCAGCGGCGGCCAGGAGATCGCGCTGGGCGTCCCGCAGGGCATCGAGATTCACCGCCTGCCACGCATCGTCCACGCGCGTGGGCGGCTGCAGCTTCCGATAGGCCACATCGGCCAGGTGGTACGAACCGTCGTCCACCAGGGCGTTATGGCGCTGCGCTTCCTTGTGCGCCGTTTCCGAGCTCGCCTGCAAGCGGTCGATGTCCTTGCCGAGCGCCGTGGCAAAGCCGGTGTATCGCCACGGCAGCACGTCCGCATTGGCGACACGCAGGACGAGTCGCGCGTTGGTTTTCGCCAGCAAGCCGACATACGCAAGGCCGGGATCGCCGAAGCGCTGGTAATGCGTGTACGTGTCATAGAGCGAGTGGTACACCGGCACACTCTCGTCGTCCCCGTCGCGGTCATAGCCATAGCGAACGTGCAGCGACGGCACGGCGAGACGATGCGCAAACGACAGGTAATCGGAGCCCGTACCCACACGCGACGGGATGATCGGACCGGAAACATCCTTTCCCTTCTCCGCCGCATCCACCGCACGCTTGGCCAGGCGACGTGCCTGCACGGTGGCGCCGGTTTCCGGATCCTGCAGATCGGCGGCCACGCCGTCGATCAGAGTGGAAAGCGACGGGTCACCCTGCGCGGCGAGGAAGCCCCGCCCAGTGGTGTCGTTATTGAGGTAGAACACGGCCTTTTTCGACAGCTCGGCGGCGTGCTGCGCAGTCCAGGCCTTGGAGCCCAGGATGCCCAGCTCTTCGCCATCCCAGCTGGCGAACACCAGGGTGCGCTTCGGTCGCACGCCTGCCCTGGCCAGCTCGCCGATAGCCCTGGCCTCGGCCAGCAGGGCCGTCGTGCCCGCGAGAGGATCCCACGCGCCATAGACCCAGGCGTCGTGATGCACGCCGCGAATCACCCACTCGTCGGGATGCTCGCTGCCGCGCAACGTGGCAATCACGTTGTGCAGCGTGCGCCATTCCCACGGCGAACGGACTTCCAGATGAACACGTGCATTGCCCCCCACGTGATAGGTCAGCGGCAGACCGCCCTGCCAGCGGTCCGGCACGGCCTGCCCGCCGAGCGCCCGCAGGAAGTGTTCGGCGTCGCCATAGCCGATGGTAACCACAGGAATCGTCAGGTCCGCCGTGTGCTTCGCGTCCTGGATCGTCTTCGCACTTGCCGCATCCAGCACGCTGTCGATGCCGAGCGTGCCGCGCTGCACGGTACGCGGCGTGCGCCACGCGCCGTCCGGGTACACGTCGCCCTTCACGAAGCCGTCGGCTTCCGGATCGGAGTAGATCACCACGCCGACCGCGCCGTGCTCCTGCGCAAGACGTGGCTTCACCCAGCGCCCGGCGCCGCTCGACTTGACCAGGACCACCTTGCCTTTCACGGACTCGCCCGCGCGTTCGAGCTCGGCGTAGTCCTTAGCCAGGCCCTCATTGACGTAGATCAGCGGCGCATCGACCGCGCCGTCCGGGCTGTACGACTCCATGCCCGGCAGCACGCCATCCCGCTTCGCCGTGTCCGGATCGCCGGCGACCGCGGGCTCGGTGAAGTCCGCCGCATAGTGCTCGCCGCCCAGCAACGAAAGCTTCTGCACGGTGGGATAGGCGACAAGCACACGGGTCGCTTCAACCTTCACGTCCCAGCCCCACTGACGCAGGCTGTCCGCGATGAAGCGCGCGTTGTCGTCGTTATGCGGCGACCCGACCTGGTTGGGCGCCGACGTCAACCGCCGTAACCAGCCGTCGAGATCGGCGCTGCCGATGGACGCGTCGACACGCTGCTCCACGTCGCGCTCCGCCTGCGTCGAGGCGCCGCCGAAGCCGGCGATCGGTTCGGCGGGAGCGGCATGGGCGCCAGCGGCGACGGTGAGGGAAAGGGCGATAAAGAGCGTACGCATGCGCATCAGTCCCACCGGTACGTGGCGCTGGCGTAGTAGTAACGCCCGTTCCAGCTCAGCGGTGAGAACAGGCTGTACTTGAAGTTGCCGCTGGTGGAATTGGCATACTTCACCTGCTCGGGGCGCGCATTGAACGCGTTGTCCGCACCGGCGCTCAGGGTCCAGTGGTCGATGTTGTAATCGGCCGAGAGATCCAGCGTCCAGCGATGATCGAAATTCTGATCGAGCGCATTGCCACTGTTGCTGTAGACGGTATAGCTGCCGTAGCGCTGAACGTTGGCGTGGCCCGCCCAGCGGCCGTGCAGGTAATCGAAGCCGACGTCGAGCTTGGTGCGCGGATTGGTATCGCCCAGCAGGCCGAGACGCTCGCGACGCTCCACGCGCTGCACCGCCACGCCGAGCTCATCGAGGATGGCCGGATTCGGCTTGACCCGGGTCACCTCGTTTTCGTTGTACGCCCAGCCCACGGTGGTGTTGAGGCGATCGCCGTTGGCGAAATCGAAGCCGTACTGGCTCACGACATCGAGGCCGCGCGTGCGCGTGTCCACCGCATTGGTGAAGTAACGAATCGACTGATAGTTCGCGTCCACACCGTTGGCGGCGAGGTAGGCGTTGACGGCGGGTGTGCTGACCGGAATGTTCGACGACAGATTGATGCGATTATTGATCTTGATGTAGTACGCATCGACGCTGACGTTCCAGCCGTTGAGCGGCTCGAGCACGAGGCCAAGCGTGGCGCTGCGCGACTTCTCGGGCTTCAGCTTCTCGGCACCCAGCAGACTGGCGGCCTCCGCATCCACCGGGAACGTGCCGGATTGCACCAGCACCTGTCCCTGCCCCAGGTCCTGCAACTGCGAGGAGATATCCGCATAGTGCTGCTGCACCAGCGTCGGCGCACGGAATCCGGTGCCGACGCTGCCGCGGACGGCGACGCGCGGCGTGAAGTCGAAACGACCGGACAACGATCCGGACGTCGTGCCGCCGAAATCGCTGTAGTTCTCGTGGCGTCCCGCCAGCGACACGGCGAAACGGTCGGTCAGGTTCGTCTCGAGATCGATGTACTCGGACGTGTCATGGCGCTGCCAGTTGCCCTGCAGGTCGCCCGTGATACCTCCGTTCGCACCGTACTGAGAGACGGCGTCGCCCGGCGTCACCTTGTACGCCTGACGCAGGTACTCCGCGCCAAACGACACGCTGACGGGATTGGGCAGCCACGATGTCGTGATTTCCTTGCTGATATCGAGGTTGGCCACCTGCTGATTGGTCTTGTAATCGGCCCCCTGGATAAAGAACGGCGTCTCACCGAACGCCCTGTAATAGTCGGCGTTGATCGAACGACTGCGCTGGTCGTACTCGTTGGAGCCATGACTGACCGAGGCATCGTAATGCCAGCCATCGCCCAGCTCACCGCGCAGGCCCGCGGTCAGCGTGGTGTCGTTGACGATCGGAATGCTCACCGGCAGGTAGCCGCTGGGATAGATCGAGGCGACATTGGTCGAATCGCCGCGGTGACGATAGAGGCTGGCGGTTTCGTCGCGGTCACGCCGGTAAAGCGCTTCAAAATAGACCTCGGCCGCCTTGCTGAACTCGTACTGCCCGACCACGGACACCTTGTTCGACTGCACGGCCGGATCGCCGAGCCAGTACACCTTCTTGCCGTACGTGGTACCGACCGACGCCGCGGTCTGATCGCGCCCTGCGCGATTGCTGCCATCGTTGTTCTGGGTATCGATCGCCACATGGATCGAGCCCTTGTCGCCCAGCTTGAAACCGGTATCCGCCGAGAGCTGTCGCTGCAGGCCATCGCCCGCGTCATAGCCGCCGAACTTGGCCGTCACCTGGCCGCCCGTGCCCGACTTCTTCAGGATCACGTTGATCACACCGCCGATGGCGTCGGAGCCGTAACGCGCCGACTGGCCGTCTCGCAGCACCTCGATACGCTCGATCGCCGACACGGGAATGGCGTTCAGATCGACGGGGTTCGAACCGCGGCCGATGGCGCCTCCCAGGTTGAGAAAGGCGCCCGAATGCTGCCGCTTGCCGTCGATCAGCACCAGGACCTGATCCGGGCTGAGGCCGCGCAGTGTCACCGGCCGGGCCACTTCCGCCCCGCTGATGGTGGTCGGCTGCGGGAAGTTGAGGGAGGGCACCAGACGCGCCAGCGCCGCCGCGAGCTGGGTGGCCCCACTCTGCTGCAGCTGCTGCGGGGTGATCACGTCAATCGGTTGCAGCGAGCTCGATACGGTGCGCTCGGTGCTGCGCGTACCGGTGACGATGACGGTGTCGAGGTTGCTGGGTTTGGCGGCCTCGGTCGTGTCGGCCGGCGCGGCCTGTTGCGCATGGACGGTCGAGGCGCTGAGCGCGACGGCGAGTGCAAGGAACAACGGCTTGCGGCGATGAGCGAAAGACAACATGGGTACGGAATTCCCCTGGAAACGGAAAGTGCGCCGACGCCCCGGGAGCGACGGAAATGAGTGACGGCAGGTCGCGGCAACGCTCCGGGGCGTCACCCGTCGACGTGACGGAGAAAATGGCGAGATGTGCTCCGCGGGTTTAGCGGAGCGCGCACTACGCGCGGTGTGGGTCGCTCACACCAGTCGACACGAACGACACGCGCATGCCGCCACCGAACATCGCGGCATGGCCGGCGACGTCATCGGGAGGGTGTGCGCGTGGAAGTCGTATGCGTTCACTGGGAGCGTGTTACACCTGAAGTAAGCCGCCGGAACGGCATGGTTGGCAGTGGCCCGGATGTCATTTGTTGCACCGCGTCGCAAGTTTGTCAACCTGTGCGATTGGACGTCCATTTCAAGACCTGCGGCGCTATGACGCGCATCGTGCGATGATTTCACCCGATCCCACAGGCCATTCCCCATGAGCTACGACGACGATTACCCCGAAGAACGCGAGTACGACGATGAAGAAGGCGAGGACACCGTCGAGTCCCAGGTCTGGCAGCTGTTGCTGCTGATCAATCCCGGCGACGAGGAGAATGCGCTGCGCCAGTTCACCGTGTATCGCGCGGAGATCGAGGACCAGGGCGACGACGACCCCATCCGCATCGTGGCGCAAGTCACCGACTGGCAGTCGAGTTTCGAGGTGGATGCCGACGACACCCGCACCCTCGTCGATGCCATCATGGAGCTGGTGTCGCGCTGGAGCGATGTCACCATCGACTGGGACGGCGACCCGAGCGAAGACGAGTTTCACGAGGACATCGACGGTCCGGAAATCTTCAGCCGCGCCTTCGACCAGCTCAATCAGTACGGTTATACGTTGTGGGCGCGCGAGGCCGAGGAAGACGACGTGTACGCCGGCTGGATCACCTCCTCCCGCGACGACGAGCACATGCGCCAGCTGGCGGCGACGCTGGGGATCAACCTCCGGCTGGGCAGTCAGGTGACCTGATTCGGAGAGCAACGCACGGAGGGGTCTTGCTCCGGCCCACTCCGTGCGCGCATATTCTTCGGCGGGATTCTGGCCAGGAGAGGCTTGGTGAGTGGGATCAACGACCTGCACGTGTCGTATTACGCCCCGCATGGATCGATGGACCTGCACGCCCATGATGAGGGCTGGTTCTGCCTTGTCATCGACGGCCGGTATGAAGAGCGCATCCTGGGTGAAACCAACGAGCACGATCCCGGCGACCTGCTCTTCTGCCCGGCCCACGCCGTGCACGCGCAGCGATTTGGTCGCGAAGGGGCTCGGAAGGTCATTTTCTCGCCCGACACGGCGACCACGGACGTGCTCACCGAACACGCGGCCAGACTCGACGGCCGGCCGCTGTTGCGCCGATCTGCGGACCTGCTCCGCCTGGGCCAGCGGATTGCCGCCGAACTCAGTGTTGGCGATGCGTTCTCCACCATGTCGGCCCAGGGACTGACGCTCGAGGCTCTGGCGCTCGCCGGGCGAGGGCTGGACCTGCGCCTACGCCAGGAGCCCGTATGGCTTCGGCGGGTACGCGACTTCCTCCATGAAGATCCGTCGCGCGAGAGCACGCTCGAGCAATTGGCAGCGATCGCGGAACGCCATCCGGTGCACCTCGCGCGCACCTTTCGCACCGTCCATCAATGCACGATGGGCGACTATCTGCGCCGCCTTCGTGTTGATCGCGCTGCCGCGCTTCTACGCGGCACGCGCCGGCCGCTACTGGATATCGCCCTGGAGTGCGGTTTTGCCGGAGCAGCTCAGTTTTCGCGCTCGTTTCGTGCCGTATACGCGACCACGCCCACCGCCTGGCGACAGGCCATCCGCTAACCCAGGGAAACGACGCTAATCAGGGTAAAGCATTGACCGGCAGCGCTTGCTACGGTGCGGCCATGCGCTCATACCACCTGATCACCGCCCTCCTCCTCTTGGTGCCCGGCCTCGCCGTCGCCGAGTCGTATCGGATCGATCCGACGCTCTATTTTGCGTCGCCCACGACCGAGGCCGCCGCACGCAGCGCGCTCGAAACGGAGATTGCCGGGCTGCCCGTACTCGCCTCACCGTCGCCTGGTGATCTGCTCGCGTACCTCATGCGCACGGAGAACCTGCTGGCCGATAACCAGCGGCACATGGCCTACCTTCATCTTCGTGCTTCGCTCGATATCGACGATCATGACGCCGCCGATGCCTACCGCTCATCGCAGAACGACGGGAACACGCTCATGGCCAAGGTCAAGAGCTCACTGCGAAGCGTTGGCAAAGCGGGATTCGATAACGCAGCGAAGTCGGAGCCAGCGCTCACGCACTATGCCTACGTTCTGGACCGCGCCGTCCGCGGGCTGCCCCACGAGTTGCCACCCGCGGAGCAAACGATCGTGGACGACCTCGCCGACGAGGGAAGCACCGCGCTGTGGAACACCTACCAGAAGACGCGGCGTGCCACCGTCTACGGCAGCGTGCACACGGCCGACGGCGACCTTGATGCAGGCAAGGACGCGGATCGGCTCGGCGCGAATGCCAGTCGCGAGATCCGGCAACAAGCCTGGCGGCAGCGACAGGCAGCGACCGCAGCCAACGCGGAGACCTATGCGGCCTTGCTTATCGGCGTGGTGCGAATCAATGACCGCACCGCGCACCTGGAGCACTTCGCCGATGCACCCGACGCCGCCTATTTTTCGCGCCAGTTCGATCGTGCGGACGTCGATGCGACAGCGCTCGCCGTGCAGCGAAACGCGTCGGTCCTTATGGATTATCAGCGCCTGCGTGCCGCCCAGATCGGTCGCAGCGCGGCGATCGCCGATGTGCATAGCTGGGACATGAGCTTGCCGCCCCGGGGCTTCACGATTCCGACCTTCGATTACGAACGAATCCGTCTCACCGTCCCGGCCGCGCTCGCGCCCCTGGGGCGTAACTACGTGGCGCGCTTTACCGCCTTACTCGACCCGGCCGCGCATCGTACCGATCTTGCCGCCGCGAGCGGACACCGCGTAAACGATGCGTTTTCGATCGCGGCCTCTGGCGTCCCGCCGGGCCTGTTTCTGGGGCAATGGGACTCGAGCCTCAAGGGCGCGAGTGTGGTCGCGCACGAAGGCGGGCATGCACTGCATAGCGAGCTGATGAGCGCGCACGGCGTGTCCGCCTTCTACAACCACGGCCCCAGCTGGATGCACGAAGCCCTGGCCATTCTCAACGAGATGCTGTTCTACGAGTATCTCTACAGACACGCACCCGATACATCGACCCGGGCGTACTTCCTGCAAGCTCAGCTCGACGAGATGACCTTTGAGATTTTCACGTCCGCTGAGGAAGCGCAGCTGGAAGAGTCGATCTATGACGGCGTGACGAGCGGAAAGGTCCGTGGCGCAGCCGATCTCGATGCCCTGACGCTCGCCGTTACCAGCCGCTTCGAGATCTGGCCCGGCATCGACCCGGAACTGAAACATGCATGGATCGGAAAACGCCTGATGTTTCAGGACCCGCTTTACCTCGCCAACTACCTCTACGCCGGCCTCGTCGCGACGAAGATGTTCGCCATGGCGACAAAGGACCCGCACGACTTTCAGAAACGCTACGCGGCGATGATGGCAGCGGGTTTCGATGCGCCGCCCAGGGAAATCCTGCGACGGTTCTTCGGTCGCGATCTCACCCCATCGGACCTGGTCGATGCGGACATGCAGGTCATTCGCGCAAAAACCGTCGAACTGGGCAAGCTTTACCGCTGAATCCGCTATCCGGCACCGGGCCGATCCGATGCCAGGCGCTCCTTCAGCAGGTCGATAAACGCTCGCACTTTCACCGGCGGCTGGCGACCTGGATAGACCGCATGCACACCGCCTTCGGGAAGCGTGAAGCCAGGGAGCAACGCGACCAGTCGCCCCGATGCGAGATCGGCATTGACGACGTAGTCGGGCAGCACCGATATGCCCATACCCTCAAGCACGAAACGATAGGCGACGGTCGCGCTGTTGGCACTGGCGATCGCACGGGTCTGCACCGAATGCTCGTCGCCGTGGGCATCGGTGAAGGTCCAGCGCGTGGGCGAAGCCAGCACCGTGACGGCGACCCAGCGATGCGCTGCGAGGTCGCCGGGGACCGAGGGCGTGCCGTATTTTTCCAGATAGGCCGGCGAGGCGACCAGGCATTCGCGGAAGGCGGCCAGCCGGGCGGCACGCAGGCTCGAGTCGCGCAGCCAGCCGATACGGATGGCCAGATCGAACCGCTCGGCGATCAGATCGGACACGGTGTCGGTGACGACCAGTTCCACCCTCACCTGCGGATAGCGCTCGGCGAACTCGGCGAGCGCCGGGGCGACGACGGTGGTGCCATGGTCGCTGGCAGCCGTGACGCGAAGCACGCCCATCGGCGTGTCACGGCACTCGCCCAGCCGGGTAATCGCATCTTCGGCATCGGCGAGAATGCGGGCGCAGTCTTCGTGGAAGCGCTCACCGGCGTCGGTCAGCGCCATCCGCCGCGTGCTGCGCACCATCAACGCGACGCCGAGCTCGTCTTCCAGCTTTGCCAGGTGCTGGCTGACCATGGCCTTGGTCGTCCCCAGCTGCCCGGCCGCGGCAGTGAAGGACCCCGCCCTGACGAGGGCGACGAAGACGGCCAGGCGGTTCAGATTGACGTCGGCGGTGGCCATGAGTCGGTCCCTGTCGTAAAGCGATACTTTACGATGAATTGCGCGATGGGGCGTTTTTCGGAAACGATCGCCGGCGCATCCTAGCTGCCTGACTTCCGACACCAAGGCCATTCCCATGAAGATCGTTCTGTTCGGCGCCACCGGCAACATCGGCAACGTGATCCTCGACGAGGCTCTGGCCCGCGGGCATGAGGTCACCGCCGTCGTTCGCGATCCTGCGAAACTGGCCACGAAGAACCCGAAGCTTGAGGTCGTCAAAGGCGACGTGGCCGACGCCACCTCGTTCGCCCCCGCCCTTGCCGGGGCCGATGCCGCCATCGCCAGCCTGAACGACCATGCCACGCCGGCCAATGTGCCGAAGCAGGCGACCGCGCTGCTCGACGCGCTCGCGGCGGCCGGCGTGAAGCGCTTCGCCTGGGTCGGTGGTGCGGGCAGCCTGGAGACCGCACCGGGCGTGCGCGTGATCGACGACCCGAACTTCCCGGAAGCCTGGAAGACCTCGGCGAACTCGCAGATCGAGGCGCTGAAGGCGTTCCGCGGGAGCGATGCCAGCGTGGACTGGACCTACATCAGCCCGGCGGCGGAGATCGCACCGGGTGAACGTAAGGGGAGCTTCCGGGTGGGCGGCGATCAGTTGCTTGTGGATGCCGACGGGCACAGCCGGATTTCGACTGCAGACTTCGCCATTGGCGTGCTGGACCGGATTGAGAAGGGCGATGCGGTGAAGAAGCGGGTGACCTTCGCGTATTGAGGGGCATCGCGCGCATGAGGAATCGCGCGCACGAGGAGTCGCGCGCAGGGCGCGCTCCTACATGGGGATTGGCGGCTTTTGGCCGCTATAATCTCCCAATGAATTATCGCCACGCCTACCATGCCGGCAACTTTGCCGATGTCCTCAAGCACATGGTGCTCGTGGCCCTGATCGACTCGCTGAAGCAGAAGGCCTCGCCCTTCTGCTACATCGACACTCACGCCGGCAGCGGTCGATACGATCTGCAAGGCAATGAGGCGCGCAAGACCGCCGAGGCCGACGAAGGCTTCGGCGTCCTCAAGACCGCGTCCGGCCTGCCGCCCCTGCTTTGGAAGTACCTCGAGATCGTCCGCGCGTTGAACGAAGGCAGCGACTCGCTGCGCTTCTATCCCGGCTCGCCGTGGATCGCCGCCCATCTGATGCGCGAGACCGACTCGGCGCAGATGGTCGACGTACGCAATGACGAGTCAGGCGCACTCCGCCAGTTGTTCCACCACGACAAGCGCATCCATGTGCATGAGCGTGATGGCTACGAGGCGATGAAGGCCTTCGTTCCGCCAAAAGAAAAGCGCGGCCTGGTCCTGATCGATCCGCCGTTCGAGGCTCAGGAAGCCGAGTTCCGCATCATCGAGAAGACGCTCAAGGCCGCGCTGGAAAAGTGGCCGACCGGCGTCTACGCGGTCTGGTACCCGATCAAGCTGCGCAGCCACGTGCAGCCGTTCCATCGCTGGCTGACCAAGTGTGGCGCCAAACGCGTCCTGGTCGCCGAACTGCTGCTGCGTCCCGACGACTCCCCGCTACGTCTCAACGGCACGGGTATCGCGATCGTGAATGCGCCGTGGAAACTCGATGAAACGATCCGCGATTCGCTCAAGCTGCTGCCGAAGCTTTTGGGAAAGCCGGGCGAATCCGAATACCGGCTGACCTGGCTCGTGGAAGAAGGCAAGGATGAAGAGCCTGCCCACAGTCCGCACGCGCCCCGTTCAGTCCGTCGGCGCTAAATTGGCGATACATGCCAGGAGCCGACCCATGCGCCCGACCATCGTTCGTTTAGCCGTTCCTGCCGCCCTGCTCACCCTCGCGCTGTCCGCCTGCGCGCCGGCGCCGATTTACAAGGCCACCGCAAACAACGCCGCCGTGCCGCCCTCCCAGGTGGCGCGCGAGCCGGAACGCTACGGCAACTCGGACGTGATCTGGGGTGGCCGCATCGTCAGGGTCAGCAACTTTGCCGACCACAGCGAGATCGAGATCCTCGCCTATCCGCTCGATGGTTCGCAGCGGCCGCAGGCGAACGACACCGGCAACGGCCGGTTTATCGCCGCCATGCCTGGCTACGTCGAAAGCCTCGACTACCCGGCCGGCGGCCTGGTGACGGTCGCGGGTCGCCTGAATGGCACGCGCGCGTCCAATGTCGGGCAGGCGTCTTACACCTTCCCACTGGTTTCGGTTAACCAGTCGCACGTGTGGACGGCCAAGGAAATGTCGGGTGGCCACCCGAACATCAGTTTCGGCGTGGGTGTCGGCGTCATACGGTAAGATCTTTCGATTACTTACCGGGACAGGGATCACATGTCGGGACATTCCGATTCGAAGCGCGCGATTTTTCTCGCGCTTGGCGCCAACTTCGCCATTTTCGTCGCCAAGCTCGTCGCGGCCCTCTTTACCGGATCCGGTGCGATGCTCGCGGAAGCGGTGCATTCGCTCGCCGACTGCGGCAACCAGGGCCTGTTGCTGCTCGGCATGAAGCAGGCCAAGCGGCCGCCGTCGTCCGAGTACCCGCTGGGCTGGGGGCGTGCGCTGTATTTCTGGTCTTTTCTCGTCGCCATCCTGCTTTTCAGCGTGGGCGGCATGTTCTCGGTTTACGAGGGCGTCCATAAGCTCACCCATCCCGAGCCGCTCAAATGGGCATGGCTGGCCGTCGGCGTGCTGGTGTTTTCCATCATCACCGAAGGCGTTTCCATGCATGGCTGCATGCAGGAAGTGAACAAGGCGCGCGGCGACCAGCCTCTGTGGCAGTGGTTTCGCGAGACGCGGGCGAGCGAGCTGCTGGTGATCTTCGGTGAAGACCTGGCCGCTCTGCTCGGCCTCTGCCTGGCACTGATCGCCGTGTTGCTGACCATGCTGACCGGCAACCTGATATTCGACGCTATCGGCACGATCGCCATTGGCGTGCTGCTTATCGTGGTAGCCGTCGCGGTCGCCCGCGAGGTCAAGGCGCTGCTGATCGGCCAGGGCGTGGAGCCAAGGCGCCGCGTGCAGATGATGGCTTTCCTCCAGGGTCGGCCTGAAATCGACACGGTCTACAACCTGCTGACCGTGCAGATGGGCAACGAGGTGATGGTGGCGATCAAGGCGAAGATGGCCGCGGCGCCGACCGCGCGCGCCATGGTCGAAGCGATCAACATCGTGGAGGCGGACTTCAAGGCGGAGTTCAAGGACGTGCGGTGGAGCTTCTTCGAGCCGGATATCGCGGACTGAGGCTGGCCTAGCCAGCCGCTTCACCCCGGGGTAGTACAATCGTCGGCTTGTCCGCAAGCGACCAAGCCGACTTCATGCCTCTAGCTCTGACCCGCCCGCCGCTGCCCGCCACCGCCAAGACACGCCGCTACTGGGCCACGCCCCATGGCTCGGCCTGGGCGCTCGAAGTCGCCGAGGCGGCACGCTCGCACGAAGGCCTGCTGGTCGTGGTCACCCGCGACACCCGCAGCGCCGACAACCTCGAAAGCGAGCTGGCGGTCTTCGCGGGCGAACTGCCCGTGCTGCACTTCCCGGACTGGGAAACGCTGCCCTACGACGTCTTCAGCCCGCACCCGGAAGTCGTTTCCCAGCGTATCGCGACCCTCTACCGGCTACCCAGCACCCGGCGCGGTGTGCTGGTCGTGCCGGTGGCGACCCTGATGCAGCGCATCGCCCCGCGCACGCACATCACCGGTTCCGGGCTGGTGCTGCGCAAGGGTCAGAAGCTGGACCTGGGCGCCGAGCAGCGTCGCCTCGAAGCCGCCGGCTACCGCAACGTACCGCAGGTGGCCGAGCCGGGCGACTTCGCGGTGCGCGGCGCGCTCATCGACATCTATGCCATGGGCGCGAGCGAGCCGTATCGCGTCGAACTGTTCGACGACGAGATCGAGTCGATCCGCAGCTTCGACACCGAAACCCAGCGCTCCACGCACCAGGTCGACAGCGTGGACCTGCTCCCGGCCCGCGAATTCCCGTTGACCGAAGACGCCGCCAAAAACTTTCGCGCCAACCTGCGCGAACGTTTTCCGATCGACATCCGTCGCTGCCCGCTCTATCAGGACATGAAGGAAGGCGTCACGCCGGGCGGCATCGAGTACTACCTGCCCCTTTTCTTCCCCGCCACCGAAACGCTGTTCGACTACATCGCTGGCGATGCGATGTTCCTCCTGGGCGAAGGTGCGCTGGCGTCGGCGGAGCAGTTCTGGACCCATACCGCCGAGCGCTATGACCAGCGCGCGCACGACATCGAGCGTCCGGTGCTTCCGCCGGCCGAGATCTACCTGCCGCCCGAGCAACTGCGCGAGCGCCTTAACAAGCAGGTGCGCGTGGATGTCGTGGCCAGCGATCACGAGCACGCCGTGGACCTGGGCACGCAGCCCGCACCCGAGGTGCCGCTCAACCGCAAAGGCGAAGAGCCGGGCACCGCGCTGCGGCACTTCCTCGCTAACTACAAGGGCAGCGTGCTGATCGCCGCGGATTCCGCCGGCCGCCGCGAAGCCCTGATCGAACAGCTCGCGGGCGCGGGGCTGAAGCCGGCCATCCTCGACGGCTGGAAAGACTTCCTCGCCCGCGACGAGAAGCTGGCGATTACGGTCGCTTCGCTCGAGCAAGGCTTCGCGATCACCAGGCCCGCGTTCACCGTGCTCACCGAGCGCGAACTGTTCGGCGAGCGTGTGCGCACCGATCGAAAGCGCCGTGCCGGTGCCGCCCGCGATCCCGAAAGCATCATCAAGGACCTGACCGAGCTGTCCATCGGCTCGCCCATCGTCCATATCGACCACGGTGTGGGCCGCTATCAGGGCCTGCTTTCGCTCGATGTCGGCGATATGCCGGGCGAGTTCCTGACCATCGAGTACGCCAAGGGCGACAAGCTCTACGTGCCCGTGGCCCAGCTAGGCCTGGTCAGCCGCTACACCGGCACCGCGCCCGAACTGGCGCCGCTGCACTCTCTGGGCGGCGATGCCTGGGAACGTGCGCGCAAGAAGGCCGCCGAAAAGGTGCGCGACGTGGCGGCCGAGCTGCTTGGCATCTACGCGCAGCGCGAGGCGCGTCAGGGCCAGTCACTGTCGGTCGACCGCCAGATGATCGAGGAATTCGCGGCGACCTTCCCCTTCGAGGAAACACCCGATCAGCAGGCCGCCATCGATTCCGTGATCGTCGACCTCGCCGCACCCCGTGCAATGGATCGCGTCGTCTGCGGCGATGTCGGCTTCGGCAAGACCGAGGTGGCACTCCGCGCCGCTTTCGCCGCCGCGACGGCCGGCAAACAGGTGGCCGTCCTGGTGCCCACCACCCTGCTCGCCCAGCAGCATTACCGCAACTTCGCCGATCGCTTCGCCGACTGGCCGGTCCGGGTGGACGTCATCTCGCGCTTCAAGTCGAAGAAGGAAGTGGACGGCGCGCTGGAGCGCCTCGCCGAAGGGCAGATCGATGTCATCGTCGGCACCCACAAGCTGCTTGGCCCCGAGATCCGGTTCAAGGATCTGGGCCTGGTCATCGTCGACGAGGAGCAGCGTTTCGGCGTCCGCCAGAAAGAGCAGCTGAAGAAACTGCGTGCGGAGGTCGACCTGCTGACCCTGACCGCCACGCCGATCCCGCGCACGCTCAACATGGCGATGAGCGGGCTGCGCGACCTGTCGATCATCGCGACGCCGCCGGCCCACCGGACCGCCGTGCGCACACTGATCTCCACGTACCAGCCCGCCCTGATCCGCGAAGCGATCCAGCGCGAGCTGGCCCGTGGCGGACAGGTCTACTTCCTGCACAACGAAGTCGAATCCATCGAGCGCATCGCACGCGAGCTGGGCGAACTGGTCCCTGAAGCGCGCATTCGCGTCGCCCATGGACAGATGCCGGAACGCGACCTCGAACAGGTCATGGCGGACTTCCACCGCCAGCGATTCAACGTGCTGGTGTCGACGACCATCATCGAATCCGGCATCGATATCCCGACCGCGAACACCATCGTGGTCAACCGCGCCGATCGCTTCGGTCTCGCACAGCTGCACCAGCTGCGCGGACGCGTCGGTCGCTCGCATCACCGCGCGTACGCTTACCTGATCGTGCCCGACCGCAAGGCGATGACCGCCGATGCGGAGAAGCGCCTCGAAGCGCTGGCCTCGCTGGAAGAACTCGGCGCCGGCTTCACGCTCGCCACGCACGATCTCGAAATTCGCGGCGCGGGCGAGATGCTCGGCGAAGAACAATCGGGCCAGATCCAAGAAATCGGTTTCGGTCTGTACACGGAACTGCTCGACCGCGCCGTACGTGCACTGAAGTCGGGCAAAGTGCCGGACTTCGATCTCACCTCGGAGCACGAGACCGAGGTCGAACTGCATCTTCCCGCGCTGATTCCGGAGGACTACCTGCCGGATGTCCATGCACGACTGACGCTCTACAAGCGCATCGCCAGCGCGCGCGACGAACATGGGTTGCGCGAGTTGCAGGTGGAAATGATCGATCGCTTCGGCCTTCTGCCGGATCAGATCAAGTGTCTGTTCGCAGTCGCCCAGCTGAAACTGATGGCGACGCCGCTGGGTATCCGCAAGGTGGACTTCGGCGCCAATGGCGGACGTATTACCTTCCGCGATAAACCGGATATCGACCCGATGGCGCTGATCAAGCTGATCCAGCAACAGCCGCGGGTGTTCAAAATGGACGGGCAGGACAAGCTGCGCGTCATTCTGGAGCTGCCGGGTTCGGCCGAGCGAATTCGCACGGCGCAGGACTTGCTGGTATCCCTGGGGGCGAGGCGGCCCGGCTAACCCACCAACCTAGCGTCACCCACTGTAGGAGCGCGCCCCGCGCGCGACATCCGGCGTGCGGCACCATCACACGGCGACGCAGACCGTTCTCGCGCGCGGGGCGCGCTCCTACAAAGCTACCGCTGGCCTCAGGCCACCACCGGTGTCGACCGGACCAGATACTGCACACTGAAACGACGGTCCTCATCCATCCAGACCTTCGCCACGGACAGCCCGGCTTTGTTCGCCATCTGCGCGAAATCGTCCAGCGAATACTTGCAGCTGTATTCCACATGCATCGCTTCGTCCGCGCGGAAGCTGAAGGCCTCGTCTCGTATGTGCACCACTTGCTGCTTCGTGCTCACCAGCGACGTCTCGATCCGACCTGCCAGCACGTTGTAGCGCGCGCGATGACGGAAAGCGTCGACATCGAAGTCGGTCCCGATTTCCCGATTGAGACGAACCAGCATGTTGAGGGTGAAGTCGCGCGTGATGCCTGCCTCGTCGTTGTAGGCCGCCTCGATCTCCGCGACGTCCTTCTTCAGGTCGACACCGATCAGCACGCCGCCGCCGTCGCTCATCTCGGCACGCATCTGGCGAAGAATCTTCACCGCGTCCTTCGCCTCGAAATTGCCGATGGTCGAACCCGGAAAATAGATCACGGTGCGACGTGGCGAGCGCGACGCGACCGGCAGGCGAAGCGGCTGCGTAAAGTCCGCACACACCGGCTGCATCGGCACGTTGGGGAAACGCGTCGCAAGTTCGGCGACGCTTTCCATCAGCGCGGTGCGAGAAATCTCCACCGGGACGTAAGCCACCGGCGTTTCGAGGTGTTCGAGCAGCATGCGCGTCTTGATGCCGCTGCCGCTGCCGTACTCGACCAGACGCACGTCCGGCCCGATGACATCGGCGATATCGCCCGCGTGGTCGCGCATGATCGCGATCTCCGTGCGGGTGAGGTAGTACTCGGGCTGCTCGCAGATCGCCTCGAACAGAGCCGAACCACGTTCGTCGTAAAAGAGGCGCGACGGCAGCTTCTTGATCTTCGCCCCGAGGCCGCGGCGTACGGTCTCGAGGGTGTCCTCGACATCCGGGTGGCGGTCGTCGACACGGATGTCTTTCGGTTGAGCGCTCATCGATCGTTTCCCAGTCGTATCCCCGTGAACTGCCAGCGGGCATGGGGAGGAAAAAAATTGCGGTAAGAGGCGCGAACATGATCGGCGGGCGTAGCACAGGAGCCCCCGCGAAGGATCCACTGCCCGTTCATGAACTTTCCGTTGTATTCGCCCAGCGCTCCGTCCAGCGGACGGAAGCCCGGGTAACTGACATAAGGGCTCATGGTCCATTCCCAAACGTCGCCATACATCTGTCCGAGATCGGTCTCGAACGACGAGGCACGTGGCTGGAACACCCCGCTGTCCTGAAGGTTTCCGCGCACGGGTACGTCGGCAGCCATCGTCTCCCACTCGACTTCCGTCGGCAGGCGAGCGCTGGCCCAGCGTGCGAAGGCATCGGCCTCGAAATAGCTGATGTGACACACAGGCGCGTGCGGGTCGATCGCGCGTCGGCCCTGCAGGGTGAATTCGGTCTCGCAGGCCTCGTCCCAGTACAACGGATGCTGCCAGCCTTCCGCATTGACCGTCGCCCAACCATCGGACAGCCACAGCATGGCGTCGCGATAACCGCCGTCCTGAATGAAAGCGAGGTACTCGGCATTGGTGACAGGACGATTCGCCAGCGACCCGGCCTGCCGGTATGCGCGGTGACGCGGGCCTTCGTTGTCGAAATGGAAGCCCGCGCCCTCGTAGCCGATCTTGACGACTCCTTCGTCGAAGGGGATGTATCGCAGGGCGGGAGCCGCGACGGACAGCGCGCGCGGCGCATCCGGAGCAAAAGCGGGCTCCAGCGGGTTCTGCGAGAACGCATGTTTGATATCGGTGAGCAGCAGTTCCTGATGCTGCTGCTCGTGCTGGCAGCCGAGCTCGACCAGCATCGACAGGGCTTCGTCGTCACCGCGCTGGATGCGTCCGGCAATGGCCTCGTCTACGCGGGATCGATAATCCAGCACCTCGTCCAGACCCGGCCGGGTGATCATGCCGCGGCGCGGACGCGCGTGCATTGGACCGACCGACTGGTAGTACGAATTGAACAGATAGTGCCATTCCGGATGGGGCGAAACATACGCCGGGTCACGAGCCAGGATGAACTGCTCGAAGAACCAGGTCGTATGGGCGAGATGCCACTTCGTGGGGCTCGCATCCGGCATGGACTGGATCACGGTATCTTCGGGTCGCAGCCGGGCCGCCAGTGCCATAGTGCGATGGCGGACGCCAAGGTAGCGCTGTGCGAGATCCGCGGGGGCCGATGAGGGGGTTTCGAGGCCAAGCGGGCGGACCATCATGCGCTGGCCTCCTGTGCGGCCGAAAGAGCGTCAGTCATGACGGAAAGGATGGCCGAGCAAACGTTCAACGAATGTGAGCACACCCCTTCACGACCTTAACGAAAGGTGCACCCGGACCTGTCCCCTCTCGCTTCCAGGCCGTTTCGGGCTTAACGTGAGACATTCCCCCGGAGGACCACGCCGTGAATGTCCGCACCCTGATCGCCGCTTCCGTGCTGCTTGCCTGTGCCTCGTCCGCGCATGCCCAGAACGCCCCGCCAGTGCCGCGCAACGAGCTTCCATTCAACGACTGCATGCGTACCGACCGTATCAACGAATGGGCCGTCGCCGACGCCCGTACGGTGGCCGTGCGCAATGGGCCCAATCACTTCCTCGTCAAGACCAGCACGGACTGCCCGCGCATGGATCTTGGGGGAGGCATCCACTTCAAATCGTCCAACAGCGACAAGGCCATGGGCGAGATGCGTATCTGCGGCGGGATCGACGAGAAGATCGTGCGACGAGACGATCCGCCGTGCCAGATCCAGTCGGTGGAGACCATCGACAAGGCGCAGTTCGAGACACTGAAGAAGAAGGCGAAGCGGCGTGGGTCGGGCGCGGAGCCGAATGGGGCCGTGCGCTGACGTGACCCGGTCCGCTCACTGGCCCTCAGCTGTCTCCAGCGCGACCGTCTTCCAGAGCGGACCAAAAAAAGAGGCCCGGCAATGCCGGGCCTCTCTCTTAACGTTTCAGCGACTGCTGATGCAGCGACTGCCGACGATCAATACCCGTCGTCGCGGATGTAGCGCGTGCCACCATAACCATCGTCCACATAGGTAGTCGTGGTGGTCACGCGGCGGGTCACCACCGGCGGCGCGTCCTCGTAAACCACCGTGCGGCGCGGCGCGTAATACGTCGGGCCGTTGTCGTACACGACGGTGCGCGGTGCCGTCGCGTTCGCGACCAGACCCACCACCGCACCGGCGACGATCGCGCCAGCGATCCAGCGGCCGGCGTGGTCGTAGTGACCGCGACCGTAATAACCGCCACGACCGCCATAGTAACCACCGCCGTGGTAGCCGTAACCGCCACCATGGTAGCCGCCGTAATACCCACCACGCGCGAACGCGCCGGGAGCGAACGCCATCAGACCCGCAGCGGCGAGGACGAGGGCGGACTTTACGAACTTACCTTTCATGACAGTTACCTCCGGGTGTTGAGCGCAGATTCGCGCTCTGCCACTGAATCCAATCTGAAGTTTTCTACACTCTCAATTCACGTTTTCCACGGATTCACGTACGGCTTCCGAAGCAGCCAGCAGCCATGGATGTTGTGGCGGCGGGCGAAGTCGAACGGGATGCTGGGAGCACTCCAGTCTTCAATGGAGAAATGGGGTTCAAGGGCGGCTTTGTCAAGCTGGAACCGGCGGAAATTGTTCGAAAAAACAATGACCCCGTCCGGCAACAGGCGGTCCAGGCAGAGCATCAGCAGCTTGACGTGATCACGCTGGACGTCGAAGTCGTCGGCCCGCTTGGAATTGGAGAACGTCGGCGGGTCGACGTAGATCAGCCCGTACTGCATCGAGCGCTTCTCGAGGAAGGTGAGGGAATCTTCCTGCACCAGCCGGTGACGTGCGCCCTCAAAGCCGTTCAGCGCGAGATTACGCGATGCCCAGTCGAGGTAGGTGCCCGACAGGTCGACCGTCGTCGTGTCGCGCGCGTCGCCGGCCGCCGCGTAGACGCTGGCCGTACCCGTATACGCAAACAGGTTGAGAAAATGCTTACCGGGGGCAAGCTCGCGGATCTTGGCCCGGACCAGGCGGTGATCGAGGAACAGGCCCGTGTCGAGGTAGTCGGTCGGGTTGATCAGGAAGCGCAGGCCGCCCTCACCCACCTCGACAAATTCGCCCTTCTGGTCGAACTGACCGTATTTGGAGCCGCCCTTGCCGCGCTCGCGCGTCTTCACGGCGATCCGCTCGCGGGGAATTCCGAAGACTTCGCTGGCCACGCGACCGATCTCGCGCATGCGGATGCGTGCCACGTCGACCGGCACGTCCTGCGGCGCCTTGTATTCCTGGATGTGCAGCCAGTCCTCGTAGACGTCGATCGCCGCCGCGTACTCCGGCAGGTCCTGGTCGTATGCGCGCCAGCAGGTGATGCCCTCGCGGGTCAGCCGCTTGCGCAAATGGCGGACATTCTTCTCGAGACGGTTCTTCAGCATCTCCGCGCCGGCCGACAACGGCCTGGCCTCGCGGGGCGCCGCATCGCGCGGACGCAGCGCGAAGGTCAGCAGCGGCGTCTCGAGCGCGCCGTTGAACAGCACGTAGCGCTTGTCTGGGCTGAGGCGGAGGGCGCGGCCCAGCTCCTCGTCACCGGCAAGAATAGCGGCACGCCAGCCCTGGAAACGGTCCTTCAGCGCCTGACCGAGGTCGCGGTAGAGCACCGGCAACTCGGCGCGGTCGCCCAGACGCTCGCCGTAAGGCGGGTTGGTGATGACCAGACCCAGCGGGGTCTCCGGCGGCGGCGCGACATGCACGGCGTCGCGCTTGTCCAGATGAACGAAACCGGCGACGCCCGCGCTCTGCGCATTGCGCTTCGCGGTCTGGACCATGTGCGCATCCGAATCGCTGCCGAAGAACACCGGACGCAGGGCCCGCAGGCCTTCCTCGGCGCGAGCCCTGGCCTCGTCGTAAATCGTGCGCCACAGCGAATAGTCGTGCTTTGCCCAGCCCAGGAAACCGAAATAGTCGCGACGCAGGCCCGGCGCCACGTCGGCGGCCATGAGGGCGCCTTCGATCAGGAGAGTGCCCGAGCCGCACATCGGGTCGACCAGCGCGCCGCCTTCGGCGTAGATCCGCGGCCACTGGGCACGGACGAGCATGGCGGCGGCGAGATTCTCCTTCAGCGGAGCCTCGCCCTGCTGCTCGCGCCAGTTACGGCGATGCAGCGGCAGACCCGAAAGGTCGATGGACAGGGTGGCGCGGTCGCGGCGCAGGCGCACATTGACGCGCAGATCGGGTTCTTCCGGGTCCACATCGGGGCGCATACCGCTGGCGGCGCGGAACTGGTCGACGATGGCGTCCTTGGTCTTCAACGCGATGAACTGGCTGTGGTTGAGCTTGCTCTGCGCCGTGTTGGCGTCCACGGCCATGGTGCCGTGCGGCGCCAGATGTTCGGACCAGTCGATGTCCTGCACACCGGCGTACAGGGCGTCCTGATCGGCGGCGTCGAACTCGGCCAGCGGCAGCAGCACCCGGCTGGCCATACGCGACCACAGGCAGGCCCGGTAGGCCGTCTCGATGCTGCCGGTGAACGACACGCCCGCCAGCGCCTCGCGGACGTCACCAGCGCCGAGAGCGATCAGTTCGTCCTTGAGCAGGTACTCCAGACCCTTGGGGCAGGTTGCGAAGAAGTGGCTCATGCCAGACCTCCGAGGAAACGGCGGAACTCGGCCTCGATATCGGGCAGCGAATCGCTCAGGCGATGGTCGTCCTGCACCAGCAGCAGCGGCGACGCGTGGGCACGGGCGTAGCCGATGGCCTCATCGACGGGGCAGACGTCGTCCGCATAGCCATGGATGAGGAACGACGGCACGCCGGTGGCGGTGGCGAACGCGCGACCGTAGCCGGGGATGCGTGCCGGCAGGGCCAGCAGGAACAGACCGGCGACCGGGGCGTCCAGCGAGGCCAGGCCGGAGACGAACGCGCCCATGCTGGACCCGACGAGGACCGGCGGCGCGGGCGACGCGGCGACCGCCTCGGCCAGGCGTGCCAGACGCGGATCGACGCAACCGGCATGGCCGAGGGCGTCGTCGTCGCGGTAATCGGGGCGGACCGTGGTCCAGGCGAGCGATTCGGCCACGGCGGCCAGCGCGCTGACCTTGGTGGCGTCGGGACCGGAATCGGACCCGTGGGAGAGAATGATGTTGCCGCGCATGGCGGACTCCGTACGCGGAATGACCGCCTATGTTATCAAAGCGCCATGATCGACATACTTTACGCCCCCCTGCCCTATGAACGTCTGCTCCCCGAGCGGGCCCCCGACACCGTCGACCTGGTGGTCATCCACTGCACCGAGCTGCCCGACCTGGCCATGGCAAGGGAATACGGCGAGCGCGTGCTGTACGAAGATCGCGGCACCGGCGCCAGCGGGCACTACTACATCGACCGCGACGGCTCGATCCTCTGCTACGTCGACCCGAACCGCGTGGCCAATCACACCCGCGGCTACAACCCGCGATCGATCGGTATCGAACTGGTCAACCTCGGCCGGTACCCGGACTGGTTCCACTCCGCGAAGCAGGAAATGACCGAGCCCTACCCGCCCGAGCAGATCGCCGCCCTGCGCGACCTGCTGGACGAACTGGTCGTCCGCTTTCCGTCGCTGCGCCACATCGCTGGCCACGAAGACCTCGATACCGCGCTGGTGCCGGCCAGCGACGATGAGGAAAACAGCGTGCCGCGCAAGCGCGATCCGGGCCCGCAATTCCCGTGGTCGCGCGCGTACGACGCCGGCCGCCTCGGACGGCTCGAAGGCTGAGGCCCGTTATACTTTCCGACCATGTCGCCACCCCGCACACCAGGTAACCCCATGACGGACAACCACGTCGGCGAACTCGTCGAGCTGCTCGAGCTCGAACGTCTCGAAGACAACCTCTTCCGCGGCCAGAGCCGGGACATCGGCACCAAATTCGTCTTCGGCGGCCAGGTGCTCGGCCAGGCGCTGTCCGCCGCTCAGCGCACCGTGGACCCTAGCCGTGAGGCCCACTCGCTGCACGCCTACTTCCTGCGTGCCGGCGACATCAACGCGCCGATCGTCTACAGCGTCGAGCGCACACGCGACGGTGGTTCGTTCTCGGCCCGCCGCGTCGTCGCCATCCAGCACGGCCAGCCCATCCTCAACGGCTCCATCTCGTTTCAGGTGCCGGAGACCGGCTACGAACACCAGATGTCGATGCCCGAGGTTCCCGCGCCGGAAGACGTCGAGCCCATGCCTGCGATGACCGCCGAACAGCTCAGCCGTCTGCCGGAGAAAACCCAGCGCTGGCTAGGCATCGACGGGCCTTTCGAGTTCCGCCACGTCTGGCCGCGCGACGAACTGCGTCCGGCCAAGCGCCCGCCTTATCAGCACATCTGGTTTCGCCTGACCGCGCCGATCGGGGACGCGCTCGGCCTGCACCAGGCCTTGCTCGCCTATGCGTCGGACTTCCATCTGATCGGCACCGCCACCCTGCCCCACGGGATCTCTTACCTGACGCGCAACATGCAAATGGCGAGCCTGGATCACGCGCTCTGGTTCCATCGCCCGTTCCGCATCGACGACTGGCTGCTCTACTCCTTCGACAGCCCGACGTCGCAGGGAGCACGCGGCCTGGCACGCGGCATGATCTACACGCGCGACGGCGTGCTCGTGGCTTCCACCGCGCAGGAAGGCCTGATCCGCGTCCGTCCGGACTGACCCCATGAGCATCGAGCTGCGGCATCTGCGCTACTTCATCGCCGTGGCCGACGAGCTCCATTTCAGCCGCGCCGCCGAGCGGCTGGGCATGTCCCAGCCGCCACTCAGTCAGCAGATCCGCGATCTGGAGACCATGCTGGGCCTGCGACTGCTGCGCCGTACCAACCGCCGCGTCGAGCTGACCGACGCAGGCCGGGTTTACCTGGATGCCGCCCGCGACATCGTCACGCGCGTCGACGACGCCGCCGACATGGCGCGTCGTGCCGAGCGCGGCGAGATCGGCGAACTGCATGTCGCCTTCACCCGGTCCACGCCGCTCATCGAAAAATTTCCTCAGGCCATCCGCGCGTTTCGCGATGCATATCCCGCCGTGCGGCTGGTGCTCGTCGAGCGGAATACGCTGCAGCAGGTCGAGTGCCTGCTCGACGATCGCCAGCAGATCGGTTTGCTTCGCGGCGGCAAGCTGCCCGCCCCGCTGGTTTCGCACAAGCTCGTCGACGACCCGCTGGTAGCCGTGCTTCGTGCGGACCATCCCCTGGCGAAGCGCAAACGTCGCAAGCTGCGTATGGAAGAACTCGCCGACGAACGCTTCGTCGTGTTCAGCCGTGCCGCCGGTACCGGCGTACACGATCAGTTGCTGACGATGTGTCGCAATGCGGGCTTCGCGCCGCGCATCGCACAGGAGGCTGGTGAATCATCGACGATGATCGGCCTCGTCGCCGCGGGCATGGGCGTCGCCGTATTGCCTGACTCCCTGCGCCACGTCCGCGTCGATGGCGTCGCCTATGTCGCCATCGATTCGCCTGACGCGGCGAGCGCGATCCACGTCACGCATCGCCGCGACGACACCTCGCCGCTGGTCAGAGCCTTTACGAAGCTGATGCTGAAGGCGTAAGCGTGCGCAGCTTCAAGGCGATGGCGAGGCCGCCGAGCACGAGCAAAGCCGCGTAAGCCGCCACACCGTTCCAGCCGCCATGCGTCCAGGCAAGACCACCGAGCGATCCGGCGATGCTCGAACCCATGTAGTACGAAAACAGGTAAAACGACGAGGCGTGCGCCTTGGCATACACCGCGCGCCTGCCCACCCAGCTGCTGGCGATCGAGTGCCCACCGAAGAAACCGAAGGTCAGCATCGCGATACCGGCGACGATGGCCCACAGCGATGAGCTCGCGGTCAGCGCCACGCCTGCCAGCATGATCACGAAGGTCGTCCAGAGCACACGGCGACGTCCCAGCTTGCCAGCCAGTGAGCCCATCCACGCCGAGCTGCCCACACCGATCAGGTACACCATGAAGATCGCACCCACGTGCGACTGCGACAGTGAGAACGGCGGCGCAAGCAGGCGATACGACACGTAGTTGTAGATCGTGACGAAGGCGCCCATCAGCAGGAAGCCCTCAGCGAACAGCCACGGCAGACCCTTGTCGCGCCACAGCGAACCGAACGACGCGAGCAACGCACGCGGATGGGCGCGACGCTTCTCGAAATGCACGGAGGCGGGCAGGCCGCGGAATACGAGATACGACGCAAGGAGACCAAGCACGCCGATCACCGCCACGGCGACACGCCACGACGAATGATCCGCGGCGAAACCGGAGATCAGTCGCCCACCCATGCCGCCAATGGCGTTACCGCCGATGTAGAGACCCATCGCGAAGCCCAGCGAATCGCCGTGAATCTCCTCGCTCACATACGTCATGGCGACCGCGGGTAGCCCTGCCAGCGTGATGCCGAGCAACGCTCGGATTACCAGGAACGAGCCCCAGGTCGGCGCCATGGCGGAAAGCAACACGAGAATCGACGAACCCAGCAACGACGCCAGCATGATCGGCTTTCGACCGAACGCATCCGAGATCGCCCCCGCGAACAGCATGGCCACCGCCAGTACGCCGGTCGTCAGCGACAACGACAGACTGCTGCTCGCCGCGTCCACCCCGAACCCGTGAGAGAACGCGGGCATGAGCGGCTGGACGCAGTAGAGCAGGCCGAAGGTGGCGAAACCCGATGAGAACAAGGCCAGATTGATGCGCCGGAATGCCGGCGTGCCATGACGGATGCGTCGATCGACGATGACCGCCGACGCGGCGGGGGACGAGCCGTCCACGGGAACCTCCAGGGAATGAGCCATGGGAATAAGGCTAGACCCTGAATTAAGTCGAATCGATACCCGAACGCGTCCGCTTCGATATGTCCTGCGTATCAATAAGAGACCCGTTGCGAGACGTGCAACGTGACAGGCAGTTCGGTGACCGCGTATCCGGCGACGTGCCAGCGCGTAGGCGCTAGCGCACTGCGGTGCCCGAAGCGGCACCGTCCCACTGCACCGCATCCGCGAGCTCCTGCTCGGTCAGCGCCAGAGAGCCGGATTCGGCCTCGGTTTTGACCGAGAGCACGTGCCCGTCGTTACGCGACAACTCGCGTGCCCCGGACGTCGCCATCGCATGCGCCCGCTCGTCATCGGACGACAGCAGCACCAGCAACGTCTTCGAACCCGCGACGAAACGCACGCCGCTGGTCGCACCCGACTTCGCGAGTGCCGCGGAATCCAGTGGCACCGCCGTTACCTTGCCCGTCCAGCGTGGCGGAGCGACGAAGGTGTAACCCGCGGCTTCGTCACGCCAGGCAAAACGCTTCATAGGCTCAGCTGCCGGCGCGCGCTCACCGTGGGTACCGGGAGGCGTCTGGGCGGCGGACGCGGCGACGCTGAAACCGAGCAGCAGGAAAGCGATAGCGACAGGTTTCATGGCATACCTCCGGACGATGGGAGCAGCGTACGCTTCCCGTGTCGCGATGGCGTCAAGCGCCCCGGTCGGCGGCGACGTCGTCCGGGGCGACGTGCCCTTCCCTGCCGCTGACCCAGGCAAACAAGGCGATGCCCACGATGATGGCGACCGCGCCGATGGCGGCCATCGGGCCCGGCACGGCTTCGTGCAGAAAAATCACGCCGATGACCGTCGCGAACAGCAGCTCGGCGGCCTGCATGGCTTCCACACCGGCCAGCGCGGTCGGCTGGCGACCGACCATCTCGGTCGCGTGGAAAAACAGCACCGTTGCGATGACACCCGACGACAACGCCACGCCACCGGCCAGCCAGACCTCCCGCCAGGACGGCGGCCCGATGCTGAACCACGTGGCGACCGCAAGGACGATCCAGAGCGGCCAGCTCGCCAGCGTCATCCCGAACACCCGCTGCACGGCACCGAGGCGCGTGCCGGTGCGTTCGAGATGCAACAGGATTTTCCGGTTGCCCAGCGGATAGGCGAAGGCGGCCAGGACGACCGCGCCGACCGCCAGCCACGCCGACGCGTCGAGCGATCCGCGGGCATTGCCGAACTGCAGCAACATCACTCCGATGACGATCAGGGCGCCGATCGACAAGGCGCCGACATGCCAGCGGGCACGCTCATCGCGATAGATGAAGGGGGCAAGCAAGGGTCCTGCGAGAACGGTCGTCTGGAAGCTTCCCGCCACGAGCCACGACGGACCGCTGCTGGCCGCCCAGGTGAGCGGCAGGCCGAACAGCACGAAGCCGATGCTGCTCCAGATGAGCCACGTGCGCGTATGCGCGCGAAGTTCGCGAGGAAGCGAACCCAGCCCGCCCTGAAACGGCAGAACCGCCGCGAGCAGCGGCAACGTGATCAGGTAACGAAGGATCACCGCCCACTGCCAGTGCCCACCCCCACTGACGACGGCGCGGTTGAGGACATAGGTCAGCGTGAAGAACAGCGCGGAAAGCAGCGCGATCGCGACGGCCTGGAGTGCACGGGAACGCATGGTGGACCTTGATTCGAACGAGGTCCGAGTGTGCCAGTGATGGAAAGGCGAGTCAGCCCGCTTCGTTAAGCTCCAGAAACAACTCCTGCAACTCCCCGCCGATCGGCTTCCCGTCCACACAAAGCGTCACGTCGCCCTCGATCCCGGAAACCGGGCAACACCCGTCGACGATACCCAGCAGGTTCGCCGTCGTATCGATCATCGTGTGGCAGATCACCTGGAGGAAGACCTCCTTGTTGTCCTCGTCCAGCCCGTTGAACAGTTCGAGCGCGCGCACCCAGTGCGGGTCCACCGCCATCTCCACGGGGGTGCTGCGGAACAGCTCGGAGTAGACCGCGAGATTGTCGCGGACCACGGTGTTCTGGAGAGCGAGTACGAAACGCTCGGGGGACATGGGTGCCACCTGCTCGAAAGACGGGTTGGGGATGCACCCTATGTGTGGGGGATGGGGCCCTGGCTCAATAGTGCTCCCGCCCCTCCCGCCTCGGCCGGCGTGAAGCCGGCACGTAGCCGGGCCAGATGGCGTCGTAGAAGTACCGTTCCGTCTCGCTGGGCGGCCCGTAGGCCCGGACCGGCGGCGGGATCAGTTTCCGCAGCCGGGCCTCGTTGTGTTCGGCCCAGCGCATCACCATGCGCTGCATGAGGGAGACGCCCCGTAGCGTCGCGCCCTGCCCGCCGCGAGGCCCGTAGCGCCAGCGGACCACCCAGCTGCCATCCTTCGGGCTGACCCGTGCGAAGGCCCGCGAGGTCCCTTCCAGGATCGCGTACTGCCGTTCGCCCATCTGTACCCAGTTCACCTTGGCCATGGGGCCGAGATTAGGTGGGGGTAGTCTCAGATATGTGGACGGGACGGCAGGTTTGCCTGAGGTTGTTCGGGCAAGTGGTTGAGTGCGCGAGGTCCCGGGTCAGTCTGCCGGAACATGGCGACGTGCTCTTCCGGTCGACGCAGCCAGACGCAGCCAAAGGCAGGCAAATGGTCGCGACGTTGCCGTCAAATCGCCTCGAGATGCGTCACCAGCAACCGAACACTCTCCCTGCCCTGCCAGTCGTTGACGGACAGTTCGTAGGCGACACGCATCCGCGCGGGTGGCGGCGTACCGTCATAGCAGTTGAACATCACCGCATCCAGCGGTGCACCGCCCTGCGTGTGGCGCAGCTGCAAACGCAGATGCCGGCTGCCCATCGGCTTCCATGACGCGCATTCGAAGCGCGCCTCGAACACCGGCGGCGGAAACGCCTGCCCCCACGGCCCGGCGTGCCGAAGCTGCTTCGCCAGATCGAGTGTGTGGTCACGGTAGTCGAGTTCACCATCGGTGTGCACGAGTGCCTGCAGATGATCGTCGTCGAGATGCTTGCGGGCGATCGCGTCGAACGCGGCGGCGAAGCGCTCGAAGTCGCGCGCCTGCATGCTCAGGCCTGCCGCCATCGCATGGCCGCCGAAGCGCAGGATCAGACCCGGATGCTTCGCGTCGATCTCGGCCAGCGCATCGCGGATGTGGAACCCGGGAATCGATCGTGCCGAACCGCGCAGCTCATCCGTGTCGTCGCCGGCCGGCGCGAACGCCAGCACGGGGCGATGCAGCTTCTCTTTCAACTTCGAGGCGACGAGACCGACGATGCCGGGATGCCAGCCTTCGTCGAACAACGCCACGCCCACCGCATCGACATGTTTCGCCAGCGAGACCATGCGCTCGGCTTCGTCGACCATGCCCGCCTGCATCTCGCGGCGTTCCTGATTGATGGCCGAAAGCTGTTCCGCGTAACGACGCGCGATGCCGACGTCATCGGTGAGCAGACAGGCGACGCCTAGCGACATGTCTTCCAGTCGGCCGGCGGCGTTGAGGCGCGGGCCGATGGCGAACGCGAGATCGGTCGCGGCGATGGTGGACAGCGATCGGCCACTGGCTTCGATCAACGCGGTGACACCCGCGCATGCCTTGCCCGCGCGCATGCGCTTCAGGCCGGCTTCGACCAGTACGCGGTTATTGAAATCCAGCGGCACCAGATCGGCCACCGTGCCGAGCGCGACCAGATCGAGCAGCGCGCTGAGGTCGGGTTCGCCGTTCGGAAACTGCCCGGCGTCACGCATCGATGCGCGTAACGCCAGCAGCAGGTAGAACATGACGCCGACGCCCGCCAGGGCCTTGCTCGGAAAACCATCGCCATCGAGGTTCGGATTCACCATCGCATCGGCATCGGGCAAGGTATCGCCCGGCAGGTGATGGTCGGTGATCAGTACGCCGATACCACGCGCTCGCGCGGCCGCGACACCGGCGACACTGGCCACGCCGTTATCGACGGTAACGATCAGGTCCGGTGACGGTTGCAACGATTCGACCAGCGCTTCGCTGAGGCCATAACCGTGGACGAAGCGATTGGGCACGACATGGGCGACGTGTTTCGCACCGAGCAGGTGGAGGCCGCGCACGGCGACCGCCGTGCCCGTCGCGCCATCGCAGTCGTAATCGCCGGCGACGACAATGCGCTTGTCGCTGGCGATGGCGTCCATCAGTACGGCGACGGCGCGATCCATGCCACCGAGCAGGCTGGGCGACAGGAGCCGCGCGAGGCGATGCTCGGCGCCGTCAGGGGTGCTTACGCCGCGTGCGGCGTAGATACGCTGGATCACGGGATGGATGTGCGCGGGCCAGCCGCTGGGTGCGGCGGTGGCGATGCGTTGTCGCCAGACGCGGGTCGTCATGCCTTGCGCCAGAAGCGCAGGCGGTGGTTCTTCTTCAGGACCACGCGGAGGCCGTCGGCGAAGGCGAGGCGGAGTTCGGTGCCTTCGGTCAGGTGGGTTTCCAGGGCGGGCCACCAGGTCTGGTCGAAGTCGTGGGGCTGGGTGTCCTGGAGGTCCAGCAGGGTATAGGGGGAAAGTGCTGCGTGGGTTGTGCCGTCGCCAGCACCCTTCGCCAGCAGGCTGGCTCCTGCAGGAGCGGGCCCGGGACCTGCAGGAAAGGCAGTGCGGGCCTGGACGTCGACGTTGGCTTTGTGGCCGAGGGCCCAGGGCAGGAGGTCGTCGCTGTAGATGCGGCTGAGGCCGCATTCGACCCAGTCGGGGAGGACGCCGGCGCCCCACAGCCAGACGCTGTTAACGGGTGGCAGGTGGCGCGAAGCACGCGAGCGGTTGACCGGGTGGTTGTGCAGGACGACCTGCGCCTCGTTGATCAGGGCACGCCAGCGACGGCCGGCTTCGCCTTTGGGCAGTTGCTCGAACAGGTCGGCGCCGAGGGCTTCTTCCGGCTCGGGGAAGGCGGGTACGTCGATATAGCTGGGCAGACGCAGCTGCCAGTGCTGTGCGTCACCGACGTGCAGGCTCATGCCTTCCGCTTCGAAGGTCTCGGCCAGCGCGGCGACGAGGCTCGCGGACTCCTCCACCGTGAGGCCGAGGTTGCCGCAGGCGAGCAGCCGCGCCCCGCTCAGTTCGGGCTGCACCCAGGCGGGATCGGCGGACAACCACAGCGCGTCGCCCGCGTCGCCTGCGACCGACTGACGGATGACCGCCGCAGCCGGAAGTGCGCCGCCGGGCCAGCGGAAGTGCTCGGCCATCGCGACCATGTAACCGGGCAACGCCGCCGGCAACGTCGTGCCGCGCGCCAGCCAGGCGGCGAACGGCGCGATGTGGGCGAGTTTGTCGCGTCCCGGCAACAGGACGTTGAGGACGGCGGCCATGCTTACTCCTCGATCTGTTCCAGGATGCCGAGCCATTCGAGCTCGAGGGTTTCCTTTTCGCCGCGCAAGGCGGACTGCCGCTGGCTGAGCTTCATCATCTCCGCGGTCGGGCCGTCGTAGACCCTGGGGTCGGCGAGCTGGCTTTCGATCGCGGTGAGCTCCTTGTCCATCGTGGCGATGAGAGTCTCGATCTTCTTCACCCGGGCGCGCAGCGGCTTTTCCTTCTCGCGCTCTTCGGCGCTGAGCTTGCGCTTTTCCTTGGCCGAGGCCTGGATCGGCGCTTCCGGTGCGGCCGAAGCGACGGCGGCGGTCTTGCGCGTGGTGGCGCGCGTGCGCAGCCATTTGGCGTAATCGTCGAGATCGCCATCGAAGGCTTCGACATCGCCGTCGGCCACGCGCCAGAACTCGTCGCAGACCATGCCGAGCAGATGGCGGTCATGGGACACCAGCACCAGCGCACCGTCGAAGCCGGACAGCGCATCGGCCAGCGCTTCGCGCATGTCGAGGTCGAGATGGTTGGTCGGTTCGTCGAGCAGCAGCAGGTTCGGCTTGTCCCACGCGATCAGCGCAAGCGCGAGACGCGCGCGCTCGCCGCCGGAGAACGCATCCACCGGCTCGAAGACACGGTCGGCGGGGAAGTTCCACGTACCCAGGTAATCGCGCAATGCCTGCTGACCGGCGGTGGGTGCCTTTTCCTGCAGGTGATCGAACGCGCTCCAGCCTTCGTGCAGGCTTTCGACCGTGTGCTGGGCGAAGTAGCCGATCTTCATGTCCTTGTGGAAGGACCGCTCGCCCTTCAACGGTTCCAGTTCGCCGACCAGCGACTTCACCATCGTGGATTTACCGGCGCCGTTCGGACCGAGCAGGCCAATGCGGTCGCCCGACTCGAGACCGAAGGCGACGTCGCGCAACACCACGTGATCGCCGTAGCCCGCATCGATGTGATCGAGCTGAAGCATCGACGTGGGCAGACGATCCGGCGCGGGGAACGAGAAGCTGAAGCTGCGCTCGGCGCGCACCGCTTCGGTACCGGCCAGCTTTTCAAGGCGCTTCATGCGCGACTGCGCCTGCTTGGCCTTGCTGGCCTTGGCCTTGAAGCGGTCGATGAAGGATTGCAGGTGAGCGCGCTCGGCCTGTTCGCGCACATGCGCGATCTGCTGCTGACGCAGATGCTCGGCACGCTGGCGTTCGAAGGCGGTGTAGTTGCCGGTGTAGAGCTTGGCCGTGCCGTCATGCAGATGCATGGTGTGCGAGATCACGCCGTCGAGGAATTCGCGATCGTGCGAGATGATCAGCAGCGTGCCCGGGTAGCGGCGCAGCCATTCTTCCAGCCACAGCACCGCGTCCAGATCCAGATGGTTGGTCGGCTCATCGAGCAGCAGCAGGTCGGACGGCGCCATCAGCGCGCGAGCCAGGTTGAGACGCACGCGCCAGCCACCGGAGAAGGAGGACACGGCGCGCTCGTGGGTTTCCGGACTGAAACCCAGGCCATGCATCAGGCGGCCGGCGCGGGCACGTGCGTCGTAGCCGTTGAGTTCCTCGATACGGTGGTTGGCCACGGCGGCGGCCTCGTAGTCTTCGCGGTCATAGGCCTCGGCTTCGGCCTTGAGTGCCGCGGCGACCTCGACGTCGCCACCCAGCACGTAGTCGATGGCGGGATCGGGCAGCGACGGAGTCTCCTGCGAGACGGACGCCAGCCGGACCCTGGAAGGCATGTCCAGCTCGCCCACCTCCGGCTCCAGCTCGCCCTTGAGGGCGGCGAACAGGGTGGATTTGCCACAGCCGTTACGGCCGATGACACCCAGGCTCCATCCACTCTGGATGGTGAGGTCCATCTGCGACAGCAGGGTGCGGCTGCCCCGGCGAAGGGCAAGATTGCGAAACGAGATCATGGATTGGGAAGACTGGCGGCTAGCGACCGTCCATGATAACTGCCCCGCCCTGCCCGCGTCCGGAAACGCGACGCAGCACACAGCCGTGAAGGCGGCGCGGCGCGCCCCATGGCGTGCGTGAAGGCGATCTGTTAAAACGACGTCCTGCGCCGCATGGGGAGCGCGACGGAGCCATCATGAACACCTTCAAGCCTGTTTTCACCGCGATCGCCCTGGCGCTCGTGTCCGCCGCCATGGTCCCGGCCGCTCACGCGGGCGACAGCCTGCTGGTCAACCGCGTCCAGCAGGAGCAGGCCATGAACCTGCCCAGGAAGGGCATGAGCATGGCCCAGGTGGAACGCCAGTTCGGCGCGCCGACGTCCAGACTCGACTCGCGCGGCGGCGGCAGTGCGAAGCAGCCGGTCATCAACCGCTGGATGTACCCGGGCTACATCGTCTATTTCGAGCGCAGCCACGTGGTCCACACGGTGCTCAATACGCCTGCCGGCAACAACCTGAATCCGCAAGCCGCCAGGTAACCGGCGGATTACAGCAGCGGTAACGAGGAAGCCCTACAATAGCCGGCTTCCTTTGCTGCCCCGTTGTCCGCCATGACCGACCGCACTTCGTATCGCCTGCCCGCCGAATGGGAGCCGCAGGCCGGCGTTCTGATCGCCTGGCCGCACGCGGATACCGACTGGGCCGACCGTCTGGCCGAGGTCGAGAGCACCTATGTGGCGCTGGCCGCCGCCGTGACCCGCTTCGAACCGCTGCACGTCATCGTCGCCGATGACGAGCTGCGTGAACGCGCACGGCTGCTCACCGGGCAGGCCGGCGCCGACATGTCGCGCCTGCACTTCATCGAACTGCCCTACGACGATACCTGGCTGCGCGACTCCGGCCCGATCACGCTGACCGGCCCCGACGGTGTGCTGCTCAACGATTACCGTTTCACCGGCTGGGGCGGCAAGTTCGGCGCCGAGCAGGACGACGCGCTGATCTCCGGCCTGCTCGAGCGTGGCGTGCTGTCCGGTCTGCCGCACAAGCGGATCGACTGGGCGCTGGAAGGCGGCGGCATCGAGAGCGACGGTCGCGGCACCATCCTCACCACGTGGAAGTGCCTCAACCAGCGTCACCCGGACCTGTCGCGCGAAACCATGACCGAAACGCTGGCCACCACGCTGCACGCCAACCGCGTGCTCTGGCTGGACCACGGTTACCTTGAAGGCGACGACACCGACGCCCATATCGACACGCTGGCCCGCTTCTCCGAAGACGGCGGCATCGTGTATCAGGCGTGCGACGACGCCAGCGATCCGCACTTCGAGGAACTGGGCCAGATGGCCTCGGAACTCGCCGAACTGCGCACCCTGGATGGCAAGCCTTACCCGTTGCACCCGCTGCCCTGGGCGCAGCCGATCCTCGACGATGGTCGTCGACTGGCCGCGTCCTATGCGAACTACCTGATCGTCAACGGCGCGGTGCTCGTGCCGGCGTATGGCGATCCGGTGGACGCGGAAGCGGCACGGATCATCGGCCTCGCCCATCCGGGCCGCGAGATCGTCCAGGTACCTTGCCGTCCGTTGATCTGGCAGAACGGCAGCCTGCATTGCATCACCATGCAGCTGCCCGCCGCCATCGCCAAGTAAGGAAGAAGTCATGTCCCGCAAGACTCTCAAGGTCGCCCTCCTCCAGGAAACCGACCGCGGCAGCCGCGACGCCAACCTCGACGCGATCGAGCAGGCCCTGCGCGACGCGGCCGGAGCCGGCGTCGAACTGGTGCTGCTGCAGGAACTGCACAACGGCCCGTACTTCTGCCAGCACGAAAGCGTCGACCTGTTCGACCTCGCCGAGACCATTCCCGGCCCGAGCACCGAGCGCCTGGGCAAGCTTGCTGAAGAGCTCAGGCTCGTCGTCGTCGCCTCGATCTTCGAGAAGCGCGCCACCGGCCTGTATCACAACACCGCGGTGGTCTTCGATCGCTCGGCCGCCATCGCGGGCAAGTACCGCAAGATGCACATCCCCGACGATCCGGCGTTCTACGAGAAGTTCTACTTCACGCCGGGCGATCTGGGTTTCGATCCGATCCAGACGTCGGTCGGCAAGCTCGGCGTGCTCGTCTGCTGGGACCAGTGGTATCCGGAAGCCGCGCGCCTGATGGCGCTGGCCGGCGCCGATATCCTGTTCTACCCGACCGCGATCGGCTGGGATCCGAAGGACTCCGACGAAGAAAAAGCGCGTCAGCGCGAGGCATGGATCACCGTGCAGCGCGGCCACGCCGTCGCCAATGGCCTGCCCCTGCTCTCGTGCAACCGCACGGGCTACGAGGCGGACCCGACCAGCGTCGGCAACGGCATCCAGTTCTGGGGCTCCAGCTTCGTCGCCGGTCCGCAGGGTGAGTTCCTCGCCCAGGCCGGTACGGACGGTCGTGAACTGCTGATCGTCGATGTCGACATGGAACGCAGCGAGCACGTGCGCCGCATCTGGCCGTTCCTGCGCGACCGTCGTATCGACGCCTATGCCGATCTCACCAAGCGCTTTCGCGATTAAGACATTTAACGGACACCCGAGCGCATGATTCCTGCCGAGAACGACGTCATCCTGCCCGCCGCCCTGGAAGGCCAACCCATCGAGCGCATGACGCGCGACGGCGTCGACTACGTCATTCTCGGCACCGCGCACGTGTCACGCGCCAGCGTGCAGGCGGTGGATGCGCTGCTGGAAACGGAGCACTTCGACGCGGTGGCGGTGGAACTGTGCGCCAGTCGTGCGCATGGCATCCGCGATCCGGAAGCGTTCAAGCAGATGGATCTGTTCCAGGTCATCCGTCAGGGCAAGGCCGGCATGGTCGCCGCGAGCCTCGTGCTCGGCGGCTTCCAGAAACGTCTCGCCGCGCAATACGGCATCGAGCCGGGCGCGGAAATGAAGGCCGCGATGGACGGCGCCGACGCGCGCAACCTTCCGGTGTGGCTGGTGGATCGGGAAGTCGGCACCACGCTCAAGCGCGCCTGGCGCAGCGTCGGCTTCTTCCAGCGCTTCGGCCTCATGGCCGGCATGCTCGGCAGCGTGTTCGAGCGTGAGGAGATCCCCGAGGAAGACATCGAGAAACTGAAGCAGGCGGATCTGCTCGAAAGCGCCTTCAGCGATTTCGCCCAGGGCTCGGCACCGCTTTACCGCGCACTGATCGCCGAGCGCGACGAATACATGGCCGCGCGCCTGCGCGAAAACGGCCAGCGGATGGATGCTGCCGCGCCATCGCGCAAGGTGCTCGTCGTCATCGGTGCCGGCCACCTGAAGGGCATGAGCAGGCAGCTTGCCGATCAGCAGGGCGATGCCCGTTCGACAGCGGATGACCTCGCTGTCACGCCACCCGCCTCGCACTGGCCAAAGATTGTCGCCGTAGGTGTGGTGCTCGCGATCTTCGCTGCCATCGGCTTCGCCTTCTACCGCAGCCCGAGCCTGGGCGCCGACGCCGTAAAGAGCTGGATTCTGCTGACGGGCGGCCTTTCCGCGCTCGGCGCCCTGATCGCGGGCGGTCATCCGCTGTCGATCATCGCCGCGTTCATCGCCGGTCCGCTCAAGCCTTTCCGGCCCGGCATCCCGTCCGGTGCGTTCAGCGCCATGGCCGAAGCGTGGGTCCGCAAGCCGCGCGTGCTCGACTTCGAACACCTGCGCGACGACATCACGCACTGGACCGGCTGGTGGAAGAATCGGGTGGCCCGCACCCTGCTCAACTTCTTCCTGGTCTGCGTCGGCACCATCGCCGGCGAGTACATCGCGGGCTTCCACATCATCAAAAGTCTTCTCTGACGCGGACTTACGCCTGAGTTGTTCCCCGTTGCGACAGCCCTCTATACTTCGACGGCTGTTCAACCCCGGCCCCGCCCGGCACCCAGGGAACTCTTAATGAAGCGTCTGCATCTGGTTGGTCTGATCGCTGTAGCTCTGTGTGCCGCATCCGCGGCGCATGCCGAAGGGGATAAGGCCCGGGGACGGACGCTCGTCTACACCTGCAATGGCTGCCACGGCGTGCCCGGCTATGCCAACGCCTACCCCGAATACCATGTGCCGCACATCGTCGGCCAGAACGAGCAGTACATCGTCAACGCCCTGAAGGCGTACAAGAGTGGCGAGCGCACGCACCCGACGATGGGCGCCCAGGCGCAGAGCATGTCCGATCAGGAAATCGAGGACATCGCCGCCTACCTCTCCAGTATCGCCAAGTAAGCCGCCGAGGACGAATGATGATCCGTGGTTTCTCCCTGATTGCCATGGGCGCGCTGCTCGCGCTGACCGCCACCCAGACCTTCGCCGCCGGTGACCCGGCGCGCGGCAAAACCAAGATCGCCACCTGCGTCGCCTGCCATGGGCAGGACGGCAATTCCGTCGACCCGCAGTATCCCCGCCTGGCCGGCCAGTACGCCGACTACCTCGCGCAGGCCCTGCACGAGTACAAGGACGGACGCCGTGGCAACGCCATCATGAAGGGCTTCGCGGCCACGTTGTCCGATCAGGACATCGACGACGTGTCGGCGTATTTCGCGACGATGCCGTCGAAACTGCAGGGGCTCGAGCACCACATCCAGGGCGACTGACCGCCCTGTAGGAGCGCGCCCTGCGCGCGATGTTTTTCATTCCAATGCGCGCGTGTCATTCGCGCGCAGGCGCGCTCCTACATTTAGCCTGCTGCTTTCGCGAAATAGGGGGCGTCGCCGGTTTCGTGATCGGTGACGTCGCGCACTTCCGTAATCTCCGGCACGCGCTCGCGCAGGGTCTTCTCCACGCCGTTCTTCAGCGTGACGTCGACCATGCCGCAGCCGTGGCAACCGCCACCGAAACGCAGCACGACGATGCCGTCGGCGGTGACCTCGACGAGGGAGATGCGACCGCCGTGCGAGGCGATCTGCGGGGCGACTTCGGACTCGAGGACGTATTTGACCCGTTCGACCACGCCAGCACCCTCACCCGGGGCGTCGCCCTTGATGCGCGGCGCACGGATGTTGAGCTGGCTGCCGGTAGGCGTCATCTCGTAGTCGATGTTGGCTGGATCGAGCCAGCGCATGCTCTCGCCGTCGACGTAGAGATTGAAGCCGGTGCACTCGATCGTCCACTCGTCGCCGGTCAGCTCCGAGGCTTCGCAGAATTCGAGTTCGCACTGGGCGGCAGGCGTCCCGGCCTCGACGACGCGCAAGCGAACGCCGAGGCCATCATCACCCTGCTGGGCGATCAGGCGCTGGAAATGCGCCTGCGCGCGTTCCGTGATGTCGATCATGGGGGCTCCGGTATCGGGTCCGGCGTGGGGAGCGCCGGAATACAGCACCATTCTAGTACTGTTTCCTCCGGGATGCCGCCTTTTGACAATTCAGGCGCAAGCGTCGACGCTTCGCGCTTTCCTCTGCCGGATGCCCGCCATGACCCTCTCCCCGCTCGCGACCCAGCATTGCCAGCCACGCAAAGGCCCGGAGAATGCGCTCGACCGGGCGACGCTCGACCAGCACCTTGCCGGTCTGCCGGGCTGGACGGTGACCGCGGACGGCAAGGCCATCGTGAAGGACTTTTCCTTCAGGGACTTCCATCACACGCTGGGCTTCATCAATGCGGTCGGCTTCATGGCTAACCAGGAAGACCATCATCCGGACCTCGAAGCCGGCTACGGCCATTGCCAGGTGCTCTGGTCCACGCATGACGTCGGCGGCCTCTCACTCAACGACGTGATCTGCGCCGCACGCGTCGAGGCCCTGCTCGATCGCTGACGTGTCACCCCGCGCCTCCCGCTGGATGGTCGCGGCGACGCTCGCCGCGGCGGTCGCCTTGCTGTTCGCCCTCCCCCGGTTCGCCGCCACGGTGGTGCAGGGTGCGATCGAGCGTGAAAGCGCAAACGATCGCGTCGCGTTCGCCGAAGGCCGCTCGCCGTGGTCGTGGCGCTTCTCTGACGTCGAGGACGTGGTGGCCGGTCGTGCGTTTGGCGGCGGCCGACTCGCGACGTCGCCTCCTGGACTGAGCGTCCAGGCGACAGACGCGGGCGGCTTCGAGATCGGCCTGGTGTTGCGGCGTGATGCCGACCTCGTCCGCCTCGACACGTTCTATCTGGACGCCACGGCATCGGCGACGGGACGCTACGCGCTTGCGGTGAGGGAAACGCTGACGAGTCCGGGACGACATGCCGACCTCGGTACGCTGACGCCCGCGGAGGTTGGCCGGCCCGTGAGGCTCGACAGGCTGTCCTGGACCGACGATCAGGGCCGCGCCGTCGATCCACCGCGTCGGGCCGCCATGCTGCGCATTCGGGCTGTGTTGCCGGTGGGCGCGACGCTGAGTCTACGCAGCGCGCGGCTGGCGTTGGCGGAGGGGGCCTCCTTGCCACCTCCGGTGATGCTGCCCGATGGCCTGTCGGCGGAGGGCCTGCTGGCACTCCGGGACCGGGAGCGTGCGGCGGATCCGCTGGTGGCGTTCGGTGAGGCTCTGGGGCGGGTACGTGCCACGTCGGTGGAGTCTTACCCTTCACCGGCCTGGCCTGGCTGGGTGGAGGCCGGGGTTTATCTGGCTCTGGTGTCGGTCGTCGGGTGGCGCCGCCAGGGCGATCGCGCACGTCGACCTGTCGACGAAGGGACCGGCTCCCACGCGGGCTGGCGAGCTCTGGCCGGCGCCGGACTCGACGTGGTGCTCGTCCTGGCGGGCCCGTTGTGGTTCATCGCGGGGCTGGGGCTCTCGTTGCGGCCGGCGCCGCCTGGCATCGCGGCGTTCGTTATCGGCGTGGGCTACGCGGTGACGCTGGGCGCGCGGCGGCAGTTGCCGTCGTGGCACTGGGCAGACGCGTGGCGCCAGGCGGGCTGGCCCTTGCTGGCTGTCGCGGTCGCCGGCGGCATCGCCCTCGCGGCGGGGCATTCGCCCGCATGGCCTCCTGTCGGGCGCACCCTCCTCTATATAGGGTGGGCGCTTTTTCAGCAGTGGCTGATTCTGGCCGTCGTGGCCGCCCTGCTCGACCGGGCGGTCCCCCGACCGGTCGCCGTCCTGCTGGCCGCCCTCGCCTTCGCGCTGCTGCACACACCCAACGGGCTGCTGATGCAGCTCTGCTTCGTCGCCGAACTGGGCTGGGCCTGGTGGTACCTGCGCCACCGTGCCCTGTTGCCCGTGGCCGTGGCACACGCGCTAAGCGCCGTGATCCTCCAGGCCTGTGTCGCGGGCGGCCTGTTGCGTTCGCTCGAGGTCAGCGCGAGGTTCCTCGTCTGATCAATCGCGCAGTTTGTCGAGGAACGCCTTCAGATCGTCGGGCAACGGCGCCGAAAAGTCGTAGTTCTTGCCGCCAAGATCGAAGCTCATTCGGGCCGCGTGCAGGAACATCCGCTTCAGGCCCTTTGCGCGGAACCGCTTGTTGGCCTCCTCATCGCCGTATTTCGGGTCGCCCGCGAGCGGATGGCCGACATACTGAGCGTGAACGCGGATCTGGTGGGTACGACCCGTACCCAGTGTCGCCTGCATCAGGCGGGAGGCCGGGTACTGCTCCAGTTCCTGGAAGAACGTAAGCGAGGGCTTGCCTGCGTCGTCGACACGTACCATCCGCTCGCCGCCGTGCATCACCGACTTCAGCAGCGGCTGATTGACGTCGAACTTCGCCTTACGCGGCGTACCGGTCATCAGGCAGAGGTATTGCTTGACCACCTCGTTGTCGCGGATCAAGGCCTGCAGGCCGGTCAGACCCGGACGCGAGCGAGCCAGGACCAGGACGCCGCTGGTGTCGCGATCCAGCCGGTGGACCAGTTCGAGGTGCTCGTTCGGACGCGCCGCGCGCAGCAGCTCGATGGCGCCGTGGCTCACGCCGCTGCCGCCATGCGCCGCGATGCCCACGGGTTTGTCGATGACCAGAAAGTGCTTGTCTTCGAAAATGACCGAGTCGGCTACCGCACGGACCATACCCGAGGGTGCCACCGTCTCATCGCGCTCCGCGACGCGTACCGGTGGAATCCGCAGCATATCGCCGGCGGCGAGGCGCGTTTCCGGCTTGGCCCGTTTGCCATTGATGCGAACCTGTCCGGTTCTCAGGATGCGGTAGACCAGGCTGCGCGGCACTCCCTTCAGGAGGGTCATCAGAGCGTTGTCCACGCGCTGACCGTCCCTTTCGGGTCCGATTTCGACGATGCGCACACCTTGGCCGCCGTCGAGGGAAGTTGCCGTCTGCATTGATAAAACTCGAAATTGATAGGATACTCGGCCAGCGCCAGGCTCCGCTGAAGACTTATCTCTCGCGGGGTGCCTGTACCGTCACGTAAGGCGAGTGTCGCGCGGGTCCGTCCGAGGGGACGGAACGCGAAGACACCCCACATCGTAACGGTTCGGGTTGCGGTTGTCCGGCTAATCCGTAGGGACGCGGACCGGTTGCAAGGCGCTTATCACGAATCACGCCGGGTCCAGGTATCGGTCCCGGATCCCATGCCGCTTGAAGCCTCACCGCTGCGGCGCGATCCCCGGCAGGCCGCCAATCAGGCGCCACCGCGGCCCGCGGCCGCGCGGCAAGGCCGAGGAAATTACAATGAAGCGTATGCTTATCAACGCGACTCAGCGCGAAGAGTTGCGTGTGGCCATCGTCGATGGTCAGAACCTTTACGATCTCGATATCGAAATCCCGTCCCGCGAGCAGAAAAAGGCCAATATCTACAAAGGCCGTATCACTCGCGTCGAGCCCTCCCTCGAAGCCTGCTTCGTCGACTACGGCGCCGAGCGCCACGGGTTCCTTCCCCTGAAGGAAATCTCCCGCGACTACTTCAATCCGAATGCGGAAGGTAAGTCGAACATCCGCGATCTCCTCAAGGAAGGCCAGGAGATCATCGTCCAGGTCGAGAAGGAAGAACGCGGTAACAAGGGCGCCGCCCTCACCACGTTCATCAGCCTCGCCGGCCGGTACATGGTCCTGATGCCGAACAACCCCCGTGCCGGCGGCGTCTCGCGCCGCATCGAGGGTGAGGACCGCCAGGCCCTGAAGGAAGCCATGGAGCACCTCGAGGTGCCCGACGAAATGGGTCTCATCGTGCGCACCGCCGGCATGGGCCGCGACGCCGAAGAACTCCAGTGGGATCTGGACTACCTTCTGCAGCTCTGGAAGTCGATCTCCGGCGCCGCCAACTCGCAGAAGGCGCCGTTCCTGATCTACCAGGAATCGAAGCTGTTCATCCGCGCCCTGCGCGATTACCTGCGTAACGACATCGGCGAAATCCTCATCGACGAGGAGTCGCTGTACCAGGACGCCCGCGATTTCGTCCAGCAGGTGATGCCGAACAACCTGCGCAAGCTCAAGCTTTACCAGGATCCGACCCCGCTGTTCTCGCGGTACCAGATCGAAACCCAGATCGAGAGCATCTTCGAGCGTAACGTGCGCCTGCCCTCTGGCGGCTCCATCGTCATCGACCAGACCGAAGCCCTGACCGCCATCGACATCAACTCGTCGAAGGCCACCAAGGGCAGCGACATCGAAGAGACGGCGTTCAACACCAACCTCGAAGCCGCCACCGAGATCGCCCGTCAGCTGCGCATCCGCGATGCCGGCGGACTGATCGTCATCGACTTCATCGACATGGACAGCCCGCGCCATCAGCGCGAGGTCGAAGAGCGCCTGAAGGACGCCCTCAAGGCGGACCGCGCCCGCGTCCAGATCGGTCGTATCTCGCGCTTCGGCCTGCTGGAGATGTCCCGCCAGCGCCTGCGCCCGAGCCTCGGCGAAGCCACCCAGAACGTTTGCCCGCGTTGCGAAGGCCACGGCCACATCCGCAGCGTGGAGTCGCTGGCGCTGTCGACCCTGCGCCTGATCGAAGAACACGCGATGAAGGAAAACACCGGGCAGGTCCTGGTGCAGGCACCGTCCGCGGTCGCCAACTTCATGCTCAACGAGAAGCGCGCCAGCGTCGTCGAGATCGAGCTGCGCCATAGCGTTCACGTGGTCGTGGTCGCCGACGAGAAACTGGAAACGCCTCACCTCGAGATCACCCGCATCCGCGAAGCGGACATGGGCGAGCACAGCAAGCCGAGCTACGAGCGCACCACCCCGGTGGTCGCCCAGGCCCTGCCGAAGATGGGCCAGGCCCTTGGCAGTGGCGAGCAGCCGCTGGTGACCGGCGTCGTGCCGGCGTCGCCCGCTCCCATCCGTGAGGAAGTGGCCGAGCCGGTCGCCGTCGCGGCACCCGCGCCGCGCGTTTCCGCCCCGGCCGCTCCCGCCGGCGGCTTCTTCTCGCGCCTCTTCGGCAGCCTGTTCGGCGGCGGCAACGCCCAGCCGGCAGCGGCGCCGCAGCCGGCCGCACCCGCACGTCGCGAGGAATCGCGCTCCGGCGGCCGCAACGACCGCAACGATCGCGGCAACCGCCGTGACCGCGACGATCGTCGTGGCAACGAGGGCCGTGGTCGCAACAACGAGCCGCGCCAGCCGCAGGGCCAGCGCAAGGACCGCGATGCCTTGCCCGCGCAGGGCAAGGGTCAGCAGCAGCCCAAGGGCGGCAAGCAGGCTCAGGTCCGCGACGAGAAAGCTCCGCGCCAGAAAGACAACGCCCAGCAGCAGGGTCGCCAGGGTGGCCGTCAGGAACAGCCGCAGGGCGGCGAGAGCACCGGCCGCCGCGAGAGGCAGCCGCGTGGCGAGCGCCAGCCGCAGGGCGAGAAGGTCGAGAAGGCGGCGAACGTCAACGTCGCTCCGGTCGCCGCTCCGCGCAATCCGGCTGAGAAGCCGGTGACTGCGCCGGTCCTCAACGATGACGAGAAGCTGATTCTCGACGCCGAGGCACTGGGTGTCGACGCGACCGCCACGGGTGAAGTCAACGGCGACGCGCCGTCGACCGATGCCGGCAAGGACACCGAAGGTGGCCAGCGCCGCCGTCGCGGCCGTCGTGGTGGCCGCCGCCGTCGTCGCCAGGAAGAAGGCACGGCAGCCGGTGGCGTCGAAGGCGCCGCGGGTGCCGACGACCTCGACGACGAAGACGGTGACGACGAAGGCCAGGCCGATACCGGCCGTTCCAGCCCCAGCGTCCCGCCGATGCTCGACACCGCCGCGGCCGCCGAGAACGCGTTCGCGGTCGAGGCTCCCCGCCACGAGGCGACTCGCCCTGCTCCGTCTGCTCCGTCTGCTCCGGCAGCCTCGACTGCGGGCAACGCGGAAGATGAGAACGTGCCGTCGGCACTGACGCTGTCGTCGCTGCCGAAGTTGCCGCCGATCCCGGGTCAGTCCCCGGCGCCCGCGCCGTCGCGCTCCGTCGTCGACCCGGCCACCCCGGCCGACTCGGCACAGACCCGGACGGCCGAGCGTCGCCAGACCGAGTCGGATGCTCCGCTGAGCTCCGCCCCGGCCACGGGCTCGGCTTCGGTACCCGCTGCGGCGCGGGCTCAGCCCGCCGCTCCGGTCGTCACAGCGGAAGACGCCATCCAGCCCGCGGCCTCGCCCGCGAGCCAGCCGTCGGTGCACGACGCCCCGGCACGCGGCATGCTGCCGACCGAAGCTGACGAGGCCCGCGCAGGCGTCAAGGCGACGACGCCGGCCCCGGCGGCTGTGACGGAGGCCGCCGTATCGGCTCCGACTAAGTCTCCGGCTCCGGCAGAAACGCCGACCTCGTCTCCTGTGAAGACGTCGGTCGAAGCTGCTGCCCCGGCGGAAGTTCTGGCTTCTGCTCCTGCTCCCGCGCCGGTCGCGGCACCGGCGCCTGCTCCGGTTCCGACGCCTGCTCCGGTTCCGACGCCAGCTCCGGCCGCGACGCCTGTTCCGGCTCCGGCTCCGACTCCGGCGCCAGCTCAGGCTCCGACGCCAGCCCCTACCCCTGCCCCGACGGCCAGCGCACCGGTCGCCGAGAGCCCGGCGGTCAAGGCCGACGAGGATGCGATCGAGCACGGAAAAGCACCTTCGGCAGCGCCTGCGGATCCGACGGCGGCCACCCCGAAGTCGCCTGAAGCTTCCAACGTGTCGCCGGTGTCGCACACCCCGCCTGCCGCACCCAGGCCTGCGTCGACGCCGCTGCCGGCCCAGGGCGACCTGCTGACGCGTCCGCGTCAGGAGCCGTCCTCCGGCGATACGCCACGCGACGACGCGTAAGCCTGCGGGGAGGCTTCGGCCTCCCCGAAAGCTGAGTGACTCGTCGTTCCAAACGAAAAACGCCGGGCTGAGAGGCCCGGCGTTTTTCGTTACAGCGAGCCGGTCGTGGGACCGATCAGGTGCCGACCTGGTGATTGTGCGTATCGAGCAGGCCGTGAACGGTCATGAGGTGGGCCAGCCCGACCACGTGCTCCACGTGCAGCTTCTCCATCAGGCGCTGCTTGTAGGTCGATACGGTCTTCGGACTGAGATTCAGACGCTCGCCGATGGACGTGAGCGGCATGCCGCGCACCAGCATCATCGATACCTCCATCTCACGCGTAGACAGCGTATCGAACGGCGAATCCGAGCCGTCGAGGGTCGCCAGGGCCAGCTGCTGCGCCACCGTGGGCGCGAGGTATCGCCGGCCGGATGCGACCTGACGCACGGCGCTGAGCAGCTCGTCCGACGAGCAACCCTTGGTGAGATAGCCCAGCGCACCCGCGTCGAGCAGGCGCTTGGGAAAGCGCGCGTCGTCCACCACCGTGAGAATCACGATGTTGGTGCGCAATTTCGCACGGATCACCCGTTCCGTCAGTTCCACGCCGCTCATACCGGGCATGTGGACGTCGACAAGCGCGATATCCGGCGACTGGGAACGGATAAGACGCAGGCCTTCCTCCGCTGAACCGGCTTCACCCCTGATACGGATGTCCGCCTGCTGCTGCAGGATCATCCGAAAGCCGGTCCTGACCAGTTCGTGGTCGTCGACCAAAACAACATTAATCATTCTTTGCCCTCCCTGGGCCGACTGTACTTCTATGCGCGCGGTGTGGCCCGCACGCTGCCTGCGAATGCATACAATGCCAGATGTGCAGGCGAGACAACCAGCGTGACGGTATGATCATGGAATGCCTTCGAGGCCTGTAGCGGTAATCTCCCACCGTCGTGAGGCGATGCGACCCGATGGTCGTGTAGGCGCCGTCCGCGCTGATCCATAGGGTTTCCCCTACACGCAAAGATGGACGATAGGGGTGACGCGGTTATTGCCGGAAGAAGCGCACTGGGACGGAATGGACGTGGCCGCCCCTGGCTCCACTTATCCGAGGCGACATACCCGTCACGCAGGGGGCACGCCACCGTCAACGGGATGGCGCGAAGCTGGTCGCTCACTCGAGGAGATGACCATGGCTAATGAGAAAAATCGCCCGCCGCAGCATCCTGGACAGAACGATGCGCCGTCAGAGAAGCGCGGTCCGACGGAGCAGCCCGAAACGAATTCTTCCGGCGACCCGGTCGATGACACGGGCGAAGACAATCAGAGCAGTAAGTAGTCGCTCTTAGCGCAGCGCGTCGATGCGGTGATCGCTGGACTTCAGATCAGCCCGCAACCGGCGCGCCGCGCGATTGGCGGCACGCTTCCTCAACAGGACGATGCCCGCAAGAATGAGAATAACCGGGCCCCATCGCCCTCCGGCTGCCTGAGCGAGCAACCTGCCTGCCGCCAGTGAACCGATCGTATTGACGTGTGAACCCGTCGTGCTGGCCATGATCCCTTCCCCGTTTCATCGGTGCGCTGACTGCGCTGACACACAGACTTACCGCTGCGACATGGCAGGCGCGTGAAGCCAGCGACTAGGCGGTATTTACCTCTGCATTCAGCCTGGCGGCGTGGCGATGCCAGCTGACAATACGGCGATCGCATGACGGGTAATGACCTCGGCGTCGATGTGCCCGCGCAGCGGATCGTCTTTCCATTTGCGAATCGCGGACATCGGCAGCACGGTCAGGCTCAGCACCGTGGTCATCAGCAACGCCGGATCGAGCCCCTTGCTCAGACGGCCCTCTTCCTGCCAGCGTCGAATCGTGTCGATCACGACGATCTGGCGCGAGTCGCCCAGACGTTTCTGCATGTGTTGCTTGAACAGATCGTTGTCGCTCAGCATCTCGCCGAAAAACACGGGGCCCATCCACGGCGAGTCGCCGGCGATCGTGACGAAGCGTCGGGCTAGTTCACTGAATGCGGCGACCGGATCCTCCGCGTTGTCGAGGAAAATGCCTTCGAGTCGCTTCCGCATCGGAGCGATGCGCTCGTCGAACAGGACGTCGAACAACTGCTCACGGGTCTTGAAGTAGTAATGCACCGCGGCCGAGGTCATGCCCGCCGCCCGTGCAATGCCGGCCAACGTGGTTTCTGCGTAACCCTTACGGGCGATCAGCTCCAGCGCGATGTCGACCAGACGCTGACGCTGATCGGGTCCATCGGGCTGTAGGGGTGGCCGGCCGGGCCGACGGCCACGGCGGGGAGCGGAAGTAACCAAGCAAACTCCTGACAGCGTCGAAGACGACGACCTGAATACCACGACCGCCGGACCGATTGACCGGCCACGGTGTCGCATTTATATTAACTTACCCATTAATTAAATTCATTGGACGCCTCGTGACCGCCCCCTCCCCTCCGGAAACGGCCAGCTCACCCACTTCATCGCCGTCCCTGCGCGTCCTGTTCCCCGCCCTGATGCTGGTCATGCTGCTGGCGGCGCTGGATCAGACCATCGTATCGACGGCGCTGCCGACCATCGTCACGGAACTGGGCGGTTTCAACCAGCTGTCCTGGGTGGTCACCGCTTATCTGCTGAGTTCGACCGTCGTGGTCCCGCTCTACGGTAAATTCGGCGACCTGTTCGGGCGCAAGATCGTCCTGCAGACAGCCATCGCCCTCTTCCTGCTGGGCTCGGTACTGTGCGGGCTCGCCCAGAATATGGATCAGCTGATCGCCATGCGCGCTCTGCAGGGCCTCGGCGGTGGCGGATTGCTGGTGGTCGCCATGGCGTCGATCGGCGATGTCATCCCACCGGCCGAGCGCGGCAAGTACCAGGGCCTCTTCGGTGGCGTATACGGGCTGGCCACCGTGCTCGGGCCTCTGGTCGGCGGCTTCATGGTCGACCACCTTTCGTGGCGCTGGATCTTCTACGTGAACCTGCCGCTGGGCCTGATCGCCGTTGCGGTGATCGCCGCGGCGTTTCATCCGCACGTTCGACACGTAAAGCACACCATCGACTACTGGGGCGCCGGCTGGCTCACCCTCGCATTGAGCTGTCTGATCCTGTTCACCACGGAGGGCGGCACGATCCTGCCCTGGAACGCGGCGGAACTGTGGTTCATCCTCACCTTTGCCGTCGTCGGCGTCATCGGCTTCATCTACGAGGAGTCGATCGCCAGCGAACCGATCATCCCGCTCGGCCTGTTCCGTCACCGCACGTTCCTGCTCAGCTGCATCATCGCTCTCTTCGTGGGTGCCGCCCTGTTCGGGTCGACCACCTTCATGCCGCTGTACCTGCAGGTCGTGAAGGGGGTCTCACCCACCGGCGCGGGCATGCAGCTGCTTCCGCTGATGGGCGGCGTGCTGGTCAGCTCCATCGTCAGCGGGCGGGTGATCAGTCGTATCGGCCGCTACCGGATCTTTCCGATCGTCGGCACCTTCATCGCCACGGTCGCACTGACCCTGCTCGGCACCCTGCACAACGACAGCCCCATCGCCTTGCTCTATGCCTACGCCGGCCTGCTCGGTCTGGGCCTCGGCATGGTCCTTCAGGTCCTCATCCTCGCCACGCAGAACAGCGTCGACATGAAACACATGGGCGTGGCGACGTCCGGCGTCACACTGTTTCGGTCGATCGGCGGCTCTGTCGGCGTGTCCGTGTTCGGCGCGGTGTTCAGTAACGGGTTGCAGTCGCGGCTGGCCGACATGATGCCGGCCGGCGTGCCCGCGCCGCACTCGCTGCGCCCGGACGCCGTCAATGCACTGCCACCTGACGTCCACGCACGCTATCTCGAGGCGTTCGGTGCGTCGCTGCATACCGTGTACGACGTGGGCGCGTGCGTTATCGCCGTCGCTTTCTTCTTCGCCTGGTGGATGAAGGACATGCCACTGCGCCGCGCCTCCCGCCCGGCTGCGCCGGTCGCGACGGGCAAGCCGGTCGCCGCGGAGGAGCGGATGGCCGAGGCGGGAAGCTGAACATCACGATGCGCGCATTCGGCATGGCCCATCAAGCGCGCGGTCGCGCGGCCGTTACATCAGGCGACCCTCCGGCTGGACATCATGTGAAACGCCATCGCGTATCGGGCATCGCCCTGCTTTCTCTGCTACTGCTCGCCGGCTGCGGGAGCAACGACCTCCATCTCGCCGGCAAGGGCGCCGATCCGGCGGACATCACGTTGTCCGGCAAACGCGGAACGGTCACCTGGCAGTGGGGACCGAAGTCGTTTGCGGAAGCCGTCACGGCGATCAGCCGAACGACCACGCATGGGCCCACGGGTGTGTCCGGCACCGTCGACCTGACCCTTGCGGGCGGCAAACACGTTTTCCTCGTCGGGGACCACAGCACCTTCGCCTGCCGGCATGGCTGCACGGAACTGCACATGCCGGCCCTGTGGGTCGTGGCCGAGGACTAGCTCCCCCTTCCGGATCGGACACAAAAAAAGCCCCGGTTTTCACCGGGGCTTTAAAAATCTGGAGCGGGAAACGAGACTCGAACTCGCGACCCCGACCTTGGCAAGGTCGTGCTCTACCAACTGAGCTATTCCCGCATCGAGCCGGCAATTCTATGGAAGATGCCGGGGCATTGCAAGCCCTTCGATCAGGAGACGCGCACGGACATCCACGATCCGGAAATCTTCTCCTGCAGCACTTCGACCGGGCGACCATGGCCGCTCAGTTCGCGAGCACGCGTGAACGCGAAATCGACCGCCGCGCCTTCGGAGCCGAACACTTGTTTCACGGAGCCCGGGAGCAAGACCCACCACGAGCGGTGATTGATCGAAGGGTAGAAGACGTAGACACGTAGCGGTTTGACGTGTTCCGTCACCGGTCCTTTCTGCGCGGTACGGTTGGAACCGGGCATGGGCTACCTCCGGAATTCCTACGTGTCGCACATGGGGAGTTATGCGTATGTGACCCGGCCCGGAAGCGGACGCGCGGTCGGGTACAAGCGCGGGCCGTCAGCCTTATGGCGATCCGGGCATCATGCATGCCTTGTCTTCCGACAGCACGAAACATGTGCCCGCCTTACCCGGCTATGCGAACGGTTCGAAAGTACGCGGTGTCGATCTTGCGCCCCCATCCAGCATCCGGAAGTCCATCGAACGTATCGGCGACTTTCTGACATGCAGCCAGATCCAGATGAAGCGACAGACGGCCGGCTACGGACTGGATCGACGGTTCGCGCAGGCTTATGAGGCGATGGGGTGCACGCTTTGAAGCGCCGACCGCCGATAGCGTGACGTGGTCGCACAAAAGAACCTATGCCACTACTGGCGAGCTTCACAGCGCAATTTCGGGTCGGCACAATGCGTTCGATATGCGACTATCAGACGAAAAAGTGCTCACCCTCGCGGACCTGGCGAACGACGCACTAGCCCTGAACAAGGCGGCCCTGGCTGGCGACTACGACGAGGCGCGCTTTCGCGCTCAGATGATTACCGAGAAGGCCATGACAGCGGGTTACGACGCGCTTGCGTCGGCGGCGGCCACGGCACACCGAAGTCTGGGCGCGGTGGGCACTACGCCGGAAGCCGGCTTCGGCTACGGCATTCTCAATATCGCGGAGCAGATCGGCGCTCTGGTCGAAAGGCAATCCACCAGGCGCCTGCCGTGACGTTTACGAGTCGGATGCACTGACGTCGTTGCGACGCACGAAAGCCGTCGGTATCCCTGGTGCCCGGAGTCGGACTCGAACCGACATACCCTTGCGGATGAGGGATTTTAAGTCCCTTGCGTCTACCGATTTCGCCATCCGGGCGTCACAAAGAAAAAAGGCGCAACCGCGTTAACGGATGCGCCCTGGAATGCGATGGAGGCCGAGGTCGGAATCGAACCGGCGTACGCGGATTTGCAGTCCGCTGCATGACCACTCTGCCACCCGGCCATCGCTTGCGCAGCGCGAAGAGTATC